>Ga0182030_10013797_pt1 | contig 16039 bp, 23 predicted proteins | sample 812S3MmetaG_FD_121299 | JGI IMG/M metagenome (GOLD analysis project Ga0182030, IMG submission 121299) | Permafrost microbial communities from Stordalen Mire, Sweden - 812S3M metaG (Illumina Assembly) | ecosystem: Environmental > Terrestrial > Soil > Wetlands > Permafrost | place: Sweden...
AATATACAAATAGTTTTAGACTTATAACTATTATATATTATAATATTCTTGTAAATAAAGTAAAGTATATAATAATATTCTACAGAATTAAGTAGTGCTTAAGTGAAACGAGAGTATTTATAGAGAGCTTCGCTAAGCGCGTCACGTGCTCGTAGCACGTGATTTACCTGCTCCGTGACAGAATGGAATATCTTGGCTGTCTTAGGCTTTTGTTCGCTCTGCTTAAAGTGTCTCACCTCCTGATTCATAATTCGACTAAGTGATATTGGGAATAGATGGGAGATCTAGTCATGGGAGTATATTTTTGGTCAAACCCCAGACGCTAGTGCAGATTGCTGGCCTTGGGAGAGAGAGCGCCTTGGGATGGATTTCGAGGACAAACTAGAACTTTATGTATGAAATGAATTCCCCGAAGAACATGCAACCAAAATTACAAAACTATGCTGACTTCTCTTAGACCGGGTTGAGGCCCAAACTTACAGATCAGCACTTGCCAAGATGTAACCAACGACTATGCATTAATTATTTTACGCTGGCATACCCTTCAGCTGACGTAAGCTGCCTTTGAGGATGTGATATGTCTCAAGATCTTAAGAAAATCATATCATGGGATAATGCGATACGAAGTTGGCGAGCTTCAACTTAAGACCAAAAAGCGGGGTCAGCTGCCCTAGGAGAAAAGGACGACAGGAGTTAGCTTCCTTAACACCGGCGACGTCTCCGGGAAACGCAACATTGAACTGCAATATAAACCCTAGAATTCCACCGAGCCCCCAACTCTCGACGAAGTTCTCACATCCCCACGTCCTCGCGTCCTCTTAACTCCCTATTCGCGCACGACATCTTTGATTCCTCACGTGATATCATATCATGTCTTCCCGCAACGGATCATGTGTCTGCGGAGAAGTCCAAATCGAAGCGCAAGGAGAGCCCGAGGCTGTCGTTCTATGCCATTGCACCGACTGTCAAAAGAACGCCGGCGCACCCTATCAAGTGGCCAGTCTCCTTTGCCTACCCGCCAAAAGCTTACCCTACTGACTCCCGTACAGTCAGCAAGATTCCCCAAATCAAGTATCAAAATTACTAAAGGCGAAGAGAACATCGGAGACTACCTTATCACCAAGACCACGAGTGGAAAAGTCAAGCATAAGATATTTACGAGATGCTGTGGGTGTACACTGTGGACCATTCCGATGGTTGCGGGGGGAGATAAATATGTGGTGCGGACGGCGATTCTGGATGGCGGGTAAGTGATATCCTTTGTGATTTATGAAGGGAAACTTTTCGGATTAGAGGCTGAGAACTTGCAGTTTGAGGGATTTGAAGCCGGGAGCTGAGCTGTTCACGAAATTGCGGCCGACTTGGCTTCAGGCTTTGGAAGGAACGAAGCAGAGTGAGGGGTATCCATGAGTTCCTAAGAGGACATAGTTCAGGAGAAATGATGAATCACAAAGTGTAGGACGTCAATCACCTCAGGTTGTACCTTTTTCTAGGAATGTTTCAACTTACAGAGTGGAAGGGGTAGGGCAAATTTTTTAAATCGAAAAAGCTCGATTTTGCCCAACCGGTTACGAACAACTCCAAATAATGCAGATTATGAAACGGAGTTTTACCATTTCCATCCATTATTAGAGAATAAGTGTTGTTTCTCGAGCCCAGGTCTTTGGAAACCCGCTCTTTCTTGAAGATACAATTCATCAATCACAACCCAGACCGGGATCTCTCTTTCCCCCCTTTTCTAAGCGAGATACTCAACTACAGTCATTGCGAAAGCAGTCATAGGTAATCTGTATTGTGCCTGAGCTGGGTCATTCCTTACAAGCCTCCCATTAATGAGATCCAGCATCTAGTTCACTGCAGAGGGGATTAAGAACTTCTCACGTGATATCCCCAAAATGCCATCCCGTCCATGTTCAATCATGAATAAGGGCGGTTTGAGAGCGCGAGATGTTGTTGCCTTTTCGTCCCAAGGGTAATTATTAATTCACGCTTTTCCTCTTTCGACTCTTTGTTCGGTCTAGTCACTCATGTGGTGAATTGCGGGGTAGCTTTTCGGATGTCCACATCGGGTAACCCAGAGGCCGGGATGACTTCACATGAGGGGTCGAGGATAAAGACCTTTTACATGTATCGTGGGGCAGGCAACCCGGGATTTGGCATTGACCTCGTGATTCCAGATGCTGTAATCCTTTTAGAGGTTTTATCTTTATCTTATGATTTCAAATTCTTGTTTCTCAACTTCGATTCTCCTCCACATCGTACCATTTCGGAGCCAGTTCTCTTCGTTGCCCATGATCAAGTGAGAACATCTACGCTTCACCATTTGCTTTAATATCTTAACTCATAATATACCACCTCATCAAAATGTCCACCAAACACTACTTCCCCTCAACCGCAGTCAACACCCTCGTCCCTCTCTTCCTCAAATCCCTAGTTACAGCCAACCCCGATCTTTCCTTAATACCTGACCACCGCGTGGTCCTAAACAACACCCACACTCCTTCAAACGTAACCCTTATCTCTGGCGGCGGTTCCGGCCACGAACCAGCATGGTCTGGCTACGTTGGCAATGGCCTCTTATCCGCCGTAGCATGCGGCGACATCTTCGCTAGTCCGAGCATGAAGCAGATCTTAGCTGCTATAGCAGCCGTACCTTCCGAAAAGGGGGTGATATTGTTGATTACGAATTATACAGGTGATAAGTTGCATTTTGGACTGGCGGCCGAGAGGGCACTGGCGCAGGGGTTGGCGGGGAAGTGTGTGGTTTTGCCGGCGACGGATGATGTTAGTATTGGGAGGAGTAAGGTGGAGAAAGTGGGGCGGAGGGGACTGGCGGGGAATATGATTAGTGAGTCTAATCTTGGGAGTTTTAGGGAGGTTGCTGAGATTTGAGTAGCGATGAAGGTTCTGGGTGCTGCTGCGGCAAGGGGGGTTAGTTATGAGAAGTGCGTGGAGTTGGGGAAGGCTGTGAATGCTCAGTTGGTATCGATTGGGTCAGCTTTGGATCATTGTCATGTTCCGGGAAGGCAGAATCATGACGAGATTGGGGACGATGTTTGTGTGGTTGGTGCAGGTATTCATAATGAGCCGGTAAGACCAGCTTCTACGCGGGTCGAGGAAAATCTAACAATTTTCAGGGAGCTCAAAAGATCTCACCATTCCCTTCAGTGGAGGATCTAATATCTCAGCTTTTGACGTTAATATGCGATCAAAATGATCCAGAACGAGCGTTTGTCAAGTTCAACAAGGACGATGACACCGTTTTATTAATCAATAATTACGGCGGGCTCTCGAATCTGGAACTCGGAGCACTTACTCAGAAAACATTGGAGCAATTGGGTAAAATTTCATTTTTATGCAACCATTGAATTGTGCTAACTTGGGGTAGATAAGAAGTGGGACATCAGACCAACCAAGATATACTCTGGTCCATTCGAGACTTCACTGAATGGACTTGGGTTCTCCATCACACTTTGTAATCTCACAGTCGCAGCAAAGGAAAGTAATACTTCAGTGTCTGAGCTCATGGACCTCCTCGGTGCCGAAACAAAAGCTCCATCTTGGCCAAATGTGGCTTCAAATACCTCCACAAAAGTAGCACGAGAGAAAGCTCCTATTGTGGATATTGGAAAGCAGACAGAACCTTCTCGGAAGGAAGATATTCAGGGTAAGCAGAGAATTCAGGTTTCTGAACAAGGGACTAACCTCTCGCAGTTGATCCCAAACTCATAGACGCAACAATCCGCCTAGGCTGTCAGCGTGCCATCGACGCCGAACCAAATCTCACCAAATGGGACATGATCATGGGCGATGGCGATTGCGGAGAAGCCGTTCGAGGAGTCAGCCAAGCCGTAGTTGCAGTTCTCAATAACGGTACTGCAAAATACAGTTCTATATTTACAGTTCTTCACTCTATTAGTGGTGCTGTAGATGATATGGGTGGCACACTCGGCGCCATTTTGGGAATTCTCCTCGCTGCACTGGCTACGTCGCTTCGGCATAATAAGCTAAATGCTGCGCCGGATTCTGATCTGATGTCAATATTTGCTCCGTCTCTTGCTCAGGCTGTGGAGTCGTTGAAGAATCATACGGGTGCGAGAGTGGGGGATAGGACGGTGATGGATGTGCTGATTCCTTTTGCGGAGACGTTGGATAGGGAGAGGGATTTTGGGAAAGCTGTGAAAATGGCCGAAAAGGCAGCAGAGGGAACGAGAGATTTGAAACCGAGCTTTGGGAGGGCTAGCTATGTTAGTGTGACGGAAGGGGAAGAGCAGAGGGTGCCGGATCCGGGAGCCTGGGCTTTGATGGAGATAGTGAAGGGGATGTATGATGCTAGCAGGAATTGATGATTTGTTGGGGCGGGATCTGATGAAAAGTGTGAATGTATATATGAATGAAATTGGATAGGCACAGCCCAATCATGCTGGATCAGCGAAAAAGCTATCCAGAAAATATGATTTGATATTTTAGGATGAAGACTTGTGTCGTTCTTCCATATTTGATAGCCTTGAAAGGCAATACAGTTCCTCAAGACATATGTGCCGTAGTCCGTCGGTGAGAAGCATAGCGCATCTGCTGACTCAAACACAGGTTAACGAGGGTAAGTTTCGTCCTCCAATTCAAGCTCGCTACCTCGCCCTCCCTTCCAACGCCATTCGAGCGCCTTCCTCACGCGCCGGATTGCCCCATATTGTGATCTCGACGATACGTGTCGTGCTGAAGAGCACCTGCAACAGCCCTTCCGTTGTACGCCAACTATATGACCCCATCGTGCTCCCCCGGTAGTCTCTTAACTCGCTTCTGTTCCCAATCATCCAAATCCTTGGCCGCAAGTCTCTGCAGATACAATCAGTAAATATCAATTCCAATTCTCCAATAGGGACCTACGTAGTATTCCTCCTTCATATCAACCCTTCGCCCAGCCTTACCAATGCCCAATTCCTCCTCTTTGGTCATCCTTCGTACTCTTCGATCGTGCTTCTCGTATCTTATAGCTGTTGCTGGAGTGAGGAAGAAAGAACCTGCTACCATGGTCGCGATGAATGGGAGACCGAAGAGCGCGAAGGGATGCCTTCCTAGAGCTGATCGGTATCGCGAGGCGATCGTGTTGGCTTCTGCTGCAGAGCGGAATTTCTTGTTAGGGAAGATGGCCATCTTGAGGGATTGAAGTTGTGGTGGCGCTGTGGTAACAGTTCCTGCGATGTGCGATGTCGTGAATTCTTTCTTCGAAGAGCGTTGGAAAGAAAGTGTGCTACCGGTTTACTCCAGAAACGGGTTGACCTTTGGGGAATCGATGAGCTTGAGATTGGCAAAAACAATTGTGTTAATGACTTTTGCACAATTGCAATTGAGTGAAGCTTGAAGAAAGATCGACCCATCCGCCTGAGGATCAAAACACTTTAGATCACCTGACCTGGTGGACTCGTGTTTTTCTCGGCGTGCTTAAGGCGCGTTAACCTCAATCGAGCAACAAACATGGCGAGCAACCCATGATGGTCACAGTATCTCGACATTCTGCAGGAAATCACCAGCCAAATGGCATGGCTAATGGAGGCGGCTTCGATCCTCCTCCTTCAACGATGGCTGCCCAGTTGATCAACGACTTGTCCGCGACAAATAGGAACCAACTACACCGCCCCAATGAGCAGGACGAGTTGAAGGCGATTATGTTAGAGGTCTCGAATGCGGAGAATAGCATTGCAGAGTTCGCAAACCCGAATGCAAAGCTGGAACATAAGCACAAATTGATATACGTCTTGTCACGCACAATATTGGAGAGGTTTACGAATGATGACCCATTTATGGACCATGGCAGGGTGGCATCAGAGGCATCCGATGCTTTGGATGTGTTCATGGGAATTGTAAAAGAGACACCGGATGTTCTAGATTATAGATTGGGTCCGAATTCCATCCTTCAAGGTCGTGGGCAGGAATCGCTATGGATTTGGCTTTTCCCTCGTATCTTGGCACTTCTGGGACGACGCCATTGCGAAATATTGACTGAGAAGATCAAAGACTTCTTCTATGTTTCTTTTCAGGCCGTCGCTCAATCTCCTAAGCTGTGGAATATGCCTGCATTCTTTTTCTACTATCTTAAGGAGTGTGTAGTTAGTATGTATGATCCATCCATTCTCATCCGCATAAGCTCACCGTTTTCAGCTATTTTGGGTCATCTCCAAAACCCTAGCACTATGCCTCGTGGTTATTTGGTTGAGATAATTCTTCCATCAGATGATATTAGTTCTCTAGTGTCCTCCTACGAGAAAGATGAAGCCCGGTCTATCAATAACGCTGGCTGTACCTATCTTATCAAGGACGCCGGAATCGCAATTTGGCAAGCATCTAACATATTATCGATGTTAGGCGATATATCCATGGAGTCTGCAGCATCTCACCATGCCACACCGGCTTTTCAAGACTACCTAGCTTGGATGTTCGATTCGTTTCTTACAGCTCACGAATTACAAAAGCGATTGCGGGGGAATCTACAATCACACGAAATCTGCACAAAATCTGAGATTATGTCCTTCTATGCTGTGCATGCAATTTTGTATTCTCTGCAAGATCAAATGTCAATCAACATCGTACGCAAAGGATTCGCTCTTCTTTCCATCCTTTCTGCCGATCTCTTGGGAAACCCCTCGAGTCTGTCCGACAACTCTATACGCCATAGTCTGTGCAGTGGTCTTTTGAAGATGGCTTCCATCTGTAAAGCTCACGATTCAATGCGACGAGTATTCGCCTTGCATCTTGTACCTGCAATTGAGATAACTTTGCTCGATGAAGCCGCGCGCTCGGACCTTGGTAACGACTTCAAGGTTTGTTTTTACCGTAAATCTTATCCGAAGGTAAGCTAACTTAAAGGTAGAAATCGGCAATGTCTCTATGTCAGGCTTGTAGAACTCATGTTCCCGAAGATATAGTTCCAGAAGCATCCGATGGCTTCGATAGCGTCCAACTTGATGGAGAGTTCGAACTTCTAGGACTTGAGTTGATGAGATCCGCAGATGCTCCTCCATGCAAACGACGCAGGATACGATCAGAGTCTCTCTTGGACGAAGTTATCAGCAAGTTGTATCCTATACTGGGCTCACAAAATGCTACAGATCTAGCTGGGTTGAACCAAGTTGCCGAGTGAGTAGGTCTCGAGAATGATTTGACTCATACTGACAATTCCTAGGGCATGTTATGCGGAATTAAATGATTCGGATCGTTGTAGGGCCATCGAGTATCTTGGCATGGTACCATGTGCAGCAAACAATTCTTTGGAGATCACTCGTGATCAGGATGGCACGATTCATTATTCGGTGTGTTCGGCCTGTGAATCTCTGGAGCATCCAGACCCCCCGATGTCAAACGATGTTGCCTATCAACGTGTCGGCCAGGATGCTATCCAGATTCTTGCTAGCATCGTTAAGTCGCCGGCTTTCAAAGACTGCCGCAAGCCTCGGGTCCTCGCCATGATCACTCTCAAGAAGTTCACCGTGCATTTTAGGAATTCCGAGTTCATAGATCTGGAAAAATCTCCCTTGGGGCAGTGGTGTGTCGGTTCCCTTGTGAGCTCGCTTCGAGAGCTTCGAATTGCATCCAGGTAAGTCAACATATCTCTACACCACTAATCACACCTTTGATAACAGCGGATTAGTCGTACCCTTCCTGGATTTTTGCGCGCTTCTAGCGTAAGCCCTGAAATCGTTCGGAATAATCGGCTCATTGCAATTGGACAATTACGATCCATCTCGGAAGCAAACATTATTCATCTACAAGAAAGTTGCATACTTGCCTGGGCTCAGGTTGGGAGGTAGGGAATTTTCGATGTTCTATCAATTACTTGCTGACATATTCAGAAACCTTAACGATGAGGAGTTAAATATGGTGCTTATATCTCTAGTTGAATATCTGGGACACAATAACCCTATCATATCCGGCGCAGCGTTCAATGAGGTAAACTTTCTCCAACTTTGCTCAAATCCATACTAACGTTCCATAGATATTAGGCCTTGCGAAGGTACGAGAAATGATGGTTGAGCGAATGTTCTACCCCTTTTGGGAGAGTGTTGCCATTGTGGCCGTACGAGACCTTCTTGTCAAACCACAGGCTTCTCAATTAATGGCAGATCTACTGGAGACGTCGGTAACAGAATTTCTGAAATTGACACAATCGTATACTCTACCATATCTTGTATTCTCAGGCCAGGTGGATGTCATCAAAAGAATATCTCAAGCTCGTGGAGACAACCAGCATTGGATGGCAATCATGGAAACCTCAAATCTCATTTCGATACTTGCAAAGCTCATGGTACAGAGCGTGCCGGATTTAGAAGCGTATATGATTTCTTCTTTGAGGGCAATTTCCTCGCATTTCAAGGATTATGATGTCATTGAGTTGATCAAGTTCGAGCCCTCAGGACTTGCACTCCACCTCTTGAAGGCAATAGGTGATGCCGACGAAAGCAAAAAGTCAAGAGTATGTATGGCCTGAGAGGTCCGACGACTTAGATCGCTGACTGTCAGTAGATTCGGCATGCGGTCAACCTTCTGGCAAAGTGGGCACCATCCGCCGACAATGCCCAGAAAAAGATATCACCCGTTGGAGCTTTCTTTGAGCAGCATATTCTTGGACTTGTCGCCCAATTCTCTCAAGTTGTCAATGATGCTCGGGCCGAACAATCGATTTCGGAGAAGAAACGTTGCGTGAAAGCCATCGATGAAATGATCAAGATTGCCAAGACATTCACAAGGATTGCTCGACCCCAAGTACGTTACTTTTGGAATTGTTTTATTTCTTCACTAATATACCCTTAGATCTGCGCTTGCTTGCACTCGGCTCTGGCGCAAACAGAGCTTCAAGCGAACGCGTTCTCTGCTTGGGACACAATGCTGATCAACCTTGAGGATGAAGATGTTGAATTAATGCTTGAGAGTACTTTCTCTAGCGTCATTCAGCATTTCAAGAGCTTCGATGAACTAACTCGAACGAAAGCTGAAGGCACCCTTCAGTATCTACTGAAGCAACGCAGTCGACTAATACGCAACACGATCGTCAATTTGCCATCATTAGCCCAATTTCCACAACTGTCCGATGTGGAACTTCAACTCAACAAGCTCAGGACTCCCACTGATGTTGGAAACTCATTCCAGATTTTCAGTCGGAGAGTGAGCCACGAAAATTCAGGCGTTGTTGCTCAGGCTTTGGCGGAACTCAAAGACTACCTGAAGCTCCATCAGACTTTCCTCCAAGCTTCAGCGGTAAGCGAACAGCCAGATGCGGTCGTAGGTCTACTTGTTCGATCTATACTCGACAGTTGTGTCAGATTCAATCAGTCTAATCTCGATATCGCGCAATTGTCGGCAGAATGCATTGGACTTATTGGGTGTCTAGATCCCAACAGAGTTGAAGCCGTACGAGAACATCGCGAGATTGTGGTCACTAGCAACTTTCACGACCCAGGAGAGACAACTGATTTTATCCTATTCCTGCTAGAAGAGGTTATTGTCAAGGCATTTCTCTCTGCTATTGACACCGGGGTCCAAGGATTTTTGTCCTTTGTTATGCAACAGCTCTTAGACAGGTGTGGATTCAGCAAAGTCTGTGTACCGATCATCCACAATGGCGAGAGAGGATCCACTCAGGATATATGGCGAAAATGGATGAAACTTCCCGGCACTGTGCGAGATACTCTAACTCCTTTCTTGACCTCCAGATACTCGGTGCAGGAAAGGACCAAATTGGAAGAAATCAAATACCCAATATTTCACCCAGAAACGATGCCTCCAGACAAGTTGTATAGTATTTGGCTTAAGAAATTTGTTATGAATCTACTGTTGGAACCACGCAATGAAAATGCCATCCTCATTTTCGAACCTTTACGCCGAGCCATCAGGATCCGAGATAACTCTGTTGCAAGTTTTTTACTTCCTTATGTCGTTTTGCATATTGTTGTCGACGGAAACGATGAGCAGAGAGAGCAGATTGGGCAAGAGCTGCTGAGAGTATTGAAATATCAAATCACTGACGAATCCCGAGTGAGAAGAGATGATTTAAAAATGTGTAGCGAGGTAAGTATTCTTTGCTACATCCTTTTCTCTGTGCACTTACTAACAGCTTCTAGGCAGTATTTCGCGTGATTGATTACCTCTCTCGATGGATACAAGAGTTCCATTTGAGGGTCAGCAGCTCGAAAGGGCACATCGAGCATCAGGGGGAGATCAAACGGGTAAAATCTGTTCTGGAGATGATTCCGGCGGAAGTAATCTCACAGCGTGCTGTCGAATGCAAGTCCTACTCTCGGGCACTATTTTACTGGGAGCAACACATTCGCCAGGTGCGGGAAGATATCAATGATACCCCCACTAGAAATCTTCTTCTTGAAAGACTGCAAGACATATATACCCAAATTGACGAACCAGACGGCATCGAGGGAATCTCAGCACATCTTCATGTGCTCGATATTGATCAACAGATCCTTGGTCACCGTAAGGCTGGACGTTGGACAGCAGCCCAGAGTTGGTACGAAATTAAGTTAGCCGAGGACCCGGATAATGTCGACGTTCAAGTAAATCTTCTGACTTGCTTGAAAGAGTCTGGCCAACATGGTAAGTACCCCCTCTTTCTGAATAATGATTTCACTGACGCGAATAGATGTTTTGCTTAATTATGTCGAAGGCATGCATACTGCCGCAAAAACAGTCTCTAGACTCCTGCCTTTTGCAGCAGAAGCTTCATGGGCAACAGGACGGTGGCCAGCACTCAAGAAATACACATCACTTGCTCCAAAAGATACAGGAGAGGACTTCAACGTCAGTGTTGGTCGGGCTCTTCTCGCGTTGCATGGACAGGACACCGGGACCTTCAAATCCCAAGTCCGATCGCTCCGTGAGCAGATTGCATGTTCATTGTCTGCAGCTACCACACCATCTTTTGGAGCGTGTCATGACAATATGCTGAAATTTCATGTTCTCACAGAATTGGAGATGATTGCCGGTACGGACGACGTCGCAGCTGACCGGACTAAAATTCTCGAATCTCTAAATCGACGACTTGAAGTCATCGGGGCTTATCTTAATGACAAGCAGTATCTTCTGGGCATCCGAAGAGCAGCAATGCAATTATCGAGGTAAGACTGAACCTCGTGTTTCGAAGATATTGCTAATATGCTCGTAGTCTTAAATTTACGGACGATGATATTGCAGCTGCATGGTTGACCAGCGCCAGGCTGGCTCGGAAAGGCAATGCTATGCATCAATCCTTCAATGCAGTTCTTCGCGCATCTCAACTTGGGGATAAATCTGCCACTATTGAGCATGCGCGACTTTTATGGAAGGAGGGGCATCCTCGGAAAGCCATTCAAAATCTACAGGGGGCAATTGATAATAACGCTTTTATTTCGTACAGTCGAAGTGCTGAAATTACGAGCTTCACTGGCCTGGATCAAACCGACCAACAGAATCTGCTCACTGCAAGAGCACATCTTCTTCTTGCAAAATGGCTAGATGATGCAGGCCAGACTCAAGTACTCGCCCTGCGATCTCAATATCAACTAGCGGCAAAGACATATCTGTCGTGGGAAAAGGGACATTACTACCTTGGAAGGCATTACAACAAATTGTTGGAAACAGAAAAAGGTTTAGCCCCTGAATTCCAGGCCGAATCATACCTCACAGGAGAAACCGCAAAACTTGTCATTGAAAGTTATCTGCGATCGTTGACCTATGGAACCAAGTACATTTACCAAACTCTACCCAGAATTCTCACCCTCTGGCTCGACCTTGGAACGCAAGTATCACAACCAGTCGAAGGGAAGTATGGAAATGCAAAGGACTTCATTAGCAGAATAACTACGGGACGGAAAGAGCAGCTTGCGGCTTTGCACAACCGGTTTGCTAAGTACATCCACAGGATGCCTGCCTACATCTTCTATACTGCACTTCCCCAGATCATTGCTAGAATTGCCCATCCGAATCCTCAAGTCTATCAGTTCTTGAATCAGATCATCTTCAAGGTTGTTTCTTCACACCCGCAACAAGCTTTGTGGAGTCTACTAGCTGTGAGCACTTCCATACAACCTGAACGCAAAATTCGAGGCGTTGAAATCTTGACTGCTCTCCGCAATAACAAGAAGTCGGCAGCCGGATCTGGTGATATTCGGGCCATGATCAAAAGTGGCGAGCGTCTCACGCATGAATTACTCATGGTCTGCACCACTGGGGAGTTTCAAGGAAGCCGCACCATTTTCGCAAGCATCACGAAAGATCTTAATTTCAGACACAAGGACTGCACGCCCAATCCGCTTGCTGTTCCGATTGGAAGTGTCTTGACAGCGACCCTGCCAACACTCACTGATAAGATCAAAGAGCACAAAGCCTTCTCACGGGATGTTGTAACGATCTCATCTTTTCTGGACGAAGTGATGATTCTCAGTTCGCTACAGAAGCCACGGAAGCTCACAGCGCGTGGCTCAGACGGCAAGACCTATGGCCTGCTTTGCAAGCCTCATGATGATCTGAGAAAGGATCAACGTCTTATGGAGTTTAACGGAATGATCAATCGGTCACTTAAGCGCGATGCGGAGTCAAGTCGACGTCAACTTTACATCAAGACTTATGCCGTTACGCCATTGAATGAGGAATGCGGTATTATCGAGTGGGTGGACGGCTTGAAAACTCTTCGTGATATTCTTCTATCTCTCTATAAATCTATGGGCATTATTCCAAATTACCGCGAAATCGAACTATACTGCGATGAGGCTATAAAAGGTCCCGACAAAATTGCATTTTATACGGATAAGGTGCTGAAGAACTATCCTCCTATCTTCCATTCGTGGTTTGTGCAACAGTTTCCAGAACCATCTGCATGGTTTGTCTCTCGTCTTCGATATACCCGTTCTTGTGCTGTCATGTCAATGGTTGGCACGATTCTAGGATTGGGAGATCGTCATGGGGAGAACATTCTATTCGAGGAAGGGAATGGTGGAACTTTCCATGTCGATTTCAACTGTCTTTTCGACAAAGGTCTTACTTTCGTAAAGCCGGAACGAGTCCCCTTCCGCCTGACTCACAACATGATTGACGCAATGGGGATTTATGGTTATGAAGGTCCATTCCGAAAGTCATCGGAGTTGACTCTCAAACTACTCCGACAGCACGAGGAGACCTTAATGACTATCTTGGAAGCCTTCGTTTATGATCCCACACTCGACCTTATTCCGAAGAAGACGGAAAAGAAGAAAAAAGAAGGATCTTTTCACATGCCTCAGACTGCGCAGGGTGTGCTCGATAGTATTCAAAGAAAGATTGGTGGTTTGTTAGATGGAGATACTATGCCGCTTGGGATTGAAGGTCAAGTAGATGAATTGATCAAGCGGGCGACGAATTTGCAGTACTTGGCAGGGATGTATATTGGTTGGTGTTCGTTCCTCTAGATAGGCTTATGTATACCCATATTTTGTCTTATGTCCAATATAATGGATTTTTACCATGACATCCGGTTCCACTCTCATGTCAGCACAATGCTCATATGTCCACCGCTCAGCCTAGTGCCGATTCCGCTTCTCACGTCATCACTATGCTCATATACCTACTGTTCCACTTCGGTATCAAGCAACGCCCAGCAACTGAGCATCTTGTTTGACCTTTGATCAATACTAATCTTCAATCTTCTTCTCATCAATATGGTTTCAGCTGGAAAATCACGAGTGACGACCAAGACCGGTCTTGAATGGGTGAACTTCCCAGGATACAAAAAGTATTCAGACTACAAAATAGCATCCGCAGTAATCGTCCCCGCAGGCCGTAGAATTGTCGCCACATCCGGCCACGTTGGACGATACGATTAGGGCAATCACCCCGATGACTTAGAAGAAGAATTCATAGCTACTTTTGATGTAATCCCCCTCCTAACCCTTCCACCGCTCTCCCCCAAATCCCCCGCCATAATCTTAAACCCAACCCTTTAGAAAATCGAGAAATCCATCAGCACAGTTGACCCAACCCTCACCTCCGAGGAGATATAAAGTTCAGTATATCAGATCAACACTTTTCATGTAGGAGGGATCAGTAAAGAGGTGTTTGGGACCTTGGTTGATGTTGCGGTCAGGTATACGAGGGGTCATAGGCCGGCTTGGACGGCGGTTGAGGTTAAGGGTTTGAATGGAGGGGTTAGGTTGGAGATTGCTGTTTTGGCTGCTATTGTTTATTATTAGTGTGGTGGTTGGAGAGGAGGTGGGGTTGAGGTATTGGGTTAGTGCTTGGATGTTGGAAACGAAATTACGTTCGCTCGCATCGATTTCATTTTATTGTATTCAAATAATTTAGAGTCGAAACATACGAGTTAGCTGTGATGTCTGGCACGGGACATGTCTCACGGGACGAGGAGATACAAGTGGTTGAATCGGGACGCTCAGGTGATCTTGTTTTAATTGGCCCGCTTAGCGTAGCGGTGTAATTTACTTCCAGTTGAGGCCTAGCGAGACTGTCCCCAAAATAATTGTAAGCCCAGAATAGATGAGCACCTACGGACATGATCTCTATATTAAACAAGCAATACAATTCATTTCTTTCCGGCCTTGAGACTCTAGAAAATCGTTCGTCCAATGCAATGTTTTGGGTTCGGGTAAATTCTGGGTGCTACAGTCCTGCACCTGAATTCCAGCCTAGTGGTCACTGGGCTTCCATCTATGGCATGAAAATGTGGCGTGATATGTATTCTGAGCTCACATCGCGGCTCATTATATAATTACCTGATTCCCATTTTCATATATTCTCTCCCTTTTCTCATTTCCAAAATCTTGCATCGCACTCAAAAATCTTTTCCTCTACTCCACTACATGCTAGCATAAAATTCCATGCCATCACGTGCCTTACTCATGTCGCCGCAACTTGAAGATGGGCCGGCTCAATTAGAATTGGAGCACCATAGTAGCAATAGTGAGCTGGTTCGTGATGCTATCATTGGCCTTGCAGATGGGCTTACGGTGCCTTTCGCTCTGACAGCTGGGCTGTCTTCGTAAATTTTCCCTTTCTCTCTCCTTCTTCCTCTCTCGTTCAATTATGGAGATAAATGCACACTGTTTGATTTGACAGAGAGGATTCTCAGAATCCTGCATAAACTCTCGTCTCCCCTGCCCACTACCTATAATCAAGTACCCCAAATCTCTCTTTCCTTCTTCATTCCTAATGAAATATTAATAGAATCGGCTCAACCCACCTCGTAATCCTCGGCGGCCTCGCCGAGCTCTTTGCAGGCAGCATCAGCATGGGACTCGGCGCCTACCTCGCGGCTCTCACTGACACAAAACACTACGAAGTAGAACTTGCGCGAGAGAGACGGCAGGTGGAAAATTCGCCGGAGTTGGAGGATGAGCAGATGTATGGGTTGTTTGCGGAGTATGGGTTGGGACCGGAGGTGGTGGGACCGTTAGCAAGGCAGTTGAGGGGCGATCCGGAGGCTTGGGTGAAGGTATTTCTTCCTTTTAGAATTCACCATGTGGGTATGTAGCTGATGTTTAAAGTTTATGATGGATTTCGAACTTAAGCTTGAGAGGCCTAAGACTTCTAGGGGTTGGATATCAGCACTCGTGATGGGAATATCTTATTTTCTAGGTACTTCCTCCCTTCTCCCCTCCCACCTCCTTTCCCTCCCCCCTTATCAAATCCTCTAACACCCACCAGGTGGACTCATCCCAATGATCCCATACTTTGCCGTCTCCAGCGTGGACCGAGCACTCTTCATATCCATCGGCGTTACCTGTGTTGTACTCCTCATCTTCGGATATTGCAAAGCTATTGCTACGGGTACGACGAAGAGGACAGCATTGTATGGTGCGGTGGAGACGTTGGGTATTGGAGCACTGGCTGCGGCGGTTAGTTATGGGATTGTTAGGGGTGTTAATAAGGGGTTGGGTGGGACATAGAGGTAGGTAGAAGTCGGGTGGAAAGGAGTTGGTGTCTGGAGTCGAACGTCGCGGTAATGATCTTCATTGAGCAATCAGATCTTCAAGCCTGATTTATCTAGGAAGCCAGTCGCCGGAACAATATCCTG
>Ga0182030_10013798_pt1 | contig 16037 bp, 14 predicted proteins | sample 812S3MmetaG_FD_121299 | JGI IMG/M metagenome (GOLD analysis project Ga0182030, IMG submission 121299) | Permafrost microbial communities from Stordalen Mire, Sweden - 812S3M metaG (Illumina Assembly) | ecosystem: Environmental > Terrestrial > Soil > Wetlands > Permafrost | place: Sweden...
AAGGTAAACTCATACCCATGGCTTCAGTAAGACAGGCCATAGTATTAGCTGTAAACAAACCAGCACAAGAACCCGCACCAGGACAAGCACACCGTTCCAACTCATTCAACTCTTCTTCACTCATTTTTCCTGACGAAACCGCCCCCACTGCTTCATAAACACTTATTAAATGTACAGGCTTCCCATTATAATCTCCAGGCAACATAGGGCCTCCAGTAACTACTATAGAGGGAATATCTAATCTGGCGGCTGCCATCAGCATTCCTGGTACTATTTTATCACAAGTTGGAATCAGAACTAAAGCATCAAATTGATGAGCTTGGGCCATACTTTCCACGGTATCTGCTATAATTTCCCGGGATGCTAAGGAATAGCGCATACCTTCATGATTCATGGCAATTCCATCACAGATGGCCATAGTATTAAATTCAAAAGGTACTCCACCCGCTTCACTTACACCTAATTTTACAGCTTCAGATACTTGATTAAGATGAATATGTCCTGGTACTATATCGGTGAAACTATTAACCACCCCTATAAATGGTCGTTCCATTTCTTCATCCGTGACGCCACAGGCCCGGAGCAAGGATCTGTGAGGAGCTCTTTGAAGTCCCTTTTTAATATTATCACTTTTCATTTCAAAATTCACCATAAAATTTATCTTTCTTAAATAATATTGATTTAAATTAACAAAATAGAATATTTTACGTATGTTAATACTATTATATCTAAATAGATTTAATTCTTTATCCTAATTTTAGATTTAAGTTCTTAAAATGAATAATTTAAATATTTTTATTGATGCATTTAACATTAATATAAATTATATGGAACATGATAGGATATAAATATCATAGCAAATGATATTATTTATTTAGAATTTTTATAATTAATACTATAATTACCTGGTGGTATGAGATGAGATTACTCCTAATTCATTCTGATTATATAAAATATAAAACCAAGTCTAAAACCAAAATAGCTGAAGAAATAACAAATGAAAAAAAAGAAGGTGAATTTAAAAATTCATTAGTTGTATTCACTGCAGTTGAAAAGAAAGATGAAAAAAATCCTGACGGAGTAGTGGAAAATGCTGCAACCGAGATAAATGACATCTTCTCTAAAATAGGTGCAGAAACAGTTGTCATATATCCTTACGCTCATCTAAGCTCTTCATTAAGTTCTCCTGAATCAGCAAAAAAAATATTACATGATATGGAGATTAAATTAAGTTCTATGAATCTTAATGTTGCAAGAGTTCCGTTTGGTTGGTATAAATCCTTCGAAATCTCATGTAAAGGTCATCCCTTATCAGAACTTTCTAGAACTATTCTTCCAGAAAAAACCGAAAAAGAAACAAATGAAGAATTAAATGTTCAAAAATCCGAATTTCACATCCTTAATAAAGGACAACTCTACAATGTAGATGAATTTCAATATCAAACTAATGATTTTGAAAAACTAGTTGATTATGAATTAGATAGAACTAAATCCTCAGGTGAAGAACCTCCCCACGTTAAACTTATGAAGGAGAAGAATTTAGCAGGTTATGAGCCATCAGCAGATATAGGTCATCTCAGATGGTATCCCAAAGGTAGACTTATTCGCGATCTATTAGCAGATTATGTTTATAATTTGGTGACTGAAAGAGGTGCAATGCCTGTAGAAACCCCTATAATGTATGATTTGCAAGATGAAGCTATCCGGGTGCATGCTGAGAAATTTGGGGAAAGACAATATCGTATGCAAACTAAAAGTAAGGAACTCATGCTCAGATATGCTTGTTGTTTTGGCGCATTCAGAATATTAGCCGATACCTTCATAACCTGGAAGAACTTACCCCTAGCAATTTACGAATTATCAACATATAGTTTCCGCTTAGAGAAAAGTGGTGAAGTCGTCGGACTTAAAAGACTCAGAGGATTCACCATGCCAGATTTACATACTGTATGCGCTGATCTGGAACAATCAATGCAAGAATTCAATAATCAAATTTCAATGTGCGATCAAACTGGTGAAGATCTGCAATTAAATTATGAAGTTATAATAAGAGTGACTGACGATTTCTTTCAAGAGAATCGAGAATGGGTTTTCCAAGCCGCGAGTATAATAGGTAAACCAATTATTCTAGAGATATTACCAAAAAGAAAGCATTACTGGATTTGTAAAATGGATTTTGCAGCCATCGATTATTTAGGTAGACCTATGGAAAACCCAACCATCCAAATTGACGTGGAGAGTGCAGAAAGATTTGGTATAACTTATATTGATTCTGAAGAAGAAGAAACCCATCCCATAATTATCCACTGCAGCCCCACAGGTAGTATTGAAAGAGTTATAGGTAGTTTACTTGAGAAAACCGCAATTAAAATGGCAGAAAAACTTCCAATGTTTCCAGTTTGGCTTTCGCCTACTCAAGTTAGAGTATTACCAATTGCTGGGAGACATTTAGACTTTGCTCTACAATTAGCTGATGATTTAATCAAACAAAATATCAGAGTAGATGTAGATGACCGTCCCGAAACAGTTGGAAAAAAAATACGGAATTCTGGAAATGAATGGGTGCCCTACGTTATTGTAGTGGGAGATAAAGAACTAGAAAATAATCAATTAATGGTTAACATTCGTGAAAGCAATGAAAAAACATTAATGAATAGCAAAGAGCTGATTAATCGAGTACACCATGATACAATTAATATGCCATTTAGAAAGCTTCCACTATCTTTAAAACTCTCGGAACGAGTTAATTTCTAATTTTATAATAAATTACTTTTTTTTTAATTTATTATTTTTTTAATGCAACTTATTTTTTGAATGTTGATATTCTTTTTATAACTAAATATTTATATTATAACTTATAACTTATAATTTAGAACTTATCATTAATTAATGGAGGATTGTTTTATTATGGCTGAAATAATTGCAATACTTAATCAAAAGGGAGGATGTGGTAAAACCACCACTGCAGTGAATCTATCTACTGCTTTAGCCCTTCTAGGTAAAAAAATTTTGTTAATCGATATGGATCCTCAGGCAAACGCTACCACTGGATTAGGAATAGAAAAAAATGAGCAAAACATTACAATATACTCTGTTTTAACGGGACAAAATACTTTACAAGAATCTATAGTTAATACAGATATTCCTGACTTACAATTAGTTCCAAGTAATATATCTTTAAGTGGTGCAGAGATTGAATTGAGCAAAACAATAGGTCCACACTCTATATTAAAAGAATCTATGGATGGAATAAATGATCAATATGATTATATTTTCATAGATGTGCCTCCTTCTTTAGGTTTATTAACTTTAAATTCTATTGTAGCATCTGATAGTGTTATAATACCTATTCAAGCTGAATTTTATGCATTGGAGGGTATGGCTGATCTTATTAAAGCTATGGATCTAGTTGAAACTCGTTTGAATAGTCCATCACCAATTAAAGGAATTCTACTAACTTTATATGATTCTAGAACCCGTTTAGGGAGAGATGTATATAATAATGTTAAAGAATACTTTGGAGAAACAGAGTATATTTTTAAAACAACTATTCCACGTAATGTAAGACTTGCAGAAGCCCCTAGCCATGGTAAACCTTGTATAGTTTATGATGAAGAATGCAGTGGTACAGTGGCTTATCAAAAGCTTGCTGAAGAATTATTGAAATTAGAAAGTTTGGGAGGTTGATAAATGACCTCCAGAAACATTAGAAAAAAACAGGATAATGCTTTAGGAAAAGGATTAGATGCTCTCATTAGAAGTAATTACTTGGATGAAGAAGAAATTCAAGAAAAATCCGAGAAAACTAAACCTAATACTACTAAATCTGGTTTGAAAAATGAAAACTCTCAAGATATAGAAGATAAAGCTGAAAGTCAAGTAAATTCCTTTCAAAATATAAATTTTGATGATAAGGTTATAAATGACGTACTGTTAGATGTTCATAAAAATCCGCGTATATCATTATGGTCAGCGAAATCTGCAGCTGTTTTGAGATTTTTAAAGAAGACGAAACCGGAGTTTAGTATAAGTAATGAAGCTTCAATTCTCATTGAGGAAGCGGTTAAAGAAAGATATCCGGATATTTGGATGATCTTTGAGGAAAAGGGATTATAATAATTTATAAGTTTTAACTTAAAACTTATAACTAATCACTTATAACTTATAATAAAATACAATAATTTAAAATAATAAAGAGAAGCTGATTTTAAAATTCAAGAGTACTTTGATACTTGTTATCTAATTTAATAAAAGGTTCAGCTCTACTAGTTATTACACCTATATTTTTAAGATCTTCTAATTTTTTAAAACAATTACCCAACTTTCTATTCCTAATAATTCTTGCTGCAGATATTTTACCTATTCCTGGTACTCTTAGAAGTTCTTCATATGGGGCCTCATTAATTTCAACAGGAAATATCTCTTTATGGGATAATGCTGAATAATATTTAGGATCAGCATCTAATTTTAGATTATCATTTTCATCAAAAACCAATTCATCCAGATTAAACCCATAGGAGTTAAGTAAATAATCTGCCTGATAAAGCCTAGGACTTCTTTTTGATGATGGTTCCTCATGAAATTCTAGAGGTGTATCTTTCATAGGTTCAAAAGTACTAAAATAACTTCTTTTAATATCCATTTTCTTATATAACCAGTTAACCCTATCTAAAATCTGTTGATCAGTTTCATCTGTGGCACCAACAATGAATTGGGTGGTTTGACCAGAGGGTGCTAGAGTTTTATCCCTTTTTGTCAATCTTTTAATCCAATTAATACGTCTTAAAATGTCAGTATCATATTTTTTTGTACTACTAAGCTCACTGAGACCTTCAGGAGTAGCAGCCTCTATATTAATACTTACTCTATCAGCTAAACTCACTGCTCTTTTTATAAGATCATAAGAACTTCCTGGAAGAATTTTAAGATGTATATAACCTTTATATCCATAATCTAAACGTAGTTTACTAATAACTTCTACCATATTTTCCATTGAGTTTTCTGCATCATTAGGAATTCCTGAACTTAAAAATAATCCTTCTACATATCTATTTTGATAATAATCTATAAATAATGAAGCAAGTTCTTCTGGTGAAAATTCTACCCTATTAAACCGATGTTTATTATGATTAATACAATATCTACAATCATTAGAGCATTTATTAGTCATCAAAACCTTTAATAAAGGTACTTTGCAACCATTACTGGTGCTAGCATTATATACACCGGGGATTTTACCTCTCAAAAAACTTTCTACACTTGAATTTATATAATTACAGCGGTCATATCTGGCACTATCACCCAAAATTTCAAGCTTCTTTGCATTATTCATGTTCTATCATTTACTTATTTTTTTTTAATTTATATTTCCAAATTTAACTATAATTATATTCTATTAACTAATTCATTTATTTTGCGGGGTAACAATTTAAATAAAATCATCCAGTATTTAATTAATATGAGAATAGTCCTTGCAGGAACTGGAAGCGCAGTGGGAAAGACAACAATTTCCACGGGCATAATGGGAGCCCTATCAGAAGAATATAATGTACAGCCTTTTAAGGTTGGTCCAGACTACATAGATCCCACTTATCACACATTAGCCACTGGAAACAATTCCAGAAATTTAGATTCATTTTTTATGAATGATAATCAAATTAGAGAGGGATTTGAAAGAAGTTTAAAAATTTCAAAATCTCATTTAGGCATTATTGAAGGTGTACGGGGACTTTACGAGGGTATAAGTCCAACTGGAGATGTAGGTAGTACGGCATCCATTGCCAAAGCTCTTAATTCTCCTGTTATATTAATTTTAAACTCTAGAAGTCTTGTTAAAAGTGCAGCAGCAGTTGTATTGGGATTTAAAAAATTAGATCCTACCATTAATATTAAGGGAGTTATTTTGAATCAAGTTAAAAACAAGAAACACTACCTTAAAACCAAACAAGCTGTTGAAACTCTAACCAAAACAGATGTAATTGGTGGAATGCCTCGAGACGATGCTATAAAAGTGGAGGACCGACATTTAGGCTTGGTTCCTGCAGTCGAGCATGATTCTATTATAGATTCTATAAATAAATGGAAAGAGATGGTAAAGGAGCATATAGATTTAGATTCTCTTATATCAATAATGAAAGATTCAAAAAGAATTCCTGAAGGTAGAGAGGATCTGTGGAAGGTAGGAAATCATAAAAGAGTTAAAATTGGCGTAGCAATGGATGAGGTATTCACGTTTTACTATAAGGATAATCTTGATGCAATGGAAGCTAATCATGCAGAACTACTTTATTTCAGCCCTACTCATGATGAAGAAGTTCCAGATGTTGATGCACTATATATAGGTGGAGGTTACCCCGAGATATTTGCAGGAGAGCTTGAGTCAAACCAAGATATGAGGAATTCAATAAGGAAATTCCATTTAGAGGGTAAACCTATTTATGCTGAATGCGGTGGCTTAATGTATCTATCAAGGTCTATAAACAATTATAAGATGTGTAATATATTTAATTATCCCTCTGTTATGACAAATAAACCGCAAGCATTAAGTTATATCATATCTAAGGCAATTGAAGATAATATAGTTGTAAATAAAGGTGATCTATTTAGAGGTCATGAATTCCACTACTCTAAAGTTAATTTAAACGGAGCCACACCACAATTTGCTTTCGAAATGTTGAGAGGCAGAGGAATTCAAGATAATAAGGATGGATTAATAGAAAAAAATACAGTCGCAAGCTATATCCACACTCATGTGGCAGCTTATCCATTATTTGCCTCTAATTTCACTCGAAATGCAGCTGAAATCTAATTATAGTTATAGATAATGGAGATAAAAGATATTTTGAATTTAAAATTAAATTTGGATAAAGTTGATTTATTCTCACCTTACATAATAGTCGTTGCCATAGCAATCTATGTAGCGTTAGCCATGTTAGGATATACTTATCATATTCGTAATCTACAATGGGTTTCCACTACAACATTTTTATATTTACTATTTGGCACAATAATATTTATTATCGGAGCTATCACTCCTAAAATAATCACATACTACTCCCCTAGAATTAAATCAGCTTTAAATCGAAAGGATATAAATAAAAAGAAATCAACATTATGGTATTCTAAATTAAAAATCCTTTTAGATGAACGAATTCTACTTTTAATTGTAATGATAGCATTATTATTGCAAGCCATAAATCTCTACTTACTTGGTGGTATCCCGCTATTAAATGGTTATCTCAAATTCAGAGCCACCACGGATTTATGGATGGTTTCATATGTTATATTACTCCCTGCTTTAAATTTATTAATAGCTAAATACCCCCGTAAAAGGTATTATCTTCTTTTTCTAATTAGTTTAGCTCTATTTGCATTTGATGGTTATCGAACTACCGCTCTTGCCATAATATTCAGTGTAATCGTGACAACTTATTATATTCGTCGAATCCGAACTAGATATATTATTATTTCCATTCTTTTGGCAGTAGTTATTGGAGTTTTACTAGGATACATTGCAGTAAAATCTATAGAATGGCAAACGTGGGTCTTAAATCCATTACAACTTTTATTTTATCGAGCTGGATTCACGATGATGGTTCTTGATAAAATAGTTCACATGCCCGGCTTTACTGGGGGAGAACTTTTCCATCAAGCACTTACAGGTGGACATCCACGAGTCACAGTCGGAGAAGTGGTTTTAGGGTATCATGCAAATGCAAGCACACCTACAGTTAGTATTACTTCCACTATTTTTGGGCCGGCCATTCTGGATTATGGTGCTTTAGGCCTTGCAGTGCAAATGTTTTTACTTGGATTAATACTTCGACTAATGCATAGTGTACAAAAAATGGCTGGCGGAGCATATATTGCATTATATGCTATTATATTAGCTCATACTGCGATTTGGGTTGAGACAGGACCTACTGATGGTATAGTTTGGATTTTTTACGGTTTATCTGTAATAGCTCTTCTTATATTTGCCCAGAATATTTTCAGTAGAGATAATAAATCTGAAACTTAAAATAATTTTAAATACATATTTTTACCATTATCGAATTATTTTAGATAATTAGGGTTTCTTATCCACTAATTAATCTTTATTTTTTACACTTGAAATCAAGGTCTGTATTAAAAATTAGTATTTATTTAATACAATATTTTTTTCTGAAAAACGAGTAAATTAACTTTATTTTAATTAAATTCAAAAATTTGAGATTAAACAAAACTTAAATAAAGTTAAATATAGATTTCTTAGGTTTCCTAAAATTAAAATCTCCTATATAAAATTTGTTTTAAAAATTAAAACAAAAAATACTTATTAGATTATAAAAATAGCAACAATGGTGATACAATGGTAGTAAAAATAGGAGTTATTAAATGCGGAAATTTAGGTACCTCTCCTGTCGTTGATTTAGTACTTGACGAGAGGGCAGATAGACCTAACATAGACGTTAGAGGTGTGAATTCTGGTGCAAAAATGAACCCAGAACAGATTGAAGCTGTAGTTCCAAAAATAGCAGACTTTGACCCTGACTTTGTCGTATTCATTAGTCCAAACCCTGGTGCACCAGGACCAGCAAGAGCAAGAGAACTTCTCTCAGAAATGGATGTTCCAGCTATAATAGTCGGTGATGCTCCGGGAATGGGTAAAAAAGATGAAATGGATGAACAAGGCTTAGGATACATTATTGTTCAAGGAGACCCTATGATCGGAGCAAGGAGAGAATTCCTAGACCCTACTGAAATGGCGTCTTTCAACTCCGATGTTATAAAAGTACTAGCAGCAACCGGTGCTTACCGTGTTGTTCAAGAAACTTTAGACGGTGTAATAGCCGGTGCAGAAGCAGGATCTATTGAATTACCTAAAGTGGTAATTAGTACAGAAGTAGCTGTAAATGCAGCTGCCTTCAAAAACCCATATGCTAAAGCCAAAGCAATGGCAGCTTATGAAATAGCCGCAAAAGTGGCTGACATTGATATTAAAGGCTGTTTCATGACTAGAGAAATGGAAAAATATATACCAATCGTGGCATCTGCCCATGAAATGATCTCCGCTGCTGCAAAACTTGCAACAGAAGCTCGTGAAATTGAAAAAGCCAATGATTCAGTTATGAGAAAACCACACGGTGGAAAAGGTCAGACACTCTGGAAAACTGAATTAATGAAAAAACCAGAATAGATATATATTTAACGCGGTCCTAATTGGACTGCAAATTTTTTATTTTTTTTAAATATTTTCACTATTAAAATTAAAATTTAACAATTTTAATCTAAAATTAATTTTTATCATTCTAAAATTATATGTTTAAAATTTAATTTTTAACTTATTAATATAATATTAAATTTTATTATATATTTTCCATTTATAGGTAGTATTATGGATAAAGAAACAAGTATAGCTAAATTAGTGGAAAGATTCACAAAAGCAGCTAGTATGCAAAGATGGAATGATCATATACGGCCTGTTGAGTTAACTGAGCTAGATAAACAAGCTCATAAAATGGTAATTGCATATGTGCTTGCTAAGCTAGAAGAAGATCGTGGAGAAATCATAGATTGGAAAACTCTTATTGAAGGTGGCATATTCGAGTTTCTACAAAGAGTTATATTAACTGATATTAAAGCTCCAGTTTTTCATAAAATGAGGGAAGATAAAGTTGTAAGAAATAAACTAGATCAACATGTTTTTAATGAGTTAGAAAATGATATTAATGGATTAAATCCTCAGTTTATAATTAATTTTAAGAAATATTTTTCTAAGTCACCAAAGAATATTGAGAGAAGAATTCTAAGGGCAGCTCATTATCTAGCTACTAATTGGGAATTTAAGATAATTTATCATACTGCACCTTTTATTTATGGTATTGAGGAAACTAAGGAGAATATTGAAAACCAGATTGAAGATCATTATGATCTTATAGGTGTTCAGAAGATTTCATTAGGTAAGAAATCTTTTGGATTTGTAGATCTATGTGGTCAACTTAGATTCCAGAAGAGATGGGCTCATTCACCTAGAATCCCTGAAACTTCTGTATTAGGGCATATGTTAATCGTTGCTATTGCCTCTTATTTATGCACCATGGAACTGAATGGTAAACCTTGTGAAAAACGATTCTATAATAATTATTATGGAGGTTTATTCCATGATCTTCCTGAGGTGTTGACTAAGGATATTATTTCCCCTATAAAAAAAGTACCTAACTTAGATGAGTTAATTAAAGAATATGAATACCAGAAAATGAAAGAAAAATTATTACCATTATTACCAAAGCCATGGCATGATGAAATGAGGTATTTCACTGAGAATGAATTCGAAAATAAAATTATTGAAGATAATGAAATTAGAATAGTTCCAATAATTGAAGAGAGGTATAATAAAGACTTTTTCTCTCCAATGGATGGGAATATTATTAAGGCTTGTGATAAATTTTCAGCATTTATAGAAGCTTCATTATCAATAAAACATGGAATAAAATCTGAAGAATTAATTAAAGGTAAAAAGAATATACATAAAGATTATAAACATAAAAAAGTTAATGGATTAGATTTTGGAAAAATATTTGAAATTTCTTATTAATTGATTAAGAAATTTTTAGATTACTCCTTTAGTGCTAGGTATTATATCATGTTCTATTCGAGATGCATCTTTTAATGCTGTGGCAAATGCTTTAAATAAAGCTTCTATTTTGTGATGATCGTTTTCACCTTCTACTTTAGCATTTATGTTTATATTCCCTGTGGAAGCAAATGATTCAAAGAAGTGTTGCACATTTTCAGTACTAAGATCTCCAACTTTTGCTTTATTAAACATTAAATTCAAGACAGTATAACTCCTACCACCTATATCTAAAGCTACAGTTGCTAAGGCATCATCCATAGGAACTATAGAGTGAGCCATTCTCTTAATTCCTCTTTTATCTCCTAAAGATTCTTTAAATGCTTCCCCTAAAGTTATTCCCACATCTTCGACTGTGTGGTGATCATCTACATTGATATCTCCTTTAGCAGTAATTTCTAAATCAAATAATCCATGTTTGGCGAATGATTCTAACATATGATCAAAAAATTCAATTCCAGTATTTATTTGGGATTGACCTTTACCATCTAGATCGAATGAGATTTGAATATTTGTTTCATTTGTTTTCCTTTGCAATATTTTCTTTCGATTCATCTTCATCATCTCTTATTACTTTTATGGCACCTTGAGGACATTTTGAGGCACATATTGTACATACATGACAGTATCTTAGGTTAGTGGCTTCAGCCTTATCATTGATTTTCCATATTTTAGGTCCTTTAGGGCAGGCTTCTCGACATATGCCACAGCCTGTACATTTTTCTTTATCAACTTCAATTCTCATAAAAAAAATTTCTCCTTATAACTTATAACTTTTAAGTTATAATTTATAAAAATATTTTTATAATTTATAGCTTGATGAATCATTAAAGCTAATATTTAGCTTAATTACTTATAACTTCTAACTTAAAACATATAACTTATAACATAATACTTATAACTTATAACTAAAAATCATAAAGATCAAAGTTTAATCATTGGAATAGACGCCGCTTTAAAACCAATAAAAACCTTTTTACCAAGATTTAAATCAAGTTTATCCCTAGAATACTCAGTAATATCCGCCAACATATTAATTCCATCATCCAACATTACCGTAAGTCTGACCATCTCATTTTTAAATTTCATCTCAATAATTTTTCCTTCAAATATATTTCTAACACTAGACTCCTGGAGTTCTAACATTATAAATATCTCATCAGGGCTAACTAATAATAAAACATCATCATCAACTTTTAAATCTTCAATTATAGGGAGCATTACCCTAATATTATTTATTCGGATATTTATAACCCGATTCTTATCATCAATATCTTCTACATAACCTTCTAACTCATTCACGTCTAAATGCTTCTCCATAATACTTTTAAACTTTGAATATTCCTTTATAACCATCTTACCAATGCTAGTGAGTTGGCTTCCACCACCACCACCGGCACCACCCCGTTGAGTAACCACAACCTTAGAACCAAGCTGATTTTCTAGTATCTCAATATATTTAAGAGCAGTCCTATAAGGAAGACCAGTTTTTTTAGTTGCTTTAGCAATGGATCCATAATCTTTAATACCCTTCAAAAGCAGGAACTTTTTGTAGTCCAACATTATAGATTTCTTTCCAATCTCCAGCTGATATTCGGGGTTTTTAATTGAACCACTCATAAATTTAACACTCCAATATAAAAATTGAATTTAAAAAACTTAAATATTCAAGTGATAGGAATATATTCATTTATTTTTTATAAATAATATTTACAATAAGTATATTACTACTTAACATTATCATCCATTATCAGTTCAAAATTATCGAGAAATGCAGCAAATCTTTTCACAGTCTTCCTTAAACTTCTAAATCCTTCCTCATCCTCTTTAACTCCATCTAAAGTATCCTTAGACCAGAAATTAGCCCCTAAATTAGCTCCAAAAGCACCTCCACTCACCGGAATAGCTCCCGTCAAAATGTAAAACGTCATTATTTGCTGAATAGCCAGTTCCTGTCCACCAATTCGATCTCCACCTACAGCTATAGCCATACCTACTTTGTAACGCATAAAATCGAAGTCCACAGCTCCCAATGCCCTGCAACGATCCATAACTGCCTTTAATTGGGCACTCAAACCACCATTGTACACGGGGGTGGCCATTATTAAGCCTTTAGCATCACTCATTAAAGGATAAATATCATACATATCATCTTTCATTATGCACTCACCTTCACGAATGCAATAATCACAATTTCTACAAGGACTAATGTCTTTACCACGTAAACTGTAAAATTCAGTTTCAAAGTTCCGCTCTTCTAACATATTTAAAGCTTCCCTTAACACGTAATCTGTGGCTTGTTTCCTTGGACTTCCACTTATACCCAGTATCACTTTTTTACATCCTCACATTTTTTACAAAACAACACTAGAACTATATTTAGATTAGTATTTAAGAAATAATAAAATTTTCCTATAAAAAAAATTTAAAAAAAATAGTTGGAAGAGTAGATCAAAATTAATTTACTCCTAAAATTTTATTTAAGTTCTAAAGGTTCATCCTCTTCCAAGGCTAATCTCATAGTATCTGGATCCTGTGGCATATATTTAAGGAAATCATCTGCAGCACGTCTCACATCTCTTGAACCAATAATATAACGTCCAACAACTATAATATCCGCTCCACTTCCTAATGCCTGATCCATTTTATCGGGAGTTATACCCCCAGCAACAGCCACTAATTTACCTTTACCAAGTATCTCTTTAATCTCCTTAATATTGCCCCATTCAGTAATTTCACCAAGTTCTTCACCTTTCTCGGTTTTAAAAGTTTCTAAATCTACATTACGATGTAATAAAACAATATCAGGTTTATAATTAAGACTTTTCAATTTCTCAACAAAATTATCAACATTCATCATATCCAAAATAGAGTAAATTCCCTGTTTAGATGCTTCATGAATAGCTTTCTGGATGGACTCCAAAGTACCTAAACCAGATATAGCAACCGCATCTGCAGTTTCATCTGCAGCAATCTTAACTTCTATTCGACCCACATCTAATGTTTTAAGATCAGCAATGATGAATGCATCTCTACGCAGTTCACGAATCTTACCTATAATACCCACACCAAACTTCTTAACTAATGGTGTACCGGCTTCTATAAGTATTCTCTCTCGGTTTGGTAAATCATCAATTATACGTTCCATCTGATCAATATTATCTAGATCCAACGCCACCTGCAAGTAAGGTGGATTCCATAATTTAACTACTTTAAAGCCCATTATAGGATGAGTGCCCCTATCTTTTTCAGCGAGTATCTTCTTCATAGATGGATAATCATTCAATGCTCTTTTTATAGCTAATTTAGTAGCCCCATAATTATACTGGTAAATCTTACGGTAATCTTTAGCCTCAGGATGTATAAATACACTGACTAAAATCACCATATTCTCAGCTTCATTCTCATCAATAAGACCTTCAGCCACAGCATCAGCCACAGCACGACCCACAGCAGTCTGCGCAGGACCGAATATTTTATCAGCATCCACCAAACCACTTACTGTCACCTTTGGTATAATTAAAGTAGCAGGCTTAGTCATCAAATTAGGTCTAATAACAGTCAAAAGTGGAGTATGCCCAATAGAGAGACCAGTCATATTCTCCACAAAAGCCGCACCAACAGGACCATCCTTATCACCAATAACTAAATCAATATGAGCAATTTCATTACCATCACCAATTAAAGCTTCCCCAATCTTATACATTCTTATTATCCTCCAAAATATAGCTAATTAGAATCATAAATATATAATCTTTATAAAATCAGCAATATAAATAAATTACTCCAAAAATTAATTATAAAAAAAAGTTTATTTGATTATCAAGATCAATTTTTTTTTAAATTCGATAAAATTAACTTTTTTATTTAAAAATAATCATATTTAAAAAAAAGTAGTTATGAGTCAGAATAAAAAAAAATTCTTGACTCATTTTTAATAAAATCTATTTATTCTCTATTTAGAATACTGCGTTTACAGATTCAAGCAATTCTAGGGCATTCACATACAATACTTGTGCATAATTAACTTGATTCAAGTAATTCTCGAAAATTAATGTAGGTATTCCCTTCTCAGCTATAGGTATTGTTACAACTGGTGGACTTGTAGAGTCAGCAGATGGAATATTATGGTACACTAAAGTTCCGTTCGTATATTTAGAGCTAATTATTTCGTTAGCTAATTTTAAAGATTTTGCATCAAGATCCGGTGCCATAAGGAAGTCAGTAATTGGTTCTCCTGCTGCATTCAAGTATCCTGTAAGTCCTCGATTTCCATGGTCATCAATAACTAACTTGTAAGAAGTGTTAATGTTAGGTACTACATACATAGCAGCAAGATCTTGACCCCAAGCTCTACCTTGACTGTAGTTAGTTCCATTATAAACCACAACTGCGTAAACTGTAATTTGTATGTTTTTCAAAGATTTATCTAAAGCTTCTATAGCATTTAACATCGCTATATGTGCCTGTACTTCTTGAGGATCAACACCTATGATAACTGCTACTTTATTTGTACCTGTACCAAAAGCCCCCATTTTTACAACATACCCATATGAAGTTTGACCTAGAAGTGTTTCATTATATTTAGCTGTACCGTTTAATTGTCCTGAGGGACCATAAGATGAGGGGTTAAGTGTAGTTTGTGTCCAAGAATTAACAGAAACATAGTTAGGTAGTCTATCATATGTTTTGTAGAAATTCATGATATCACTGTACATGTAAATCAGTGACTGATACTTCATGTTTCCTAAAGAAGTTGAAACGTAATTAGGTAATCTACCATTTGCAGCGATAAATGCGGTAATATTTTCCGCCATTTTTAGATACTCTGATTTATATATGTTTCCACTAGTCACGTTTTCAATAGGATTTGGAGAAGTTGAAACATTTCTAAGAATTATAGGACTTATTTTACTGCTATTCACGTTTTGAGTAGCAGTGGTTAGTAAGTATAAGTATTGTGAGGGAGTCACTTGTTTATTACCTACAGTAACATTGTTGGGTAGACTATGAGTTTTGTTTACATAAGATATCACAACTCCTGCTGATTGACTGATTTGACTTATGTTAAAACTAGTTGAATTAGTTGAATTAGTTGAATTAGCCGCTGCTGATGCTCCTATGCTTAAAAACATGAGCATAGCTATCAAAACGGGTAAAACCTTTTTAATAATCAATTATATCGCCTCCAAAAATATTATTATGTTTGTCCTGTTGAATGTGGACCAGTTGGTCCATAACCACTACTACCTATAGGTGGTAAGTTAGTGTTACTTCCACTACTACTGCTTCCGCTATTAGTGTTACTTCCACTACTACTGCTTCCGCCATTAGTATTGCTTCCACTACTACTGCTTCCGCCATTAGTATTGCTTCCACTACTACTGCTTCCGCCATTAGTATTGCTTCCACTACTACTGCT
>Ga0182030_10013799_pt1 | contig 16036 bp, 13 predicted proteins | sample 812S3MmetaG_FD_121299 | JGI IMG/M metagenome (GOLD analysis project Ga0182030, IMG submission 121299) | Permafrost microbial communities from Stordalen Mire, Sweden - 812S3M metaG (Illumina Assembly) | ecosystem: Environmental > Terrestrial > Soil > Wetlands > Permafrost | place: Sweden...
CGCACTCCGAGTACTCGAAGCACTGCTCGTTGAGCGCCCAGTCGAACGTCCCGAGGAAGCTCGCGTACTGGGTCGGGTCGAGGTCCGTCATCACGTTCTTCAGGCCGATGGACAGCGGCAGCGCGTGGGCGAGCTTTCCGATGGCCAGATCGTAGGCGACGTTGTCGGTCTCGGTGACGGTGGTGATGTTGGTCCACGCGTCGAGGTTGTCCGGCTCGATGGCGTCGAAGCCCTTGGCCTGACACCAGTCGACGAACCTCGCCTGCATCAGCGGCAGGATGATGCTCTGGTTGGCCGCCGTGACGAGGAGCCAGTTCTCGCCCGGCCAGCCCTGGACGCCCTCACCGATGACCGACGCCGGGAACTGGGCGTAGTCGGGGCGACCCATCTCGAGCGAACCGACGTCGACGTAACAGACGGCGATGGCCCCCGCCGCATGAATGGCCGCGACGTCGGCCGCAGTCGAGTTGGCCCCGTCGATGTCGTAGACGACCTGCCCCTGCTGCCCGGTCAGGATGTCGGCCGTGGTGAAGCCGCCGATCATCCAGTGGAAGTGAATGGGCGCCGCGGTGGTCGGCTGCCACACGCCGCCCGCGTCGGGCGCCGCGCCGCTGGAGCTCCCGGAGCTCGAACCGCTGCTGGAGGAGCCGGAGCTGGAGCCGCTCGACGAACCGGAGCTCGACCCACCGGAGCTACCCGAGCCCGAGCTCGTGGAGCTCGAGCCGGAGTCGCCGGAGCTGGAGGCGGCGGCGTCGTTCTGCTCGCCGCTCCCGTGCGACGAACCGCCGGCTGACGAGCACGCGATCCACGACGACGAGGCGAGGGCTCCGAGCGCCAGGAGCGGCGCGAGTCGTGCGAGGGAGAGACGCGAGCCCATGGCCACGAGGATAGCAGCTTCCCGAAAGCACCCACTCGCGCTACCCCACTCCGTCGAGGTGTCCTCGCATGGGCAAGAGCCACAAGACCGCCCTCGTGACCGGCGCTTCCGCGGGTCTCGGCGCGGAGTTCTCGAGACTCTTCGCGGCCGACGGGCACGACCTCGTCCTCGTCGCGCGGCGACGCGACAACCTCGAGGCGCTCGCGGGCGAGCTCGAGAAGCAGCACGGGGTCCGCGCGACCGTCCTGGCAGAGGACCTCACCGATCCCCAGGCGCCGGAGCGAATCGGCAAGACGCTCGGCGAGCGCGGCATCGACATCGAGTTTCTCGTCAACAACGCGGGCTTCGGCACGAGCGGCCCCTTCGCGTCGACCGACCTCGGGCGCGAGCTCGCGATGGTCAGCGTGAACATCACCACGCTGGTGCACCTGACGCGGCTTCTCCTGCCCGCGATGATCGCGCGAAAGAGCGGCCGCATCATGAACATCGGCTCGACGGCCGGCTTCCTCCCGGGGCCGTTCATGGCCGGGTACTACGCGTCGAAGGCGTTCGTGAACTCGTTCACGCAGGCGCTCGCGTACGAGCTGCGAGGGACGGGCGTCACGGCGACCGTGAGCTGCCCGGGCGCGACCCTGACCGAGTTCGCGAGCGTAGCCGGCAACGACAAGTCGCGGCTCTTCCAGGCGGCGGCCATGGGCGCCGAGGAGGTCGCGGCGCACGCGTACCGGGCGATGATGCGCGGGCGGCCCATGGCCATTCCAGGCGTGCGCAACAAGCTTGCCATGCAGTCGCTCCGCTTCGCGCCGCGCTCGATGGCGGTCGCCCTGTCCGCTTCGCTCAACCAGACGGGGGGCGCACCGGCGCTGGCGTCGAAATCCGGATAGCGTTTCTCGAGGCGCCGCACACGCGTGGCGACTTGCGAAGAACCGAGGGAGCGCGGCGATCCGCGCGCCAAAGCGCCTCATCGGCCGTAACGCCCCACCTCCGGGAGGCTCGCAGAGCCTCGCTCCTCGGCCTTTCTCGACGGCACGAGCATTGCGCAAGCGCTGGCGGGGGCCGCGCATCGCGCGAGCCGTTGCAACCAGATTGGAGAAGCCGATGGCTCGCACTCTTGGTCTTCCGCGATTCGCGGCAGGACTCGCCGGAATCTCTTTTGCCGTTTCTCTCGCGGCGGCATGCGGTGGATCGGACGGCGTCGATGAACCGGACGCCTCCAGCCATCCCGACGGACGAGCACCCGATGGCGAGTCGCCGGACGCAGGCGGTCCGGACGCCAGGTTGCCGGACTCCGCATCCCCCGATGCCGACGCGGCTTCGATCGACGGGGGACACGCGGACGCGGACGCCGGGGGACACGCGGACGCGGACGCCGGAATGCTCGACGCCGACGGCGGCTCGTCCGAGGCGGGCGAGATGGACGGTACCGTGATCGACGCGGGATCCGCGGACGCGGAGGCCGGTCTCGACGCCAGCCTCGACGCAGACGGATCGCCCTCCGACGCGCAGGGCGAGGCGGAGGCCCACGCCGATTCGGAAGCCGGCGCCTTCGACTCGGGCACGAGCTCGCTCATGCAGTCCCTCTTCACGGCCGCCCCCTTCGTCGTCCTCGGCGGCGCGACCGTGACCAACAGCGGCACCAGCACGGTGCTCATCGGAAATGTCGGCACGACGGGACCCTCGATCACTGGATTGACGGGACCTCCGTTCCAGCCGTCCGGCACCACCGACATCAACAACGCGGTCGCGAGCCAGGCCGTCACCGATCTGGGCACGGCCTACACGTCGCTCACGGGCCAGGCATGCTCCCCCGCGAACCATCTGACGGGACTCGACCTGGGCGGAATGACGCTGGCGCCGGGCGTCTACTGTTTCACCTCGTCGGCCGGCCAGATCGCGGCGACGACGCTGACGTTCGACGCCAAGGGCGATCCGAACGCGGTCTGGATCATCCAGGTCGCGACGGCGCTCACGATCATGAACAACACGACCGCGGTCGTCATCAACGGACCGCCTTCGCTGGCTTGCAGGATCTTCTGGGCGACCGGCACGGCTGCAACCGTCAATGGCAACTCGGTCTTCCTGGGAAACATTCTCGCAAGCTCGCAGACGAGCCTGTTGACCGGCACGACCGTGTCTCCGGGCAGGGCCTTCGGCATCAGCGCTGGCGTGACTCTCCTGAGCAACACCGTCTCGGCGGCTGCCTGCCCCTGAGCAAAGCACCCTTTCTCGGGCAAGCTCACGCCGAGGCGCAGGCGAGCGGATGCTCCGCGTCCTGGCATCTTGCTTGCGACCATCGGCTCGGAGGCACCATGTGGGCGGAAGCGATCTTTTCGAAGGACGACCTCGAGGAGGTGACCGGCCAGCTCTTTCCCCTCCGGATCCACATCGGAGCGGGCGGGAACGTGCTCCTCACCGATCGTCGCGACCTCGCGTTTCTGCCGGACGTCGGGCTTCGCATGACCATCACGGCGGAGATCCACTGGCCCGTGCTTGGAGTGCATGTTCCCGTGTCGGTGCGCTCGGCCACGCTGGAGATCCGGCCTGAGATCGTCGAGAGGCCGGGGGGCGGTACGCTGACGTTCAAGCTTCATCTCTACGACGTCGACGTCTCGATGCTTCCGGATTTCGTCGATCGCGGGATCGTCGATCTGGTGAACCGGGAGCTCGAGGCCAAGCACGTCGAGCTCTCCTGGGGCTTCACGAAGACGCTGAGCCACGTCTTCAACCTGCCCGAGGCGCTCGCTTCGGCCGGCGGGCTCGACCTCCGTGCGGGATCGGGTCGGGTGAAGATCACCGGCGACGCCCTGGCACTCGCCGTCTCGTTCGGGGCACGCGTGCAGCCGCGAGGCGCCCCCCGTCCCCGCGTGAGCGAGCCTCCCCTTGCCGTCCCGCGGCCCTCTCCGCAAAGAGACGCTCGCGGCCTGACGCGTCGTCGTTCTCCCGCGGGCCTCGCCGTGCTCGGCGGGCTCGCGATGGTGGCAGGAGCGGTTCTCGCGCTCGTCTCGAGAGGCCGTCGTGAGCGCACGTTCCTCCAGCAGCTCCGCGCGCTGTCATGACGCGCATCGTCTTCGTCGTCCTCGTCGCGGCGTTCGCCGGGCTCTTGACCGCGCACCTGACCCTCGCGGTGGGCCTCGTTCGCCGTGCCCCGCGGTGGCATGCTCTCGTGGCGCTCCTTGTCGCGCCGCTGGCGCCGTGGTGGGGCTGGCAAGCTCACATGCGGGTCCGCGGCGCCCTCTGGGTCGCGTCGGCCGCCATCTACGCCGCCGCGCTGACGTTCTCGCTGAGCAGCTGAGGGGCGATCACGGGGACGACGACGCCGGCGGCTCTTCGGGTCCGCCCGGTCGCGCGCCCGCCCGCGGGGCCGTCTTGATGTTGCGCCCCGTGTTCTCCGAGTCCCCCTCCGCGTCGACGACTCCCTCACCCGACGCCGTGGCCAGCGCCAGGGCAGGCGGGGCCGGCAAGATCGCCCCTGTGACATCCCGCCACGTGCTTGGCGAATAGAACGGTGTCCCGTCCGACGCTCGCACGACGACCCACGGCGAGTACGTTGCCCCCCGAGGGACAGTCACCCAGCGGCCGAGCAGCCAGTACCAGCGGCCGTGGCGGAGGACCCACTCGCCGTCCACCCACGCGTCCGCCTGAGGGGGACGCGGGGGGATGGTCTCGATACGTCCGGGCGGCGGCGCAAGCTCGATGGCGGTGAGCGCGTTCGTTGCTTGGGGCGCGTAAGGCGGATGAGATACGCCACCGCACGAGAGGAGGGAGAGCGCCGATAGCAGTCGGGGCCATTGTCGCATCACGCACTCCCAACAAGCACGAAGAGGACCCATCGAGAACAATGCTTTCTTCCCTCCACCGAGCTCGAGCGCTTCACGTCGCCATGGCGTGCATGCTGAGCCTCGCGCTGGCTGCCTGCAGCAGCATCCCGCCGGGTCGCTCGGCGGTCGATTCCGTGCGGATCCTCAACGCCAAGCAGCTGAAGGCGAGCGACATCGAGGACCAGCTCGCGACGGAGGCGTCGACCAAGTTCCTGTTTCTCTTCCAGGGCATCGCGTACGACTACTCGGTCTACGACGAGGCCGCGCTCCAGCGGGACATGGCGCGCGCCGAGCGATTCTATCGGTCGAGAGGGTTCCTCGACGCGCACGCACGCGTCGCGCGGATCCTGCCCAGCGGCAACCACGTCCACGTCGAGATCGTCGTCGACGAAGGGCCGCCGATGCTCAATCGGCACCTCACGATGGTCGGGCTCGAGGGCCTCCCGAAGGAGGTGGCGAACGCGGCCACCCTCGCGGCGACCACCGCCATCGTGAGGGGCGCCCGCTTCGACGAGAAAAAGTACAAGGACTCCGAGACGGCCGTGAAGAAGGCCCTCACCGATCGAGGCTTCGCGTATGCGACCGTCGACTCGCAGGCGGAGCTCGACATCGGCGTCCACGCTGCGGACTACGGGTTCAAGGTCGTCGCCGGCCCCCCGGCGGTCTTCGGTCCCATCACCTTCGCGGGGCTCGATCCGGACGGTAGCGGCCCGCGCCAGCCGGAGATCCCCGAAGCCCCGCTGCGACGAGCGATGGATATCCGGACCGGGTCGCCGTACTCGAGCGCAGAGCTGGCCTCGGCGACGCAGGCGCTCCTCGACCTCGGGGTCTTCAGCGCCGTCGAGATCGTTCCGACGCTGCCCGATCCGCCGCCAGCGGACCACGTGGTGCCCCTCACCGTGAAGGTCCAGCCCACGCGCCTCCGGCAGATCACCCTCGGGGGCGGCGTCGAGATCGACGAGATCAAGACGGACGTGCATCTCGTCGCGGGGTGGGAGGACCACAACTTCCTCGGGGGCTTGCGCGACTTCAACGTGACCTTCAAACCCGGCGTCGTCCTCTACCCCATCCGTATCGACAACCTGAAGGGACCCATCAAGCCTCTCCCGGAGGAGCGGCTCAAGACGGAGCTTCGTCAGCCGGGTTTCCTCGAGGCGCGCACGACCGGGTTCATCCGACCCGAGTTCAACGTCTTTCCACTCCTGGTCGAGGTGAACCCGCCCGCGAGCTCTCCGGTCGTCGGCTATCGCGAGATCAAGGTGCCCATCGGCCTGAATCGCACCTTCTGGAAGAAGCTCTACGTGAGCCTGGACTACACGTTCCAGGTCGAGAACCCGTTCGCCTACGTCCAGGGCCTCGACCCTGCGCTCGAGACGGTCATCCTCTCCTTCCCCGAGCTCGTCGCCCATCTCGACCTCCGCGACGACGCCGTCCGTCCTCATTCCGGCATCTACCTGGGCAACACCGTCCAGGTCGCCGGCGGCGTCTTCGGCGGGACCGCGACGGACGTCCGCGTGCAACCGGAGGTTCGAACGTACCTGCCGATCGCGCACGGCCTGACCTTTGCGACACGGGCATCCGTGGGCTTCTTGTTCTCCTCGAACTACGGCAAGAGCTGGAATAGCGAGCTCGGGTGCTCTGCGGCGACGACGGCACGCACGGACACGCCCGAATGCCCGACGGCGGCGGCGGACAGCGCTCGCACATCGCTGACGCACGATACGCAGATCATGTACTTCCGCGGCTTCTTCTCGGGCGGACCGACGACGAACCGCGGGTTCCCGCTCCTCGGCGTGTCGCCGCACGGCGTCGTGCCCTTCCTCAACCCGGCGACCGCGTCCCAGCAGGTGCAGTTCAACTGCAACCCCACGCTCCCCGGCTTCCAGGCGAACGCCAAGAACTGCTTTCTCCCCGTCGGCGGCTACACCCTCTGGGAGTTCCAGAACGAGGTCCGCGCCGACATCTCCGGGCCGCTCTCCATGTCCGTGTTCTGCGACATGAGCGATGTCTCGCCGAACGAGAACGACATCCGTCTCGGCCACCTTCACCTCTCGTGTGGCCTCGGCGCCGCCTACGACACCCCCGTCGGGCCGATCCGCGTCAACATCGGCTACCGCGTCCAGCCGCTCCAGGTGCTCGGCTACAAGAGCGAGACGGCCGCGTCGCAGGCCAATCCGGTGAACGGCACCCAGCCGACGATCCTGGGTGTCCCCCTCGCCATCGCGATCGGCATCGGGCAGGCGTACTGATGCGCGCGCTGCGCTGGCTCGGTGGCGCGGTGGGCACGCTGGTCGTCTTCGTGCTGAGCGTGGTGGGCGGCGTCCTCCTGCATTCGAACACGCCCTCGGCGCGCCGCCTCGCCGCGGACGAGGTGAACACGATCCTGGCACCCTCGTTCCAGGGCCGCATCCGGGTGGACAGCCTCGGACAGCTCGGCCTCTTCGGCATCTCGGGGGCCAACCTGACGATCGAAGATACCACCGGACGCCCGGTCCTCGTCGCTCGCGGCGTCCGGGTCCGCATCGCGACGTTCGACGCGCTGCGCTCGGCTCTTCTCGGCAAGAGAGACCCACTCACCGTCAACCTGTCGGACGTCTCGATCGACACGCTCGACGTGCGCCTCGACACCGACGACAAGGGACAGCTCGACCTCGCGAACGCCTTTCTGCCGAAGACGCCCCCGGCGCCCGCGACCCCGGCAGACCCCAGCGCCCGCGGGTTTCGTCTCACCATCCCGCGCATCGCGTGGAAGCACGCCTGGGCCCACGGGCTCATGGCCGGCGCGCCACGCATCGACGCGGACGTGGACGACTTCCGGGGCGCATTCACCTACGCGCCCGACGCGCTCGAGGGAGATGTCTCGAAGGCCCGGCTCAGCGCCCGGCACATCGCCAACGGTGCAGACGTCGTCGGATTTCTCGAGGCCCATGTGCGCGAGCCGTCCGACCCGAAGGCCAAGCTCGAGGCCCACGTCCACTGGGAGGGGGTCGCGGCGGGGATCGAGCACTCGGCGCGCGCGGCGATCGTGAACGACCGCGTCGACGCCATCGTCGACGTTCCCGAGACCGAACCGGCGAAGATCCGCGCCCTGTGGCCGGCGTCCCCGATCGCCCGGCCCACCCAGGCCCACGTCGAGGCGCACGGCTCGCTCGCCGATGTCGACGTCGTCGTTCACGCGAGGGTCGGCGACGCTTCGCTCGACGTGCGCGGCAAACTCTCCCTCGAGGACGACAAGACGGCGAAGCTCACCGTCGACGCGCGCAACATCGACGTCCACGAGCTCGTCGCCTCCGCGCCGACTACCCGCCTCGGGCTCACGGGCACGATCTCGGCCGACAGGAAGCCCGACGGTGCCGTCTCGGGCGACGTGAGCCTGCGATTCCTCGGAGGCCAGGTCGGGACGAATGCCGTCCCGGCCGCGTCGATCCGCGGCTCCGGCTCCCTCTCCGCCACCCGGCAGGTGAACGCCACCGCCTCCGTCGTCGTCGACGAGCCGGGTGCACCGACACACGTCGACCTCCGGGTTTTCCCGAAAGGAAGCTCGTCTGCCGTCAGCTTCGACGTGGCGGCGAAGTCCATCGACCTCGATCGTGTGCCCGAGCTCCAGCACACCCTCCGCGGGAGCTTCGGCGTCTCTGCCAAGGGCGAGCTGGACATCGGCCCCATGACCATCGACGGCCAGGTCCGTGGAAAGGCCGACGGGCTCGTGCAGGGAACGACGCGGGTCGAGAGCGCGTCCATCGAGGGACGCGCAGAGGGGCCCGTGGCGGCGCCGCGCATCGACCTCGCGGTCCGGGCCGGCGGAATCGTCGCCGGAGGTCTCCACTTCACGTCGGTCGCCGTCGATGCCCACGGCAGCACGAGCGCGGCGCACGTCACATCGTCGGTTCGCGGGCCGGACGCGCCCGACATGGACGCTAGCGCCGACGTTGGTGTGGGCCGCGGCGTGTCGGTCGACGCTCTGCGCGTCGCCCTCGCACGCAAGGGGCAGCGTGCGCTGGTCACGGCGCGCAGGGTGACCGTGGGGGGCGGCGACGTCGGTGTGGACGACGGACGCATCGAAGGCATCGGCGAGCCGTTGACGGTGTCGCTGGCGATGACGCCGGGGAACCTGCGTGTGCTCGCGGCGACGCGCGGGCTCGACCTGGCGTGCGTCGCCCGTCTGGCCAACCTCGAGAAGAACCTGAAAGGAGGGACGCTGTCCTTCGACACCGACCTTCGCTTGCAGCGCCAGGGCGCGCAGGGCCGCGCGACGCTGGATCTGAAGCAAGCGGCCGTCGGAACGGTCAAGGATGTCACCGGCCACGTCGAGCTCTCGCTCGACGGTCGCAAGGTCGCCGCCACGGCGCACGCGGAGGCCAGCGGGATCGGCTCCGTCGACGTCGAGGCGCCGAAGGTGGAGCTCGCGAGCGGCGAGACCATGTCGGTCGCGGCGTGGCGAGGGGCCTGGGGCGCGATCGATATCGACGCGAGCACCGATCTCGCCACGGCCACCGCGCTGTTTCCGCCCGACGAGCTACCCGTCAGCCGGGCGCGCGGCAAGGTCCACGTCAAGGCACACCTGGCTCGCGACGACGCTCAGGACTTCACGCCGGACCTGGCGCTGTCGGTGACGACCGAGAAGCTCGAGCTCGCGGCGAAGACGACGACGTCCCGTGACATCGACGGGGTCCTCGTCTTCCCGCCCCCGGCGTGGCACATCGAGGGAATCGACGTCGTCGTCGACGGGCACATCGACGGCCACAGCGGCGAGTTGAAAGTCTCGACGCAGGCGCACGACACGCAAGGACCGATCGCCCAGCTCGAGCTCGGCTCCAGGCAATTCCCGTATGCCGCAGCGCTCCACGACACAGGGAGCCTGGTGACCCGCCTTCGCACGACGCCGTTCGACGCGCACCTCGTCATCCCGGAGCGCGGACTCGGAACCGTGCCGGACATTCTCAAGCAGTCGTACGTGACCGGGCGGCTCCAGGCGGACGTGAACGCGTCGGGCACGGTGCTGGCTCCGAAGGTGGACATCACGACTTCCATCCGTCGCGCCGACTACACCGGCAATGGCGGCCGGGGCGTGCCGCTCGACATCGATGTCGTCGCTCACTACGACGGCGCGCGAGGCACCGCGTCGGTGAAGGCGCACTCCGCCGACAAGGAACTGCTCGGCCTCGAGGCGCAGGTCGACGTCGCGGTTGCCGCCCTCCTCGGCACGAGCGAGTCCGCGAACGAGACGTCACCCGCCTGGAAGGGGTCCGCGCACGCACACCTCACCGGCTTTCCGATGGGCTCCATCGCCGCGCTCGACGACAAGCTCGTGGCGGGTCAGCTGAGCGGAGACATCTCGGTGGTCGATCTCCACGCGAACGCGCACGCCGACGCCGCGCTCACCATCGACGCGCTGAGCGTCGGCAGCGTCAGCTACAAGTCCGCGAGCATTCACCTGAAGGCCGACGGCCACGTCCTCGACGGCACGGTCCGCATCGACCAGACCGACGGCTTCGTGGAGACCAAGGCCCACGCGCCCGCGTCCTGGGGCGCTGCGATGATCCCCGCGCTCGACCGCGCGCAGCCCCTCGACCTCAATCTGTCGGCGAAGAACTTTCGCATTGCCGCGCTCCTGCCCTTCCTCGACGGCACGCTCGACGAGCTCGACGGACGACTCGACGCCGAGACCCACGTCCAGCTCGATCCCACGAAGAACACCGCGCAGGCCTCCGGGACCATGGCTCTCAGCCGCGGCACCGTCGAGGCCGTGGCGGGGGGCGGCGAGCTTCACGACATCGCGGCGAGCCTGAAGCTCGCGCCCGACGGCACGCTCACCCTCGAGAAGCTGACGGCGAAAGGCCTGACGGGACAGGTGACGGCGACCGGAACCGCGAAGCTCGACGGAACCGCCTTGCAATCTGCGAAGGCGGTCATCGTGATCCCTAGCCACTCGCCCATCCCGCTCACCGCATCGGGCACCGATGTCGGCAACGTCGACGGTCGGATCGAGGTCACCGAGCTCACGTCCGAAGGCGGCAAGGCGATGGACGTGAAGGTCGAGATCCCACAGATGCGCATTGCGCTGCCGGAGGGCTCGTCCACGGACCCGCAGGCGCTCGGGGAGATGGCCAAGGTGCGCATCGGCGCGCATCGCGGGGATCCGCTGACGTTCGTGCTGCTACCGCTCGATCCGGCGCCGCAGGTCGCCCCGCCCAGGAAGGCCAGGGCCACGAAGATGACGATGGAGGCGCACCTGGGCGACGTGGAGGTCATCCGGGGAACCCAGCTCAAGATGGACCTCGACGGCCGCGTGAACGTCGTGAATCGGGGCGGCGCCGCGCAGGTGAGCGGGCAGATCCATCTGAAGCGCGGAGGCTTGCTCGACGTGCAGGGGAGGAAGTTCACGGTGGAGGATGGAACCGTGACCCTGGTAGGCGCCGATCCGTCCAACCCCGAGGTCGTCGTGAAGGCCAGCTGGACGGCGCCGGACGGAACCGTCGTGTACGCGGTCTTCAACGGGCCCCTCAAGACCGGCAAGGTGACGCTCTCCTCGGAGCCGACGCTGCCGCAGCAGGAGATCGTGGAACTGCTGCTCTTCGGCACCGCCGATGGCACGCAGGCGCAGACGGCGACACCCACCAACAGCGCCATCGGTACGGCCGGGGGGGAGGCCGCGCAGCCGCTCAACCATGCGCTCGGCCAGCTCGGCCTCGGCGCCGTCTCGGCCAACATCGATACGACGCAGGCGGCGAACCCCCGCCCCGAGGTCGAGGTCCAGATTGCGCGGGCCATCTCGGTCCAGATCGCCGTGGTCCTCGGACAGCCCCCGCCGGGCGTGAATCCGGATCACACGCTCCTCACCGTCGACTGGCGCTTCTTCACCAAGTGGTCGCTGGCCTCCACCGTCGGTGACGCGGGTACCACCATCTTCGATCTCCTCTGGCAGCGGCGGTACTGAGGGCCCGCGACGTGATCGAGCCCGGCAGTCGATCCGGCACGCGCGCTGCAGCGGAGCCGCGGCGCATGGCCGACACCGCCAGCCCCCTGTCGAAGCGTGACGCTTGCCGCGTCCCCGGCGCCTTCCGACACCACGGACCCCGGGTCATCGTCGACTGGATGAAGCGCATCTGGTGCGGCATGACCGAGTCGCGCACGCTCGGGCTCGCCGCGGAGATGGCGTTCTGGCTCTTCTTCTCGCTCCTGCCGCTCGCCGCCGTGGGAGGGCTCGTTCTCGCGCGCCTTGCCCTGACGCGCGGGGATCTCGCCGACATGGTGGTCGGCTCGACGCCGCCCGCGGCGCGCGAGCTCGTGGCCTCGCAGCTCGGACTGGTGGCCAGGTGGAACGGCGGCGCCGTGGCGCCTCTGGCGGCGGTGGTGTTCGTGTGGCTGGCCTCGAGCGGTATTCACTCGGTGTTCGACGCCCTCGAGGTCCAGAGCGGCATCGCGCGGCCCTGGTGGAAGAAGCGCGTCATCGCGCTCGGCACCTGCGTTGGCCTCTCCTTCGGCGTCGCCCTCCTCGCCCTCCTCCGGACGGGGCTGGGGTGGCTCTTTCGCCTCGCCGGCGCCAACCTGCCGCACGCCCTGGCGTTCTGGCAAGGTAGCTGGTTCCTCGCCGTCGTACGGGTCGCCTTCGGCATCCTCATCGGCTTCGGGCTCGTCGTGGGCCTCTACGCGGCTGGCACCCCGCGCCTGCGCCATCGCGACGTCGTCATCGTCCCGGGCGCGCTCTTGGCGGTCTGCTTGCAGGCCACGAGTGGGCTCGGATATGGCCTCTACGTCCACGTGCTGGGCACCGGCAACGCGTACCAGGCGGGGCTCGGGATCATCGGCGTGACGATGATGTCGCTCTACCTCTTCTGCCTCGCGCTCCTCGTGGGCGCGGAGCTGAACCGGGCGGTCGCCGATCACCGGCTCTCGAGAGACGAGCGCGGCCCCGGATTTGCGTACACGCCGAGAACTGGAGGACACCCATGGCCGCGAAGAAGAGCTCGAGGAAGTACAGCAAGGCTGCGAGCAAGAAGGTGGAGAAGGCAATGGACGAGCGAAAGCACGGGACCTTGCGCTCGGGAGGCTCGGGCAAGAAGGTGACGAACCGCAAACAGGCGATCGCGATCGGCCTGTCCGAGGCGCGCCGTGAGGGCGAGAAGGTGCCCAAGAAGACGTCGTCCCGCGGCCCCAAGAGCAGATAGACCTACGAAGCCACCCGGCTCTCGCGGGCGAGGAGAGCCCGGACGAAGGACTCGTCGTCGCGAGCGCGCTTGCCCGCGAGATGTCCACGCAAGTAGGAGTCGAGAACAGCCGGGTGGACGTAGCTGCGCTTGCAGACAGCGGGCGTATTGCCGAGCTGTGCGGCCACCGTCTTGATGCACTGGACGACGTTCTTGCGAGCGTGGCTCGTCGTCGCGCACGGCGCGAGCGTGCGTAACGTGGACGCAGCGAGGACGGTGCCGGCCCAGGTGCGGAAGTCCTTGGCGGTGAAATCCTTGCCGGCGATCCCGCGGATGTACGCGTTGACGTCACTCGAATCGACGCCGTGGGGTCTCCCGTCCTCGGCCAGGTACTGGAAGAGTCCGTGGCCCGGGAGCTCGCTGCACTCGTTGACGATGCGCGCCAGTCGCCTGTCGCAGATGCCGACCTGCCGTGTCTGACCCGCCTTGCCGCGAAACCGGAAGAGAAGCTCGGCGCCATGGATGCGCACGTGGCGGTCGCGGAGCGTGGTCAGGCCATAGGAACCGTTGGCGCGTGTGTATTCCTCGTTGCCGACCCGGATGTGCGTGACCTCGAGGAGCCGGACGAGTGTCGCCAGGACCTTGTCGCGCGAGAGCTCGCGGTGCCGCAGGTCGCGCGCGCAGGCAGCCCGAATACGGGGTAGCGCTTCCGCGAAGTCGAGCATCCTGTGAAATTTCGTGGCGCTTCGAACCTCGAGCCAGCGCGATTCGTAGCGGTATTGCTTGCGCCCTCGGGCATCGCGTCCGCGGGCCTGGATGTGGCCATCGGGAACGGGGCAGATCCAGACTTCCTCCCACGCCGGCGGGATGGCCAGGCCGCGGATCCTCTCCACGGTCGTGCCCTCGTGGAGTGGCCGGCCCCGCCCGTCGAGGTACACGAACCCCTTGCCGTGCCGCACGCGCTTCAGCCCGCGCATCGCATCCGGGTCGACGTGACGCAGGCCGGCTACCTGTGCGGACTCTTCCGAGGCAAGTGGAAACGAGACGACGGCAGCCATGAGGAGCAAGTGACCATCAGCACGCGCCGTGCCACCGCAGTCTCACGGTCGTGCTCGACGAACCTTCCTTCGTCAGGCCGCCCCGTGGAGGAACAGATCGACGATGGTCGACGCGTCCTCGTCCACGTCGGTCGTCCGCTCGGCGATGCTCGAGAGGACGAAGGCGCGGATGGTCCCCCCGAAGAACCGGACCAGCGCGTCGCCCTGGAGCGGCTCGAGGTCGCCCGACGCGATGCCCTCCTCGACCAGCGCGCCGAAGACGGCTCGCAACTGCTCGACGTGCCGCAGACGCTTGTGGGTCGCGCGCGCGCCAGGCGCCACCGTCCCGGCGAAGAGCCCCTGCTCGTTGGCGATGGCGAAGAAGGCCCGATGCGCCTGGACGTACGCGAGGACTCGCGCGACCCGCGCGCGAAGACGGGCCTCGAACGCTCCGAGGTCGTCCCGTACAGGATGAAGCTGCGAGGCCATCTCCTCGGAGCGTTGCTCGAGCAGCGCCCCCAGCACGTCGTCCTTGTCCTCGAAGTGGTTGTACACGGTGCCCACGGCGATCCGTGCGCGCTCGGCGATGTCCTGGATGCGCGCGCCGTGGAACCCTCGCTCCGCGAACACCGCCTCGGCCGCGTCGAGGATCGCGTTACGGAAGAGCGCGCGCGCCTCGTCGCGCCGACGCAGCGGGGGCTCGGTGTTCACCGGATGAATCGTTCTTCATCTCGCGCGACGGCGCAAGAGCCGCGAGCCGGTGTCACCGACACGCCATGCGCTCGAGCCAGCTGCCCGAGGCGTCGAGCCACGCGACCCAAAGGGCCCCCTGCGCGTCGGCGACGAGCGCCACGTCGGTCATCTTGCCGGAGCTGGCCACGATGTCTCGCACCGCGAACGCGCCCTCGAGGGTGATGGTCCCCATCTCGAGCACCCGCGTCGAGCCCAGCTCGGGACCCTGCGGGCGCACGCGCGCGACCCAGGTCTTGCCGGCCTCGGTCGCGGAGGCGACGGCGGCCGGATCGAGGCCGTTGGGGTACATCGACCAGACGACGGGCTCGTCGACGTGCACTGGCTCGTCGAGGCGGACGAGCGCCATGCCGAACGAGCCGATGTCCCTGGCGATGGGCAGCAGCGCCCAGCCGGGCCCGCTCGGCGGGAGTGCGAGAGCGCCGGCTGTCCGGTGGTCTCCCGGACCTCCGACGAAGACGACCGCATCCTCGCCGAGGACGGCGTGCCCCTCGAACGTCACCGGGCGCACGTGGAGCGCCGTCAAGGCGGCCCGCGCGTCGACCGCCAGCGCCACGACGGACCCCTTCCGCGGCGCGAGCACGAGCGACGTGGCGCCGCTTCCGTCCTCGGAGAGGCGCACGGGGACTTCGTCGTCCACGGCGAGCCAGGCCTCGCTGACCCAGCCTTCGCTGGTCTGCCGGCTGGCGAGGTAGCCGAGGGCGGAATGAGCTCCAGCGAGCGGCGCGGCCGCGATGCGCGAGCCGCTGCGACTGCTGGCCACGAGGCGGTCCCCGCCCCCCTCGCGCGTCGTGCGATGGACCGCCCCGGTCCGATCGGCACAGAAGACCCGGTCCGCGGAGAGGGCGCACGCCACCGCGTATCCCGGCGCCGCGCCGGCTTCGGCGGGCTCACGCGCGACGGGCGTCGTCGAGGCGGACTCCGCGATGGGAGTGGCCATAAAAGATGAGGTGCGCGGCTTGCCGTCGTCATTCAAGACCACCTCGACCGACTCTCCGCGAACCGCGAGCGCGGCGGGAGACCGGACCGGAAGCTCGATGGGACCGCGGAGCACGCGGCAGGCGGTGGCCCCGCCGTCCGAGGGCATCCCGACGGCCACGGAAGGCGCGGGCGGAGACGAGGGCGCGGCGGACACGGGGGCGGAAGCCGCCACCGACGGGACCCGAGACGCGGGCGGAGACGCGGGCGGAGACGCGGATGGCTCCGCCGGGCCGCCCTTTCCGGGCGATCCCTTGCACGCGGTCATGGCCGCAAAGACGAGCCACCACGGCGCGCGCACCCTCCTTTTGTACTACGCTTGAACCGGTAGGGGACGAAGTCCCTGGAGGTCTGAGCGGGGGGCGGCTGGCCCGCCACCCGATTGAAGCCGCGGAGGTGCGATTGACCGGCGAGAACGAGCCCGCGGCA
>Ga0182030_10013800_pt1 | contig 16036 bp, 13 predicted proteins | sample 812S3MmetaG_FD_121299 | JGI IMG/M metagenome (GOLD analysis project Ga0182030, IMG submission 121299) | Permafrost microbial communities from Stordalen Mire, Sweden - 812S3M metaG (Illumina Assembly) | ecosystem: Environmental > Terrestrial > Soil > Wetlands > Permafrost | place: Sweden...
CGCGCACATGGAAGACATTCGCGGGATTCTTGGCCAGATGCTTTTCAGCGGCGAAGAAGGCGCCAAGCCGACAAAGGCGCTTTCCGGCGGCGAACAGGCGCGGCTGGTTTTCTGCAAACTGATTCTGACCAAACCCAACATTCTGATCTTTGACGAGCCGACCAACCATCTCGATCTTGAAGCCATCAACGCGCTCAACATCGCGCTGCAGCGCTACGAAGGAACTGTGCTGCTGGTGACCCACGATCACGATCTGATCGACGAAGTGGCGACGCGGCTTTGGAACTTTCATGAGGGCGGGATTGAGGACTTTCAGGGGCCGTATTCGGAGTGGAAGGGCAAGCACAACTAGGACTGGCCGTCCAGGCGGGAGCGGCCTGACGGCCGCAAATGCACTGCCCTGCGCTCTCAATAAACTTCGCTGACCTCGCTATGCGCCGAATTGGCGGAGATGGTGGTCCATGTGGCGATAGCCGAGGCGCTGCCACTCGGCATCGCTCATGTGGCCGAAGATTGCGTGTTCGCGCCACTCGAAGGTTCTGGGTTGCTGTGTGAATCGCTCAAAGAGCCGGTGCAACTCGACGAGGTCGGCTTCGAAATGCGTCGGCGCCGTGCCGTCTATCGCTTGATCCCATTCCGGGCGCGCCGGGAAGCCGTGGGGCCATGGAAACGGCAGCCACAATGCTGTCCAACGCATGGGCAGGCGCGGGATCCAGAGGCTGGCGCGGCTTGCTTCCCTCTCCCCCATGCTGGATCGGAAGACGTCGCTCACGTGACAGATCATCTGATGGGCAGACATTTTTCCCCAGCGGCTTGGACTTGTGGGCTCGATCGATTGCAGACGCCTTGCGATCTCGGCCTTGTCCTTCGGATTGGCGAGGGTCTTCATGCTTTCACGCGCAAGCAGCGAACAATCTAGTGGACGGATGTGAAGGGTGAGGCGGGCAGTCCTTCCGCGTTGAACAGATTGCATTGAGGGCTGTTGGCCCAGCCGTAGCGGACGTAAATGGGCTCGGGCACGGATGGACTGGAAGCTACGATGGATTCGCCTTCGATCTTCGCGGTGGCTGTGGAAAATTTGCCGTCGGGTCCCGCGACTTCGAAGCCTGTGACATCGCCGCTCTTCGCGTTGAGCCCTTTCGCGTGATCGAACCAGGCGCGGATCGACGCTCCCTCCGGTGTGGCCTGACGGAAGTCCGGACCGAAGTATTCGATTTGCTCGCCGTAGGTGAGAGCGCAAGCGGCGCGGGCAAGGCGCAGGCCTACGTCGACTTTGTCCGTGGGGTGTACATCGTCGGGGTTGCCAATGTCGATGGTGACGGCCATCGCCGTGTTGTCCATTTCGAGTGTGCGACGCTGCTGCTCGCGGAGGGTGGCCCAGTCTTCGGCTGGTGTGGATTTGAAGTTGGAGATCTGCACGTAGAGAAACGGGAAATCGCCGATGGCCCATTCGTGACGCCAATCCTCAATCAATGTGCGAAAGATGTGGTTGTACAGCGGCGCGCGTTCGAGTGCGCTGTTGCTCTCGCCTTGGTACCAGAGGACGCCGCGGATGGGAAAGGGCGTGAGTGGCGCAATCATGCCGTTCCATAGAAGCCCAGGCCCCCAGCTGGCAAGCGGCGGATGCCAGGGAAATTGTGGAATGGGCTTGCCGGCGGCTTTGGCTTCGTCGCGCTGATGCTGTTCGTCTTTTTCTTCGAATGCGTCCAAAGCACCGTGGTCGGTCATTTTGCCGCGCGAGATGAAGAGTGGCGCGAGCGAGGCGTCTTCTCCAAGAGCGGTGAGACGGACCCACGACTCGGCGATGGTGCCGCCCCATGTTGAGTCGATGACACCGATGGGGACGTGCTCGCGCTTCTCGATATCGCGCGCGAAGTACCAGGCGACGGCGGAGAAGTCCTTTGCGGTATCAGGACTGGAAACGGTCCATCCATCGGTGTCGAGGTCGGTCTCTGCGTAGTCGGAGGCGCGCTTCTGGACCATGAGCAGGCGGATGCGCGGATTGGCGGCGTGGGGCAAATCCTGGGCTGCGGTGGCGGCGCGACTCATGGGGAATTCCATGTTGGATTGGCCGGAGGCGAGCCAGACATCGCCGACCAGAACGTCGTCGAGAACGATGGGCTGGGCGCCGGATGTGGTTGCGCCGGGGCCCGCAGCGAGTTCCTGAACTATTAACTGAAATGGTCCTCCTGCGGAGCCTGGTGCGAGATAGAGGCTCCATTGGCCGAGGCGGCTGGCATGCGTAGTGCGGGATTCGCCGCGAAAGCTCATCGTGACTTCTTCGTTTGGAGCGGCCGTGCCCCAGACGTGGACGGGGAGGTTGCGCTGGACCACCATGTGCGAGCTAAGAACTTTAGGTAGAGAAATTTGCGCGAACAAACTTGAAGTTTGCATCCAAGTAACAAGAACGAGCAGGACAAGCAGGCGACGTTTCACTTGAGGCCTCGCGAAGGCGGATTCTCCGACGGCTTCCGATCGCATTTGGATCACTTTTGGACTGGGAAGTTGCCGGAAAGAGAACGTTATCAGAGCGGGCGGGGGTGCGTCAGCCGAGGGCTGCGACGCGAAGTTCATTCAGTGAGGAAAACATTTCGCAGCGAATGGGGTCGAAAAAAGAGATTGCAATGAGCGGTTACCGATGCCCAAGATGCGATGTTTGAGACTCGCGGTTGGTTGGATGCGCGTGGCCTCGGACAAGAGTCCCGACGTAACAATGGATGCACCGTTATCCGGTATGCGGTTCTCGAATCGAATCGGGATTTCGGCCTACTAGGAGAAGATCGACAATCCGACCAGGAGACCTATGCCCTATGCGATCCCTGCGCACAGTTGCGTTCGCTCTCATGGCCCTAGCGCTTTTGTCGTTCGAAAGTCCGCGCTGCCATGCTCAAGCTGCCTTGCTGATGGAAGAGCCGTATGGCTTCTTCGGCACGGTTAACCCCACGGGACACACCGCGATCTATTTTGAGCGCATCTGCGCCGAGACGCCGGTGACGCTGCGCCGCTGCTATCCTGGCGAGATCGGCGCCGTGGTTTCGCGGTACGAGGGAATCAATGGATACGACTGGGTAGCGATTCCGCTGGTTCCGTATCTATATTCTGTCGATGATTCTGAAACTGTGCCAGCGCATGTGGACCACGCGTTGGTAAATCGGCTGCGCAACCGATATCACGAACAACATCTGCTGAGCCTGGGCGACGATGTGCCTGCTGGGAATTTGTTGCACGGGGGTTGGACCGAACTGGTCGGGGTAGCCTACGAGCGCAGGATTTATGCGTTCCGCTTCGACACAACCGAGGAGCAGGACGACGCGTTCATTGTGCAGATGAACGATGCGCGAAACCGCTCGCACTTTCAACTGCTGTTCAAGAACTGCTCGGACTTCGCGCGGGCGGTGCTGAACGAATACTTCCCAGGGACGTTCAAGCGCAGCATCTTTCCGGACGCAGGCATGACCACGCCGAAGCAGATCACGTATAAGCTGGTGCGCTACGGACAGAAACATCCTGACACCGATGTGAAGGTGTATGAGATTCCGCAGATTCCTGGGTATCGGCATCTAAGCAGAGCGAATAAGAGCATCTCGGAATCGTTGATCACGTCGGGATATGCGATTCCGATTGCCGTGTTCAATCCGTATCTGGCTGGCGGGTTGTTTGTGGATTACCTGGTGCGCGGGCGATACCACCTGATTCCGAAACACCCGGAGATTGTGGGGCCGAACGATTTGGCGGCATTGACAGCCTCCGGCGGGCGCGAGCAGAATCCGGAGAGCGCTACTATCCAGGCCACACGCGCCGCTGTGAACGGCTTTGCGGAGACGCCGGCGTCCTCAGCCCATTCCGGCCTGAAGGAATTGACGTCCGCACATGAGTAATACCACGCAGAATGCCAAAAACCACGGCCGATTCGATCCCCTCTTTCACTTTTTTCTAGCACCGGTGCTGCTGGCAAATCTCGTCTGCGCGATCGTGGCGCTGGTGCATCGGCAGAATTTTTTCCATTGGTGGATGCTGGTGCTTTCGCTGGCCGCGTTCGTCCTCCTATTCAGGCTACGTTCCTATCCGCTGAAGGTGCAGGATCGGGTGATCCGGCTGGAGGAACGGCTGCGGCTTCAGGCGCTGGCTCCGGCGGAATGGCATGCGCAGATTTACCGGCTCAATGAGGATCAGCTCATCGGACTTCGCTTCGCGGCGGACGATGAGGCGGTGGAGCTGGCTAAGCAGGCGCTTGAGCACAATCTGAACCGCAAGCAGATCAAGGAGCGGATCAAGAGCTGGCGGACGGACGATTGGCGGGTGTGAGGACTAGAGCGGTTCCACAATTCGTGTGCCTTTGCAAATCTCCTGCAAGGCGGCATTTTCTCAAGGAAAATGCCACTCGGCAGCAGCGGCTTCGGGGTACGGCAATCGTGGAACCGCTGTAGCCGTCCAGGCAATAGCTTCGCGTGGCTTGCCGAGGCGTCGCAGGTGGGCGATTGATTTCGCGCACCGGAGAGCAGCGCGCATCTGCAATCATCTTCGTCAGCCATCCCTGAAAGGATCGTTTGCCTGCCGTATCGACCCCGACCGGCAGTCTCGCAGCTGCTTCTCAGGCTGGGCCGATGAGCTTCAGGTAGTCCGGCTCGTCGGCGATGGTCTGGTAGCGGAAGCCCCGTACGATTCTGCGCTCCTTCAGGAAGAACACGCCCGGCATTTGATGTCCGTCTTCCTGAATGCGACCGATTCCGTATTTGCGCAAGGCGCCCGAAAACCAGCCTTTCCAGACCTTCAGGCTAAGAAGAGTCAGATAAGGGTTCATGCGCGATAAAGCAAAGACAGGGTGCTGGTAGAGGGAGGCATCTGGATTGCTGACGCGCTCGACGGTTGAGAGCTGGTAGAAGTCGAAGTAGGGCTTGGCGCGCTCGGGCGAGCCGAGATGGACGAAGACGGGTTGTGCGCCTCTGGCCGCAATCTGGGCCCGGATTTGGGCCACCTGATCGAGCGCCTGCCGGCAAAAGGCACATCCGAAGTGACGAAGGAAGATCAGCAGAACCGGAGACTGATCGACAACCTCAAGCAGCGAGCGGCCCGATTCCGTTCGATATTCGCGCAGGACGGCGACCAACTGCTCTTGCTCGGCGAGTTGTGCGGTTGCTGGCAACGTGGTCTGGACTCCCTTGCGAAGGACTGGCCGGACCGCGGGGACCGAATCACCGCCTGACTCAGTTCGGCTCGGCTAGATTAACCCAATTGCTGACGGATATGGGACTAAACTGTGAACGCTCGGCGGGCCAAATTGGATTTGAGAAGACGGCAGTATTCTTGAGCGATCTGTAACGCCAGCTATCGGGGTCTATTTGCCGGAAGTTTTCGACCCGGCATCGGTTGGATCGGTGTCGCTCGGCGGAATAGAGTCCGTATCGAGCGCGTGTTCGTGCTTGTAATCTTCTACGGGCATCTTGCCATCCCACCAGGCGCCGTTCATGGGATACACATCGGGGTCGAAGAAAACCTGGTAGAAGTGCCAGACCACGATGGCGAGGGTAGCGAGGATGGCTTCGTAGTAGTGGATCGCGGTGGCTACGTCGACCCACCAGCGTGCGAACAGGTCGCCCACCCAGACCTTGGCCCAGAGCATGATGCCGGTAAGGCCCATGAGCGCCGTGCCCCAGACGAGAGCCCAGTATTCGGCCTTCTCGGCATAGTTGAAGCGGCCGAATTTCGGCTTCTGCTTGCTCAGGCCGAGGTAGTAGAGCATCGTGCCCAAAGCATCAATGGCGTCCTGCGGGCGCGGGGCGAGATCGCGAATCAGGCGGCGGCCCTCGTGCCACGCTGCGACGTAAAAGATGTGATAGATTCCGGCACCGATGAGGATGACGCCCGCAACGCGATGGACGATGCTGCGGAGATGTTCGCCCATGCCCAGCAATTCGGCAAACCACGAATCGGGAAATTTAAGAGCAAAGCCGGTGATGACGAGGACGATGAAGCTCGTGAGCAGAATCAGGTGCTGCCAGCGCTGATTCATGGTCATGCGCACCATCATCGGGTTGTGCATTTTGCGGCGCGCAACCATCTTGCTGCGCCAGATGATGGCGTTATGCAGGAACATCCCGGTGATGACGAGGAAGATGAGCGTGACGTAAATGATGCGCACCCAGCGAACGGCGACGGAGCCAATGTCTTTGGGGTGGGTTCCGTCTTCAAAATGAACGCGGGTAAGAACGAACTTCTGCGTGACGCCCTTGTGGCATTTACCGCAGGTGACCTGGAGATTGGCGTGGTTGATGGTGGAACGCGGGTCGCTGGAGGGGAGAATGTCGTGGACGCCGTGGCAACTTGAGCAGTTGGCAGCGACTACAGATCCGCCTTCCATGGCCAGTCCGTGATAGCTGTCCATGTAGCTGGAGACGCGGTTGCCGGGGACGCCGAATTCGCTGGAGAGCCGCACTCCCTCATGACAGCGGGCGCATGTGTCGCGCGAAACATTCTGCTCGGAGACCGAGGCGTTGGGATCGCTGTGATTCTTGATGGAGTGAATGCCGTGGCAGTCTGTACAGACAGGCGCAAGGTTATTGCCTCGGGCGATTCCCTGCCCGTGGATGCTGGCCATGAACGTCTGTTGGATTGCGCTATGGCACTTGCCGCAGGTGGCGGGGACATTGAATTTTGCAATCGTCGAGTTCTGTTCGTTGGCAGCGAGAATCTCGTGCGACCCGTGGCAATCGGTGCAGACGGCGGCCTTGGTTGAGCCTTTTTCGACTGCGCGGCCATGCACACTTTGCTGATAGGAGACGAAGGGCTGAGCGCTCTCGCCGTTCGACTCCATGAGGAATTTCTGGCCGTGACATTTTCCGCAGGTGACGGGAATGTTGGCGTGATTGACGGGCGAGTGCGGATCGTCTGCAGTAACGATCTCGTGCACCGAGCCATGGCAGTCGGAACAACCGGCCGCCGGGCCGCCGGCCACAGTGGGTTTTGCATGGGTGCTATGCGAATACGCTGTAAGTGCGTCGGCGTGGCAACCTGCACAGGTGAGTTTCTTGGGCGATGTTTCGTGGGCCAGGCTTTTGACGTCGGTGTGGCAGTCGACGCATGTGAACATGGAGCCGTGGATCGAGTGCTTCAGCTTGGTCGCATCGACAAACAGGCTGTGCGCCTTGCCGTTGACGGTTTCGGTGAGCGTGGCGTCGCCGTGGCAGGCGAGGCAGTCTTCATTTTTGAGCTTGTGCTCGGCATGAAGAGACGGGGCCCAGACGAGAGAAGACACAACGAAACTACACGCCAGCAACCAACGAACCGAATTCACGTATTTAAGATGGGCTTGTTGTGGAAGACCTCGCTGTGACTCGGATCACGAACGGCGGCCAACAACATGACGGAATGCCGAATCGGGCTGTGAGCGCCATCGCAGTACCGGAATTCGCGGAGTTCGCTCAGTCTCTGACCGCGTAGTTCGGCGTGTTGGGGTTCGTTGCTTTCCCATGTCTCAATCACCCCAGCGACGAAGACCTGTCGCTGGGGACCCCGGTCAGAAGCGAGACATGGGGTACCCATTTTCGTGCAGGGTGAAGCGATCAGAAACCTCACTTCCTACTTAGCCAAAATAGGCAGTCAGCGTGAGGATCAAAAGAATAAGGCCCACGGAGATCGCGAGGAATCCAACAATCTTCGAGAAGTTGACGAACCACTTCTGCGGCTTCTCGGCGAGCCGGGATTCGAGCTTTCCTTCCGCCACCATACGCTGATATTCGAGCGGGCGTTTGTGCTTGAACTCCTCTTCACTCTCGACGCCGGTGAAGATCACCATGTCCATCGGGAATGAATCGGGACGCAGGTGGGTGTTGACGAAATGGATCGAGAAGATGAACAGGATGGCCAGCAGACCTTCTTCACTGTGGATGACAAGCACGGCATTGAGCGCCCAGCCGGGCAGGAAGTGCGCGAAGAAAGGCGCGAACCACATGGCGTAACCGGAGAAGCCGATGACAATCATCCCCCAAAACACCGCCCAATAATCGAACTTCTCCCAGTAGGCGTAGCGATCGAATTTCGGCCTTTGGCCGAGCCCGATGAACCAGCGCATGTGGGCGAAGATGTCTTTGACATCCTTCCAGTTGGCGACCATGGAGGTCGCACCCCAAAAGACACCCTTCTCCCGCTTGATGAGTGCGCGCTGAAAGATGTCTTTGACGTGGATGAGAAACGCGATGGTAAGCGCGATGGCGCAGAACTTGTGGAAGAAGAGAATCGCGCCAAAGCCCCCTACGAATCTGGCCAGGCCGCGGGCCCAGATGCTTTCGCTGAAGCGTAGCGGAAGGCCTGTGGCAGCAAGGCCGAGAAATGTGCTGAAGAGAACCGCGTGCAACGTGCGCTGCGCAGCAGTGAAGCGCGCAAAGTGGCGCGCTCCGCTGGCCTGCTCGGTTGCGGATGGTGGGGTGGTTTGGACCGAATCAGGCATGGTGGTCTCCTTCAGCCGACTTCTTCTTAATCTGGTCGTACCGTGCGCGGACCAGCCACAGGATGGTGTGAATGACAAAGAACGTGAGCGTACTGGCGAGCAGCAGGTTCATGAACAGGCGCACAAAGTAGAGAGCTGGGTTCAGCTTGCGATCGCGCGCGTTGGCGTGCGGCTGGTAGCGGACGAAGCTCGCGTTGGCTCCGGCATGGCAGCGGCCGCAGGTAACGACGAGATTGGCGGGCGCGATGGGCGAGTTCGGATCGGAGGCAGGCAGGATCTTGTGCGCACCGTGACAGTCCCAGCAGCGCGCTGTCTCGACATAGCCGCCGAGCGAGCCGAGCTGCGAGTGAAAAGTATCGCGATAGGTGGAGAGCTTGTCCTTGTGGCAGGAGCCGCAGATCGGCGTGGACTGCATGCGGAATGCGGATTCGGTCGGCTGCAGGATCGCATGCGCGGTGTGACAGTCCGAGCAGACAGGCGCTTTCATCTTGCCCGCAGCGATCGCCTTGCCATGGGCTCCCTCTTCGTAGTCCATATCGATCTTGGCGTGGCAGTTGCCGCAGGTCTTCGGGATGTTGGATTTGAAGGTCGGGCTTGCGGGATTGGTGTGGCTCAGGATGCCGTGCGATCCGTGGCAGCTTTGGCAGTTTGCAGCGACCAGGAGGCCCTCTTTGCTAAGCGCGAATCCGTGAATCGAATCCATGTAGTTCGGGAGCACGCTGGGTAGGCCGTGTTTTCTGCCTTCACCGTTGTCGCCGTGGCATTTTCCGCAGGTCGCGGGCACGTTGAGTGGATAGACGGCGGAGCGGGGGTCAGCCTTTGGAAAGATGGAGTGCGCATCGCCGTGGCAACTGGTGCACGGATGCTCCTTGCCGTCCGCATGAACGCTGCCCTTGAGTTTGTCCTGCTGATCGCTATGGCATGTGGCGCACTGCACGGGCGCGGGACGATCGGGATGCGGGTAGTCCTTGATGTCGGCGTGGCAGTCGTTGCATTTGAGGCTGCCATGGATGCTTGCGGAAAACTTCTGGCCGTCAACGCCGATGTTGTGGCCGTTGTCGTCCTTCATCGTGGCGTCGCCGTGGCAGGAGAGGCAGTCGGTTTCGGCATGGAGCGGGCGCGCGTTGAGGAGAAGGAAGAGGGCGAAGATCATCGAGATCGCAGCACGGGAGCAGAGGCTTGAGCGGTTCCATAATTGCTGTACGCCGAAGCCGCTCTTGTTGAGCGGAATCTCCCTTAAGAAGACGACACCCTGCGTCAGTTTGACCGGGCGCGTGGCTTCTGGAGCCGCTTTGAGTGGACCGGACGCAGGTCCTGAGGTTGGTTGAAGCCGTCGCGGATCGGCGGGCGAGACTGTGCGGCGGGCTACGGCTTGGATCATTCTGCCGTCTGCTTTCTCCGGAACAGAGAGGACCCAAAGATTGCGTGACTGGCCCATCTCTCCGGCCTGCGCGTCCGGAAAGCGGGCGCAGGAATGGAGTTCAACAGGTGAGGAGAACCTATTTGGGGGTTGCGTATCAGTGATTCTCATCACGAACGGGTGGTGTCGGAGGAGTGGGTGGGCGGTTTGAAAGGAGATGCGTGTCACACGAATGACTAAATGCTGGTCTGCGGATGTGTGAGACAGGACACATGGGGACCAAGTCGGAGTGGATGACGGGTTGGCATTTCAAGGCCGAAGGCCCGATTGCGAGCGCGATTTTTCCACACGCGGACGATCAAGGCGCGCAACGCGGACGAACGTGCGATACACTGGCGCTCTTCCCGAACACGATTTGCACCGGAGGTTTGAATGACACGCTTCAGATTTGCGCTAAGAGTGCCCCTGGCTCTCGCGGTTCTGTTTATCACCGCTCTTGCTCCGGCAGCTTCTGCGTCGAGCGACAAGGATGCGATTGCGGCGCTGCTCGAACGAGGCCGGAAGGCGTTCGATGCCCACGACGTGAATGCCGTCATGGCGAACTATGCGCCGGGCGATCAGCTCTTTGTTTTCGACGTGGTTCCACCGCGAGAATACCCGAGCTGGGAAGCCTACAAGAAGGACTGGCAGGAACTGTTCGAGTTGTTCCCTGGGCCGATCCACAATACCATCTCCGAGGTGAGCATTACCGTGGATGGATCGACGGCATACAGCCATTCTGTGGAAGCCGGGACGATGACGGCGAAGGATGGGACGACTTCCAAGTTGACCGTGCGGATGACGGATGTGTATCGGAAGATCGGCGGCAAGTGGTTGATCGTGCTCGAACATGTTTCGGTGCCGGTGGATCTGGGGACGGGTAAGGCAGATTTGCTGTCGAAGCCGTAGGGACTAGCCGTCCAGGCAACTGCTTCGCGTGGCTCGCCGAAACATTACGCATTAGGGCAATTGATTTCGCATGCGGAGAACATACGCCGCGATGCAAGCGCAGAAGCTCTGCGGCGTTTCGCGTTCATTTTCCGCTGATTTCGTTGTGTTAGCGTATTGAACGGGAGTTTACGAAAAGCCTCATGTCTGCAATCACTTCATTTATCAAGCATCACTATCGGCATTTCAACGCGGCGGCCCTTGTGGACGCAGCGGAAGGTTACAACAAGCTGCTTGCCGACGGCGGCAAAATGTTCGTCACCATTGGCGGCGCGATGAGCACGGCGGAGTTGGGCCTATCGCTGGCCGAGATGATTCGGCAGGACAAGGTGCACGGGATATGCTGCACCGGCGCGAACCTTGAAGAGGATGTTTTCAATCTTGTGGCGCACGATTTTTACGAGCGCGTTCCTCATTATCGCGACCTGACTCCAGCCGATGAGGCGAAGTTGCTGGCACGACATATGAACCGCGTGACAGATACTTGCATCCCCGAGATGGAAGCGATGCGACGCATTGAGAACGAAGTGCTGAAGGAATGGTTGCGTGCCGATCAAGCCGGGGAACGCTTCTTTCCGCACCAGTTCTTCTTCAAGATTTTGCTGTCGGGCGATTTAAAGAAGAGCTACCAGATTGACCCGAAGAACAGCTGGCTGCTGGCGGCGGCGGAGAAGAATCTGCCCATGTTTGTGCCGGGTTGGGAAGACTCGACGCTGGGCAATATGTATGCGGGCCACTGCATCAGCGGCGATGTGAAGAAGGTGCACACGGTGCGTACCGGCATTGAGTACATGATGGAGCTGGCCGAGTGGTACACGAACACTACGGCCAAGACGCCGTTGGGATTCTTCCAGATTGCGGGCGGCATTGCAGGCGATTTTCCGATCTGCGTGGTGCCGATGCTGCACCAGGATTTGCAACGCGAGCATGTGCCGCTGTGGGCGTATTTCTGCCAGATTTCGGACTCGACGACGAGCTATGGTTCGTATTCGGGCGCGGTGCCGAATGAGAAGATCACGTGGGGCAAGCTAGGTGAGAAGACGCCGAAGTTCATCATCGAGAGCGACGCTTCGATTGTGGCGCCGTTGATTTTTGCGTATGTGCTGGGCTGGTAGGGGACGCATCCGGCAGTTTTCTATGGAATCGGAGATCGATTTGAGTGGAGAAATGGCTTTCGGCAGGCGACAAGGTCCGCGTTTCGGATGACTTTTTTGGGGCCAAGGGTGCTACAGGGGTGACTGCAGCACCTCCAAGTGCGGTGACCGCAATCAGCGGTCCGTGGGATGAAGGGCTTACGCGGCAAGAAACAAATGCGCTCGGCACAAACAAAGTTTATTGGGTTTGGTTCGACGAACCGCAATACGACGCCGATGGAAACGGGCCTTATCGAGGCGGCCAAATCTGGGAAAGCGCGCTCACGATTGTCACCGAAAACGCACACTGATTGTTCTTCGCGTCTGCCGTCGGCTCTCCGAACGCGAAATCCTAGGATGATTGCAAGTTATCTGGTTCGTACTCTCCCAGGTCTCAAATGCGAGACCTGGGGCACCCATTCTCGTATCGATTGATGAATCGCAAAAGATCAATCTAGTTATCAGGCATCACCACGAATGGGCCGGAGATTGAGTTGCCTTGGGCGTTGGCGAATGCCGCTTGGCCGATCGAGGGCAATAGCTTCTCCGGCCACACTGGCCCAGCCAATTCAGGCATGGGCTTTGCGCGGAAGAGCTTCTTGCACTGGTGTGCGGTCCAACGCGCCCACCTCTTCGACTTTTTGCGGCGGGCGCTGTCGGTGGAGATGCCAGTGCCTGCATACATCTGGCGGTAAAGCTTTGAGAGGAAGATGAAACCGAGCCTGGCGCGCAGAGTCGGCGTGCAAGCCGACCGCTCCCAGATCGCTCCCCAGGTGTAGAAGCGGTCCCAGACCTTTTGGGTGCGCTCGCGAATTTCCTCGGAGCTCATAGAGGGGTGGGGAGTAAACATCTTGGGACGAACCTCGCTGGGAATCAGCCAGTAGCGTGTGATGGGCACTTCGCCGACCATCATGGGATCTTTGGCCTGCTCTTTTTCCCATTTCCCAAAATCGACGGTGCCGGGGAACGGCGTCATCATGACGAATTGAGCAAAGGTGACGCCCGCTTTGAGCGCCATCTCGACGGTGGCATCGAAGGTGGCAGGCTTGTCTGTGGGCAAGCCGAAGATGAACGAGCCGAGCACGTGAACGCCGTGCTGCTTGAAGGTCTGCAACTGGCGGGCGAGTGCTTCACCGGAATAGTTCCAGTCCTTGAAGACGGCCTTTAGGCCCTCGGGCGTGACAGCCTCGACGCCGACGAGTGCGCCTTTGATGTTGGCTTTGTGCATCGCGTCGAGATAGGTGCCGTCTTCTCCGGCTTCCATGGTGATTTGGGTAAAGAAGACCATGTCCTTGGGGAGCTTGGCGAGCTCTTCCATCAACTGAAAGCGCTCGCGTCGGATGGCCAAGAGTTCTTCGAGCTTGGCCTCGTTCTTTTGTTCGCGGGCGAGGCGTAGGTCGGTCAGCGTGACGGGATAGAAATTGTCGTCGGCGAGGGCGATGAAGCGGAAGCCGATGCGGCGCAATGCGATGATCTCATCGACCACGCGCTGATGATTGCGTTGCCGTGGTTTCTGCCCGTCGGTGCGCCACACGCTGCAAAAGGAGCAGTGCTTGGGGCAGCCGCGAATGGTTTGCACCGAGGCCCACATGTATTTCTGCGGATCCATCAGGTCCCAGCGTGCGGGCAGGAATTCACTGCCTTCGAGCCGCCCGCCTGCGTAGACGCGATCGGGCTTGCCGGCGAGACAATCGTTGACAACTTTGGCCCAGGCCAGATCGCCGTCGCCTGTGACTACGGCGTGCGCTTCTCCGCGTTCGAATGCCTCTTCAGGAAACAGCGTGGCGTGAATGCCGCCGTAAACTACCCACGCGCCGCGGCTGCGGGCGATTCGGCCCACCTGATAGCCACGCAGGGCGTTGCCGGTGTGGACACTGATGCCGACGATGTCTCCGGGCTGAATGGACTCGGGGGCGATCTGTTCGAGGGACTCATCGATGAGAATTGGGTCGCCTGCGGTTTGCGGCGTTGCAGCGGCGAGAACGAACAACCAGCGGGGTGTGATCACCGCTGTGCCGAAAGAATTGTCGCTGGGGTTTACAAGATGGACGCTCATGGAAACGACCTTTTCCCGTTCGAGTTTGGTGGCCTCAGAGAGCGTCTCTATGTGCGGATGGATCAAGTGCGGGCTTGGGGATCCGCGTGATTTCCGTTGACGGGAATTCCCGTCCGACATATCCCTTAGACTGTTTTGCTGATTTTACAGGGTTCTTGAGGCTCAGGATGGTCAATATTGACCAGGTTTGGTATTTGGGAGATTTAATTTAGAAACAGATCGAATCATCCTCAAAAACAATGCCTTACGGCACACGGATACATTCTTCAACGGGAATCTGCACCTGCTCGACGATTTCGAGGCCGAATCCTTCCAGAGCGGGGATGTGCATGGGCGTGTTGGAGAGCAGGCGGATGCGCTGAATGCCCAGATCGGAGAGGATCTGGCCTCCGAGGCCGATGGCGCGCAGGATGCGGCCGGTGCGCGCCTGTGAGCCTTCGCGGGCCCTCATTTCCTGATGCAGAATGATGCGCGATGCACCTCCCTCGGGCGACTCGACGGGAATGACGGCACCTCCCGGTTCGAAGGTGGAGTCGGGAACAGGCGCGCGGTCGATTTCGAAGCCGCGCGATGTGTTGTGGAGATAGAGAATCACACCGCAGCCTTCTTCGGCAATCATGCGCATGGACTGGTCGAGGACTTCGCGGCAGCGGCAGTCGGCAGCGAAGACGTCGCCCGCCGTGCAGCGGGTGTGGACGCGGACCAGGACTGGATGCGAGCAGGGAGGGCGAGTTGCGCCCTGTTGCGTGAGAAGACCTGAAGGACCTTCCCACCCCAACGCCATGGACCCGTCGTTGGGGGCCCCGCCTTCATGAAATGCGGGGCAGCCGGGACAGAGGTCTCCGCGCACAAGAGCGATGTGGCTTTCGCCGCCATTGACTTCGCTCTCGTAGGCAATCATGCGGAACTCGCCATGGTTGGTTTGAATGAGCGTTTCGCCGGCGCGTACGATGTAGCGCTCGTGGCGGAGCCGATAGCGGATGAGCTCGGCGACTGTAAGGATTTTGAAGCCGTGCTCTTTTGAGAATGGGATCAGGTCGGGGATGCGCGCCATTTCGCCGTCGTCGCGCATAATCTCGCAGATGACGCCGGAGGGATTGAGGCCGGCCATGCGTGCCAGATCGACGGAGGCTTCGGTTTGCCCGGCGCGGACCAGAACGCCGCCACGGCGGGCGCGCAGCGGGAAGATGTGTCCGGGGCGGGCGAGGTCACTGTAGGTGCTTTTGGGATCGATAGCGACGCGAATCGTATGAGCACGATCGGCCGCCGAAATACCCGTTGTGACGCCTTCCCGCGCCTCGATGGTCTCGGTGAAGGCGGTACCGAAGCGCGAGGAATTTTGTTGCGTCATTGGAAAGAGGCGCAAGTGATCTGCTCGCTCCTCCGTCAAGGTGAGGCAGATGAGGCCGCGGCCATACCGGGCCATGAAGTTGATGGCTTCGGGGGTAACGCACTCGGCGGCCAGGGTCAGATCGCCTTCGTTCTCGCGATCCTCATCGTCGACGACAACCACCATGCGTCCGGCACGAATTTCCGCCAATGCTCCTGGGACATCGGTAAATGGAGGTTCGATGGTGCGGGCGGTCTCTGGCATGGGTATTGCTTCTTCTGAACGATTCTAATCCGCGACCCCAAAAGGCTGCGCACTCGATGGGAGGAAGTCGAGCCCGGAAGGTAATGGGAACCCTCCTTCATAGGGAAGGCGCCCTACCCAAAAGGTAAAAGCGTCATGCTCAAAAGTAAAAGCGCCGCCCGAAGGCGGCGCTTTTTGACCTGACCGAGAAGTCGCTACAACGTCGATTCGATCTCAAAGCCCCAAGCCTCGAGAAGGGCCTCCGGGATATACTTTGAGTTCTTGTTCCGGCGAGCCCACTCACGAAGGCGAGTGGACCGGATGTACTGATCCGGAGTGAGTTTGAACTCCTTCACGATTTGTTCGAAGGAGGTTACAGTGGGCACAACGGGCCCTATGGGCTCGGGTTTGCCCCAATTCGGATTTCCACGACGCTTTGCCATTGTTTTTGTTGTCCTTAAGAAAGGAGTGACTTACTTGAACA
>Ga0182030_10013802_pt1 | contig 16035 bp, 14 predicted proteins | sample 812S3MmetaG_FD_121299 | JGI IMG/M metagenome (GOLD analysis project Ga0182030, IMG submission 121299) | Permafrost microbial communities from Stordalen Mire, Sweden - 812S3M metaG (Illumina Assembly) | ecosystem: Environmental > Terrestrial > Soil > Wetlands > Permafrost | place: Sweden...
CGGTCTGCCGGGCGCGCTTCAGCGACGATACATGGTTTGCCATCGAACTTCCTTAATCTCAGAGATGATGCGGTGTCAGAATGCGACACAAGCCGCATCCCTCGCAATTTCTTAGTCTACGGGAAATCGGACTGCGGGTCAATCGCAACGATGACTGCCGCGCAGCATCCCAGTCGACGGACGCTGAACGGTCTCTGCCGGACATCGTCGCGGCGGGAAAGCTTGAGGCTGAAAGCTCCTTAAGGCCGCTTTATCCGCCCGGCGTTGCGGATTCGAGCGCCCGCTGCGAGCCTTGGTCCATTCATCCTACAAATCCACCTTGCAATTCAACCGTTTCAGCGTAAACTCATCGTAACTTCGTTGCCGGTCATCTTTCCTCACCTAAGTCCTACTTCCTCTCTGTGTGGGCCGTTCCCTGGACTTCGGTGCCTGGCCGGTTCGCTGAAAAAAATGGACGAAATCCACAACAGCACCGATGAAACTCCGGCACCGGCCGCTGGACCCCGCTTGAGCGAGCCAGAGTCCACGATGACGAAGACCGGCCTCGATTTCCCCACGGGGGCTGCGGGCCAGCCCGCAGGCGGTCCGCAGTTTGTGCCGGGTGATCTGATTGACGGCCGCTTCACAGTGGTTCGGTTCATTGCTCGCGGCGGGATGGGCGAAGTGTATGAGGTGACGGATCGGCAGTTGCTCGGGGTACACGTGGCGCTGAAGACGATTCTCTCTCAATATGCGGCCGATCCGGTGATGCGCCAACGATTCGAGCGGGAAGTGCTGAGCGCTCGTGAAGTGGTCCACCCGAACCTCTGTCCAATTTACGATCTTGGGCACTGGAGGCGGCCGGAGGGGCAACTTACCTACCTGACGATGAAAATGCTGGCGGGCGAGAGTTTGTCTGCGAGGCTTTTGCGCGAAGGTTCGCTGCCGGGTGAGGAGGCGCTTTGCATATTGCGGCAGGTTGGAGCAGGGATTGCGGCCGCGCACGATGCGGGCATCCTGCATCGGGACATCAAGAGCGCGAACATCATTCTTCAGGGCGCGGGCGAACAGGTGGTTGCCTGGGTTACCGACTTTGGCCTTGCGCGGGCCGCGTTGAGTGAGGATACCGCGCTCACCGTTCATGGGGTTGCCGGGACGCCCGGATTCATGGCTCCGGAGCTCTTCTATGGCGGCGCGCCGACCAAGGCGAGCGATGTGTATGCGCTGGGGGTGGTGGCCTACCAGGTTTTGATGGGGCATCTGCCGCGGATTTCCATACGGCGCGGGAGAGGCGGCCCAGCTGCGTTTAGCGCGGCGGATATTCCCGAGCCATGGAGACGCTTCATTGAGGGGTGCCTCGAGCCTGCCTATGAGCAGCGATTTCAGACAGTCCCGGAAGCCATGCAGGCATTGCCCTCGCAGGCCGGTAGCGCGGCAATTCGCCCGTCAACTTCGTGGAGCATTTCTCGCAGGAGGATGCTGGCGCTGGGGGCGGGCGCAAGTGCCGCTGTGGCCGGCGGGGCGTGGCTGGAGTGGGCGCACATTGTGAATCTATTTGACCCGCTGCCCTCCACCCGGTTCGTCGCCCTGATGGCGATGCCTGCCGATCGCCCCCCAGCGCTGCTTTTCACGGTGATTGATTCAATCGGCCAGCGGCTTGCACGGGCAGAGTCGTATGTGAAGAACCTGATGATCATCACGCCCAGAGACAGGCCGTGGGCCGGGGATCCCATCGATTCGCCGGGGAAGACCGAGATCTCACTGGGAGCGAACCTGGTGCTGGTCGCGTCGCTCGATCAAACAACTTCCGATGCGAGGCTGTACCTGCGCCTGCTTGATGCGCATTCCCAGCGTGTGATGCGCAAAGGGATTGTAGAGTGCGCACTGGACGAGATTGGCAGCCTGGCGGAGAAGGCTGCGCACCAGGCTGCCCTTTTGCTTCAACTGCCAACAAGCGACGTGCAGTTGAGCGATCCCGAGGAGCTGAAAAGCGTGCCTGCGGACGTATTCAAGGCATACAGCGAAGCGGAACAACTGTTGAATGAGCCGAATCATGCCGGGCTGCAACAGGCGATTGCAAGGTACCAGCAGGCTCTCGATCTCGATGGGCATTTTGCGTTGGGCTACGCCAAGCTTGCGATTGCCTATATGCGGCAGTTCTACCTGACCAAGGAACCAGCCAACCTGGATCTTGCAAGCACAAACGCCGCGAGCGCCCTGCGCTACAACCCGCATTCCGCCATGGGGTTGCTGAGCCAGGCGCTGGTGTTTGTTTACAAGGGCAATGCGGAAGATGCGCTGGCTTACTTCGAAAAAGCGCAGCAAGTGGACCCAGGAAATCCCGAGGTGCTGTTTCAAAAGGCGTGGGCGCTGGAGAACCATGGGATGTTGAAACAGGCGGAGCAGACGTACCGCGACATCCTGGTGGAAAGGCCAAACTTCTGGCCGGCGTACAACAACCTTGGCGTGATTCTGTCGCGGGAGGCCAAATACGACGAGGCTGCAAAGGCATTTGCTGCGGCCGGAGCGGCCGCGCCCAAGGTTGCGCAACCCATGGCAAACCTGGCCCAGACCTACCTGGAGCTGAGCAAGCGCCCCGAAGCCCGGGCAGCTTTGAACGAGAGCCTGGCGCGCGCGGAGAGCGAGGACTCCTATCTTGCGCTGGGAGATATGGATTTCGAAGACGGCAAGTACAGCAATGCTCTTGCCGACTACCAGCACGCGGGCAAGCTGAACCCCGGGAATCATTTGACTCAGCGGAACATGGGCGACTGCTACACGATGCTGGGCAATGCGGAGATGGTGAAGCAGAGCTACGCGCAGGCTGCGCACCTGCTTTCGGCGCAGTTGGAAACCAACCCGCGGGACGGGTTTGGATGGGCCAACCTGGCCTTCTATCACGCCAAGGTTGGCGATCGCACGGGCGCTGAAGCGGACATGGAAAGGGCGAAATTCTATGGAGCCAGCGACGTGGCATCGCGCTTCATGATCGTGCAGGCGCTGGATGTAATGGGAAGAAAGACAGAGGCATTGGAGATGTTGTTGTGGTGCGTGGACAAGGGGCTGTCACCGGCGGAGGTCGACCTGGCCGTGGATCTGAAAGATCTGCGGAGTACCGCGGAGTATCGGTCCAAGCTGAAGAATCGCGAAGGTCGCGGGAAGGCGTCTGCAAGTTAAATGCTTTTCAACCAGGAAAGAAGAGAGGGGGATGACATGGGAAGACGTTCAATTCTGCTGTTGCTTATCTGCGTGTTCATCGCTGGGGTGTTCTTTGGGATTTGGATAACCTGGCGGGTGTGGAAAGAAAAGGCCAAGATGCAGCACCTGGTGTATGACTTGAGGGACAATCACGTGGCAAATCTGGAAGTGCATACGGGAGACACGATCACTCTGAAGTCGGGAGGCAAAGCAACGAACCCGACGATCAAGGTTGTGGGTCAGTATCCCCTGTGCACAAAGGGGGGAAGGCCCGATACCTGCACCATTGACCCAAGCTCGGTTAAGGGGCCCTACCACTTCGCATGCACCTCCGGCAATGGAATAGACTGCCCTGATCCGGGAGTCCAGCAATCGGGATCAAATGGCGGCCTTGAAGGCTACTTTGAATTCGCGGGGACAAACCTCGCAGATCTCTTCGGAATGCGGTCTTCCTTCGTCGAGACGCCGGATACTGCAAAACCGGCCACAGCTCGACCAGCCTTCAGTTCTGTCACGGTGTACGTATCCTGCGGAAACAACACCCCGGAGCTGGATGATGTGAATGGCTATCCCTTGACGGACATGACTGTGACGAGGGGCCAGACGGTGTTTTGGGAGAGCCCAATTGCGTTTACACTGACCACCACCAATTCCTGGGCGAGCGTTTGCTCGAACGGCACCCCGGGAAGCGCGAATGTAACGCAAGCTGAGTGCGACACTAGCACTACCCTCTCCCCGCAGAACAGGTTTCCATATGTGGTGACAGTAAATGCGTCAAGTACTTGCTCAAATCCAAACCCACTCCCCGCGACTCTGACAACACAGTAGCGAATCGCTCGGCGGGCTTCCCCCGGCCCGCCGAATCTTCCATACAAGCCGAATTCCCTGGTGTGGATGAAGCTCAGCGGGGCCAACTCCGCACGGGAATCGATGGATTGCAACGTCGATCCATTCCAGTCCTTGCATAATCGCCGCTGCGCTTACTGCGCCACTGGGATGGTCCCCACCGTGGTCAGGCTGGAGGCGGCTTCGGAGTTCCCGAGATAAACGGTGTAGACTCCCGGCGCAACCGTCCAAGCGTCCGTCGTGGTATCCCAATACGACATAGGGTGCGACGAATCGTTCTGATCCACTTCAATCGTCACCGCCTTCGACGCCCCCGGCTGTAGCAGCACCTTTTGCCACCCCACCAGCCGCCTCGGAGGCTCGTTGAGGCCCGCCGGCAGCCCGAGATAGACCTGTGCCACCTCCGCGCCCGCCACCGCGCCCGCGTTCGCCAGGTTGAACGTCACCTGGAAATCCGGATTGCTGGTCGAGGCCAGATTGTTCACAACGGCCCCATTGGTGATGGAGAAGGTGGTGTACGAGAGTCCATAACCGAAATAGAAAAGCGGCGTGAACCCGTTCACGTCGTACCACTTGTAGCCCACGTTGTACCCCTCGATGGTGTAATCCACCGGAAAGGGAGAGCCATCTGCCGGCGGCTGAGGAATCGCGGGCCGCGGCAGTTGCGACACGCTGGCCGGGAAGGTGATCGGCAGCTTGCCCGACGGATTGGTAACGCCAAACAGCAGGTCCGCAATGGCCGGTCCACCGTTCTGGCCGGGATACCACGCCTCAAGCACCGCTCCCACCTGGCTCAACCACGGCATCACAATCGGTCCGCCGCTCTCCACCACCACAATTGTGTTCGGATTGGCCGCAGCTACCGCAACAATCAGCGCGTCCTGGTCGATCGGCGTAGCGCTGGTCAGGTCCGTCAGGCTCAGGCTCGTCTCGTCCATCCCCTCGCTGGCCCACTGGCTTACAAACACAATCGCTACCTGCGACCCTGCGGCCAGCGCGGCGGCAGCGGTTGCGTCGGACCCATCGGCATATTGAACTTTGGCATTGGGCGCCTTGGCCTCAATCGCATTCATGGGCGAAGACAGGTCCCAGGTCACGGTCGCCCAGCAGGGGGGACAAGGTTCCGGCCCAGTCATGGAGCCGCCAACGGGCTGCACCTGCGCCGAACCCCCACCGGAAAGCACCGCTATGTTCGCATTCGAGCCGATCACCGCGATCGATTGCACCGTAGCCGCATTCAAAGGAAGTTGATTGGCTGCATTCTTCAGCAGCACCGCGCCCTGTTCCTCTATGTCTTGCGCCACCGTCGCATCGGCCGCGGCCGGAATCGGCTGAATTACTTGCGGATAATCAAAAACTCCAACCTCGTACATCGCGCGCAGAATCCGGTGAACCATGTCGTCGAGCCGCGACTGCGGCACTTGGCCTGCGGTGATGGCTGCGCCCAGGGTGGAGAAGTACTGCTGATTCGGTTGCTCCTGATCCAGCCCGTTGTTGGCCGCGTTCACCGTGCTTTGCGTAGCCCACCAGTCTGACATCACAAAGCCTGCGAAGTTCCAATCGCTTTTGAGAACCTGGTTGAGCAGATAGTTGTTCTCGCAATCGTACTGGCTGTTTGTCAGGTTGTAGGAGCACATCACCGACTGCACATTTGCATCTTTCACGCCAATCTCGAAGGCCAGCAGATCGCCTTCGCGGCCGCTGCGATCGTCAATGATGGCGTTGGCTGTGCTGCGCCCCGTCTCCTGATCGTTGAAGGCGAAGTGCTTGATGTCGGCAATCACATGCTGGGCCTGAATCGCATTCAAGTGCGCCGCGGTGATTTTACCGGCCAGGATGGGGTCTTCGCCCTTGGTCTCGAAGGTGCGGCCGTCGCGCGGCTCGCGCCCTATCAAGTTGATGTTGCCGCCCAGGTTCACATTGATTCCGTAATCGCTCAGTTCAGTTCCAATGACGGTGCCGTACTTGGTGGCTTCGGTGGTGTCCCAACTGGCCGCGCTGGCAATCGACGAAGGCAGTGCGGTCGCCGGTCCAACACCGTTGCCCACACCCACGCTGCCGTCGGCCAGATACAGTTCCGGAATCCCCAACGCCGGAATTCCAGGCACATAACCTGCCGCCCCCTGCGGCACGGAGTAGCCGTATGTGAGGTCGGTAGTCACGCCACCCTGCACCATTTGCAACTCTTGCGCTTGCGTCATCTGCGCGATCATGGCGTCTGCCCGCGCGTCGGGAGTGGTTGGGGTGGGTGCTGGCGAGGGCGTGGGCGTCGAGGATGCGTTGCCGCCGCACCCGCTCAATCCCAACGCAAGAATCAGGGTCGGCAGCAAGACTGCCGCGATTTTCATCGAATGGTGCCAATTGCACTCGGGCGCTGGGTGGACTTGTAAAAGAGGGCTAAGAGTCTTATCGAACATAGCAGCCTCGATGGCCAAAATTGAGTACCCAACATCATAGTCCTCACGGATAAGTGTGCGGCGGGAGGCTCGCTGGAAATCGAAAACCGCCGGCAAAAATGGTCTTCCATTGCGCCCCAGGTAACCGCCAAGGCACGGCATTCATCAAATAACCACGAGCGGAGGATTGACTCTTTTAGCCGCTGGCGCTACTCTCAAGCGCAGATACCCGATTTGGTCGCCAACGCCATCCCGCGGTTTCCTCAGCCAGCCCAGAGCTTCGGCTCGGTTGCGCCCCACGCCCGCAGGTTCCCCCGCGCACCCATTCATTCAGCTCACTCCACCAGGCGCAATATGCCTTTGCGCACAGTTCGATCCCTTACCCTGTCCAGTCCAGCGGCTCTCATCCCGGTTGCTCTGCCTGCCGATAGTCTCTTCTTGACTGCGCGGGTTTTCCGGGTCAAGGGCCGCATACGGTTCACCTCAACCCCGCAACGCCGCACAGGAGGCCGACTATTCCTTTGAAGATCGCTCTGGAGATCACACCCAACCTCGAGCCCTTGTTTGGGACTCGCGACGAGAACCTCAGGCTGATGGAAGACAAGCTAGGCGTCCGCATCGATCTTCGCTCCGATGCCGTGCATGTCGAGGGACCGGGAGAAGGCGTGGCGCGTGTCCAGCGCATCTTCCAGGACTTCGAGGCATTGCGGCGACTCGGCGTAAACCCGCACAACGGAGAACTGAATGGAATGCTGCGCCTGGTTGTCGCCGATCCGGCAACCACGCTGCGCTCGCTGGCCGACAGCGGCAAGCAGCGCTCCGCCGGCGTCAAGCGCACCGTCCAACCGCGCTCCATCAATCAGCGCAAATATGTTGAAGCCATCGAGCAGAACGATATGACCTTCGGCGTGGGCCCTGCGGGCACCGGCAAAACCTACTTGGCCGTGGCCATGGCTGTTGCCGCCATCAACTCCAAGAAGGTGAGCCGCATCGTGCTGGTTCGCCCGGCGGTTGAGGCCGGCGAAAAGCTCGGCTTCCTGCCCGGTTCGCTCCAGGAGAAAGTCGACCCTTATCTGCGTCCGCTCTACGACGCCTTGTACGACCTGCTCGAGCCCGAAAAGGTTGACAAGATGCTGGAGAAGAACGTCATCGAAGTAGCGCCGCTGGCCTTCATGCGCGGCCGCACGCTCAACGACGCCTTCATCATCATGGACGAAGCGCAAAACACCACCGTCGAGCAGATGAAGATGTTCCTCACCCGCATGGGCGCCAACTCCAAAGCGGTCATCACCGGCGACATCACGCAGATCGATCTGCCCAATCCGCGCAAATCCGGGCTGGTAGACGCCATCAACGTTCTCGATGGGGTAGAGGGCATTCACTTCTGCCACTTCGAGGACTCCGATGTCGTGCGCCACGCGCTGGTGCAGCGAATTGTCCGCGCCTACGAGTCAGCCAAGCCGGCGCAGCAGGAGCTTCCGCTGGCAATGGGCGAGCCCATCGAAGTGGGGGCGCAACCGCGCGAGAACCGGACGCAAGCTCAGGGGCTGCATCCGGCGAAACCGCAATAAAAATGCGATTCGCGTAGAATGGGATGAACGGGGCTGCGTACAACGCGGCCCCGCGCACGATGATCCTCCTCGACCCAGATTTGGACCCCGACCCCTCGCCGAAGCCAGCTTCGGTGAAGCAGACGGTCGCGCCCGCCCCACCTCGCGAAATTCGAATCCCTTCCGCGCGCACGTTGTCCCGTTTTCTCACCGCTGCCCAGGCCGCCGTGCGCCTGCGAGGCCAGGTTACCGTGCTGCTAACCACCGATGCGGCCATCCGCAAACTGAATCGCCGCTTCCGGGGCAAGAACAAAGCTACAGACGTGCTGTCGTTCCCATCCGAAGGCCCAATTCGCGGAACGGGCGCCGAGCAGATCGCTGGCGACCTGGCCATCAGCGTAACAACCGCGCTGAGTCAGGCTGCCGAGCAGGGCCACTCGCTCTCTACGGAAATCAAAGTCCTCATCCTCCACGGGCTGCTCCACCTGGCCGGCTTCGACCACGAGGCCGACGATGGCAAAATGGCCCGCCGCGAGCGCCTGCTGCGCGCAAAACTGAAATTGCCGCAAGGCCTGATCGAACGTGCTGCCGGGCCGAAGCACGGAACGAGCCGGATTCCCCAAAAGCGCACCCCAGGGGCTAAAGCCCACGTTGATTCCGCTTTCGCGAGTGTCGGGGTTAAAACCCCGACCTACCATTCCAGGCCTAAACCAAAGGCCAAACGCCCATGAGCGCCACCGCCATCCTCATGGTTCTCCTGCTGGCCGCGATTGAGACGCTGGCCTCCTACATCAGCCGCGTCTATTCCGAGTTCGGTAAGATCCTCACCCGCGAAATCGAAGAGAATCTCGACGCCTGGGAAGAGCTTGTCGAGCCGCAGCTTGGCCTCACCCGCGAGCACGCGGCCATCTCCGCGGCGGTCTTGCAGCAACTGGCACTGGTCATCATTGCGCTCGAATTCGGCGCGGTGCTCTTCGATCGCGCCCCTCACCTTGCCCGGCCCACCTATGCCGAGATTGCGCAGGCAGTCCTGGCCATGGTGCTGGTGGTGGTTCTTTGCAATCAGCTTCTGCCTACTCTGCTTTTCAACCGCACTCGCGGCCGTTGGGCAGCGCGCCTGGTTTGGCCCATCCGCTTGCTGCTGTGGCTCATGACGCCCATCACCGTCTTTGTGCGCTTCTTCTTCTCCGTGGCCGCGCTGGCAGAGGAGCCTGCGACCGCCGAAGAGGAATCCGCGGTAGACGTCGAAGCGCTGCTCGAAGCCGGCGAAGAGGAAGGGATTCTGGAAGAAAGCGATCGCGATCTGGTCCGCTCCGCCGTCGAATTCGGAGATAAGTTGGTGCGCGAAGTAATGACACCGCGTCCTGAAGTCTTCGCCGTCCCCGAGTCCATCACCCTGGAACAATTCCTCGAACAGCTGCGCGAGCACGTCTTCTCCCGCGTTCCGGTTTACCGGGGTTCGCTCGACAACGTCACCGGCATCGCTTTCGCACACGACCTGTTGCAGATCACCGATGAGGAAGCCACCACGCGCACCATGGCCGGCATTCAGCGCCCTGCGGAATTTGTTCCCGAGACCAAGCGCGGCTATGAGCTGCTGCGAGAGATGCAGCGCGAAAAGCAGCACATGCGCATCGTCATCGACGAATACGGCGGCGTCGCCGGCCTGGTAACCATTGAAGATTTGCTCGAGCAAATCGTAGGCAACATCCGCGACGAGCATGAGGAAGACGCGCCTATTCAAGAGCCGCAGCGCGAGCCCGGCGGCGTATGGCTGGTTCCCGGCAGCTTTCCCGTAGATCAGCTCGCGGACCTGTTCGGCGAGCAGGATGGCTTAACCGCTCTGGACGCCACCTACGAAGCCACAACGCTGGGCGGGCTGGTCAGCGAAATCGAGGGCCGAATCCCACTCGCCGGCGAGGTCGTCCTTATCGAGCCCATCGGTTTGCGCCTGGAAGTCGTTTCCTCCACCGACCGGCGCGTAGAGCGCCTGCGCGTGTTTCCGCCCGCCGAACCCGCCGCAACTTCAATCCCTTAACCGCTGTCATCCTGAGCGACCCGAAGCGAAGCGCAGGGGAGTCGAAGGATCTGCGTTTCGGCTCAGCGTCCGTCCGATCAGCAGCTTCCACCTCCGCCCTCAAAGATCAGAGCAAGCTTGCCGTCCCTGATTCCGTAGATATGGAAGAAATCGCCTTCGGGGTGGCTTGTCGTATTCACCAGAAAATCGCGCCCACTCTTGAGGTGAACAAGGCCGAGAATCTGCTCGTTTTCATCGCTGGTATTTTCTTTCCAATGGAGGAGTTGGAAATGGCCGTCTTTCATGGTTCCGATCGCCAAGATGAAGTCGAGACGCTCAGGGTGGGGTGGCTTGTATTCCGGCTTCCAGGCGTAGTTCTGGTTGGCCCGCTGGATCACAAAAAAGGTCTGGCCTTCCAGTTCGATGGAATAGACACGCAGCTCCTTTGTCGAATCGAGCTTGTTTCCGACGGGCGCAGCAAGCGCCTTGCGGACAGGCTCTGCAACCTGATCGGGAAGCCGCTTTGCTGGATTGCCAGGAGAAAAAATGTCTTTGGACTCCGTGGCCACAGCCGCATAGTGAATGTTGCCTCCTGAAAATGTTCCTTTCCCGCCATAGCCAAAGAATTCGTCATCCAGGCTCATGCGATCAATGTGAACGGCGGCGCCATTTCCGTCAGCGCTGACCACGGTGTACGAGTGGGGCTTGCTCAGGTATTCCCGGTCGAACTTCTTGCACTCCCGAGGATGTTTGTAGTCGCATGCAATCTTCCTCCATTCTCCTCCGGGGGTCAGCCACGCAATCGGTTGGACACTGGCCATCCCCGGCGCATCAAAATGGGAGCTGCTGATGCCGCCTCCCATCACTGAAGTATCGTGGGCAACTCCTACTACCATTACATCCGTCGTCTCGCTCGAAGGGGCAGGATTTTGCGCCTGTGGATACAGGGCTGTAGATATGATGGAAACCAGGCTAAGCCAAAAGTTCTTCATTGCGTCACGCTATCTTTCTCACGTCGATCCTCTTTGCTGTGCTCACTTGCGCCCGGCTTTCCTTAAACGCTGGAAATCCTCAATGATCTCGTCCTCGGTGATCCCTTTAGCGTCAAGAGCCTCCTGCAATCGCGTGGCCGCTATCTCAAAAGCCTCCTTTTCCGCCTCATTCCGTTTGCGCCGCGCCGGCAGATAATAGCCGATCGTGTCGCCGTGCCGCGTGATCGCCAAAGCCTTATCGGACTCCAACAGGTAGGTGGCCAGCTTGTCCCGGAATTCCCTGATGCCAACTCTCTCGGTTTCCATGGGTTCTCCTTTTGTACAGTTGCGTACACAAGTGTACCATATTTTAAGGCGACATAACCGCGCCAAATACCGACTACCTCGATTTTGAGATTTTGGATTCCCGAGGCTCCATTCAGAATCCGCTCAGGCGGCCGGTTTGCACTGAGCTCTCCATGCCCACCACTCGTCGGCTGTCAGCTCCCAGACTTCCGCCTGGAATGGGCCCGAAACGTAATCGCGCTCGACCACGGTCACGGCGCGCATTCCATGTTTCACTGAGATGCGGCGCGAAGGAATGTTGGAAATCGCTTTGGCAACCCGAAGAATCGGGAATCCGAGGTTATCGAACCAGAAATTATTGGCCCACACGCAAGCTTCGCTCATCAGTCCATGCCCTTGCCAGGGAAGGCCCAGCCAGAATTTGCGGTTGTCCCAGTCTCCCTTGAACAGGCTGATGAGCCCGATCATCTGCGATGGTTCCCCGGCCAGGCGGATCGTCCAGTGCCAGGCTCTTCCGCTTTCAACTTGGGGAAGCGCAGTATCCCGGCAAAACAGGAACGCGCCATCGGATGGGTAGGGCCACGGCACGCGATTCAACAGGTAGCGAACGATTTCCCATTTAGGGAAAATTGATTGCATCTGTTCCGCATCTGCAAGTTGAAGCGGGCGAAGAATCAGGCGTTCGGTTCTGCTGTCGCTGATCATAGACAATGATACGCCCGTGGACATCGCCAATTTGCGAAAGTGAATAGCGGCAGTCCTATTATCCAATTGAAATCCGGGTTCGTCGCTGCGGGGCGGCGGAGCCGAAGAACCTGCATACTGACTCCCGATCTCAACCCCGGGTTGCCAGCAAGCTCAACCGGAGCGCGCTCCGTTCTCAGCTTTCTCCCGCGCCTTCCAAGCCTGCCACTCCTCCGCGGTAATCTCCCATATCTCCGATGGCACGCGTCCGCAAACGTAGTCTCTTTCCACCACCCGCACCGCCCGCATGCCTTGCTTCTCTGAGATGCGCCGCGAAGCCAGGTTGGCAATCGCCTTTGCCGAACGCAAAACGGGAAATCCAAGCGTCTCGAACCAATAATCGTTCACCCAAACGCAGGCTTCGCTCATCAATCCCTGACCATGCCATGGCAGCCCCAGCCAGAATCCGCGATTGATCTCGTCGCCCTTCACCAGGGTGATGACCCCGATTATCTGGGATGGATCGCTGCGCAGCCGGATGGTCCAGGTCCAGCCATCCCCGCGCTCCGCCTGCGGAATCGCTACGTCCATCAAATACGTGTACGCGCCATCCGCCGGATAGGGCCAGGGGATGAGGTGGTTCATGAACTTCACAATCTCCCAGTGCGGAAACAGCTCCTGAATCTGCTCCGCATCGGCGATCTCCAGTGGGCGAAGAATAAGGCGCTCAGTTGTGCCTTCGTGAATCATGCCCAAGATGATACCAACCCTCCACCGGCCAATCCGCGATAATAGAGAGTCAGGAGTACCATTCACCTTTGAAATCTGGATTTGTCGCCATTCTCGGCCGCCCCAACGCCGGCAAAAGCACGCTGCTTAACGCCCTGACCGGCGAAAAGGTGGCCATTGTCTCCGCCAAGCCGCAAACCACGCGTAACCGCATCGCGGGCGTGGTCGAGGTCCCAGCGCGCAAGGGACAACATCCTGCAGCGCAAATCGTCTTTGTCGATACACCCGGCGTTCACAAGCCCGGATCGCATCTTGACCGCCGCATGTTGCAGGAGGTCTACGAAGCCCTCGAAACCCGCGACTGCGTCCTGGTTCTGATGGACGCCACCCGCCGCGTGCAACTCCAAGCCGCCGAACCCATTGCTCAAACCACGGGAGAACCCGGTTCTGTATCCACGGAAGAACCTGGTTCTGTATCAGGGCTCGACTTGAGTCGTGCCGCGAATCAAGCTGAATCGGTCGGGGCTTTGGCCCCTGCGGAACAAGCTTTGGCGACCACCGCGTCCCCCAGATCCAACCGCACCAACTGGGCCAGCGAAGACGAGTTCCTCTTCGGCCTTATCCGCAAGCTCGACTGCCCCGTGTTCCTGGTCCTCACCAAGATCGATCTCGTCCCCAAAGACCATCTGCTCCCGCTCATCGACACGCTCACCCGCCAGTTCAACTTCGCCCAGATCATCCCCGTCAGCGCCCGCAAACGCGACGGCCTCGATATTCTGGTGCGCAAGATAGTCGATGTGTTGCCCACCGGCGAGCGCTACTACCCCAAAGACCAATACACCGACCAGCCGCAGCGCTTCATGGTCGCCGAGCTCATCCGCGAGAGCATTCTGGTCGAAACGGGCGAAGAAGTTCCCTACGCCTCGGCGGTCGTTATCGAGCAATTCGAGGAGCCCAAGCCCTTCGTGCCCCGCAAAAAAGGAGCAGTCCCAGCACGCCCCCCGCTCACCCGCATTGCCGCGGCCATCTATTGCGAGCGCGACGGCCAGAAAGCCATCCTCATCGGCAAGGGCGGCGCGAAGCTGAAGGAGATCGGCACCGCAGCCCGCCGCCAGATCGAGTCGCTGCTCGGCACAAGGGTTTACCTGGAGCTGCACGTAGTCGTCGAGCCCAACTGGCGCGAGTCGAAGGCTTTCGTTGAATCGCTCGACTGGCGCAACCAGCTTGAGCGGCTCGCCGGCGACCAGATCACCGAAAAGCCTTCAAACAAAGATGAATAAAACGGGATCGTGGATTTGGCACACACTACAAATGGGGAGATTGGGGCTCGGGCTATGCAGCCAGTGCGTTCGTCCACTCGTTATCGTCGATTCTCTTCACGATCCTGGCATCCGAATGCTGTTTGGACCACGATGCAATCCAAGAGTCGAATTTCTTTCTTACCCGTTCCAATAGTTCAGGATCGTTTGCGGACATTGCATAGAGAAGTCGGATGAGCTTGTCCAGTTGCTCGGAACTGCTCTGCTTGCCATTCTCCATGCGAGAAAGGGTCTCCGGTTCGACTCCCAAATCTCTTGCAAAGTCCGACGCCTTCTTCCCCAGCCTCTTGCGCAGAAATCGAATTTCATCCCCCGTCAAGGCTTGGGGGCTTTCGACAAGATCGCGAGCAATAAGCCGCATTAACTGCTTTGGAGCGGGGATTTCCGCAACCACACTGCCGCATTCGCAGTTGAAGTATTTGATCCCGATGAGATACACGTTGGGTAGACCGCTATCGGTGAAGTGAAACGGCTCTTCCCCGGTAGCAAGTTTCTCGACTCTGCAATTCTGGCAATCGTGAGTCTGAATCATCTCCATCGGGTGACAACCTCGAACGATCTGTTTACGGTATCGACAGCAATCACGATGACCATCTTGTCTCCGTCTATCGATTCGGTGGCGATTCGGTATTTCCACTGCCACATGCCCTGGTTGAACTCAGGCGGTCTGTCGAACGTCCAACTCCGCTCCAGGCCATGGATTACGTCATCGACAGAAAGATTCCGTTCAAGATGGCCAAAGCGCGCGTGATAGGTTTCGGGCGTTCCCGATTCCGGGCCATTTTCCAGCGCCTCCGAGACCAGTGTCCTCAAAGCCCTTGCATCGAGAGGTGGAGGAATTCGCCCTGTTATTGACATATTATCAAGTATTTTCCTTCTGGGCAATCGCCCTATTATTTCGAGACTGAATTCTGAGACGCGCATGTCCCTTGTTTTCAGGGCTGGAGGTTTGGTGTCGCTCGCAACATTCTAGCGCCGCGCGGGCACGTCTCAAGATCGACCCTTCTTAAGACGCTGCGTCCCAGGTAAAGCGTGAATGCTGAAGGCGGGACCGAAATCTCGCCCAGCCCCTCTACCTCGCCATCACAGCCTCAATCGGATCTTCCGCCCGCGCCGGCTTATGCCCCTTGTAATCCGACAAATGGACCACGTTGTCGTAAGCGTCCTTGATCAGATCCTGCAGCGGAATCACGCTTCCGTTCACGCGCTGTTCGTCCAGCAGATCCAGATCCAGGTCCGCCACAATCATCTGCTCCTGGTTGATCGTTCCTTCCGCGGCAATCCCATCGCGAGCAAAAAAGTAATCCGACGGCGTCAGAATCGCGGCCTGCCCGTAGTTGGTATTCATATAGGGCACCAAAGGCAAATTGCCAACCGTGCCCGTCATAGCCACGTACACCTGGTTCTCAATCGCGCGAGCCTGTGCACAGTAGCGCACCCGGCAAAAGCCCTCGCGGCCGTCGGTGCAGGATGGAACAAACAAGATCTCCGCCCCAGCTTCGCACATCACTCGCGCCACTTCGGGAAACTCCACGTCGTAGCAGATCAGAATTGCAATGTTGCCGAAATCGGTGTGGTAAAGTTAGAGGCCGTGCCCGCGGCTTAGCTGGTAAGGGCCGCTCTCGGTAGGCGTCAGGTGAACCTTCTTCTGCCGGAAGACCTGGCCATTCGGCGTGAACAAATGCGCGGCGTTAAACACCTTGCCCCTCTGAAACACCGGGTGCGTTCCGCCAATAATGTAGATTCCCGTTTCCTGTGCCAGCCGCGTGAACAACGCTTCGTACTCCGGCGCCATGCGCGCCAGCCGCCGCACCGCCATGGCCGGCGCCGGCTCCTTGATGTAGCTCAGCAGTTGCATGGTGAAGAACTCCGGGAACAGCAGGAAGTGCGCCTTGTAGTCCTTGGCGCTGCGCACAAAAAACTCCACCTGGTGCACGAAGTCTTCAAAGCCGGCAATCGGCCGCAGCAGGTATTGCACGGCGGCAATCCGCACGCGGCGCGGCCGTGGAGTTCCCCGCATCGCCTCGGCCGCGGCCTGCC
>Ga0182030_10013804_pt1 | contig 16034 bp, 15 predicted proteins | sample 812S3MmetaG_FD_121299 | JGI IMG/M metagenome (GOLD analysis project Ga0182030, IMG submission 121299) | Permafrost microbial communities from Stordalen Mire, Sweden - 812S3M metaG (Illumina Assembly) | ecosystem: Environmental > Terrestrial > Soil > Wetlands > Permafrost | place: Sweden...
GATTTGAAAGGGCACGACTTCAGTCGTGCCGCAAGTGGCTGAAAACATGAGAGGGCTTTAGCCCCTGAGGGACCGGTTCTTGCAGCTTATCGCCCACCTCGAAACAGTTTCTAGACAGCTTCTTAGACCTAGTCCTCCCGCAACGCCTGCATCGGCTCAATCGAAGCGGCTTTTCGCGCCGGCAAAAGAGCCGCCGTCAATCCAATAACGGCCAACGCCAAAATCACCGCTCCATAAGTGCTCAAATCCAGCGGCTGCACCTGGTAAAGGAAGCTCTTCACCAGCCGTCCTGTCGCGAAGGCGAGAACCAGGCCAACACCCAGCCCACCTCCCACCAGGATCGAACCTTGACGGAGGACTAACTGCGCCACACTCACCCGTGTTGCGCCCAGCGCCATGCGCACGCCAATTTCGCGCCGCCGGTAACTCACCAGTTGCGAGAGAACGCCGTAGAGTCCGGCAAATACCATGGCCACCGCCAGCCCCGCGAAGGAGCCAACAAGATACAGCCCCAGCCGCTGGCTGAAGGTGTTCTGGTCCACGGTCTCCTGCAAGGTCTTGAATTCATCCAGCGCAAACCCGGGAGCGTCCTGCTTGAAGAGCGAGCGCATCTCCATCGCAACAGGGATATTGCCGTGCGTTTTGACGATGAAGGTGACGATGGTTTTCAAGAGCGCCTGGTAAAAGAGCGATGTGGTCGGAATCTGCTGCTGCGGGATCATGATCAGCGGCTGAGGGTCGCTGCCTACCCCTTTGTCGACTTGGTCGCCGAGGATTCCTACGATGGTGTACGGCTTGATCATGCCCGTATCTTTGCCGCCGAGATCAATCTGTTTTCCCAGCGGGTCCTTGCCGGCGAAGTATTTCTTCGCCAGCGTTTCGTTGATCGCAACCACAAAGGGAGTGGTCGCAGCATCGCTGTCGCTTATCATCCGGCCGCGGACAATCGGAGTGCCAAGCGTCCGCGCGTAATCCCCACTGACTGCCGTCACGTTGGCTTGCGGCTTGTTGGCGGGGTCCTTTGCCTGCCCCACGATTGCAAAGCTTGACGATATACCCATCCCGGACAGAGGCGGCGAGGTAGCCAACGCGGCGCTCTCCACGCCGGGCACCTGCCGGATACGCTCCAACACTGGTCCATACGTTAATGCGGCTATAGACACCGGCGCATTCCCCGTATCTTCCGAGACAGCCATCTCTGAAAACCCCGCCGCGTCCGCAGGCATGGCCGTGAAAGTGGTTACATGCGCCGTCTCAAATCCCAGCCGGGACTTCTCCAGATTCCACAGCGTGTGGAAGAGCAATCCCGTTCCCACTAACAGCAGCGTGGAAAGAGCTACCTCGCCCGCCACTAGGCCTCCGCTCAACTTCCTGCTTACAGAACGCGATCCGGTACCGCGTGAACCAGCCTGCAGCGCCGCTTGCGGATTGGCGCGCGCCACAAGGAGCGCCGGCAGCAGCGAAGACAGCACCGTTGTCACAATGGCGATTGCGGCCAGCACCAGCACCACCGTCCAATGAATGGATATAGCGTCGGCGCGCGGAATTGTTCCATCGGGCAGCTTGTGTACCGCAAGCATGGCCAATTCCGCAAGCACGGCACCGAGGCCGCAACCTATCAGGCTCAGCGCCATTCCTTCCGAAAGCATTTGCCGAATCAGCCGCATCCGGCTGGCGCCCAGAGCCGCCCTCACCGCGAACTCTTGCTGGCGCCCCAGGCAGCGCGCGATAAGCAGGTTCGACACGTTTGCGCAGGCAATCAGCAACACCAGGGCCAGCGCGCCGAATAGCCCAAAAAGCACCGGGCGTACCGGCCCAGTGAGTATTTCCTGGTAAAGTCCGGCGCCAAAAGTGACTGCACTCTGGTCCTTTGTCACCGGAATGTGCGCTGCTATGGCGTCTAATTCGCGCTGCGCTTGTTGGACGCTGACTCCAGGACGAAGCTCGCCGATGACAAAGAAGAAGTGATAGCCCCGGTCCTTCAGCATCTCGGCCGTGGGTTGTGCCGGCAGCCACAGACCTTTTTGCATATCCGCCCCCATCGACTCGGGGAAATGAAATGCATTCGGCATAACGCCTACTACTGTGCGCGACTTGCCGCCAATATTCACAGCGTGCCCTACAATGCCCGGATCGGCATGAAAGGCTCCGCGCCATAGGTTCTCCGACAGCATCACAACCTGCGGGCCGCCTGCCTGGCCCTCCGCATCAATGAAAGTACGCCCCAGCAGCGGCTGTGCTCCCAGCATCGAAAACAGGTTCGTTGTCACCCGCGGAGCTGCTACGCTGAGCGAGCTATCCTGCCCCTCGATCACGGTACCGTCCTCTGAATAGCCCGCTGCATTCTGGAGCAGCTTCGACTGGTCGCGAACATCGACATAATTCAGCCACGAAGTTGTTCCGAGGCCCTGCTTCTGGTCCCCCGGCCCGATGTAAAGCAAACGGTCGGAGTGCGGATAAGGCAGCGGCCGCAGCAGCACGCTCTCAATGACCGTGAAGATTGCCGTATTCGCGCCAACGCCGAGTGCCAACGTCAAAATGGCGAGCATCGCCAGGCCGGGAGCCTTGCCAAGTTGCCGAAAAGCATAGCGCAGGTCGTAGAACAATGACTGCATATCGAGCCTCCAGGCACACGTGTACGCCATGAGAATAGAGCACTTTGGTCTCCAAATCCATCTAAGGTTCGAATTCAGTACCCTACGGGCCCCACAGGCTGCGGAAAAAATCGTTCTATGCGGGATTTTCCGGTCGCTTTGAAAGGGCACCGCTTCAGCCGTGCCGGAGATGGCTCAAAGGAACACTGGGCTTCAGCCCCCGAGGGAATGCGAATTCGACCCGATCAAAGTTCCTGGATGCCTGCCCGCAGCCGCATCCGTCTGTCCGAAATCGAATTCGATTGTCCGCAAACGGACACCTGAATGCCCTGCTCCCGCGCCCGTCATCGCCCCCTTTCTGCTAGCATCCCTGTTGGAGACTTTTCCAAATGGACGCTCTTACCAGCGCGGGCCTCGGTGCCCGCCGCAATGAAGACATCGCACTCGACCTGCTCAAATTTGTAGCCGCCACGGCCGGAGTTGGCCGCCCCGCAGTCGGATCCACCGGATTCAGCGGTGCCTCCGCGCCCAAGCCCGAGGAGCACGTGACGCAGTTGCTCGAACTCTACAGCCGCTGCCTCAACGCTGTGGAAGGCAAAGAGCCCGCGACAGGGGCGACAAAATAGCTGACTCGTCCATTCTTCGGGTCGCCGTTGCCGGGGCAGGCGCTTTTGGCCGCAACCATCTCCGCGTCTATCGTGAGTTGGAAGCCGCCGGCCTGGGTGTCGCCCTGGTTGCAGCCGTCGAGCCGGATTCAGTCCGCGCGGCAGAGACCGCTGCAAAATACGCCATCCCTGTCTTTGCTTCCGTCGGCGATCTGCTCTCCGCCGATCTCAAGCTCGACGCGGCCACGGTCGCCGTTCCCACAGTCCATCACCACACCGTAGCTTCGCCGCTGCTGGATGCGGGCCTGGACCTGCTTGTCGAAAAGCCGCTGGCCGCTTCTCTCGATGAGGCCGACGATCTTCTGGTCCGCGCCGCCAAAGGCAACCGCATCCTGCAGCCCGGCCATCTGGAGCGCTTCAACCCCGCCGTTCTTGCGGTCGAGCAAAAACTGCGACGGCCCATGTTCTTTGAGGCTCATCGGCTGTCGATCTTCACTCCTCGCGCACTCGACGTCGACGTGGTGCTCGACCTGATGATTCACGATCTCGACATCGTGCTTACCTTTGCAAAATCCGAGGTGCGCGAGGTACGAGCCGTTGGTTTGCCCATCCTGTCTCCCAAGGTGGACATCGCCAACGTGCGCGTGGAGTTTGAATCGGGATGCGTGGCCAACTTCACTGCTTCCCGTGTGTCTACGGAACGAGTCCGCAAGCTGCGCTTCTTCGAGCCAAGACAGTACGTCTCCATCGACTACGCACGGCAGGATCTACTGGTCATTCGCATCGATGCGGAGTCCGGCGGCACACCCAACCTGCTCGCCTCGCTTCCGCCTCACATCGCAGCGATGATTCCGCCGCAGATAGCAGCCGACCTGGTTGCCGGCAAGATCGATCCTGCCATCGTCGCCAAATTTGCGGCGGCGGCGAACATCGATCCGGCGCTGGTCGCCCAGTTCACAGCTCCCGCGGGGCCGGCGCCCGGGCTCTCTTTCGTCAAGCCCACCGTCACTCCCGGCGAGCCGCTGCGTCTTGAAATTGAGTCCTTCCTCGATTCAGTTCGTACCCGGCAGCAGCCCCGAGTCACCGCACGTCAAGGCCGCAACGCGTTGGCGCTCGCCTTGGAGATTCAATCCTCAATGGCCGCCCACGCTCACCGCGCCGGCCTTGACAACTTCTTCGAGCCCGGCGCGTAGAGCACCGCTACTCAATTCCGCATCCCTGGCAAATTGGAACCGCGACTCCAATTGTCAATCGGTTGTCTCCCTGGAGCGGCGATTCGAATGGGAAGCGGCGTTGAAACTCAACATAGGGGGACGCATTTCCCCAACGCGCATCTGAAATCAGCAGCAACATCACCTTGGCGCTGCTATAGCCGCCAAAGGCGCCACCCCCCGCCCGGTATCCCAGGCCCGGCTCGGCATAGAGCTTGATGTACTTTTTCTTTGCATCTCTTTGCGGACCTGGTACCCGGAAGAACGGCAGCACTGCTGAGCCCTCGGTTGAGAACCCGCTCTTGCCCTGGATGCGGTCGTATTGCAGGTCGACGGTGAAAGCGCCGCCAACTTTGACGCCGGCAAACTCGACTGGCTGATGCGAAGAGTCCAGCCCCGCACCCATGCCTGAGGCGAGAATCAGATCGAGGAATCCCTTCGCTTGGTCGACAGGCTCGATGCGTACCGCGCGGATATCTTCGCGAGCAAACATTAAGTACGAGCTCTTGTTGCCGATTGAAGCCAACCTTCGGGGAACGACCTGGCAGAACAACTCATCCTCGGTGGCCCGGTTAAACGAGCAATGGGTCCATTCCTGCGTCTGGACGGAAATCACTTTGAAGGGTGTGATTTTCTTGACGGCTTGCCAGTCCAGAGTCTGTGCCCCTGCCCATGAAGTTGCTGTCAGCACTACGAATGTGAATAGAACGATCTGCAGTTTTCTCATACCGCCATGCTAGCCACGGTATGTCGCGAATTGCTGCTGGCTGTGGCACTTTCGCAAGCGTCACAGCCGAAAGGCTACCTCAGAGATTCAAGAGCTTTCCCAACTTGAAGAGTGCGGGAATGAATGCAACCAGAAGGCCGGATACACCTACGCCAAACTCCACCGCTTTCCAGCCGGAAACGTATCCTTCCCTGAGGGCCAACACAACCAACAGAGTCAATACCGGCAGGTTCAAGAGTACGGCCGTTGCGACTCCAGGCACATAGCTGCGCAGCACTATGGTTGCCGCAAGGTGCGGAATCAGAACGTTGACCAACGTGGCGGCGATACAACCAAAAGCCAGATAGGTCCAGGCGGTCTGTTTGCCCGATTCCACACTCAACCAGGTGACAGCGAAGGCCAGCAAAGTCAGGACCGTGACAGCAAAACGGAACGCGCCCGGAGAAACAGATGGATGCCAGTGTCCACCCCGTTTCCACCAGTCTGGAAGACCTATGGCTTCTTCCGCGTTGTGAAGAGTAATGACGACCGGGAAAAGCCACTCCAAGCCCCTAAACGTCATTTCCGTCTCCTTGCAATAGAGTGCGGCCCGCAGCCGGCAAGCCACGCCCATACAGGTTAAGCAATCCCCAATACCCGGTTCAAAAATCCGACAAGATACTTCCACACCAGGTAATAGCCTGCCATGGCGGCCAGCCAGCCAACCGCAAGCAGCGCATAAGGAAGATGCACCGCCTGGAACCACACCACCCCATGGGGTTCAAACTGCAGCACGCCGAAATGACAAGCCACCAGTCCTCCTAAAGGAGCCATCAACACGGGCAACACCGCACCTTGCAGCCCGATCGGCACTCCCGTGCGGCCATGCGAAGCAAGCCAAAGCATGTTCCACAACCCGAACAGCGAAGGCACAATGGCCATGGGAAAGATCATCGCCTGTTCAATCGGCACCGGCCACTCGAGCACGATCCGCAGAACGATAAACAGTGTAAGCATCAGCGGCAATACCAGAGTCGGCAAAAAAGCCCCCGCCATGTATGCGCGAAGATAGGGATGGGTATTCATAGCATTCTCCTTCTAGAGCGAGTTGTTCACCGGCTCTGTATCAGGGCACGACTTTAATCGTGCCGCAAGCGCGCCGGGTAGAAGGGGTTTTGACCCCTGAGGAATTTGTTTGTCAGCGCATCCGCGCGCCGATTCACAGATAGTAGAGAAACACGGGGATCGCTGTCGGAAAGAAAGCCGCGAGACCCACGAGGCCCGCAAGCAGAGCCCAGTCGAACCAGGGCGTCGTCGCCGGTTTTTCATCCATTCGCCGCAGCAGGTCAGGCCACAAATCCCGTGCGGGTTCCGACTCTCCCTCGATGGGCGGCAGAGCCTCGCGTAACAACTTCTTCAAGCGGTCATCGTCTTTCTCATTCATGGTCTGATCCCCTGTCGTTCAAGGTCCTTCCGTAGCATTCGAACCGCGCGAAACACGCGCAGTTTCACAGCCGCGACTGAGATTCCCAGCGCCTCGGCCACATCCTTGTGCGGCTGTTCCTCGACAACCGTCAGAACCGCTGCAATCCGCAGCTTGGGCGGCAGCCGTTCAAAGGCCAGCGCCGTCTTCCGTCGAATCTCCGCGGAGACGGCCGGATCGCCAATCGCCGCGGCCACCGGATCGCGAGAAAGCTCCGTGGTCAGCTCGCTTTCCGCCCGCCCAGCCCGCATCCAATCGAGCGCCGCATGGGTCGCGATACGCCTTGCCCATCCTTCAAATCCACACGAAGGCTCAAAGCGTGCGTGCGCCCGATGAATGCGCCAGAAGGTTTCCACGGTCAGTTCGTCCGCGGTCGCATGATTGCGCACGATGCGTAAGATCCAGCCATACACGGCGCGCTGATGCTGGCGGAAAAGCGTCTCGAATGCATCGAGATTCCCTTGCCGAAACTCGTTCAGGACGTCGCTCGCTTCGGTCTGCATCCGCCCTTCCCCTTCTATCTACCCTTACGCGCTGCTCAGCAGAAAGGTTACATCCGATTGCATCCGCGCTGTCTTGGACCCGATTTGGGCAGGCCGAACGAGAGGTGCGCGCGGCTGGTTTTGCAGACCTCCCGTCCGCGAGACTAAACCGATTTTCCAATAGATAAACTCCAGATTTTGCCATCGCTTGACAGCGCCCTCCCGCTCGCTTTACCGTTGGCTGCCGGAGACCTTGTGGGCATTTCACCGCAACAGAGACCGTGGAACTGAATGAGCCGCCTGTTCCTGGCACTGCCCCCTGATCTCTGAAAGAGGAGAGCGATGAATAGCCTTGGAATGAAATTTGTAACGCTTGCGTTGGCTTTTTGCGGAGCGTCGTGGTTGGCCGGGGCGCAGGATACCCAGAAGCCTGCGTATCTCGATCCCGGTTTGCCTGCCGAGCAGCGCGCGGCCGACTTGGTGCATCGGATGACGTTGGAAGAAAAGGGCACGCAGTTGTTGAATCAGGCGCGGGCCATTCCCCGGCTCAATGTGCCGGCCTACGACTGGTGGAGCGAGGCTCTGCATGGCGTTGCAGTCAATGGAACCACGGAGTTTCCCGAACCCATCGGCCTCGGCGCCACGTTCGATCCGGCGACCATTCACGAGATGGCCATCGCCATCAGCACCGAAGGCCGCATCAAGCATGTCCAGGCCGTGCGTGCCGGGCACAGCAACATCATGGAGGGCCTGGATTTCTGGGCTCCCAACATCAACATCTTTCGCGATCCACGTTGGGGCCGCGGCCAGGAGACATATGGCGAAGACCCATTCCTGACCGCGCGCATGGGCGTAGCTTTTGTCACGGGCATGCAGGGCGACGATCCGCACTACTACCGCGTAATCTCCACGCCCAAGCACTTCGCCGTACACAGCGGCCCAGAGCCCACGCGCCACAACGCCGATGTGACCGTCAGCAAACACGACGAGATCGACACCTACCTGCCCGCCTTCCGCGCCGCGGTCACTGAAGCCAAGGCCGACTCTGTAATGTGCGCCTACAACAGCATCAACGGCCAGCCCGCCTGCGCCAATGAGTTCCTTCTTCAGGATCAACTGCGCGGCAAATGGGGTTTCCAGGGCTACGTGGTTTCAGATTGCGGCGCGGTCACCGACATCTTCAACGGCCACAAATTCACCAAGTCCCAGCCTGAGGCTTCCGCCCTCTCGCTCAAACGCGGCATGGACAACGAATGCGGAGACTTCTTTGCCAAGGTGACAGACGATCACGACTACAGGCCCTATCTCGATGCGGTGAAGCAGGGCTTTCTCAAGGAGAGCGACATCGATGTCACTCTCACGCGGCTCTTCACAGCGCGCATGAAGCTGGGCATGTTCGACCCGCCGGAGATGGTGCCTTACTCGAAGATCGACGAAAAGGAACTGGATAGCGCAGCCCATCGCGCTCTGGCCCGCAAGCTCGCCAACGAGTCCATGGTGCTGCTCAAGAACGACGGCGTGCTGCCGCTGCGCACCTCAGGCATCAAGATCGCCGTCATCGGTCCCCTGGCCAACCAGACCAAGGTACTGCTTGGTAATTACAACGGCATTCCCAATCACACCGTCTCCATTCTTGAAGGCATCCGCGCGGAGTTCCCCCAGGCCACCATCAACTATGTTCCCGGAACCATGTTCCTCGGAAATGAAGCTTCACCTGTTCCCGCCAGCGCTCTGACCATCGACGGCAAACCCGGCGTTAAAGCCAGTTATGCAAAACCTGACATGGCCGCGATGATGAACCCCACCTATAAGCCAACCTATCTGGCCTCACGGGTTGAGCCCACCATCGATCCCTCAGCCAGCCCCCTGCCCGCCGAGGTCGCAGCAGTTAAGCCGCTTGCCATCCACTGGGACACAACCCTGACGCCAAAAGAGACCGGCGATTACAATCTGGGCCTCAGTGCCGACGGAACCTTCCGCATCCGCGCCGATGGCAAGGACCTCACCTTCTCCTGGAACGGCACCGCAGACGAACCCAAACTGGGCCGCATTCACCTTGAAGCGGGCAAGCCGGTTAAGCTCGATGTGGATTACCTCCCCGGCGCAGACTCGACTCTTGCGGCACATCTGGTGTGGTCGAAGATTGACCTCAAACCTAACCCAGCAGCCGTTGCCGCCGCCAAAGACGCCGATGTAGTTGTCGCCGTCGTCGGCATCACCAGCGAGCTTGAAGGCGAGGAGATGCAGGTCAACGAAGATGGCTTTAAAGGCGGAGACCGCACCAGTGTCGATCTGCCCAAGCCCGAAGAGGAACTTCTCGAAGCCGTGTCCACGGCCGGAAAGCCACTCGTTGTGGTCCTCACCAACGGAAGCGCGCTCGGTGTGAATTGGGCGCAGGCACATGCCAATGCCATTCTCGACGCCTTCTACCCCGGCGAAGAGGGCGGCTCAGCTGTGGCTGAGACACTCTCCGGCAAGAACAACCCCGCAGGCCGCCTGCCGATAACTTTCTACAAGGATGTTAGCCAGTTGCCACCGTTTGAAGACTATGCAATGAAGGGCCGCACTTATCGCTACTTTGAGGGGACACCGCTTTACCCATTCGGCTATGGGTTGAGTTACACGACGTTCTCTTATAGCGCACTTACCGGCCCGCACGATGCGGTTCCGGCAGGCAGCCCGGTGCCCATCGATATCTTAGTCGCCAACACAGGCAAGAAAGCAGGCGACGAAGTTGCCGAGCTCTATCTAAAATTTCCTGACGTTGCGGGCGCGCCGATAAGAGCATTGCGGGCTTTTCAGCGTGTGCATCTCGAAGCTGGCGCCTCGCAGAAGCTGCACTTCGAGTTACAGCCAAGAGACCTGAGCATGGTAACTGAAGCCGGAGATCCCATCGTAGCTGAAGGTCAATACGTGGTCTCGATCGGTGGCGGCCAACCCCACACCGGCACGCAGGTAATCTCAGGAACGTTCGACATCAAAGGCACGCTAACGCTGCCGGAATAATAGTAGGTAGCTAACATCGAAAGGGCGCTTCCGCTGTTTGGAAGCGCCCTTTCGATTTGGGTGCTTGTGTCGAGCTTCTAATGTCCCAACAACAAATCTGTCATCCTGAGCGACCGTAGCGTAGCGAAGGGAGTCGAAGGACCTGCTTTTGCCAGGTTCTGGGTGCCCCGGCTCTCGATTTTGAGGCCCGGGATAGCGCGAATCTCCGCCCGCGGAATCACCGTTAATTCGCCGCACTCGCCGCGGGCGCTGCGACAATCTCCTTCATCTTCAGATACACGGCATTGCTCCAGCCGAAGCCGATCTCGTTGCTCTTGTATCCCGTGGTCACCTGCACATTTGAGTTTCCAGAAACCACGTTGAACTTCTCGCGGATCGTCCCATCCTTCGCAAAGCCCTCGTCAATGGTAGCGTCGAAATCGCGCGCAATGCGGCGTGCGTCCTCGCGGAAGCCCATCGCCTGAAGCCCATCCACAGCGACCCAGTTTGTAGGCGCCCATCCAAATGGCTCGTCCCATTGCAAACCGGAGTTGAAGTTACTCATCGACAGCCCGCCGGGCCGTTCGAAGAGGTTCAACTTATCCACCACCTGCTTGGCTTCCTCGCGCGTCGCCACCCCGGCCCACAGCGGATAGAGCGACGAGATATACGCATAACTCGACGACTTTTGATGGACAAAGTCGTAGTCCGCAAACACACCGTCTTTTGCGCGCCACAGATAGCGATGAATCGCTGCATTCCGCGCCTTGGCTCCTTTCGCCCAGCGCATCGCGTCTTCGGGCTTGGAAAGCAGGTGGGCAAAGTGGGAAAGGTCCTGCTCATAGCGGTAGAGCAGGCTGTTCAGGCACACCGGCGCAAAGTGAGTCGTAGCTCCGTCGAAGGGGCCAAAGCGGAATCCCGGATCGAATCCCGACTCGCGCATGGCACGATCGCCCTGGTAAAAATCGCGGCTCAGCCTGTAACCCGCAACCCATGCACGCTCGCACACTACGCTTGCTTTTATGTCGCAACTTGTCTCTTTTAGGCGCCCCGCCTCGCCTGCATCCGGATGCTCGGAGCCCTTCACAAGAAAGCCTTCGCCCTGCCCAGGGTGAGCCTCAAGCCAGCGGATAACATCGGGATAGTAAGTGCTGTCGTCGGACTCCTCGGGCACCGGCCCTGCGGCGAAATCGAAGTACCGCGTCAGGCCTGTCGTTCCCGCCTGGTGCTCCGGTCGCGTCCATGTGGTGTAGTCCTTTTCCGCCAATGTATATGCGCGTTCCAGCCACGTCTTTGCTTCCGCTCGTCCTGCCGGTGTGGCCGGAAAGCTGGCCGGATTCTCATACACAGCGCGAATCATCGAAGTTAGAAACGGAGGCTGCGAGCGTGTCAGATAGTAAGTGCGATTGGCATTCAACACCGCGCCGTAGTGCTCAATTTCAAAGAGGAAGTTATCCACCATCCCCTTGGCCAATGCCGGGCGGTTATCTGCTTCCAATCCAATAACAATGAAGTAACTGTCCCACCCATACATTTCGTTGAATCGCCCGCCCGGCACAACGTAGGGATTCGGCAGATAGAGCAGACCTGGCGCGGTCAGCTCCTGGGGCCGCACGTCCGCCAGCTTCTCAATGCGCCGCGGCAGCGACAGAACTTGCACGTGGCACTTCTCCTTGAGGGCGGTCACTTCCGGCGGAGCAGCTACCTCCGCGGGCATATAGATCACCGGATTCACCGTCACCTTGATGTCCACTAACGAGTGACAGTCAGTCATGGAACGTGTAAGCGTGTCCCAAGCGGAATGAATGTAGGCAAGTGTTGCGTCCGGATTGGGCGAGGGGTTAGGTCCGGCGCCAACATCTTGCGCCTGGAGGTTTGAATTCCCGATTGCGGCTGCTGCAAGTAAAAACAAGTGAAACAGTTTCATGCAAACTCCGACGTCGATGCGTTCTGGAATCCCTTGGAGTGTATCGCACCGGGCTTGCAGCTTGCTTCATCGATTTTGCGCGCCGGTTTTTCACGTCCGGGAACAGTTCTTTCACATGCGGTGTCTACACAGGCACAGTGGTTCCGATTGGGAAGTTCGGAGTGCCTTGAGCCCCGCGCCCCGCGCCCTTCATTCTGTCGAGAACGAGCGCGCGTAGAGCGGCTCGCCCGCCTGCGCGTTGCAGAAGGCCATCTCCCATCTCCCGCCCGGCGCGGCTGATTCAGTGAATGGGAGGCTGGCCATGTTTGAAGACTCTACCTTCGAATCCAACGGAACAATCCGCACCCGCAGCCGCGGCTGGATGATCGCGGCCCTCGCCCTCAACAGCTCCATTGTTTTTGCGTTGATCCTGGTACCGCTCATCTACCCCGAAGCGCTGCCGAGCCAGTTCATGACGTTCCTGATGGAGGTGCCGCCGCCACCATTTGCCCCACCCGAACCACCGCATCAGCCTGCCCACGCATCTGCGACAACGACCGCGGTATATCAGGACCCATTCGCTGTGCCGCGCCAAATTCCAAATAGCATCGTGATTCCCGACAAGCCAGAAGCGCCGTTTGATAGCGCAACTGTGTCTCTCGATTCTGGAAGCGGCGTCCGCGACGGTGTCCCCGATGGATTATGGCATCAGCCTGCGCCGAGGGTTGTCCCCGTTGTGCCCAAGGGGCCGACCCACGTTCCATCCTCCATTGCCGCGGGCCTGCTGATCCGCAAGGTCATTCCTCCCTATCCGGCGCTGCCCAAAGCTGCACACGTGGAGGGAACCGTAGTTCTGGCAGCCACAATCTCCAAGGATGGAACGATCGTCAATCTTCGCGTCGTCAGCGGCCCGGCCATGCTGCAGCAGGCGGCGCTCGACGCGGTGAGCCAGTGGCGCTATCGTCCGTATTTGCTGAACGGCCAGCCCGTCGATGTGGAGACGACTGTGAACGTGATTTTCACGCTGGGTGGGTGAGGTCTTTCGATCCAGCTGGCAGCGGAGCACCGTAACGATCAGGTGCCCGCAAGCTTCTCCCTGGTCAGCTCGTTCCATGTCGCAATCGACTCCGGCATGGGCGGGCTGACCGCACCAGGCGCAACGCCCTCAATCACTTTTTGCGGTTCCACCGTCCCTCGATCATCGCGGAGAATCCCCTTGACCCAGCCGACCGCGGCTAACCCGTCTCGCTGGGTAAAGGTCTGCTCGATGTAGAACCATCGCTCATCCCAGCACACCAGCCGCGAACCGAGCGTGAATGCGGAAAACACCGGCAGCGAGCGCCGATAAGTGATCCAAACCGCCCCCACCATCGGCTTATAGCGCATGCGGATGACGCGTGCCAGCAGCCCCGTTCGCGCCAGCAGGTGCGTGCGCGCGTAGTCCATGATGTTCAGGTAGCGGGCGTTGTTCAGGTGCAGATTCAGGTCGATGTCGTTAGGCCAAACCCGCATCCGCAACACGTCTTCCTCCAATACCCCAAGAGGCGCAAGCGGCATAAGATGCTGCCGGACCGCCAGCGCCGGAATGCGGATAAAGCTGATGATGTGCGACAAACCGTGCTCCCCTTGGCTATGTTGCTCTCGACTTCAGTGTAAAAGGGTGAGCGCTTGCGGTCTGTGATCGCCGGATAATTAGCGCGCATTGAATCGTCGCGACACTGGCGCGTTGGTTGCCCCATCGGCGACAATCTCTCTTGCCATGAAAAAACTGAATCGCAGGGACTTCTTGATGACCGCCTCCGCCGCCACACTTGCCGCCGCAGCCTCGCCCGCGCTCGCCGCATTCGGCACCCAACGTGTCTTCGTCGGTTCAGGTACGCCGGATGGCATCCTGGCCTATGACTGGAACCCGGCCACCGCCGAACTCACTCCGGCCGGAGTCGCCCAAAAAATCGCCAACGTGGATTGGATCGCCTTCTCGCATGGGCGCGAATTTCTTTACGCCGCGGCAGAGGTCGATACATTCAACGGCAAGCCTACCGGCGAAGTCGCCAGCTTCCGTGTGGAGAAAGGCGAGCTGTATCCGCTCTCCGCGCAAAACTCCGCCGCCGCTGGCACGTGCCACATAGCCCTGGATCACACCGGCCGCGTGCTGCTCTCAGCCGACTACGGCGGCGGCAGCGCGGCCAGCTTCCTGGTCACCGATGGCAAACTCAGTCCCGCTGTCTGGACCGAGCACTATACCGTCCACGGCCCCAATAAGGACCGACAGGAAAGCGCGCACGCCCACTTCGCATCCTTCTCGCCCGACAACCGGTTCGCCTACATCAACGATCTGGGCGGGAGCGTGATTCACATCTACGCTCTGAATTCGTCAACGGCCGAGCTCACGCCCGCCGGCACATACCATGCAAAACCCGGCGCGGGCTGCCGCACGCTTCACTTCCATCCCAACGGCCACACCGCCTACTGCGTCAATGAACTGGATTCAACGGTCGATGTCCTCGCCTGGAGCAATACCGATGGCAGCCTGACCTTCGTGTCTCGGGTTGATTTGTTACCCGAGGGGTATCACGGACCAACACGCGCCTGCGACACGGTGATTTCAAAGGATGGGAAATTCGTTTACTTCGCCAATCGCGACAACGACTTTCTCTATAGCTTCCTCGCCGACGCGAAGACCGGAGCTCTCACCCCCATCGGCCGCTCCAACTGCGGCGGAAAAATCCCGCGCAACTTCGTCCTCGACCCAACCGAGCGTTGGATGTTGGTGGCCAATCAGGATTCAAACCTGATCAGTGTGTTTGCGCGCAACCCCGAGACCGGCGTGTTGGCCGAGCAAGGGAAGAGCTTCAAGGCAGTTGCGCCGATGTGCATTTTGTTTGCTTGAGAGGGGGGTTTAGGAATCCCGCGCATTGTGGTCTCCCAACCTTGCAAAAGGAAAAAATCGCAAGGTTGGCTGCGGCAAGCAGTACCAGCGGAATCCTGAATGTTTGCGGCTCACCGGCGGCCATGCAATCTTGCCTCGTGTCTCTTCGCGGATCAAGTCCGGGGAATGTGAACTTGCCCATGGCGTTAGATACCAGGCATTCAGCGATGTTTGCATTGGGTGGGGAACGAAACCTTAACTGCTCTTGCGACTCGCTCCGAATCGTTAATTCGATTCGTCGAATAGTAGAAACCAGTCGGGAGTCGCTTCTCGCCGCCGGTACTCAGTATTCGGTTCGTAAACCCGTGCTTCGACAGTGCGTCATGAAGCGTCTTGTAATCGTCCGGCCATCGTGCACCATGCAATTCGACGCGAGCAAAGAAGTCTGCCATACGGTCTCCACACTGTTACGGTTTCTCAGAAATTCGCGCGTGATCGATCGAACAACGCCTGATGCATCTCAATTTTAGTCCAGGGCCCCAGTAGAAGGCAGCTCTCCACAATCGCCGCGGCTCAAAATTGAAAAGGCCGCCCGTTTGGGGCGGCCTTTATGAGTTAGAGCCAAGGTTGAAGCTAGGGTGCGCCAAAGGGGCGAACGACTGCATGAACGCCTAGTCGCCAGCCACCGGCTCGCTTGTTTCCACAGGCTTTGCCGACGCAATGCTGTCAAGCCGAACCAGCCCTTCGATCGGCTTCTCACCCAGCACATGCTCGCGATACAGCTTGGCCATCTTCGCATTTTCCGCGTCGGCCTTAACCTTGTCCGCAGTGGTAACAGCCCGCGCCCGAAGCTTCTCTTCGCGGCTGTTCTTAGCAATGCCAAGTTCGTCCAGTGTGTGGTTGGCTTCGGCGTTGACATGCTCCATGTTGAGGTTGAGTTCGTGACCGACGTTGGTCATGCTGACCTTCTTGCCGCCGGCGAAGATTTCGTGGCGTCCGTGCTCCTCATACCATTTCGTTAGAGTCGACGTCATGTGCATCTTCTCGATAATGTTGCGCCAGCCCACGCCCGTGTTGTACGCGCAGAAGCTGATTTCACCCTCTTGCGTCGCATACGGAATGATGCATTGCTCGGTGCGGCGGAAGTCGTAGTTGAACAAGTCCTGGAACCACATGCCGGCGATGAAGAGGAA
>Ga0182030_10013807_pt1 | contig 16030 bp, 14 predicted proteins | sample 812S3MmetaG_FD_121299 | JGI IMG/M metagenome (GOLD analysis project Ga0182030, IMG submission 121299) | Permafrost microbial communities from Stordalen Mire, Sweden - 812S3M metaG (Illumina Assembly) | ecosystem: Environmental > Terrestrial > Soil > Wetlands > Permafrost | place: Sweden...
ACCATCGGGGCGGTTGGTGAAATGCCTAAGTGCAGCATCCCCGGCCACGTGCTGCCATAAAGACGATGCGGCTTTCTGGGATTTCACAGTGCGGACGCATCCCTGACGATTATCCTCCAGCGTTCCAGCCCCCCCCCCAACCCAGCTCCCAACCAAGTCAGGAGTTGGGCAGTGGGGTCAGTTTCGGAGTTTGACAGACCATGGTTTAAATCATTTTTATTTTTTGATCCTCAAACTAAGAAATATACCCCACTGCCCAACTCTAAAACCCATGCCTTGTCGTTCCCAAGCCGTCAAATGTGGAAACTGACCCCACCACCCCACTCAATAATCCAGCCCTGTCTTTCCCCAGCCCCTAAAACTTGGAAACTGACCCCACCACCCAACTTTAGCTCAGGGTGGAAGGGTGGAACCAGTTTCCCACTCCATGCAGGTCAAAAAGCCATGTCCTTCCTCCCTACCAGCAATAATAATAAAATTTAGTTGATTGGAATAGAAAACAGGTTCCACTGTTCCACCCTAATCCTCAAAACCTGGTTGAGAATGAGGTCGAGCTGTCCTTTTTACCCAGCCAAACTCGGAAACTGGTTCCACCCTTCCACCCTAAACCTGCACAAGATGCAAAAACAGGCCGAGACTTGGAAATCTTGAATCGTGTATGTAGTTGTATTAACGCCACATATAGATACATGACCCGGCCATTTCGACCTGAGTTTGACTCCCGCGCAGACGTTTGGAATTCACAGAACTATTGATTCTATTAGGTATTTGTGTTTTGCGCCTATTTTTTAGCTCTCAACTCAATGACGGGCAACCCCAGTGAGTTGTTTCGTTCAAAGCTACGATGAAAGATCTGGTCCGGGATGTGCATGGGTTGGCTTTGCGTCGAGATGTGCGGGATTTAAATAATAAACAACAGAAAGCTTGGAGAGGGTTGAAATTGGTCGGACCGGAGGTTTTGGCTGGATGATCCAGTTAAGAATTTGGTCCGGTTTGAGATTTTGACGGCATTTTCGACAGGGCAAAGGAATTGTGCTCTGCGGGTTCTATCCTGCATTGTGCCGGGGTACTTTATTATCCAATTTAATCGGTGTAATCCTCGTTGAGCGAGCGCAGGAAGGCGGCCAGCGGTGCGATTGATGAATTCTCCAAAGAAATGTCCTGAAGTTCCGGCGCGGCATTTCTGACCTCGCCCTGCCTGGCTTTGACCGAGAACTTCTGATAAAATCGGAGCACGTCCTCGATGCTGTCCATCCTCCGACTGGGCAACACCAGCGCGGTTCACCAACTGTCGGAGACCAGCACGTCGCTGACCTCCGGCAACGCCGAGGCCTGGCGGGCAATGTCCGCCGCGATTTTGTGCCAACCCCCGCGTCCAGTTCCAGGCCCGGGCAATCTTTAGCCAAAGCCAACACGTTTTCTCTAATCCAGAAGATTAGCGCTTGACATTCTGCCCGAGCTGGGTTCAAATCGCTTTCGGAGTCAGAATGAGGATTGAGAACAAATCTTTTTTGAAGGGGCAACCGCAAAACGCGAAACGGGCGGCGTTTTCTTCACATCCCGCACAACTGCTCCCCACCCCAGGCATCTGGACTTGCCGCGTCCTCTGCGGCGTGAGCGAAAATAAACCAGCCACCGTTAACCTGTCCGTCAGCGTCACCATGTCAGTCTAAAAAAACCGCCAACCAACCACAGAATTATGAAAAAACTATTCCGTCTGATTCTCCTCACCACATTTCTTTTCAACGGATGGGGTGCCCGATCACAGGATTCGGGGGATGCCTATTACTTCTTTGCGGCTGTTACAGTTGATCAAACGCCAGGGACAGGTGGGCAAATGGATAGCTATTATATCACAGAAATTAAACAAGTTTCCAAAAGTGTCTTCGATAAAAATAACGATTCTTGGTCGAAACAAACGCGTGATTGGGTGAAGAAAAACATTGCTGGGGGTTTAAGGGTGGATGGAGACGGATCAGCTTATCAGGCTTCAACTTTATTCGGTGATGCCTCGCGCGACAATGTGGAAGCCCGGCGCGAGCAATTTATAAGTGGTGCAAAAGTGAATGGCATGAAGATCCATAATTTCACATTCGACTTCACCACCAAATCTGACGCGACTGGCAATTAGTGGCAGCCAACCGGAGCCAGCCGGTCAATGCGACGGTTTGGCGACGCCGCAACCGCAACAAAAAGGATATTCACGTGAAAGCTTTGAGAATCTATATCTTGGCTCTTATTTCTGTCTCTGTAGTTTTATTGATGTCGGGCTGTTGCACGATGAAACAAAATCCTCCGGCTGGGGACAATAATGCAGGTGACGCCGCCACGAATGTTTATCGGATAACCATTCCCATAGAACCCCTCCCTTTGAATCCGACAAACGGCAATCTGTCTGTGTTTACCGACACCAATTACCCCAACACCGAATTCATCCTATCGCTCAATCAGTTTGATGCCTCTGGCAATGTCCAATACGGGGTCGGCTCGGCCAACATCCAAGGGGACACTTACGAGGAAGTCGTTGATTTCAAAAAGTATTTTGTCAGCCCAATACCTTTGGACAACGCCGACGGCAGCACCGATTATGCGTTCTTGCATGTTGGCATGGCCTATCGTGCCAAAATCCAGTTTGTATTGCTTAACGGCAGCATCAATGCTGGTTTTTCGGGAATCACCGCAAGCGCAACCGCGTCGAATATAACAGGAAACATATCGTTTTCCCTCTTTGGCCTTGATTCGTCAACTGCCCAATCTTCAATACCCATGCCCTCGGCGATTACGCCGGATAAAATTGAAGAGTATTTTCAGAGCCTCGCCATTGTGAAGAATGTCGTGAATGCGGGTGGGATTCCGATTAGGCCGCAAATCATTGCAATCAACCCCAACGGACACACCATTAATGAGGTGATAAATGCCTACTACCAGAAATCTTTGACGATTCAGACGAATTCACAGGGCGCCTTTATGGGAATAAAGTTTCAATGAACCGATTGAGGAGGCTATGATTTTTAGATTTCTGAAATCGCATTTGATTGTCTTACTTCTCATGCTGGCGCTTGCTGCCTCGGCACAGACTTTAACCATCCTGTCGAGCTTTTCGCCTGGCATCTCAGGTGGCGCTACAAACATTGACGGTGCCATGCCGGAAGCGGGATTAGTTTTATCAAGCAACATGTTGTTTGGAACAACGTCAACAAGTGGGACCAATACTACGGGCACGTTGTTTGCTGTCAACACAAATGGCACAAGTTTTAGACTTTTACACACTTTTTCGGCAACTCGGTTTAATTCATCCGCTAATAGATACACCAACATTGATGGAGCCAACTCCTATGCCGCATTGGCTTTGGCGAGCAATACATTGTATGGGGTAGCTTCTTATGGCGGCACAAACGGTAACGGCACGATTTTTTCCATAAATTCAGATGGATCTAGTTTTGCAGTTCTTTACACATTTGGAAGCGGCGTTGTAAGTGGTGGATTCCTTAACAACAGCAATGGGGCAAATCCGCAAGCGTGTTTGACTGTATTTAGCAACACCATATATGGGACGACATCCACCGGCGGCACAAATGGCTATGGGACAGTATTTGCTATTAGCAACAATGGCACAAGTTTTAGGATACTACATAGTTTTAAGCACTCTGAAGGGTCATACCCGGCGGCTGGGTTGGTTTTATCGGGTAACACCTTATTTGGGACCACGAGTGGAGGTAATAACTTTGGCCCAAGCATTGTGTTTTCCATAAACACCGATGGCACAGGATTTACGAATCTATGTAATGTCACAAACGTCTTCGGCTTTCCTGCTCTTCTAGGCGGGTTAGCCTTATCCGGTAATATATTATATGGGACTGCGGCGCAAGGCGGAACAAACAATCCTACGACTGGCACGGTTTTTTCCATTAACACAAATGGCACTGGTTTTACTAACCTGTATAACTTTTCTGCACTTGACCCAGTTTACGATAAAACAAACGGCGATGGCAGCTTCCCCGGCGGATTGATTTTATCCAGTAACACCCTGTTTGGAACGGCGCTAGGAGGAGGAATAAACGGATGGGGGACTATCTTTGAGGTAAATACAAACGGTTCTAACTTTCTATGTTTGTATAGTTTTAGTCCCGAGACATACGACCCTCCTCTGTTAAGTAATACAAATAGCGATGGGGTAGATCCTAATTATGGGCTGGTTTCACTTGGATACAATCTTTTTGGGACGTGTTTGGGAGCCGGCACAAATGGCAATGGCACAGTATTTAGTTTGCTAACTTTACCTTGTATTAATGTGCAGCCACAGACCTCATTGATTGTAACAAGTGGTTATCCGGCTGTATTGACTGTCTCCGCATCCGGGCCGCCACCTCTTGTTTATCAGTGGCAGAAAAACGGAACAAACCTATCGAATGGTGGAAATATATCTGGCTCGGCCAGCAATACGCTCACCATTGGTGTGACAAGCATTGCGGATGCGGGAAATTAAACAGTCATAATTACAAATTCATTTGGCAGCATCACCAGCACGGCAGTAGTTTTAACCGTTGTTCTGATTCCTCCAATCATCCAGCTCCAACCGATAGGCACCAATGTTGTAGCCGGAACAACCGTTCAGTTTTCAGTGACAGCCGGTGGCTCAATCCCTTTATATTACCAGTGGCTCTTTAACGGACACACAATCGCAGGGTCAAACACGACGACATTACAAGTTCAAAACGCAACCACAAATCAAACCGGTTACTACGCAGTGGTGGTTGATAACTCTTTTGGCGTCGTAACTAGCACACTAGCGTATTTGAGTGTAGAAACATACCCTTCAATTATCAGTCAAAGCCCCGCCACCAATTATCTTTATACGGCTAGGGGCGCGACTGAAACATTGAGCGTCATTGCGACCGGCACTGCTATCCAATACCAATGGTTTAGCAACTCGATTCCAATTGCTGGATCAACATACTCATATTTAATACTATCTAACATTACATCTGCTGTCAATGGATGCCTCTTTTGGGTTGTAGTCAGCAATGGAGTAGGTTCTGTGTCCTGCGCGCACATTCAACTTATTGTCACCATGGCCTCTCGGCAACTTGCTACTGGCTATTGGCAGGGTGTTGGCTATTGGCCTTATTGCGCGATGACCAACACGATAAAAGTCGGCCCACCTGTTGGCACATTGGTATATGCCGTGCAGGAAGGTTTGTCAGAGTATCCAACCGATAGTTCAAATGATGTCTATAACTTCATCGTTGGTCCAATAAATAACGGCGGCAGTGTTGATGCAACTAATTTTCTAATCAAGTGGGGACCATTCTTTGACGATCAACCCCGGACGCTAACTTATGTAATAATTCCACCAGCTACAATTACCAACTGGGCTCAATTCGCCGGAGTTTTGTCCGCTGACGGAACCAACTATGATGTGATGGGGGACAGCTTGATGAATTTACTACCATATCATCCAGCCGATACCGTGGACGGCAATATAGTTGTCAATATAAACATGCTTCCGTCTAACACCTCATCGTCAATTGATGGACAAATTACCATCAACGAATTATCGGCCTATGCTTCGGCTTGGAAAAATGGAAGCTATTGGGCTGTAGATCCAAATCCAATCCCAATTAATTACATGACCAGCGCTGGTTTGATCTGGCGAACAAGCGGATTTTACAGAATAGACACCTCACAGTCCCCGCCAGCCTGTTGGGTTAGTGTGCCTCCGCCAGCAGGGTCTGCCCAGTTAGCAATGGTTTCACAAGAAGTGGTGCAAGCAAAACCAAATGGAGGTCCCATCCCACATGGAGGATCTATAAGCACCGCAGTATGCAGCATGACCAATATTTGCAGTCCGAATGCGCCTTTCGTGGTGACTTTAACCATCAGCCCAGCAAATACAGTCGGCGCTTATGCGGTCCAAGACCTGTTCCCGGTCGGATGGGTAGTCACAAATATAAACGCCAGCGGTGTTGTTGACAGCTATAATAACGAAGTAAAATGGGGTCCATTTTTTAACAACACCGCACAAACTCTTACATATCAAATTACCCCACCATCCAACATTCTCGGAACAAATTCTTTTACCGGCATAGCATCTTTTGACGGAACTGGAATTGCGATAACCGGCGTTCGGCAAGTCATTTCGAGCACAACCCCACCAGTTTTTCAGCAGTTAACAAGATCGAACGGAGTTTTGACATTGAATTGGAGCGCAGTGCCGAGCTTGAACTACCAAATTCAATACAGCACAAATTTGGTTTCGACAAACTGGTTCAATTTGGGCAGCCTAATCTCGGCAACAAATTCTTCAATTTCCGCATCCGATTCCATGACTAATTTACAGAGGTTCTACCGTGTCATGCTGGTGCAATGAGATGTAAAATGCATAATGTATGACAAAGAAGAAATCAAAATAGGCACTGTTGCAACCATCAAGCGGCGGCGGCAGTGGTGACCCAAGACCATCTCCATTGCCAAAGCCAAAGTGATTGGGCTAGTTTCATTTGGTTTACAGAATGCCACTATACAACGCATAAAAAAACCTCCCAACAATAGGGAGGTGTGATTTCAGTAATCTTCCGGCAGCAAGACCGTCGTGGTCGCGCGACTTGCTTCCGTGATGATCCAGAATGTCGTGCCGTTGGCGGCGCGATGCGCGGACAAAACCCGCATTCCGCCCACCAAAGCCCGGTCGTTGACTTGTTTATCCTCGGCATCCAGTTCACCCCAATCGCCAACTACATGGCCGAGCACATGGACTTTCACAATGCAGAACTTAGCCAAACGTGAGGCTATGTCCTATACCCCCCTCCCCCACCCAGAGAATCCCCAATAAAAGTGGGATAATATATTGGTGACGGAGTAGCTTTTAGTTGCTTCGACAAAATCACTACGCCCAGCCCCTTGATTCATTTCGAGGGGCTGTTTCGTTTCTACAACACCCCCCTCACAAAAAGGAAATATATGAGTCCGCAAGCTGGTTGGATTCTGCAAGAAGAAGTCGTCCCAAGGCTCCGTTCAGCAATCCCAAGGAACGTGAGACAGATCGGTTATGAAGATGCCGACGAGCTGGTTCAAGACTCAATCTGTATCGCTGCCAAACTCCTGGACAATTGCGAGAGAGCGAACAAGAAAGTCACGGCCGGAAACATCGCCTACTACACCATCCTGCACATGAAAAGTGGCCGGCGTAGTCATGGCAGTTCAAATGCTGATGCTCTTGGAACCGGCACACAACTCCATGGCAGATCAACCACGACGAGCCTAGATGAGCCGGTTGATGGGGCTGAGTTGGGGGAGGAATTCAGCGTCAGCGATGTGTTTAGCACCGACGACGAAGATCCGGGGCAAAAAGCTGCAAGAAAAATTGATTGGGCGGTTTTCATGGCGAGCTTATCGGACAGGGAAAAAAGTGTCGTCGAAGGTTTGTTGATGGGTTTGAACGGGTCTGAAGTTGGGCGGGCATTGGGTATTGATCCCTCATCAATCCGGTATTTTAAACAGAGGTTGGCCATGAAAATCCTGGAGCATTTCGGCCATGACATATTGGCAGAGATTAGGAGAATGCCGGGCTGGAAAAATAGCCTTAACTGTAATCGGGAAAAGCTGGCGTGCAGGAATCATCGCCGGAACTGAAACCCCCACCCACCACCCTCATCCTTGGCCTTGATCCTTTTTGGGTTTTGGCTGTGGATAGGGGGTGGGGGTGTTTTAAAGTGCCGTGGAAATCCTTGTTTTAGCTATGAGGTCTTGGGTTAATTGGATTTTCGCCAATTGGCGAAAGGCGTTTGGCAGAGCCGAAAGCCTTAACCCAAGCCTTTCAGCCGGTCGAGCGCGGCTTGACGGGATGGAATTGCCGTGAACGGAACGGAATGGCAAAAATCCCGGCATGAACACCATTACGCTGAACCTCACCCTTACTGGCCAAATCACACTCGATCCACAAACGCTGGAGCAATTTTTCCCAGCGCTCCCAACACCGGCGCCGGCACCAACGACAGCACATCCATCACCGCCCAAGCTCGCATACTCCGTCAAAGAAACGGCTCAGATGCTTGGCGTATCAGACAAAAGCGTTTACCGCCTAATTCAACGTGGTTTGCTGAAAAGTAGTTTGGCGCTCCGTCATAAATGCATACCGCTGGCCGAGATTGAGCGATTTTTGAAGGTGACGACGGGGTGTTGAGTTGCATTCCCAGAACAATCAGGCAAAAAAAATTGACAAACGCTAACCCTTGGATAAAATTCCCATTCACGTATCAATATGCTGAACATGGTTCAGCGGGGGTAGCAGCAGTTTTTCGATCAATTCGATAACGCCCATTGTTTTACGGACGCGGTTTAGAACCCGGCTTGGTAACCGGCACTTCTTTGATGCTTCGATAGTGATTCGCCTATCATCCCCACCGATTGTTGGTTTATTCGCTGAGAGGCCACGCCTTGAGGACGCGCAGAAACCATCAATCTCCGAATCTGACCGATATTCCCGCACTGGCGGGCGGCACGGCAGGCGTAAAATGCCGGAGCCAAAAAAACAGATTGACGTTTAGCCGGCAGAAAGAGAGCGGCACAACAACGGTCCGGGTTCTTCGGAGCCCGGACTCAAAAATCAAATCACAAAATAAAATGACAGCGACCGCAGAAAATAAAACAGAAACCGTCCCGACCAACGCCCAAGCCACAGCCTCGGCAGGTGCAGGACAGCCCCCTACCACGGGCGATGACAAGACGGTAAAGGTTGAAACGACCGAGACTGACAAGAAGCCGAAAAAATTGACGGACAAAGAAAAGAAGGCTTTGGCCAAGTGTGAGGCAACCATCGCGCGTTGCCAGGCTGACGGAGCCGGCAGCTTTCAGGAACTGGCACTGGCCTGCCACCAAGTGCAGCACGGCCAGTTGTATCGTGAAAATTCGTCTTCGGAAGCGGCGTTTTTCAAAACCAAGTTCGGGTTCAGCCGTTCGCACTCGCTGCGGCTGGCCCAGATGGGCAAGCTGATTGACCGTGTGTCTCCGACCGGAGACACGGTGCAATTATTGGCCTCCGATGCGCACATTCGCCACTTGCTCAGCCTCGAACCTGAGCAGCAAGATGCGGTGGTTACCAAGGCGCTGGCTTGGGGCAAGCTCGCCAATCTCGTCGCCTACCCCGCCAAGCTTTTGGCGGCGGCAAGGACGTATCTGAATCCGCCGAAGGAAGCCGTGGAAAAGCCGGAATCCGCCTCAGCCAAATTGGCGGCCGAGTGCCATGAAGCCGTTGCTTGTGTGAACGCAATGTTACCAAAGGGTGGCGACAAGCGCGTGAAGTCCGCCATCACAGATTTGATGGCGAAGCTGAATAAAAAGATGGCCGTCCGCCGCTCAACCGGCATTGCATGGACTCAAGCGACTTGGAACCCGTTGCATGGATGCACCCGGGCGAGCATGGGCTGCGACAACTGCTACGCCGCCAAATTGACGGCTACGAGGCTCGCGGACGTGTATCCAGGGCTGGCCGTGAAAAAGACGGTCGACGGCAAGACCACCTATCAGTTCACCGGCAAAATCCAGCTGGTGCCTCATGACCTGGCCGATCCGTTGCATGATAAAATTTCGAAAAGGTATTTTGTCAATTCGATGAGCGACCTGTTTCACAAGAACGTTCCGGACGCGTATATCGAGGCCGTTTTCGATGTCATGGAAAAAGCGAGCTGGCACACGTTTCAGGTTTTGACGAAGCGGCCGGAACGCATGGCCGAGTTTACCCAGAAGCGCTATGCCGACAAGGATCCGGCCGCCAACATCTGGCTCGGCACATCAACGGAAAATCAGGCGGCCTACGATGACCGGATGCCGCACCTGAAAGCGACGAAGGCTGCCATCCGCTGGCTCAGCGTCGAGCCGATGCTTGGACCGATCAAGTTCGGGAGCATGAAGGACATTGACTGGGTCGTGGTGGGCGGCGAATCCGGATCGGACCGTCCGATGAAGAAGGAATGGGCTACCGGCATCCGTGACGCCTGTAAAAAGGCTGAAGTCCCGTTCTTCTTCAAACAATGGGGCGACTTTAACGAACAGGGCAAGAAAAAGGCTAAAAAGGGTGGTGACGCCAAGCTCGACGGCAAGATCCATCATAATTATCCGAAGGTTTAAGCGAGGACTGGGCAGGGGCATCGAGATTGGCTCGGTGCCTCTGCTACCTGTCCAGCCACCAGGTTTCACAGCTATCGGGTGGAAGGGTGGAACCAGTTATTGAATCCATCGGGGTGGGGCGGCACCAGACCTCGCTTCTTGGGCATCAGGGTGGAACAGTGGAACCTGTTTTCTATTCCAATCAACTAAAATTTTATTTGTAGTGGTAGGAGATCAGGTGGTGATGTCCTGGCACCCTGTCAAACTGGGAAACTGGTTCCACCCTTCCACCCAAGCACAAAAAAGGTGGGAGACGCTGTTCGCCTCCCACCCTGAACCTTCGCCGTTATACGAGCTTCTCGCGCAAACCCGCTGGCAGGGACGGCGGCTCGCATGGCTCCGAGGATGCCCAAGCTACCGGCTCTGGCTCGTCCAAGGCGCGTCTTGCCGGCGCGATCGTCCAGACAGTGTTCCCGTTGACTTTTCGGCTCTGGACGCGTCCCTGGGCCTGCTCCGCCTTCGAGTCGCGCAAGCGTGCCAGATACGTTCCAGCTGCGTTGTTCCAGGACAGGAGCCGGCGAGCTTCGTAGCTGACTTGGCCGTTCTCGCGCGTCAGCTTCTTTTCGAGTTGCGCTGCCGTGCCGTCCCAAGCACGAGGATTATCTTGGCCAGACCAGAGACCGCCATCGATGATTTCCAGCAGCTTGATCTCTGGCGCCGTGTCTTGGATTTTATCCACAATCTCCGGGTGCTGATAGGCCACGATGCCGTAACGGCTGTCCTGCAATTCAGCCGGCACGACGTAGTGGTCGATGTGGTCAAGGAAGGCGGGCAGTTCCGAGACGAGCCGCTCCCAAAATTCGGTCTCGGCGTCCACCGTCCCCGTCTTCATCGGCATCGAGGCTTTGCTGACCTTGAGCACGATGATCTTGTCCCGCACATCGCTGTCGAACGGCGGCAGCACGAGCAGCCGTTCCGGGTCATCATTCAAGCTCAACGTCATTCGCCAGACCGGCTGCAACGTCAATGCCTCCCGGTTTTTCCCATGGCAGTTCTGATCCTTGTTCGTGAGGATCGTCTTGATGTTCGCGGCAAACTGGCGGCGGGAGCGGATGTCAATGGACTCTGCCTCGTCCTCCAGCATCTGGTGCTCTCCCCTAAACATGTGCGAGTTAAACGTGGTCTGCCCCATCATATATTGAAACGGCTTGGTGCTCCGACCACCGAGCATGAGGGTGATCAGGTTTTGCGTCAGCGATTTTCCCGTGCCGACCGGTCCGGCCATCGCGAACAACTGCGATGCCTTCCACCGGCCATTCAGCAGCGAGTCCCGGGCGCTCTTGAGCCAGCCGTAGAAATACGGCCGCTGATCAAGCACACCATCCACAAACATGCTCGCGAACAACTTGTCCAGCGTCGGCCATGGACCAGCTTTGGCTTCGATCCACTTCGGCCCGGTAGTGACGAGCACGAGGTTGCCGGCCATCTCATGGATGCCGGCTTCATGTCCCGCCAACGGTCCGACGTAGACGACGTTGTGCTCCGACTGGATTTTCATCAAGCAGCGCTCGACTTCGCTGTTCGATCCAGTAGCGGTGGCGGTTTTGCTGTAGCCGTAATCCGCGATGAAACTTTTCGCGGTGCTCTCGTTGACTTTTATCCAGGCACTCTTGCCATCTTGACGCCAATACGATGACTCAACGGCATGATAATAAACCGGCGGCGTGGGCAGGGCTTCGATGATTTTAGACATCGCTGACCTCCGTGTTCGCGAGGTAAACCAGCTTCTGGTATTTGCCCGCAACGCCGTCACGCAGCGAACCAGGCAGGCGCACTGGTTGCGAAGGCGTGAACAGCTTCGGGTCGCACTGGAGGGCGGGCAGGATCAGTTTCTGATAATCGAGCAGATCCTCCTCGAACTCGAACCATGCGTGCAGGCTCTTGCCACCGGTGTCCACAACGGCCGCGAGCTTAAGGTCGCAGCCTTCGTGCAGCCAGCGGAACACACCACCCACCTCATCACGGGTCAGCGTATCCGATTCCACGACGAGGAAACGGCGGGCAACGACGTTGTCATTGCTGCGCGCGCAGCTCGTGTTCTTGAACGCCACGGGGCAAATCAGCGGCCCGGGCGCAGCGGTTTCCTTCAACCATTCAGCCGCTGTCCTGAAATGCGTCGCGTGTTCGGGCTTGCCGCTGTCATACGTGTTGCCAATCCAGACCACGTCATCGGGCTTGAACTTACCGAGCAACAGCCGCCAGTGATCCTGTTCGTTGCCAGTGACGGCAACGGGAGAATCGCTGATGATCTTGGCGTATGGCCAGGCGAACTGTTCCAGCAACTGCGGCAACGACTGGGCGGCACGGAGGCGGAGCCGTTCGTTGTCCTCCCGCAGCTTTCGGCGCGCCTTGTCTTCGGCGGTGAGCTTGTGCGGCTCGGTTGGCCGACCATTGAGGATCGCGTCACGGAGCTTCTTGTTCGTGGTAACCACGACGCTGGTGCAGCTGGCGTGGACGCAGTGGATCGTCGGGATGCTGTCGAGATACACGGCGCAGTCACGGCGACCGCTCTTGTTGTTGTGGCGATTTTGACCAGGGCAATCGCAATAGCCCTCGGTCGGCGAGATCCAGTCAATGTCGCCGAGGATTTGTGCCGCGATTTCCGAGGCGGACTTCGGAGCAGGTTGGGTGACCGGGCTGCTGGCCGGTATGGTTGGTTCGTTCATTGTTATTGATGTTGTGACCAGCAGCCTCGCCAGCCTTTTTCGTTTAAGCCGGCGAGGGCGCGGGTCGATTTACTTACTTGGTTTCCTTGCATTGAATCGCGCCGGAATTAACGCGGCTCAAAAACTCCTTCATCCACGCCTCGACCCAAGGGACGGGCTGCTTGACGTGGAACAGCTTCATGTAATTTCCCGCTACGCTATACCCGGCCAGCCACGCTGATTTCACTTTCGCAAAAGCCCTGGCCATGTCGGGACGGTTGATCTGGACGCGGACTTCGTCATCACTGACGCGCCACGCCGACCAGTCCGCGCGCTTCTTCGCCGAGGCGCTCATTTCGCCTCCTCCTCAATCGTCGTCTTGAGTTTCTTTACCCGAGCCTTGGCCTTCGTCACCGTCTCGGCCGGGATCCGATTCATCCCATAAAGCGCGAAGCAGTATTTTTCAAACGACCGGAATTGTGCCCGGTATAATCGCTGGGCAAAAATCCCATGCAACGCACCAAGGCCTTTCTTCATCGCGCCGTCGTTCCCGATACATACATTGAGCAACTCCTTTCGCTTCGCCGTCTCCAGCTCGGTCAAATCGCTCTGGTCATCGTCCTCGTGCTCGACATCAATCGGCGTGATCTGGAGTTCGCCAGCCGCATCCCTGTGCACGGCCAGCACCATCACCTTCGGCGTCTCGTCGCCATGTTTTACAATCGTCTTCGCGTTGACCGCAGCGGTGAGCGGGGCAGTTTCGGTAGTGCCAGCCGTGTTGGTTTCAGTAGTCATAATTTCTTTCGGGTCATGACCAGCAGCCTCGCCCGCCATTTTAATTTTGCAGGCGAGGCAGCGGGTCGGGTTCATTTATTCGTTCACTTGGGGCTCCTCGGGCGCGCAGATTTCTCCCTGTCCATCGTCAGTTTCTTTCACCACACCTTCGTCATCATCACGGCCTAGAATCTCGGCGATGTTGTCAAACCGCTTTCCGTTATACATGGCGCCGGGCTCGAGCTTTAGGCACGCGGATTCACCAACGAATGACTGCAAATCCACTGCGCCCATATTTTCCTCCTCGTCAGCGAGGCATCGATCCAGCCAAGATTTCACCGCCATGCTCCAAGCGCTCTTGGGATGCGTGTGCTTATGAAACAAGCGCGTGTATCTGCGCTTCGATCCGAACTCGTTCAACTCGTCGGATTCAAACGTGAACTTGACCATCGGCTTCGCACCAAACTTCGTGGTCATCACACCCATGTCTTCGGCTACAACGCACTCGGTGTCGACGTAACGGGAGGCTGAGGTCTTCGTTTTTACCGCATTCACCGCAGCGGAGCTCGGGGCAGTTTGGGAAGTGCCAGCCACATTATTTAATTCGGACATATTTTTTTATCGATTCGACCAGCGGCATAATATTTCCGCCGGTCAGGTTTACATTCAGGCCCACGGCCTGCATCGTCGGTCGGAATTTAAAACTCCGACAAGGGACAAAAAACGTCAGTGGGAAAAAAACAGAAAAAGAAAAAGCAGAAGAAAAAGTTTTAGAATTAGACGGAGATCTTTATTTATTCTCCATGTTTACAATGTAGCACGGGTTTTTGCATCGCTCGAAGAAAAGTGATTTGTGTAACCCAACGCGACGGCCGTTTGGGGATTCCTTGAATTCCCTCAAAACCATTGTAACGAAATCTGACGAAAGTAAATTTGACAGGTATTTCGATTTAGGCACGCAAACGCGGCTTGCGAACAATTTATTTCCTAGCAGTGCGGTCGCCTTTACCAAGTAATTTTTTATAACTGCGGTTTCGCCGTTCCCGGTTGCCAAGCACATTTATTGACTCCGTCATTTTGTCCGGAGCCAAGGCCGTCCCCCAATAAACTCTGGCCAACCTCGTGAAATCCTCCGGCCGTTGCAGCAGGTAGATCCACTTGAGCGATGCCACCGTGCTTCTGCCATACGCCGCATCCCATTCAAGCTGCTGACGGCGCAGATCCATCAGCAGCAAATAGGCCAGCAATTTCCTTTGGTCAGGGCTGTCGGCTGAGTGCAGCAAATTTGCGCTGCCTGACGACATCAGTGCTGACGTTGGAAATTGGAGCTGCTTGATTGCAAGATACCAGTTTTCCCAGGGTGTGGTATTGTCGCCCGCCATCTCACCGTTCAGGAATTTCATGATAGCCTCCAGTGTCGTCTTGCTGTCTACGCTTCTTTCCGCTGCCTGACGCACCACCGACACCGGGCTTGCCGGGACTTGGCACAACCGATCAAGCAACGCATTCGCAAAGACCAGCAGTGACACTTTGCTTAACCGGTTTTCAACCCGCTTCACCGCACCAAGCAGATCCCCGAAATCTGATTTCCTAACACCGATCAGTTTCGCCAACGCAAAGATCACTTCCGTCAGTTTCGCCAACTCTACATTTGACGGAAATGCCCCAGTCTCGCCTTCAATGTATCGTAGGTTTAGGCCGGCTATCAGTTCATCCAGATGGTTTTTGAGCCTGGTGCGGTCGTCTGATTTCAAAACCTCCCGATCAGCCACCAACTCCACCCATTTTAATTGACTGGCCAAATACCCGTCATCTCCCCCGGCTTTAATGCGGACGGGTTTTTGCTTCGTTTTGGGCCCTTGGAGAAAACTTATATCGGGTTTTCCTTTTCCCGGCCCTGTCTGCTCGGTATTGGCAGCACCAAAAAAATCCGGATCCATTATCAGGCCAGCCGTTTCATTATTTTGGAGGGGCATGATGTTTTTGGTTTTATTGCGGCAACCCAGTGATGTTGATTCAAATTAGGCGGCGGGACAAGTCTGCGTGAAAATGAGTGGTGCATTTTAACTTTGCTCGCCGATCTAATTTAAGCACTCACAAAAGAATTCGAGGTGTAGCTTTTTTGTCTAACCTTTTGTCTAACCCGGATCACTTTTCTTACCTTTTTTGTGGATTTTTTAGGGTTGAGGAGTATGGTGAGAGGCAAAATGAAAACACTGGAATCACCAATGAATACAACATTTATTTCAACTTCAGAAGAGACGGAGAAGAACGGTCACAAATTGGGTTCACTCCACCTCAAAGTAGCGTGTCTGCCAATTCCACCATATGCGCAACGTGAGGAAAATAAAGCTTTTGGTGGTCGGGGGAAAGTCAAAAATCGGTCCGGTCTAACCTCGGTTCAACCGGATGGAAAAAATCGAAGACAAAAGCACGGTTTCAGAGGC
>Ga0182030_10013808_pt1 | contig 16030 bp, 17 predicted proteins | sample 812S3MmetaG_FD_121299 | JGI IMG/M metagenome (GOLD analysis project Ga0182030, IMG submission 121299) | Permafrost microbial communities from Stordalen Mire, Sweden - 812S3M metaG (Illumina Assembly) | ecosystem: Environmental > Terrestrial > Soil > Wetlands > Permafrost | place: Sweden...
AAACTTGTGTCGCGAGGACAGCAAGCACGCTTGGCTAGACAGTCTTGGCTCAAGGATACTGCGGTAGCTGAAGTCAGTGTACTCAACAGTGCGGTATCGTATCGAAACCCGATGGGCCGTCAAGGATCAGTCCTCTCGGTGTCTGGGAGCTCATGGAACAATTACCAGCATGTGTTCATCCAGTAGTCCAGAAGGGGGTGGCTTGTCGCGGGCTCAAGTTTCATTCTGGACGCCACCAGACATATTTGACCGTATCTGGGGTAAGCCATGCTTAGAAGAGCCGGCTGAGGAGGTATATGACCCACCGTGGAATATGAAGGGAAAGAAGCACATCTGTCCTTCCAATCGAGGCCGCAAGGAACCTAAAAAGGGGCCATTTGTAACGTTTGGGAGTAAGTTCTTACATACGTTGGTAGATAAGCAGCCTGAAATCTTCCGAGACCAATGGTATCTGAGTATCTCTCTATTTGAGGGCCTGTGACCAGCGACCAAGTTGGGCGGCCCAGGATTGTGTTTGGTCGCAAGATCTGGCTCCGTTTGAGGATCTTCCCACCCTGTCAAGGATTCTCCCCGGATGCTGGGTATGTACAGCAAGGCATATCAGCCCTAATATTGACGACAGTGACGACGGCCGACGCCGTCCACTATTACAAAACAACGGACAGAGACGCTACAGACATGGCATGGCATGGCTAGCTCTGTTGAAAAAACTTCTAGACCATCTTCTGCTCTAGCTGCTGGGTGGAGTTGGGTGATGCTGAACAGTCCGTAATCATGAGTTGGTCGAGGCCCGCATCCTGAAAGTTTCAAGAGGGACGAGAGGACGTTGGAGATCTGTTGTCATTTGTGGAGACGTCCAAGGATCGTTTAGCGAGGTGTTTGAGATCCTTCCACCTGAAACAGGATGGATTTGTGGATTCTCGCTTCCCGTACTAGTGATACTACCCTATCCTACACCTACTCAGATCATTCGCATTCCTTCCACCCTTAAAAGGTTAAAGACAGATTTCAACACAATCTGACACTGGCAATAGCTAGATAAAACAGACGCTATGCGCGGAAAACACTATCCCCAAACCTCTCTCCAAACTTCCTATCGTCCCATCTTCCAGGAGCGCGAGGTGTCATCATCCCATTTCCGTCCTATTTTCGGAAACCCACGAGACTGTGACTGCCCAAGCGGCGTCAGCAAAAGAAGGAAGCAGAAGCAGAAGCAGAAGCAAGCAGGAATCATGGAGAATCATTATCAATTGCTCATGTCCCTGTTCCCATTGAGCTTGAAATTAAGACGAAATTAGCACAGAACAAATTCGGCTGTCTTCTCCCTTGCATCACACCTAGAATTTCGACGGTACCTTTTTTTCTTTGTTCCTGGTCCCTGGCAGGCCTTGCGGGGATGCTCGGCGTTGCCCAGGTTTGAGTAGAATCGCATGAACTTCGCTGCTCGATGCGGCAATCCCATATTGCCTGAAGTAGACAATCACTGTCAATAATACAACTCATATGGGGATCTGGTGCCAATGATGACAGTTTCGGCTGAAGATGATCGGATAGAAGTCCACGCGTTCAAGCATACGAGTCTAGGTTATCTATCGTAATCGTAAGGGCCACCTTCCCCGCCAAGTCCTCTGGCATCAACTCCATCGTAACTCTTTTGGACCACTGGCGTGATTTTCAGCCTCAACGCCGGTGTGCTTAATGCGCAAAAGAAACGAAACAGGTCCCCATGCAAATAATAGCCCAAATCCAATCCCTGAAAGACGAAGTTCTATTTTCGGCGAGCTGAACCGATAGAGAAAAAGAAACCCCCACTTCAAAATACTCCTTGTAACGCCTCCCATAAGCCACCCAATAACCGGCATTATCTGCTCTACTGTTCCGCAGCGATAGACTGGGACATCGAGCGTTCATTCCTTATTAATCCTCCGCCATATTTCTGCTTCAGTCTCAGATATCTTATTTCCTGCGGCTTGCGCCCATAACTTAGCTGAATTCCACACCCCTTCAGTATCCATGTTCTCAGATACACTACCCAAGCCCAAAGAGCTATTAGCATCCTGTGCACGCCTTTGGTCACTGGAGAGCTCTGAAGCATAAGTGTTTTGTTGGTAGCCAGGCGGATGCTCCAAGCTCCTCCGAGGTGCCCCATATTCGGCGGCTGGTAATGGTACAGGGTAGGTCGATGAAGCTGTAGTTGTTGTACCTGTAGATGAGGCAGGGGGTTGAGCTCTATAAGCTGAGGTAGGTGGAGGAATAGCCATTTGAAGTGGATATGGCTGTGACATTGTCTGCTGCGATGTAGGAGATTGGAACTTCTCGCCCGCCCTAGGAGGAGGGGCTATGCCTGGGTTCAAAGGGGTGGGGAAAGCTCCCGGTTGAGGAGGGGGAGGAATATCGGGGTCTGTCTTCGTGGTCGGAGTAGGTTGTAACGGTGCATAGCGTTGAGAGGAACTAGTTGGAGTAGGCATTGCTGCTGTACCTGGCTGCGCTGGCGGGTATGAGGAAACACTGGAAGAAGCAGTAGTTGTTGGAGATCCTACGTTGCCATCTTTCGTGGCAGTTTGTGAGGTAACACCCGATGCCTTAGCCGCGGTATTGATAGGGCTAGCTGTGTAAACCGGAATACCAGACATGATGCAGAAGATTTTCGAGAGCTCAAAAAACTCGTTACCTCGCAAAAGGTAATGGGAAGTTTGTAAGAGTTGTGTATGGATTCCACTATGGGTGGGGGGTCCAAATAGCAAAGAACAATGAAATTTAGAGTAGCTTTTCGGATTTTTCCTGCTAGATAGTATTCTTGCTAATACTTCAGTATGTCACAGAATTTATCAGTCTCTTTCTGAGTTCACAATGTGGCCTGAAGAAGCTCGCCTACCTGAGGTAAGGTACGTCATTGCTATCACGTGAATGCAATTAAGCAAGGTATTCAGCAGAAGGGGGGAGAAGAAATGATGTCTGCCGTAAAGTGATGTGTATTTATTATTCAGCCATAGCGGACTGCAAACATTGTTGCGAAAGCGGTTTATTGGAGTCCATTGCATTCTGAAACCATTGTAAACGGGTATATCCCCAAACGCCATGCTATGTTAGAAGAAAACAACCCTAAAAATACAAGGTTGATAGTAAGATAGGTCCCGGGCCCATTCCTCATGATTCTCATTGAATAAAAAGTCCTGGCCTTGGCTGCACCTCTCATTGCTGGTTGCATTGACACCGGCACTCGGGAACAGGACACTCAGTATGTCGACTTAGCCAATCTACTGAATGATCCATATGGGTAACGTGCTTGCATTTCAAGCAGAAAGTAGGAAAGTTTGCCATCCGTCTGATGTTGGGGTCGTTCGATTGTTCAGGGCGGTCCGAACGAGGGACGCCAACAACTTCCATACAAATCGCACATCGTCCTAGATGTGAGCCGCACTTAGGACAGCAGAGACCTGCAATGCCACCGGTCACTGCTAATTGATTTCGGTCATCGCTCATGATCGAGGATGGACCTGGTGCAGAAGTTAGGAGTGCTCCGGAGTTTCCAAGATCATTTGCAGTCATCGTGTCGCACTTGAGGCAGCGAATAGTAATTTGACGAGGTGGTGGCCTATTTACTGGAACGCCGTCTCTCGAACGGCTTTTGATGTTCGATTGTTGTTCAAATTTGACACGCAAGATGTACTCTTTGTGTCGTTGTAGGAAGTCCCGATAAGCCTTGTGCCAAGCCTTGCAACGGGCGTCGTCAATGTATCTAGGGTGGCAGAAGGACATGATGAGTGTAGCGGTCTGATATTCCATGAATTTTTCAACGTATTTGGCGAGGATATCGGCCGTATGATCGGTGATTCCTGCTAGGACGATACCTTCAATATCACCGGTTCGAATTGCCTCCTCCATCTGCTTCGACAGCCATTCTGTAAGCTGAGCGTCGCCGAATTTGCGAAGAGCAAGCCCTACGCGGTCGAGAAGTGGGAGAGCTGTTTCGTTGGCGATAGCTTCCCAGTTCCCTGAGCTGATATAGCCATATATAGCCCGTAAGTACGGGTCTTCCGCCATCTGAGGATGATCTTCTAAAGCCTTACTCCATTCTCCAGCGTCAATAACCGCTGAACTACTGTTCAATTTAATATCGAGTGCCATAGCAATGAATAGAAGATCAGTTCTTCCCTTCTTCAAAATCTCTACAGCGCGCTTTGGGAAGCCTTCAAAAAGAGCCCAAGCTGCGGCCGTTGTGTGTCTTCCTTCCTCTTCCAGATCTTTCAGATCAAGATCCAGTTCGGCGGTAGTTCTGACCAGACCGCAAATCGCGAGGCACAATTGTCTGTGTTGAGGCTTGGAAGTTTCCACACCATTAAAGGTGGGGCGGTCCGCACGCTTATTAATAGAAGATATGAGATGCTCCCACTGAGATGCATCAGGAATGATTGTGCTATCAATCAGTCGAGACTTTGACTTTTCACCTGCTCGTAATCAGACCTGTCCTAGAGAGATATGGTTTACTGTAACATACCTAAAAAGTTCATCCACACCGAGTAAACGCCCAGGTAACTGAGATCAAGGGATCCAGCCACCATTCCGTCATGCTTAGCAGCTTCTTGGGCGCCTGAATCGTCAGTATTTCGCACGCTCAGCCCCGTAGTCGAGACTTACCATGAATCCATTCCCAGACACTTTGGAGCCGGGTATCATCTTTCACTATTAAGATGTTCGTCTTACAATCAAACAGATAGCCAAGTTTAGCTCGTCGAAGCATTTTGCTATCCAGCTGGTCCTCGGTAGAAGCAGTGATGTTATCATGAAGCTCAAGGCTGGATTGCAGCTTTGAGTGAGCGCCATGCTCATCCTCAACCTGAGACTTTTCACCTTTGGGAAACCGCAAATGCGCTAGCAGGTACTCTAAGGATTCGCCAACAGGATCACCCAGCTTTGGGCTGTTTTTGAGTTCTACAGAGTCAAGTAGGTTCGCGACAAGGTCATTGTTCCACTGTAGTGATTGCTTAACCGCGGCTGCCAAATTAGATTGTGAGTTCTTCGAAGTAAACTTCTCAGGCCCAAAAACTGGCATAGAAGCTTTTTCCTCTGTGGCTACAAGCGGTCCCACGAGCTTGACACGCTCTTTCGGGTCTTTGAGCTGTACTAGATGCAAGCGTGACTCACCGACTGATAGGTATATTAGCATCCTTCAGGGCTATCATCTGCCGGGTGACTTACGGGCATGGGGTGGCTTCCACGGTATTAGCTTAGAGAGTAGTCCTGATGTAGGAGCAGGCATTCCTAAAATCTCAAATGATCCATTCGCCCTCAGTCCAACTATTCGTCCCGGCAGGTCAAACGTGCCAAGCGTGAGCCAGTCAAAGGAAACGAGCCTATCCTCAAAACGGCTCCTATGGTCTGGATCAAAGTGGGAATGTTCAAGTTCGTAAGACTTCTTGACCTCCAGCAACTCCGGGCTGCCGTTACTATCATGCAGAGTTTCCATATACTCCTTCTTCGTCTGAAGTACCTGGAGCTGCCCAGCGCTTGATAACACGGCTAGTGTGCCGCGCTGATCACGGCTGTATCGAAGCTGGCGAATGTACGTATTTTTATCGGCGTCGATGGCACGATCCAATTTGAGGACAGCCCCCCAAGGCACTTCTTCTCGGTCGACGGAGTCAACGTACATAGAAGAGGCTGAGGGACGGCCTGAAGCTCGTTTATCCCATACTACAAGACCTGGTTGATCCAATGAAGAGGAGGCAAAGTAATTAGGGTCCGCGTAATCAATACCAAGATTATTGTTGCATCGGGTCTGGAAGGTAATGGCAGTAGAAGTTGGATCTAGAATCTGTCAATTTGGCATCACTCAATTTGAGATATATCCACAAACCTCTGAGATCAATAATGCGGACACATTGGTTCTTGACCCCAACCACGAGAGTTTGGGGTTGATCTTCGAAAAATCTGACGCTTGTGATAGTGATACTTGCTTCTAGCTTCTTCGGCTCTATGTTCATCGCAGGAACTGACGCCCAGCCTTTCTTTTTTGGATCCCAGCCAGCTAATCGCTGATTCAAATCCCATATTTGCAAGCATTGGTCATTCCGTACTCGCTCTAGACCAACTGCAAGAAGGCCAGTTGTGTTGAATGCAACAGAATGACAGGCTCTTTGCAATTTCAATGGCAATATGAGAGAGTCATTGGAGTTGTCATCCACTCGTAGCAGGTGGATTTCACCTCTAGAAGTTCCCATAGCTACAAGACCTGGATTGGCTGACGACCAGTCATAAGTGCTAAGCGGTGGAAATTCATTATGCTTTGTGGTCTTCTCATACTCGAACAGACCCTGTTCAGCATATCCCTTAGCCTCGTATAGCTGGACGATTCTCTGGTTTAAATTGATGGTCATAAACTCATCACGGGTTGGATTTGGAGACCATCTGATGATTCCTTCGTTTCTCTCCATTTTCTCTCGGGCAGAGGCCTTTGACTCTTTACCTTCCCAGGCACGCCAAAATCCGTCATACGGATCCGAATCGTAATCAAATTCGAAGATTCCTTCGGATGAGCTGGAACTAGGAAATGAGTAGAAGCATGAGTGTTATCAGCTAATACCAGTCTACTCAAGTAGGCGAATCTCGAAGAGCTGGGATATCTACTTTTCAAGCGAAAAGTAGAAGTTTTTGGCTGCAGATGTAGTTGTGATATTGAAAATACTATGAGAGTAACTTACCTGTACCCAAGCCAATCCATCGTGATGGGTAAACTTCGGATGTCGGATGTTGAGGATCGGAGCTCGGTGCTTAGGCCCGCCGATGTTGTTTTTTGGGTTAAAGAACACACAGGCGAGGCAGGAAAGAAAGGCATTTTCCCTTTTGATATTCACAACAATTCACTATTCATTGACCACTTTCGCAAGACACATTATGTCTTCTAAAAGGAAGTATCAAGAGTCTATGAATGAAGAAATTGTTCACCCATCACGGCAATCTCAAGTTCCCGGAAGTAAACCAACCCCTTCAAAAAAGCCCCGCCAAACAGAGGCTCCAGTTTATAGAAGGCAAGTCCACGCATCGAGTGTCAATGCTATCAAGAAACGCATACGGGATGTCACTCGGAGACTGGAGCGGTCAGATGATATACCGGCGAATGTTCGAGTCGACGATGAGCGAGCTTTGACTGCATATCAGCAAGAATTGGCTGCTGCAGATGCAGAGAAGTCACGGCAGAAAATGATTAAGAGATACCATATGGTTAGGTTCTTCGGTATGGCCCGTTATATACCCTTTCATTTTCTTTGCCGATTGCTAATTCCGTCCAGAACGCCAAAAAGCAACGAGACATTTGAAAAAGCTTCGGAAGAGGTTGCTGGAGACTAAGTCAACGGAGGAAGTCGAGGAATTAAAGAGTCAAATGCACATTGCCGAAGTCGATCTCAACTATACGCAGTACTGTCCTCTTAGCGAAGTTTACGTCAGTCTGTATCCGCAGAAGAGCGCAGAGCAAATTGCGGAGGGATCTAAAGAGGAAGCTTCTAGGCCGAAACCGCCTTTGTGGGCAGAGGTAGAAAAAGCTATGGAGGAAGGAATGCTCGACCAATTGAGGAACAGAGTATCCAATGTTGCTGTAGCTCCGACAACGCAACTAGAGATCAGACCTGCTAAAACCAAGCCACCACCTGCTATGGTTTACACTTCTGGCATGAATCGTCGGGAGAGAAGAAGTCAACGTGGGGTCGACCAACCAAGTAGGGCGAAGAACAAGTCAATAGGATTTGAGAGGAACCAAGCATTTGGCGCATCGGAGGGAGCAAAGAATAACGATGCTCAAGACGTTGGCGATGGCGAGGAAAGTGATGGAGGATTCTTTGAGGAGTAGTCGTTGAGGAGGGATAGCTTCGTCACTTTAGCGGCTACTGGCATTATTATACCCTCTTTATTCTATTGATCATGCTATGAGCTACCGAATGCTGAATTCGGCTCTTGGAACTGAAATGATATTCTAAGACCAAAAAAAAAAAAAATGCACACGTGATCTGCAACTAACCGTCAATTGCCTTCACCTCAATTCGTTGGACGCCTTCCCTTCTATAATCATGCTTCGCCACCTTACCATAGAGAAAGAGCCACCCCGCTAAAGTCACAATAGACTCTTGCATTTTCAAATATCTGTTTAGCAGGATACAATCATGTCGTGGCCGTCAACTTCTCAGGTGAACCCCACCAGACGTACAAACTTTCAATCCATAGAAGACTTCATGAGAGAGCAGGAACAGCTAGATGCCGTCAAATCAGCAGAACTCAAGGCTCGCGCTCAAGCTACACTGGCGAATTCAAATCCCAAGAAGTACAAGAAGAAAGAGATCGACGTTGAGGTTGCGGCTGCCGAAGCACGTGGTGTCGCCGAGATTGGGGAGACAAATTGGACTGGACGTCTTCTTGGTATGTAATATCCTTCTTCAGTCCATTATACAAGTCACTGAAAAGTAGCCAGAATACCGTAATGCCCACCCCATCCCCAATGGTCTAAAATACCAAGAAACAGAAATCGGCAAATCGAGATTCAGATGCTTTGTCACGATTCATGAAGCAGACCGAGCCTTCGGCGATCCCACCATCTCGTTCACCAAGAAGAAAGATGCTAAGCAGTACTGTTCCAAGAAAGCCATCGATTTCCTAATAGAGAATAAGTACATGCCCGCGGATGGTTCCGTCAAATTCCCCAAAGTCGTGCAATCACCCCCCTCCAAAGCCAAAGGACCCCAAATAGGCCCACAAGCTCCTTCCAACGCCCCCAAAACTACAACATTCGCTGGCCAGATCCCAGAGTTGTGTATCCGACTCGGGTTCAACATGCCTAAGTATGAGATTGAGAAGGTTTCGGAAGGAGCACCGATTTATAATGGGTACGCTCATTTTCAAGGTGATCCTAGGATCGAGGGAAAGATTGGCGAAGTTAAGGATGTGTTTGGACAAAAGAATGCGAAGGAGAAGATTGCGGAGGAGGTTTTTGCGTTCTTGAAGGATATTGAGAGGCAGAGGATGGAGGGGCATGAGGATGAGGGTAGGAAGAGGAAGCGGTCGGTGAGCGAGGATGAGGAGGTTGCGGAGAAGATTGTGAAGGTTAAGACTTGAGGTAATGGTGCTGGAATTGGCAGGCGGAATTGTGCATTTGATGGTATGGGTAGCTTTGGTGTTAGCATGACGGAGTTAAGGGATAATGGGAGCGAGACAACACATAGAATATGTGGATGAGGTGATGGCAAATTAGTACTCCTAGATTATGGAAAGAGATGAGTAACTCATTACTGCAGGTATTTGATGATGAACAAACTTCATTAAGCAGATTTTCATAATAAAGAGTACCATGTCCCCAATCTCCTCGAAACCCGTCCTTGTATCCGCATCTACACTCTTCGTTGTCTCTTAAATCATTAGACATGTTCTTGGAGCATTATATTCCAACAAAATAGTTGAGGATGTCCAAAAATAAGGAAACCTCCTTCCTCGGCAGACCAGCTTTATTCAACTTTCCTTCTTCGTTAAATCCTCGATGAATACAATCTAAACTTATCCCTAAAATTTTCAATCAAAAGATAGGGGGTGGTCCTCCACTTTTGGCCAAGGCCCTCCCCGTAACACAAAATCCTCAATCTCTCTTGTCACTAGATTGCTCTCCTTCTCAATTACCGTCCAATCATCCTTATAAATCGGTGATAACAACCAAATCTCCCCCTCCCCATCCTCACTCTTAATCAATCCCGTAATCTGAAACTTCTCTAACCGCTCCCCATACCTATCCCTCAACTCCCCCAAAAATCCACGCCAAGACCCATGATTAGGCATTATATCCGCGAATCTAATCCTCAATCTCTTAATCGTCTCCCTATGCCCCTCCAAAAAAGCAAAGAAAACACCAGGTTCGATAGCCACACCATTCAAAGATAACGTATGCAGTCTCCCCTCCGAAATAGGCAAGAATCCTAACTTCTTACACCCCAACGCTTCAAATCCCACATCCAACTCCTCTAACCCGATGCCCGCTGAGCTAATAAATTTCTTCAGATTGTTCAACTCAGGCTCATGCATCCCCCCCGATCCAACAACTTCACTGACTAAGACCCTCAACCCTCTCAACCTCAACTTCTTCACCACCTGCATAACCTTCTCCCTCACCGCCTCTACCCCGTCCCCTGGAGCACCAAAAAACCCAGCTAACAACCGCTCATGCCCTAAATACCGGATCTGTAACCCTCCTTTCAGGGCTGCGCTCAAGACACGTAATAGTTGGTCGGCTTGAGCTAGGTACGATGTGTATAACTGTAATGTATACTCGTCCCAACATTTCCGTAAAATTTGGTGGGTGAATGGATTTGTGCAGGCGATTTTGATAGTGTTGATGAGAGGCACTGCACTCAATGCTTCTACAAGTAACCCCTGATCCCTTTCCACCTCCTCAATTTCTTTCTGTCTAGCAATAAAAGTATCCAGTTCGTCCAAAGCCGAGGACTCCGATTCCGTGGGTACGTAATCCAAAACCGGATACGAAGCACGCATCTCATGCCGACTGCAGACAATGGATTTTAGGTAAGCGGGTGACCAGCCGGAAGAAGGGAGGAGGAGGGTGGTGATGGTGCGGGATGCGGAGTCACGGATTAATGGGTTTGGAGAGCGGGAGATGGAGAGGAGGCGGTGCGTTGTATGGGTGAATGTGGATGTGAAGAAGAGAGGTGTTAGAGGTGCGGCGAGGGAGGGGTGGGTTAGGCGGAGTGAGAGGATGGATGGAAGGGGGAGGTGGGTGCTGATTTGGTGGAGGAGTTCGGTGGGGAGGGTGAGGAGTGACATGGTGAGGATATATCAGCCTCGTGTGAGGTTCAGCCTTGGAGGGATGCGGGGAATTAAAGAGGCGTTTATTGAGTGTGAAGCCGCCTCGGTCTCTTTTGTTACTCGTATACAAAGAGATGAGATAGGTATAAGTTTGAGATCTTTGTATGAAAGTGTGGTCGTGGTCGTGATTCGGTATGACTCTTGAGGTTGCGCTCGCTTAGACCTCCAGCTCACAAAGATCCTTTGGGACATAACCTTTCTTTCAAGAAAGCATGCTTAAAAGGCCATCTTTCATCTTCAAAACCATATCTGGCAAATCCAAAACTCCTACAATATCAAAGATATATACTCGACGACAAATACATAACTCTAGCCTCAATATGGCTGATTTCGAATTCACAGAATCTTCAGATCTGGTCTCGATATCTCAAGACTTGAATGTTGAAGACAGAGATGGCAGACGGAGTAACCGCGGAGGTCGAGGGCGAGGCAAAGGGAGGGTTAGCCGTGGAGGCGGTGGGGGAGGAGGTGGTCGAGGTGGCAAGCCAGTGGATAGAGAGGTTCTGGTTTCGAAGGCTTTGTCGAAGCTTTTGAGACATGCTGCTGAAGATGTGGGATTAGCACTTGATGAAGAGGGATTTGCGAGAGTTGATCAAGTTGTGAGTCAAAGACCCCCTTGTTCTTTCATGAGACTTTCTCTTTTATCCCTCGATTTGGTCACGTGAACCACATTATGATGATTATACGTCCAAGAAACGTTTACTAAAGGAGCCCACAGATGCAATGGCAGCGTCTAAAATCCCTTCAAGTCACCTTCTCCGACATCCGCGCCGCAGTAACCGACAACGCTAAACAGCGCTTCTCCATGAAACCTAACCCCTCCCTCAGCACACCCCCAGACCCCTCCTCTGAACAGCCCTCAGACTGGGTAATCCGCGCCAACCAAGGCCACAGCATCGCCTCGATAGACTCTGCCGCGCTCCTCATCCCCATCACCCTTGAAGCCGGCAATGTCCCGGAAACTGTCGTTCATGGAACTTACTACGCATTCTACCCCGCCATCCTGGTAACCGGGGGTCTGAAAAAGATGAGTAGGAATCACATTCACTTCAGCACCGGGCTCCCAGAAGATAATAAAGGGGTTATTAGCGGGATGCGGAATGATGCTGAGATATTGGTGTATGTGGATATTAGGAAGAGTTTAGAGGAAGGCGGGATATTGTGGTGGATGAGTGAGAATGGGGTTGTGTTGACGGAGGGTGATGGGAGCGGGGTTGTGGGTACGAAGTATTGGAAGAGGGTAGTGGGGAGGAGGCAGGATGTGGGTGTCTTGTGGGAGGATGGGGAGGAGGTTGCGCAGTTGCCGCAGAGTGTTAGGGGTATGAAGGCGCCGAGTGGGAAGGGTCCGAAGGGGAGAAGGGAGGGGGATAAGGGGAAGGGGAAGGGGAATAGGGGTGGTGGCAAGGTGAGGGGAAAGGGAATGAAACAGTTGGATGCGCTGGGTGGAGAAGAAGGTTTGGGAACGGCGGAGTCATAGTCAAGATAAACCACTTCCACTAGTAAGAAGTCCTCGAAACTGTTGTACTTTCACAACCTTTGACTCCCAGCCAAAAGTGAACTAAAACAATCTATCTAGCAAGTGCAAAGCAATAGGATCGTGGTCAAGAGGTAGTTGTACAATAGCCCTGCCCCGGCAAGAAATGCAAAGCATGCAGATAATATGTACCTCATCCGGCCAATCTATGTTACATCCATCATGCCATCGTGTCTCATTGCTGGGTATCTCTATCCCTTTTCGGTATTGGCACAAAACATAAAACGCTCGCCAAAATGTATTCCTTCCAATTCCCGAACACCCCGCCATTGCCCTAAATATATGTTGATACAAGAATCGAATTTATTGATATCCACCAGCCTGCCCTGCAGGTCCAGCATCCATAGAGCTTGGTTGTCTCGTCCTCCTTGTAAGACTTCCAGTCCGACCAGGTGGGAAGCCCTGTCCGATAGAGGACTTTCTCTGACCACGCTCTTCCGCTAGTCGGCTGCCCACGCTAGTAGTACCCCTTTCAGGGGTCGATCTGTCGAGGTATCTCCTGTTGTCTACCAAATTTGGCATCGCGGGTAAGGGCGATGATCCAGGGTTTGTAAGACTTGTAGATACGTAGTGTCTTCTCACCGGGAGCGAAGATTGTGCCACTTGCCCACGATTGTCAGGCAAGGGTTGTTGAGAAACGTACTCCCTAGGAGAGTTTCGCATTCGACCAAGCTCTGTTGTAGCTCTAGATGGCGCTCGAAATCTAGAATCATCCTCCTCCTCTGGCTCTTCGGTGCCACCACGTCGACTTCGTAGAAGCAAAGAAGTTCGGCGGCCAGCCATTGAGCTTTGTGTTGGAGTTCCGGCTTCAGAGGGCGCATATCGAGGTGCGGGTAATGTGCTCGTGGCAAGAAGGCTACTTCTCCGAGCCTCGAGACGACTAAGAGCTCGTGGGCTAGATTTAACCCGTGCAAGGTCAGTGCTAACAGGAGGCCGCTGAGTATCATCCGTAGCATCTCCTCCAATCTTAGCATCCCCGCTTCTCGGCCGGGTTGGCTCGCTCTTACCTTCAGATAGAGCCAGACAAAGTTCTGTAAGGCTACGGCACATGCTATCAGCCTTTCGTCGAACTTGTCGATCAGACACTATGTTTCCTGCTCCATTAATTGTTGACTGGGAGCTGGAAATTGGTCCAGGTTGACCGGAGCTTCCCATCATGGAAGCAATTGCAAGGGCATCGGCCGTAGCAGCTTCCAAAGCCTTGAATACATCAGGGCTCAGTAATGGTTTGGATTTCGCTAGTGCCGAGTTCAAAAGAGGATGAGCATCGCTTGGTGGGGGTTCAACGCCAACTGAGTCAATTGGTGAGACACTGTTCCCTCGTCCACGCTTCGGAGAAGAAGACATCGTTGTCACAGTTGTCGTGGCAGTAGGGGGACGATCGGTCGAGGCTCGAGAGATGGCGGCTCCAGACGTAGCTGGTAATTTACCAGTCAGCTCGAGTCTATGTATACGTGATTTAAGATCTTCTAATTCATCCCAAACCGTCGAAGGCGCTGTAGTGGACACGGTTGATTCTGTGCCTTCTGCCGCACGAGGTGTCTCAGGTGCATCATGTATGTCTGTTGTGCGTGAGACAAGCGGGGAAGAATTGTAAGTTCGGGGCATCGAATATGATAGATTCGACTGTCGGTATGAAGATGTCCGAGATGGTAATACTTGATCAGGTACAGAAGGCCGCCTTCCACCGTATGAGACTTGCGACTCGGGTGAGATCTCACGATTGCCTGAAGCTCTTGGAGTGGTCGGCGTAGAGTGTGAATTTCCTCCATGGTAACGATTTCTACTCATATCAAGCGCGGTAGGTGCTCTGTCCCTTCCTGAAGGCCGGTAAGTCAAGGCTTGTGACATTTGGTCCTCCCCAAGAGATGCACTGTCCTGATCTGATCCGCGGCGACGCGCCATTGAGGCTTGGAATACGGTGATATTCGGCGGAAGTGATTGGCGATTGATTTGAGACTGTTGAACGACTGTCAGCATCGCAACATTGCCAAACACATAGTCTTCACTGTCCGACGCAAAAGCAAGAAGTCAGTAGCTGGAATTGCGCGCACGTACCCTTCTGATAGGACCTGACCGGTTATTTCCCGTCGCTTCCTCTCGTGCGAGTTTGAGAAATAGGTCAGAATCGTCGCTACTCTGCTCCTCTTGGTCTCTATGCGGCGGCCTCTGCGAGTTGAACCCGTCAAGGGCTCTTAATGTATCGTCTTGGTCCATGGATGTTCGACGTGGAGATGCCGCGTTCATCTCCACACTCTTGCGGCTAGTTTTGAAGCCGCGGATCGGAGGAATTAAAGGTGTGGCAGGTTTTGAGTCTTGTGGTACAGCGGGGAGAGGCTTTCTTTCATCTATAGGAAGGCTCGACCCAGTAAGTGCGTTTTGATTGACGACCCAGTTCTTCGTGGAATTTTCGATTTCGACCGCTGGAAACGAAGTTTTCGAGGTCAGCATTGCAGGCGGTGGCCCTTTTTCTATGCCAACATTTCCAGAATGCGCTGCAGGGTTTTTCCTTGCTTTGTTTCGATTCTCCACAGAGGAAGGTTGCGATGAGCTGGCATCAAATTGAATCGCTAAGCCACCTGGAGAAGTTACGGGTCTGGGACTGAGAATTGAAGGATGAGAAGACGTTGGTTGTAGACTCGCTGCTGACTCCGACTGATTCCGGGCGTGCTCTCTCTCAATCGTGGTGGATGTCTGTGGAGCAGGGACCTGCTCGACAGTTGTCGCGGGCCAGTGCGTACTCTTAGCGGTGTTCAGGATATCAACGTGTCTAAACGTGGGAAGCTTAGACGAGGTCCAATCCAGTCTTTGGACGTGAAGTGAGACTGGACGTTCCATTATTGCGATTCAATCATGACATTGAAATCATCACCGTGACATGCAAGATGTTGAGAAAGGAAACGAAGATAAGGGTATGGGAGCTGCTGAGGAATGAAAGCCATATGTTCTATCAAATAGTTTGGTATGGGGTACGTTAGGTCAAAGCGTCCTGCATGGCCATTCACAGTAAATAGTGATTGTTAAATTCAAGTTGCATGATACGAAAAAGGAACCTGCGTAGGCAAGCAATGGGCATTGGGCATTGGGCATATTATTACTATGTTCTGCTTGTAAATCCCTCGCGGGATGCAGTAGTTCTTGACTCGGGGGTTTGGCCAAAGAAGTCGTCTGCAATCCGAAGTTTCCACCCGAGGGGAGTCCATTCCTGTACATAGATAGGCGTAATTTCTTGTGCCTCAGCGCCACTTCGGATACAGCGTCAAACCCTGAAATATATGTCCCGCACAGAGACGGTAACAGGATCACATAGGAAAGACGGCAGCAAAATAATCTCCCAGTGATCCTCCCACAGTGTTGTTGACTTACCCGAGCCTCTCAGGGGGTAAGTAAAGGTGCCACCAGGTGGGATGAGGACCTGCATTAGGGCAAGATAGTGAGGACTGGAGGAAGCGCGAGCAGACACTCTAGAATATTTAAAAACTTTGCTTTTAGCTGCTGTCAGGTCAAGTGAAGTTTAAACTAAACTTTTTCAGAACTACGGTACTTTAGAATCTGTAGCATCGAGGGGTAGGGTAAGTTTCCCCATCCTAATTGAGCACTCTACGAATCCGTGGGTTCTTTTCAGGGGGGGGGGGGCATCAC
>Ga0182030_10013810_pt1 | contig 16029 bp, 11 predicted proteins | sample 812S3MmetaG_FD_121299 | JGI IMG/M metagenome (GOLD analysis project Ga0182030, IMG submission 121299) | Permafrost microbial communities from Stordalen Mire, Sweden - 812S3M metaG (Illumina Assembly) | ecosystem: Environmental > Terrestrial > Soil > Wetlands > Permafrost | place: Sweden...
AAGGATTGATCCTTTGCCATCCACCATTGGCCATTGGTTTTTCAAGAACCCAATAACCATTGGGATATTGTTGCGTTGGCGGCATAAGACGTACTCTCCAACCAGCAGGAATACTGCTCGGGGCAGGCGGTTGCTGTGGAGGGTTTGTCGGCTGCTTAAAATTGGGTGAGGGTTTCGGCGGACCCTTTGAGGCAGGACCTGCATCTGGAACGGCAGGTGCTTCTGGAGCCGGTGCGGTTTTTGGAGCCAATCTTGTTGCCGCCGCATCCGCTGGACCGGCGACGGTGAGGATAATACCACTTGCTCGTCCAATATCCTGGGCAATTCCTGTGGCGCTGCCTTCTGCGCTTCCATTGCCAAGGCGGAGCATGTCGTTATAACCTCCAGCCACGCTTTGGCCCATATATGCACCAAATAATCCTATCGTCGAAGTGTGGCGTGTATCGGAAATATAACCGCCGTAAAAAATGTCAATGGAAGGTTGCATTGACTCTGCCCAATCGCTTGGAGCCCGCCCGTCTGGGTCAGTATATCTTAATGGATTGTTGACGCAATAGCTGTACCGATTGTAGCTCTGCGGATTGCTGAGATCGGGGATGACCGTGTCGGCTTGGATAAACCGACCCAGTTCAGGATCAAAATACCGTGCGCCGTAATAATACAGCCCCGTTTCATCATCCTTAATCTGCCCGGTAAACTGGCGGGAAATCTGAAAAGTTCCCGGTTGCGCTATGGTCAATTGTATCCGCCCAAAGGGGTAATAAACATTTGTTTCTTGGGCTGTCACACCCGAACCGCTCAACACACAGGACGAATTCAAATTGTCCTCGTGGTAGTAATACCCCACGTTGGTCGTGACACTCCCGCCGTTGAGCGCAGAGTTCGTTTCAAACGTGCAGACGAGTTGGCCTCCTGCATAGACGTGAAAGAGCATCTTGCCGCCCTTTTCCTCATATGTATTCCCAATCCAGACCTGGACATTAGTCGCGCTCTGGTCCACCCGCTTCCACAACCGTGTGCCATCGGCAGCATAGCCGTATTCCACCACCACTTTTCCGGCCTGCGAAAACATCTTCAACCGATTATCCGCATCATAGACCATCGCCTGTGCGTTGGTGAGGCCACCGTGTCGCACGATCATGTTACCGCACAAATCGTACAAATTGGTGTAGCCGAAGGCGGTTCTAACCGCCTGTTTGCGAGGATTGGCATAGCTGTAAGCAACGGCGCTACCGCTCTCGATGTTGGTGGTCATGTTCCCGACTGAATCATAACCATAGCTACCGGAGGGTCCGGTATAAGTCTTGATGCGGTGCAAATTGTCATACGCCACGTTCACCGTGCCGCTGAGGCCCGTGCCATTCAAAGACGCAATGTCATCTCCAGCTGTGTATTGATAAGTCCGGCTGAAAACTGAGCCGCCTGAACCGGAGGAGATGCTTTGCAGCCGTTTGGACGTGGAATAATAACCCCGGCTAGTCGTCAAAGTGTTCCCATACGTGAAATTGGTCACGTGATCGAACTCATCGAAGCCGGTGGTTGTCACCGTGTAGTAATTATTTCCAGTAAAAGACGCAGTGTTAGCCACCTGCTTGATACTCCCACCGGCAAAATAGGAATTGGTGATGGTCGGGCCGGAATTCGGGTAAGCAATGGTCGTGACCTTGTCACCGTCATTATAAGTATAAGTGGTGGTGTAGTCGTTGCTATTGATATTCAAGTGACGAGTGGTCTTGATCAAGCGTCCGCGAGAATCATACCCATTTTTCTGCCATCCTTCGCTATCGGTCACTTTATACAAAAGTCCATTATAAACGGGATAGGTGCTGTTATCGGTGTTATTGACATCATAAATAAAAATATTAGTGAATGCAGGAACGAGAACATGGTTAGAGTAATTGAGACTGAATACCGTCTGCACTTGCAGGCGGCCCAACGGGTCCTGTTGACCGGCGTTGACATAGGAATTGGAAACCACGTCACCGCGCCCGTCGGTTTGCACCCGGAGCCGGTTAGCGTAATCACGCACGTAAGTCCACTGGCCCAGATGTGGATCAGCCATTGCCACCATGCCGCCCGCGTCGTTGTACGCAAAATAAATGCTTTGGGCGTTGGCGTTGACGATATTGGTCAAATTGTCGGCAAGGTCATATTTTAGTATATTAGTGTAGGTGCTACTGCCATCCACTTCCTGAATCTGGTTGGTGCGTCCGAAAGCATCCAGTTGATAGCGCCGGACCTTGTTGTCTTCGTCGGTGCAGATAATCCACCACGGATCGGAACCATTCGCGTAACTCCAAGTCCTGGCTCCCAAGGGAGAAGTTCCGACATCACCCCCGCTGTCGGTTTTGCTGCTGAAAGCGCCGTTGGAATCGAATGTGACGTTCATCACGGGACGGTTGGTAGCCACACGACCGGCAGCATCATATCCAATCCATGAGGCCATTTGGTTATTAGAGGGTTTGCTGAAATTGATTGAGTTTGTGAATGCTGGCCATGTTGTCAAAAAGGCATTGCCGCGAGCATCGTAAGCAGTGTTGACGACCCGGTATTGATTGGCCGCTTCAGCTTCAACCTTTGTTTCAATGGGCCGTCCAAAACCATCGGTGTAAGTTCTGCTTTCAGTTCCATTGACTGAATCTACACCATCATTGACTTTCACATCCACGTAGTTGGTGGAGAGGCCGGAAACGACGCCTCCCAGGGCATAACTCAGTTTCTTCATCCACACGCTCGTACCACCAACAGGTATCTTGTCGCTCTCGGTCAGGCGGTAGAACGTATCGTACGTGTTGGTCACGGTGACTCCCATTGGATCGGTCACACCAGTAGTCAGTCCTGAACGCACGTCATAACTTGTCGTTGTACTCATGCTGCCAACCAGGGTTGTGGCCGGGTACATGTTGTAGCTTGAGTCATAGGTAATGGTCGTCTGGACCCCGACCGGGTCGGTGATCAAAGTAGGAAGGTTGTATGAATTGTAAGTGTTATAAGTGGTCGTGGCATTGTAACCGGAAGAAATTCTTGTTTGCCTTGTCGCAAGGGTGCCGCTCGACGAATTGTAGGTATAGTCTGTTTCCTGAACGACATTATTGTTTGTGTCAGTGAGGGTGGTTGTATCCGGGTGGTCGAGAATATTAGTGTTTCCACTGATAGCCGTGAAGTGGGTGTTGTAATATCGGGTGTCAGTGCCATTAGCATCCGTGAAGGAAAAACTGCCAACACTGCCGGGATTGAAACTGCTCACCTGACCGCAGGCAATTCTATTCGTCAAATTGCCGTTGGACATGTCATACGCGAATTGTGTCGCCGCAACATTTGGCCCCGGATAATCACAGTCAAAGGTCAACTGCACGAACGGGAAATAGCGGCCATTGCCCAAGCTGGTCTGATTGACCTGATTGACAACAACCTTGTAAAGATTGTTGTCATTGCCATAAGTCTCAATCCGGTAAGGCATTCCCCGTTTGGCGAAGTTGTTGGTATCCTGATATTCACCCAACGCCGGATAATTTCTGCCGCCGCCAGTGTGAAAATATGTAACCGTCGCGCGCAGAGTGGCATCAATATTGGTGACCACAGCGAAACCGGAGAACTCGTGACGGCTCCCGTCATAGAATCCGCCAGCATAACTATAGGAATTGGTGCGCGACGGATTGATACCGTCGGATTCGATGACGGCGGCTACCGTGAATTGGGGAAAGGGCAGTGTGCTGCCGGAATTGGCAATAGTGGGGTCCTTGCGATTATCCCAAACGGTGGAGGATACATACGACACGGTCATCGTACCGCCGATGCCGTTGCTGACGGTGGTCAACAAATCTGGAAACGGCCCGGTGTTCGTCTGAACCAAGAAATAGGTGGCCCCGTTATTGCCAAAAACGGTCATTACCCGGTCCAGCAACCCGTCGCCGTTTATATCCATTAAAGTAACCGCGGTACTGCCGTCTGAATAAAAGCCCTGTGGACCCCACCAGCCGGCATCGAGAGATTGGCCTTGGAATTCGAGGTTGGTCACCACGATAGCAGTAGTGTCAAAGCCGTGACCGTTGTTCAGATAAACGAGCCAGCTTTTGGCGGTCGAACTATTGTAATTCGTATCGTTGAGCATGACACGATCCGGCAACCCGTCACCATTGAGGTCAAACAGTCCCACGTTGGGCACGTTTTGAACTTCGGCATAGTCGGCATTACCGCTGATCTGTGGGTTGACTCCCGGCCAGACATCGGCAAATCCGCCGGTACCGTTGTAAGTATTGGTGGATTCAAAGGAATAACCATTGTCATATTCCACCATGAAATTGGTTCTGGACGTGTTGGCCACGGCGTTAACGGGGCTGTTGGTATTCATCCGCAGCATGACCCGGTCCGGCAAGCCATCGCCATTAATATCCACCATATGCACATTGGGGACTTCAATGCCGGTCCAAACATAAGAGTTGGCATTCGTAGTCCAGTTCTGGCTGTGGTAGCTGAACAACCTGATAGGAGTAAAATTGGTTCCGGTGTTAAATTGCACTCGGAAATTGGTTACAGAACCTTCGCTGTTATACATGGACATCACCCGGTCCGGTAATCCGTCGCCGTTGAGGTCGAAAAATCCGGCATCCACACCGGTGTATATTGATTCCACACATTGGTAATACTGCAAATTACCTCCGGCAACAGCCGGACCATCTGACACCGGCCACGCCGAAGCCAGTTGCGGCGTGAAATTGGTGCCGCTATTCAGCATGACCATGAAATTGGTATAAGTATTGGCCGTGCCGGCAGTGTAGTTCCACCAATCACACACCCGGTCGGGCAACCCGTCGCCGTTGATGTCACGCAGGCGCACATGCTGAGAATTCAAGCCGCCCCAATCCTGAGTATCGGGAATGGGATTGCTCGCCGAGGCCGTCGTGCCGTGGCCGGAAGAAGTGGGGCTAAAGGCATATTGTGAGCCGAATGAACTGGTGCCTTTCATCCCCAGATTTTTTTGCACCAAATAGCGGTTGGGGCTCGTGGTAATGTCAGAAAGCACCCAATCGGGCAATCCATCCCCGTCTATGTCCACCAGATCGGCAACCACACTGCCGCCCGACATTTGGGTTATAAACGTCTCCACACTGGATGAGTACGGGGTGAAGCCGCCCCATTGAAATGAGGAGCCAAACGACACGCCATTTGTATTTCCCTGGTAGTTGAAAGTTTGAACCGGCAACGGCGTGCTGTCATCAGAGCCATAAACGGTCACAGTCTTGAGCAAGGAACGCTTGGTCGCCGGGGAGATTCCGTAACCCAGGGCGTAACGCCAAACATTCTGCCCTCCCACTTGGCAAACGATGTTCGTCAATCGCCGACTCTGTTCGGTGCGAAATCCCCAACGGTAAGAAAAATGCCAGTCCGGCCGGGCTTCCGTCCCAAAACTGATAGTGTGTGTGCCGGTATAAGATGCTGAGGGATTGCTATTGTAGGTAATACTGGTGGGATAGATAATTCTCTCTGGCTGGCTGGTATAAGGGCTGCCGGAAGTTGCGTAGGCAACCGTGGTCTGGTCTCCGGTGGCCGTGTCAATCTGATCCAGTCCCCACTGGAATGTGGCGGTGCTAGTCGTTCCCCAGCCTGACTTGGGGTTGACCACCCGGGAACTGGCGCTTTGACCAAAAGAATAAATGGTTCCGCTTTTATCGTAAACAAACCACTTGTTGTTGCTGGTATCGAGAACGCAGCGGAGGAAGCCGGCGTTTACCTCCGGATCAAATTCGAGGAGAGTTCCATTGGTGGCTGTCGGCAGCAATTTAAACTCCTTGCCAAATAGATTGAGGATGAATCCTTTGCTGTTGTCATATGTGTTCGTGGGGGAAGCCGGATTGCCGGTGGTGTACTGGATCGGAAATCCGTTCTGAGTATTTCGCTCAATGTAGCCAACGTCCAACTTCCAACCCATTCCACACCAGCCATTCTCGCCTTTGGAGGAATAGGTCAAGGCCAACGCCGGTTCCGAGCCGTTCCGCGCCGGGGCACATTGGATGGGAATTGAATAACCAAAACTGCCGGTGAAATCGTCCACCTGCAATTTGCCGCGCTTGCCCTCCAGGTCTTTGGCTTGAACCTGCTGGTCAGCAGCACTCGTTGGGGCCACGGGAAAGCCGGTCCCGGTTTGAGCCAGACAACTAACTGCCGTCCATAACGCAATCATTCCAATTGAAAACCGTTTTAAGTTCTTCATAATTTTTATAAAATAGGTTCTTCGCACTGAGATTACGGGGTGGGAATTTTACTGTACGAGGGCAGTCCCAAAGCACCCGAGCCAGCCATCGTTTGGTAAGCATCTGGCAATCCATCGCCGGACGTATCGGTCTCCCAAGTAGGGTTGTTGTTCATGAAGTTCAAGCCAAAATACGGCTCCATGAAATTAGCCAGCCCATCCCCAGAGTAATCTTCATATGCGTCGCTGACTGCGTTCGTGTTTGAATCCCATAGCGTCGGGTTGTAGCTCGCCGCACGCATGTTATATTCTTGGAGAGTGGTCAGGCCATCGCCATCAGGATCAGCGGCGGGATTATTGGAGATGCTTCCAAAATAATAGATTTCCCAGCCGTCGCTCATACCTGAATTGTCAGTGGAAGCTTTATTGGGATCGGTTTTACTGACCAAATTTTCATAAGCGTCTGTAAGTCCATCATTATCAGAATCTTTCGACCCGCCTAAAATCAGAAAACACGCGGTGGGTGGGAGGTTGCTCAGCACATAGGTGTTTCCGTGGAAACCCTGCCCCATCCAACTCCAAGGGGTGCCATTGGGGCCAAACGAAAGCACGGAATTTGCAAAACAATCATATGGAACGCTGTTTGAACCACCCTGGATGGTAAATTGCACCACCATATTGTTCGTGCCGCTCCCGTTGGCCGTGACCACGACATTCGTAATCCATACATTTGAACTGGTGATGCCTGTCCCCGAGCCAATCTGTTGCAGATAACCCGGCCCGATGATTACATCCGGCACGGCACCATTGGTCGCGGATGTCGGCGCGGAAACAATGTTAAACATGGCCTGGTTCCACGGAGTGATCTGGTAATAGGTGTATTCACTATTGAAGATGGCCTGAACATCATTGGAATTGAGCGGATAATCGTAGGTTGCCACCGTATTGTACATTCCATGAGCTTGCAATACACCGTTGGAATCGCTTCCCAAATAGAATCCGTTGGTAAGAACATCGGGGCCTGGATAAACCGTCACGCCGGGGCCATTGGTTATCTGCACCCCGTCAAGGTAAAGCACCGAGGATGTCGGCGAGTACGTCAGGGCAATAAAGTGAAAAAAGTTTGTGGTCCAGGAGATCGGGGCCGAAAGATAGGTGGTCAGGGTGCCCGACAGGTCATTGGTCTGTGCCGAGAAATAGAGGTTGTTGCCGCCATCATCAACATAGATGCTCCATAGGCCGTAACTGGAATCGGGCGTGTAGCCTCCAACTTCAAACAGGCGTCCCCATTCGCCAGGCCCTGTTCCACCCGCGTTTGTGGACGACCATGAACTCGCTGCAAACCAGAATGTTACGGAGCCGGAATCAACCGTCAGGTTCGTGGTTCCATCATTTTCAAAGACGTTGTATTGCAACCAAGCCGGAACATTAGTGTCCACCACGAGCGATCTGCCGCTGCCAATTTCGGCGAAATTAATGTTCGTGAACGAGATGGGTGAGTAGCCAAAGTCGCTCGTCCAATTCGTGTGGTCATTGAATGACCACGAATCCAGCGGCGTATTGGTCGGGCCGCCCTTAAAGCCAGGCGGCAATTGCGCCAAGGCGTTGACGGCGCAAAACAAAAGAACCACCGCCATGACTGTGCGGGCTGAAGTGACAATAAGTTTCCGACAGAAACCATTCCTTTCGTTGATGATTTTCATAAATTCAATTGGGTTTAATTTTCAAAGTTGCGGAACGATACCCTCCAAAGCTCCGTCCGGCTGGTTTGGTGACGAGTTTAATTGTGGTGCCACAATTAGACCCCAGATTCGGCAATCGTGGTACCACAATTAAGCCAGACGCCCGGTGACGGGTTTCATGATTTGCCGCCGCAAGTTGCGCCTTTCCAGCCCGCCAAGCGGCGCGCAACACGTTGAGGCATTCTTCACCATGCAAGCTTTGGGCATGGGTCAAAAGTTCCAAGGCAGCGGGTGAGGGCTTGCGCCCGGCTCCTTTTTTGCGTTCGCGCAGCCCCAGAGACACCAGAATCCGGCTCAACAGGCTGGAGACATGTCCTTTGGTGTAGCCCGCTTTGACCGCCCAGGCCACGAGCGTCTGCCGGGAAACGCCTTCTTCAATCAAATTCTTTACAATGCCTTGCAGCATGGTGGCGCTGTTGGCGCGCACACCAAAACACTGCAAGTATCGTTCCTTGAGCAATTCTGGACCCAAGGGCTTCCTGTTTTTCAGGACTCTCGTTTGATTGCTTTTTGCGTTCATGTTAATGGCCGATGCAAAACCAAGAATCCAGAGATGTATTGGTGGGGCCGAATTTTCCACCGAGCGAAGGAGCTTGGGCATAGGCCGCTCCCAGCAGAAAGCAGAAAAGAGTCACATGAATTAGCCCGATTAACTGATACTTCAATTTAATGTGATTAACAGTTTTCATGGATTACCTTTTGGAAGTTGACTCCCCTTTTGCACCCGAAGCTCGGCTGAATTTGCGCCCCATTCATCTGACCATAAAATCTTGCAACATGATTGCCCGTTTAGTCCAGAAATTTTCTGTGACTTTGGAGAAACATTTACCTGGCATTTATTATAGCAATGTATCCCGTTGTCAATCATATTTCACCATGAGTTCAAAATTCCCGTCTGGCACGCTTCGGGTGTGGCGAAAAAAACACTCCAATTCAACATCCGCATGTCCGAGGAACAACGCACGGAATTGGAAGACATGTGCCGCCGACGCCGACGCCCGTTGAGTTTCCAGGTGGAACATTTGATTGCCCTGGCCAAACTGCTCATCGAATTTTGTGATGGCAACGATGATTTGGAAATTGCGCGCGAACGGCTGGCCGCCGCCAAAAAACGTCTGCCAAAGAAAGGCGGTTGAATTCCCGGCAACTGCGCTTCCCAATCAAATTGTTGGAATGGGTTGGTCATGCCATTGCACTTTCTCTGATGTGGGAAAGAATGCGCGAGACAAAATCGGATGCCACAAATGGCTTCTTGATGAAGTCCGCCACACCAAGATCACGGCCACGTTGAACGTCTCCCTCACAAAATCGGGTGGATACAAAGACGATGGGAGTTTGGAAAAAAGGATTTTCCTTTAAAGAACAACAAATTTCAAATCCGCCCGGCATATTCATATCCAGGGTGATCAAATCGAATTCCCTGGTCTGAGCCAATTTCATTCCTCTTTGGGCGCTCCACGCGGTCTGCACCTCACAGCCGGCCCACGTGAGCAAGCACATCGTCATCATCGCAACGCCCGGCTCATCTTCGATCACCAGAATTTTTACCTTATCTGCCATAAACCACTCCCGCATAATCACCAGTTTATCCAACTAGCTTTTCAAGATTGACGTCTATTTCTAAACCTGTTGCAGAAAAACTGCAAGAACAAAATAAAGGGCTATTCACTGTGTCGTTTGCGCCTGCTTCCTGCTTGCCTGAAAGGGCGTGGCTAAAACGTTGCGACATCCGAAAATCATCGGCGAAGCTATTCGCCGATTCAGAAAACGCGCCAAAATGAGTCAGGAAAGACTGGCGGAAAAAGCTGACTTGCATCCGGTTTACATTGGCGAATTGGAACGCGGTGAGGAATCGGCCAGTGTTCATGCCCTTATGCGAATTGCCAAGGCCCTTGGCATTCGGGTGCGTGATCTGGTTGACGAACTGTGAGCGCCGCGAACCGCGAACCGCTGTAAAAGGAAAGTGTGCAGCGATCCTGGCACATTCCCCTGTCGCCATTACCTTCTGATTCATTCCGCTATGTTTCTAAATTTTTTATGGCAAAATGCAAGAATAAAAATGATAGCTAATAGAATCTGTGCGCTTTGCCCACTCCCTGCTTGGCTTTCTGGCCAAGAATGGTCACCAAAAAAGATCGCAAACTATTGGGTGAAGGTATTCGTAAATACCGCAAGCAAGCTGGTTTGACCCAGGAAAAACTGGCCGAGCGGATAGACATTAATCCGGTCTATATGGGACAAATTGAGCGTGGCTACCGGGTACCGACGGTGGATGTCCTCCTGCGGATAGCGCGGGCGTTAAAAGTTCACCTGCGCGATATTGTTAGCGAGCTTTGACCGGAAGCGCGCAAAGCAGACGGCTGAACACGGAAAAATCAACGCCGCAAATTTGAACATCAATGCGGTTTTCCTCGTGGTCGCATCATAAAAGTGTCTTGCCCTTGCTGGGATGAATCCTGACTTCCTCGCGGATGGCGGCACGGACTTTCGCTTCGATGCGTTCAATGAAACTCATACCAACCCGGCTGAACTTGTTGGCTGGCCGGATTGCGGCGGCAATTTCCAACGCGGTTTGTTTCACCTTGCTCCGACAAAGGTGCGGAGTGGTGTTGATGCTTTTGAGCGTGTCCGTCGTTTCAGTTGTTTCCATAATTTGTTTTTTCGGTTACGTCGCTGATTCATTCAACGACACCACTATTTTATCAGGCGCACTTTTGTTGGACTGCGAATTTGGCAACCGAAGCCTTGCAAACATTGAACAAAACCACTGTCGCCGCCGGCACTTGACACAAAAGCGCGCTGATTTTACGCGGGGCGACTCGGCTGGTTTTCAACTTCGATACCGTTTTCATTCAATGTTTACAGGGCAAAAAATAGTTTGAGATTTTTTCCATCGGTGCGGGCGGCAGACGCGCCGGGTGAGATCAGACCGGCGAAAAAGCGATAGCCGTGATGAACCGGCATTTTTTATCATTGTCCAAGTGAAACGACTTTTCATCGGCGCGTGATAAACCGCTTTGCGAACTTTCCAATTTTTCGCGCCATGCGGGTGAATGGATTGAATTGCCCATTGCGCCGCCGGGTCTCAAGCTGATTTTGGGATTGCGGATTGTTATTAAAAGCATCGGGAGGATTTGTTGTCCTTGCTCCGTCTGGAAAAAGCGAGTCCATCGGAATCTGCAAGGCTTTGGCAACGAGAACCAAATCGTAATCTTTTACACGAGTGCGCCGCGTTTCAAGATTGGCAATGATTTCGCGCGTCATGGGTGCGCCCATCGTTCGGATGACCCCGGCCAGTTTGCTTTGACTCCATTTTCGGTTGCGTCGGAACGTCTGAATCTGCTGGCCGGTCAAATTTCTAATTTTCGCCCCTGACAGCGCGAGGCTGGATTCCGACTTCCCACCGATGGGCGGAAACAGGTCAGTGATGTCAGCCTTGAGAATATGGGCGATGACGGGAATGAAACGCGCGGGCACCTCCGTCAGGCCGAGTTCGTAGTGTGCCAACTTATTGCGTGAGACGGCAAATCCGCGCGCTTGACACGCAGCGGCGAGAGACTCTTGTGTCCAGTGACGTGACTGGCGGAACGCGCGAAGGCGAAATCCAATTTGAGAGAGGTTTTGTTTCATAAAGCCAAAATGAGTTCAAAATAATTTTCGCCACAACGAGAACCATCGGGCAATTTGCCCATTGGCTTCCAGCGGTGGCAGGGTTAAGCGGCGGTATCCTTTTTCACAATGAACCAGCACACATTCATGGTCGCGGAGCGTGCGGAGTTGATACGGCTTGATTTTGTGTTCTTCGGCCTCGGAATAATTGACATTGCGCCTGCCAGCACTTGATCCCCATGACCGTTTGACCACGCGCTTTTTGCCGAGAAAGTCCGCCGCCTGCACCGCGTCGGCTTCATCGGCAGACCTGAAAATCATTCGATTGCGAAGATTCAGTGTCAGCACTTTGGATTTGTCGTTGCCCAAAGGCGGGATGAGCGATGTCGTGGACTGCGCGGCAGCAACGATGGTTACGCCCGCCTCACGGATCACGTCCACGCAGTTGTAATCGCTCGTGCCGTCCTCGCTGGCGGTCATAAACCGCTGCGCCTCGTCCGCCCACAGGATAAGCAAATTATTTTTGCCGCGCTGGGTTTTGGGCTGGTCGAACCGGCGCAAGGCGTGATTGTAGAAAAGCAGTTTCAAAAAGGTGTTCACATACCGGCGCTCGGTCTGGAATTTTTGCGGCATGGTGACGAGGATGATTTTGCCACTGTCAACCGCTGAAAAATCGAACGTGCTGTTTTCGACGCAGAAGATTTCCGCCACTTCGGGCGTCAGGAAGTATTGCAGGTAATTCCCAATGGTTTCGCGGACGCCGCCAAGCTGCTCTGCCGGCTGGTCGAGGAAACGATGTTTGAAATGGAAATTCAGGGCATAGCGGCGCGGTGTCTGCAAAGGTAATTTGTTCAGAAATTCCAATTCCTCGTCCAGCTTTGGCTTGCTGGAAAGCACGTCCAGCGCGCCGGATAGCGTTACTGGCCGTGACAATTCGGCGAGCAATTCCAACGCATACGCGATGTGGGTCTGCGCCTGATTTTTGAAAAAGCCCTTGTCCCCGCCTTGGCCGAGACTGGTGGCCGTGTCCACCACGAATTTTGCATACGTCGTGAATGGGATGCTGCGGTCGCCGGTGAGATTGAACCGATGCAATGATTGTTCGGCCTGGCCGTCGGCCTGAATTTTCAGATGAATCAAATCGGTTTCACGTTCGTAATGCCGTGCCATCGCCGAAAGCGTTTCCCAATAAACGCCTTTTTCGTCAATGCACAGGCCGCCCCATTTTTTTTCATTTTGAAATACCTGATGAGCCAGTTGATTGATGCCAGAAGATGTTTTCCCGGAGCCGGTGTCGCCGGTGATGAGCCAGCCGCGCGTGAATTGATTGCGCTTCCATGTCAGACCGCCAAGACGCGCCACATGATGCCTGAATAGCAGCAAAAGCCGCGTAGTGATGATTAACAGCAAAATGCCATACCCAAGCCCAAAAGCGCGCAACGATTTTAATAACACCGGAAGATGAAATGAGTGGAATGGAACAAAATCGAGTTTCATAGGAATTTTCCGATGAGGAAACCGGCGAGCGCGGCGGTGAAGGCGGCAAAAATGGCGGTCGGCAAATCCACCGCCCGCGTTTCCTTTTCTGCGCGTTCCTTCAAGATTGCGGTCGCTTCGACCAAAACAGCGATGTCTTTCTTAAATTCACCAAGTGAAGGCATCTGCCGGTCACGGATTTCATCCCAATGGTTTTGATGAATCCGAAACAAATCCAGCAATAATAAAATCGGGTCGTCATCCTTGATTTTGAACTGCTCTTTCCATCTGGCGATTGCTTGTAGGAAATCCTCGTCAAAATCAGGCGGCGTGGTCTGGTTGGAAGTGCTCATGATTTTATGGGCAGCAGCAGGTCGGCGACGGATTCGATTTGGGCGTAAAATTTGCGCTGCCATGTTTGCAGTCGCTGCCGGTCCAGCAAGTGCATGTGACCGTCGCCCACAGCCGCAGTAATGGTGAGATTGTGGTGACTCAATTCCTCCACGAGCCAGGGTTGCAATTTTGACATGGTGATTTCCTTTGCGCCAAGCTCCTTCAGCAATCGTTTGCGAATGACTGTGTTTTCAAACAGAGGAAAACTATCGCTGTGAACGGTGTTCCGCAGCACGACGTAGGAACACACGTTTTTGAGTTTGTCGGTGATGCGGTTAAGCTGGTCAATGCTGTCGGCCTCCTGATTGATGGGCGTGACGAGCGTGAGCGCGGTGGACAAGTTTTTGAGTGTCAGCGGCAAATCAATCTCGTCGAAATAATTGAAGAATACTTCGGTGGACGCGGCGCGGCAGTCCACGACCACGAGATCAGTTTTGTCCAGCGCCCGAATCATGGCATCCAGTCCGCGCGGATGGGACAGATCCAAAAATTGCACGTCGTCGCCATGAAAGCGTTTCAACGTGGAATTTTCGTTGTCGCAGTCGCAAGCGGCGAACTGGACATTTTTGTCTTTGAGGTATTGGACGAAGTTGACGGCAAAGAAGCTTTTGCCGACACCGCCCTTACCGTTGAAGATTAAATCAAGGCGTTTAGTCATATTGTTTCTCCGGGTGGTAATTGTTCAACTCTGGCAATTCGAGGCCCGCGCGACGTGAAAGCGGAAGTTTCGGCTGGCACGGGCGCGGGTTTTTGGGGTATGGCCGGCGCGGGTGGCGGCGTGGCTGTGGCCGGAACAACCGGCGCGGTTTTTGACGAGCTGGCACGGTTAGCATGATTCGCCGGACGGCGGTTAGCGGATGATTTGCGCGGGCGTTTTTCATTCAAATAGCGGTGGCAGAATTTCATGACGGAAACATCGGATGTGGGAATGCCATTTTGGGTTAGCAAATCGCTAATGGAGCGGTAGGAAACGCCCTGCTTGCGGAGCGTAGCAATGTCTTCCTTGAGGGTTAGCAACCGCGAAGCACGCACGTTAGCGTTTTGGGTTTCCGTCGCCAACGACAGTGACAAGTTTTTTGCTCAAACGTGAACTGGTCGAAGGCGCGGTTATCGTCGTGGACGAGGCCGGGCAGATTGGTGGTCGCCAAATGTCTGAACTGCTTCGGCTGGCGCGTGAGCGCAACGCGCGGGTGATTTTATCAGGCGACATACGCCAGCATGGAGCGGTTGAAGCGTCGGATGCGTTACTGGCCGTTGAGCGGTATTCCGGCGTCAAGCCGGTCGAGCTTCATACGATTCGCCGCCAAAACCCGGCGCTTGGCCGCAATAAAAAAGAAAGTTCCAAGATCAGGCAGTATCGCAAGGCCGTTGAGGTGGCGGCGGCGGGAAAGCTCGCCGAATCATTTGAACGGCTGGATAAAATGGGTGCGGTGGTTTCCTGCGGGTTGGGCGAGCAAGCAGACAAGCTGGCCGATGAATATGTCCGGCTGACAGAAGAAAATGCTTCCGCCGTGGTGGTATCACAGACTTGGACGGAAGTGCATCGTATCAATTCCAAGGTGCGTGATGCGCTTAAAGGAAAGGGATTGCTTGGCGCAAATGACGTAACGATTCAAACCTTGGACAAATTGGATTTAACGAACGCACAGAAGCGCGACAAAAGGTTTTATCCGAAAGATGCGGTGATTGTGTTTAACCAGAAGGTGCGGCAAGCCGAACCGGGGAAGCGTGGGAAATTGGCGGGCATCGTCGAGGTCGGAATTCTTATCAAGATTGGTGGTAAAACCGTCATTGTCCCAAACAAGGTGCTGAATAAAATCACTGTTTGCCTGCCGCGTGAAATTTCCGTCGCGCAAGGTGATAAACTGCACCTGAAGGCCAATCGCAAGCTGGCTTCTGGCGCGTGTGTTACCAATGGCGAATTGGTCTCGGTTAAATCCGTTCATGCCGATGGAAACATTAAACTGACTGACGGCCGTATTTTGGACAAAAGTTTCCGTGAATTTCTGCCCGGCTACGCCGTTACGTCCTACGGTTCACAAGGCAAGACGGTGGATTATGTTTTGTTTTCCGATTCCACCGTCAAGGCGGCTACCAGCGCGCAACAATGGTATGTCACCATCTCCCGCGGTCGGCGTGGCGTCCGTATTTTTACACCGGACAAGGAGCAGTTGCGCGAGAATCTGGCGCGTTCCGGTCACAGGCCGCTGGCGTTGGAATTTGCCGGCGGTCTGCGTCCGCTCAATCACAATCCGTTTTGGGACCGGCTGCATGGCTGTCTCCTGCGGTTTGGACGACAGGCCGCCGATACGTTTTGCCGATTGAAACAATCCCGTCGTCATTCCCAACCAGGACAACAACATGAACACCAAAGTGCCCGAATGTTACACCACTGATACGCAGGCGCGCTGCTTGCGCGTTCAAATGACAGCAACACGTTTGCTCGTGCTGCCGCTGGATCAATTCGTTTATGCTGATCTGGATGGCGATGGCAGGGAGCAGAAGCTGCGTCTGGTTTTTGCCACGCATGAAATTTTGATTTCCGGCCACGTTTTGCAGCGCATTGAAACGGCCATCCACCGGCTGGAATTGTCCGGCCTGATGAAATTGCCGGAAAAA
>Ga0182030_10013812_pt1 | contig 16027 bp, 14 predicted proteins | sample 812S3MmetaG_FD_121299 | JGI IMG/M metagenome (GOLD analysis project Ga0182030, IMG submission 121299) | Permafrost microbial communities from Stordalen Mire, Sweden - 812S3M metaG (Illumina Assembly) | ecosystem: Environmental > Terrestrial > Soil > Wetlands > Permafrost | place: Sweden...
GCGTTGTTCAGCAAATAGGTCGTGGTGAAGCCACTGCCGAACATGTACGGCTGGAACTGCAGACCGGCGTCGAGAAGCCAGAACAACCCCAGGACGATCTGGAGGACGCGCTGTGTCCGCAGGAGGCGGAAGTCTCTGCGCCGGTCCACCACGGGAGCTACCGGGTCTTCGGTGACGTCAACCATGGTGCGCGCTCCCCCTTCTCCTGGGTCCAGGTCGGTCATGTGACCCGAGGCCGTACGGTGCCAAAGCGTCGCCAGATGTCCTGCGTCGGCGGTCATGCACCATTACGTGCTCGCTCCGCCCGGGATGTTCTGTCCGACCAGCCAGCTGATGGAACTCAGCGCATCAGACAGTGTCCAGTTGGGATTGGCCTGGTGGTCGAGGTTCTGTACGCCACCGTCATTGAGCAGATCTGTCAGCTTCTCGCCCAGGTGCCCGTGGAGATTCGGCGGATTCGAATCGCTGAACCGCAGGTGTCCGGAGGGGTCGATGAGGAAGTAGCCGTCGGTGTGGTTGACGTCGTAGGTGAGGGGCTTGCCGGTGAGCCAGTCGGTCTTCGCCGGCTGCTCCTCGGGGACGATCTGCACCGATACCCCGAGGTACCTCCAGAGTGCGTCGAGGTTGGTCGGCGTCCCCGTGAGCATGGGCCAATCGGCACCGAACTCCTTCGAGTACGCGGTGAGCCGGGCTGGGGTGTCACGTCCGGGGTCGACGGTGATCTCCATGAAGACCACCTTCTTGCCGAGTCCCGCCGCGTCGACGTCCCTCTGGAGTGCGACGAATGCACCGGTGACCAGAGGGCACTCGTCTTGGCACAGACTGAGGAAGGGTGCCATCACGATGTACTTGCCGCGGTACGCGGCGAGAGAGGTCGCACTGCCCGAGGACGAGATCAGCGGGATGACGGGGACGGGTCGGTTCTCCACGATGCCCTGGCTGGCCGGAGGTGCGGGTGGGTCACCACCCGAGCTCCCGCACGCCACCAACACCGGTGAGACGCAGAGCAGCGCGACCAAGAGCGTCACCGACCTGGGGATGACGCGGCCGCGGGCGATCGTCGTCGGCCGCAGACAGCGATTCACGGTGCCGTCTCACCGTTCCCGACGAGCTGGAAAGTGCCCGAGCCGTCGAGCTCGCGGTCGATGCGCACCGCCTTGCGCTCGTCCATGTGCATCCAGCGCAGGGCCACTGGGATCATGGGCCAGAGCATCAAGGTGTCTCCGACCACCCACATGATGTCGCCGCCCACGTGGAGGTCGACGACGTACGAAGGCCCCCAGGTCCGGTGGGTGGCGAAATACGCCGGGAACAACTCGTGCGAAGTCCCAGCCAGCGACAGCCCGGTGAAGGTGTCGATTGGGATGGCCAGGAACAGGTAGAAGAACTGCAGGGCGGGGTGCAGGCGGTAGCAGTTGGGGTCCGAGCCGAAGATCTGGCGCCAGAACAGGTAGCCCACGACCAGAAAGGCGAGATGCTCGGCGTTATGGACACTCTCGTGCGTCAGCGTGTAGTTGTACCAACTCGTCAAGTGCGTGATCGGGATCAACACGGCGTAGAGCACGAAGGCCACGGCAGGGTGGCCCAAGAACTTGGCCACTTTGGAGCGCAGGAGTTCCGTCACCACGATGTGGGCGGTGCCGGACGTGCCACGCCAGGCCAGGTCGAGGGGTGAGGCGATGGCGAACAACGGCGCCGCCACCATGATCAGGAGGATGTGCTGGATCATGTGGTCCCAGAAGAGCTCACCGTCGTAGACGCCGACGAAGCTGAAGATCGCCACGCCCGTGGTGACCAGTGCGCCGAGGAAGGCAACCGTCTTGCCGACCGACCACGGGTGGCGAGGGTGCAGGACGTTGTTGCGCCTTACCCCCCACAGGTAGAGGGCCAATGCCACCAGGATCATCGCCACCGGGACGAAGTCGAATTGGGTGGAGGTGAATTCCGAGCCCCGCAGCGGGGGGAGTGGCGCGTCGTAGAGGGCGGCGATCACGGCAAGGAAGGTACTACTACGCTGTGTAGAATCCCAGTCGGCCCGCCGCTCCGATGGCCGCGGCGAGGGAGTTGCGGTAGAAGGGAGGCCATGGCCGGGCTCGGTGAACTCGAACGCAGGGTGATGGACGTCCTCTGGGGCTCCATGGGCATCCCGATGACGGGCCGCCAAGTCGCCGATCAACTGCCCGACCGTGCCTACACCACGATTCTCACCATTCTCGAGCGTCTGCGCCGAAAGAACCTGGTGGAGCGCACCACGGACGAAAAGGTGCACCGTTTCGCGGCCACGGCGAGCCGGGAGACGTACATGGCCGAGCTGATGGTCGAGGCGTTCGGCAGCGCCCAAGACCGACAGGCGGTACTTGTGCGGTTTGCCGAAGTGGTGAGCCCCGAAGAGGCCGTCGTCCTGCGTCAGGCGCTCGCAGACCTGCCCGACGACCCCAGTGGGAAGAGGCGATGAACCTCTACGTGGACGCGGGGATACTCAGCGCACTGGTCGTGGTGCTGGTGTGGCCCTTCAGTACGTGGTTGGCACGCGCAGACTGGGTCACTCGCGCTCCTCGCTCCGCGGTGGCGCTCTGGCATTCCCTCGGTATCAGCGCCACGCTGGCGACCATCGGAGCGGGCCTGTGCGTGGCCACCGAGCGATTTCACGCCGGCTTCGTGGGCGGTGTCGGGGAGTTGGGGGAGGGGATTGCCGGCGGGCATCCGCTCCAAGGACTCGGTCTGCCCGACGCACTCGGCCTGACGCTGGCGGCCGACGTCGGCGTCGTGCTCGTGAGTGTGGTGGGGTTTGTCGTTGTGCGCACGGTCCTGGCCCGAGCGCGCCACCGCCGCCTCCTCAACCTGTTGGCCACACCGTCTCGTAATCGGAAGGGGGCGCTCACGATCGATCACCCTTCCCCCGTCGCCTACTGCCTTCCGGGCATCCGTCCACGCATCGTCATCAGCTCGGGCACGATGCGACTCCTGGACCAGGCGGAATTGGCTGCCGTCATCGAGCACGAACGTGGACATGCCCACGAGCGCCATGGGCTGGTGATGCTGCCGATGACGAGCCTGACCGAACCCTTCCGGTGGATCCCGTACGCTCGCTTGGCGCCTCGTGCGGTGGCCGGTCTGCTCGAGATGGCGGCCGACGATCATGCGGCCCGGCGGCACGCTCCTTCGTCCCTGGCGTCGGCACTCGTGGCCCTGTCTACTTCCAGCGCTCCTCCCCGCTGTGCCTTCGCCGCCGCCTCGCACGGCGTCAACGCCCGCGTGCACCGACTCCTTGGTTCAGACCGGAGCTCTAAAACTGTGGCGGCGGCAGCTGGATTCCTCTGCACGGTCGCTGTGGCCGCGCCGCTTGCTGTACTCCTTTCCTCGTAGCCCGAGGAGAATCGAGTTGATTCGGATGACCTAGCGGTGCGTCGCGGGTCAAGGCCGAGTGACACCCTGATCTGCCAAACGCCCGGCGGGCGTTCACGTAGGCTTCCGAGACGGAGCGAGTCGGCGACTATGGCCCGATTATGGACAACGGTCCTGGTCACACGACAAAACTCCTGCTGGAGAGGTGCGAGAGCGGCCGAATCGGACTCACTGCTAATGAGTTGACCTGGGTAACCGGGTCCGAGGGTTCAAATCCCTCCCTCTCCGCTCGGACGTCGGGCACCTGGTGCCGGGCGTCCGGATGTCGGTCCGCCCCGGCGGGCCTGCCGTGCACCGTCATCCCGGCGGGACCGGCCTGGTGCGAGGAGTGTGTGCGGAGGATCGTGGGTCGGTACTGGCTCCAGACGCTGGGGTGCCCGAAGAACCAGGTGGACTCCGACAAGCTCGAGGGTCACCTCGAGTCGCAGGGGTACGACCGCGCCCCGGATCCCGGTTCGGCCGATCTCGTCGTCGTCAACACGTGCGCCTTCATTGAGGCGGCCCGCCAGGAGTCCATCGACACCGTCCTCAGCCTCGCCGAGCAGCGAACCGGCGGAGCACGTCTGGTCGTCACCGGCTGCATGGCCGAGCGCTACGGCGACGAGCTGCGCGACGCGCTCCCCGAGATCGACCTCGTGGCCGGGTTCGGCCGGGAGCTGGTCGACGCCGCCGCTGCTGGCCCGGGCGTGGCCGTCAACGCCGTGCCCGTCTCCCTCGGCGCGTCACGAATCGCCGCCGCTCCTCCGGCCGGCTCCGCGGCCCACGACTTCGACCTCCTGCAGCTGCCCCGCCCCGCCGCCCGCGCCCCCTGGGCCTACGTGAAGGTGGCCGAGGGGTGTGACCGCATCTGCGGCTTCTGCGCCATCCCCTCCTTTCGCGGCAAGCAGCGGTCCCGTTCCGCCGAGGAGGTCCTCGCCGAGGTCGATGCACTCCTCGCCCCGGCGGACGGCGCGCCCCCGCTCCGGGAGATCGTCCTCGTCGCGCAGGACCTGGCCTCCTACGGCCGCGACCGTTCGGGTCCCGGCCGCCGCACGCGCATCGCCAACGGCATCGCCCCGATCGCCGCGCTGACGCGTGCCGTGTCGGACCGGGTCGAGCGCACCCGGCTGCTCTACCTCTACCCCTCGGGCCTGACGGACGAGCTGATCGAGGCGGTCCTGGCGACCGGCGTGCCGTACTTCGACCTCTCCCTGCAGCACGTGTCGCGGCCACTGCTCGCCCGCATGCGGCGGTGGGGTGACGGCGAGCGCTTCCTGCGCCGCATCGCGGACATCAGGTCGGCCGAGGCCGACGCCACCTTCCGGTCTTCCTTCATCCTCGGCTACCCCGGCGAGACCGAGCGCGACCACGACTTGCTCCTCGAATTCCTCGAGGCGGCACAGCTCGACTGGGCCGGTTTCTTCCCCTTCTCCAACGAGGACGGGACGCACGCCGCCGGGCTGGGGGACCAGGTCCCGACCGAGCTGGCCCTCGAGCGGCTGCGCGAGTGCGCCGAGCTGCAGGACGCCATCACCGCAGCCAAGCGGGACCGCCTCATCGGAGAGGTGCGGCAGGTCCTCGTCGACGCGCCGGGACGAGGCCGCACGGTGCACGAGGCGCCCGAGATCGACGGCATCGTGCACCTCCCGGTCGACCTCCGGCCCGGCAGCCTCGTCGACGTGCTGATCACCGGCGCCGAGGGCCCGGACCTCCGCGGCCTCCCCGCCGGCGACCGGGAGCCGGCCACCGCAGGCTCGGGAGCGCCCCCACGATGAGCGACGCCACCCACGAGCACCCGGGCCACCCCGGGTTCACCTTCGGGCCGAGCGCGCTCGTCACGCCGGCCAATGCGGTCACCGTCGCCCGGCTCCTGGCGGCCCCGGTGTACGTGGTGATGCTCATCGCGTGGGGGGCGTCGTGGGTCAACGTCGTGGTCGGCCTCGTGCTCGCCGGCAGCGACGGGCTCGATGGCTACATGGCCCGCCGCCACGGGACCACCCGCTCGGGTGCCTTCCTCGACCCGCTGGCCGACAAGGCGTGCGTCCTCGGGGCCATGTTCACTCTCGCCGCCCAGGGCCACCTGCCCTGGCTGCCGATCATCCTCATCACCATCCGCGAGGTCGGGATGCAGCTCTACCGCTCGTGGGTCGGCCGCCGCGGCGTGTCGATCCCGGCCCGCAAGTCGGCCAAGATCAAGACACTGGTGCAGGACATCGCCATCGGCACCGTGATCATCCCGCCCCTCGCGCACCAGCACGGGCTCCAGGTGGCGGCGATCTGGTTCGCCTGTGCGCTGACCCTCTACACCGGCGCCGAATACCTGCTCGATGGTCGACGTGCGCTGCACCGGCCGGCCGCCTCATGAGGTCACGCCCGTGAGGATCGAGATCGTCGCCGTGGGGACCGAGCTGTTGCTGGGCCAGATCGCCGACACGAATTCGGCGTGGCTGGGCGACCGGATGGCCGCCAACGGCGTGGCCTCCCAATTCCACCAGGCCGTCGGCGACAACCACGGCCGCATCACCCTCGCGTTGCGCACGGCGCTGGCGCGGAGCGACGGCGTCATCATGTGCGGCGGCCTCGGACCCACCCAGGACGACATCACCCGTGAGGCCATCGCCGAGGTCATGGGCGTCGAGCTGGTCCGGGATCAGGCCATCATGGACCTGATTACCAAGTTCTTCGAGGCCCGCGGCCGGGCCATGTCGTCCAACAACGCGCGCCAGGCCGACGTCCCGAAGGGCGCCGCGGTGATCCCGCAGAACGGGGGCACGGCGCCCGGGCTCATCTGCCCGGTGGGCAACAAGGTGGTCTACGCGGTCCCCGGTGTCCCGTACGAGATGGCTGAGATGTTCGACCGCGCCATCCTGCCCGACCTGCGCGCCCGCATGGCCGAGGCCGGCGAGGAGGGCGTGATCGCCAGCCGGGTGCTGCGGACATGGGGAGCGAGCGAGTCCACGCTGGCCGAGTCCCTGCAGGGGCGGATCGACGTGCTCGATTCGGGTGGCGACGTCACGCTCGCCTTCCTCGCCTCGGGCATCGAGGGCATCAAGGTGCGGGTCACGGCCCGGGCGCGCACGCTCGACGACGTCACCGCGCTGCTCGACAAGGAGGAGGCCGAGGTGCGCCGCGCCATCGACGAGCGCCTCGGCGACATCGTCTTCGGCGTCGACGACGAGTCCATGGAGGTCGCCATCGCGGCACGCCTGGTCGCCCGCGGGCTGACCTTCGGCGTGGCGGAGTCCCTCACTGGCGGGCTCATCGCCTCTCGGCTGGTCAACGTGCCGGGAGCGTCGGCGTGGTTCCGCGGTGGCGTGGTGGCCTATCACTCGGAGGTCAAGTTCGACGTGCTCGGGGTGCCCACCGGGCCGGTGGTGACCGAGCCGGCCGCGGCGGCCATGGCCGCGGGTGCCGCCCGGGTCACCGGAGCCGACGTGGGCCTGGGCATCACCGGGGTGGCCGGGCCGGACGAGCAGGAGGGCGTGGCGCCCGGGACGGTCTTCGTGGGCCTGTCGCTGCCCGGGCAGCCCACTCAGACCCGCCAGCTGCGGGTCCCGGGGGACCGGGAACGCGTCCGCCAGTTGGGGGCCATTTCGGCCCTCGACCTGCTCCGACGCGCTCTCGACGCCCACAACTCCTGAACCCCCGCGTTCACAGGAGGCCCACAGCGGGGCCACACTGGACGGAGAGTCGGTGGCGCGATTCTGTGAGCGCAGGAGGTACGACAAGTGAAGACCGACAACGGACCGCGTGTCCTGGTGGTGGACGACGAGCCCTCGATCGTCGATGCAGTGGCGACGTCGCTGCGCTACGAGGGGTTCACCGTGGACGAGGCGATGACCGGCCGCAAGGCCCTGGCCCAGGCCCAGGAGGACCCGCCCGATCTCGTCATCCTCGACGTGATGCTGCCCGACCTCGACGGCCTCGAGGTGACCCGGCGCCTGCGCGCCGACGGGCTGCGCGTCCCGGTCCTGTTCCTCACGGCCCGGGACACGCTGCAGGACAAGCTGGCCGGGCTCACGGTGGGTGGCGACGACTATGTCACCAAGCCCTTCGCTCTCGCCGAGGTGATCGCCCGGGTGCATGCCATCCTGCGCCGCACCGGCTACGAGCCTGAGGACGACGGCATCCTCCGGTTCTCCGACGTGGAGCTCGACGAGAGCGCGCACGAGGTGCGCCGCGCCGGGAACCCGATCAACCTCACCGCGACGGAGTTCAACCTGCTGCGTTACTTCATGCTCAACCCGCGCCATGTCCTCTCCAAGGCGCAGATCCTCGACCACGTCTGGCACTACGACTTCGGCGGTGACGGCAACGTGGTGGAGACCTACGTCAGCTATCTGCGCAAGAAGCTCGAGAAGTTCGGACCTCCGCTGATCCACACCATCCGTCTGGTCGGTTACACGCTGAGGGAGCCCGAGACCGTCAACGGAGCAGCCTGAGTGTCCCTGCGGCTCCGACTCCTCCTGGCCGTCGGGGCCATCGCGATCGTCGCGCTCGTCGTGGCCGACGTCGCCACCTACTCGGCGCTTCGCTCCTCGCTCTACAGCCAGATCGACCAGGAGCTGTCGCAGCACGAGTCCCGGTTCTTCGTGGACTCGACCGGCGCCGTTCGCTGCCCGTCACCGCGCAGCGAGTTCGGAGGCACGCCGACCGCCGCCGGCCCGGGAGCCGGTCCGGGGCCGAACGACGGTGACGGGGGCTCCGCCAACATCTTCGGCATCAGCTACATCTCCGTGGTGAACCAGCACGGAGATGTCGTCCAAGGGTTGGAGTGCCCCGCCTACGTGGGAGACCACCCGTACCGGCCGTCATTGCCGTCGACCATCACGGGATTCACCACGCAGTCGGACGGGACCCAGGCCGTCTACTTCACGACTGGATCGATCGCGCAGGGAGGCCCGTCGTTCCGGGTGCGAGCACAGAAGCTGAGCGGTGGTGACGTCTTCGTGCAGGCCCAGACGATCGGTGACCAGACGAGCACGCTGCACACCCTCTTCCTGATTGAGCTCGCCGTGACGGCCGGTGCGTTGGTGTTCGCGCTCGCGGCGGGGTGGTGGCTCGTTCGCCTCGGGCTGCGGCCGCTCGAGGACGTCGAGCGAACGGCGGACTCCATCGCCGCCGGCAACCTCGACCAGCGCGTCCCGGGCGCGGAGAAGCCCACCGAGGTCGGTCGCCTGGCCAAGGCGCTCAACGTCATGCTGGAGCGCATTCAGACGGCGTTCGCGGCCCGGCTGGCCTCCGAGGCCCGCCTGAAGGAGTCCGAGCACCATCTGCGCCAGTTCGTCGCTGACGCGTCGCACGAGCTCCGTACGCCCATCGCCGCGGTGTCGGCCTACGCGGAGCTGTTCGAGCGGGGGGCCGCCCAGCACTCCGATGACCTCCCCCGGGTGGTGTCGGGGATTCGCACGGAGACGGCGCGCATGGACCGCCTCGTCACCGACCTGCTCACGCTCGCCCGGCTGGACGAGGGCGTGCCCATGCAGAAGGCGCCGGTCGAGCTGGTGTCGCTGGCATCCGAGGCGGTGCGTACCGCCACCGCGGTGGGGCCCGAGTGGCCGGTCCGGTTCTGGGCGGCACGACCGGTCGAGGTGATCGGGGACCAGGATCGCCTGCGCCAGGTGATCGACAACCTGCTGGCCAACGTCCGGGCCCACACCCCGCCGGGGACGGCGGCGACCGTACGGGTGGACCAGGTGGGCGAAGAGGCCGAGGTGGAGGTGCGCGACACCGGACCGGGCATGCCGGCCGAGGAGGCCCGCCACGTCTTCGAGCGCTTCTACCGGGCCGACCCGGCGCGGGCGCGCACCAGCGGTGGCAGCGGCCTGGGTCTCTCCATCGTGGCGGCCATCGTGGCCGCGCACAGCGGCACGGTCTCGGCCACCTCGGCGCCGGGACTCGGAATGACCGTGACGGTTCGGATCCCGATGAGCACGGTGGAGCTCGACGAGGAGCAGGCCGAAGCGGGCGGGACACCCGAGTCAGCTGCCTGAGGCCGCCATCGTGCGCCGCCCGCGATTCACACCGGATCCACAGCCGACCTTCACGGAGCCCGGAGGCGACTCCGGCACCATGCGTGACATGACAGCACTGGCTCCCTTCGAGGCTGACGTGGATCCCCGCCGGGTCCCGGTGGACGTCGAGATCGTCGTGCCCGTCTACAACGAGGCGGCGCAGCTGGAGGAGAGGATCACCGCTCTCCGGACCTTCCTCGACGAGTCCTTCCCGTTCCGGGCGCTCGTCACGATCGTGGACAATGCGAGCACCGACGACACCTACCGCGTGGCGAGCCGGCTCGCCGCCGGCGTGCCCGGCGTCGCGGCGATGCACCTGCCGCGCAAGGGGCGGGGCTACGCCCTGCGCTCGGCATGGTCGACCAGCGAGGCTCCCGTCGTCGCCTACATGGACGTCGACCTCTCGACCTCACTGTCGGCCCTGCTCCCGCTCGTGGCACCGCTGCTCTCGGGTCATCGGGACGTCGCCATCGGCTCACGTCTGGCCAACGGCGCGCACGTGGTGCGCGGGCCCAAGCGCGAGCTGATCTCCCGGGCCTACAACCTGCTCCTCAAGCTCACGCTGCGGGGCCGCTTCAGCGACGCCCAGTGCGGGTTCAAGGCGCTGCGTCGCGACGCGGCGGAGACGCTGCTGCCGCTCGTCGAGGACAACGAGTGGTTCTTCGACACCGAGCTGCTGGTCACGGCCGAGCGGCTGGGCCTGCGGATCGGCGAGGTCCCGGTGGACTGGGTCGACGACCCCGACTCGCGGGTGGACATCGTGTCGACCGCGACCGACGACCTGCGCGGCGTGTGGCGGATGCTGGTCCGGCGACCCAAGGGCCTCCGCCGGATCCGCTCCAACGAGGTCACCTCCGATCAGCTCCTGCGCTTCGCCGGCGTGGGTGTGGTGTCCACGCTCGGCTACCTCTTCCTCTTCGTCGCCTGGCGGCCTCTGATCGGTGCCTTCGGTGCCAACGCCGTCGCCATGGCGATCGCCACCCTGTTCAACACGGCGGTCCACCGCGAGCTCTCCAGTACGACGGACGGCCAGAGCCGTCGCGGTCGCCTGCTCGCCGTCGCCGGTGGGGCGTACGCCCTGAGCCTCGCCTTCACCACCCTGGGGCTCGTCGTCGCCCAGTGGGTGGCTCCGGGTGCACTGGTGCCCGAGCTCGTCGCGATCACCGTGGCCAACGTGGTCGCTGCTGTCTTCCGGTTCGCCGTGCTGCGGGCCTGGATCTTCCGCCCGAGCGCACGCCCGGGTGCCGACCCGATGGAGGTGTCACGATGACGGACCTCACGCCCGCCCCCGACGCCCCCGTCGGGCTGCTCGACCCGCCGGCGCAACTCGTTGCCGCCCCGAGTCACGACCTCCATGCCCCGACGCCGACCGGATCCGCGTGGCCCCCCGGCCCGCGGCGCGGCCGCGTGGCCCGTTTCGTGCGCGGCAAGGAGAGCGACGCGCCCTGGGTGCGGCCCGCGCTGCTGGCGCTGCTGGCGGCGACCGCGGTCCTCTACCTGTGGGACCTCGGTGCCAGTGGTTGGGCGAACTCCTTCTACTCGGCGGCCGTGCAGGCCGGCACGAAGAGCTGGAAGGCCTTCTTCTTCGGGTCCTCGGACTCCTCCAACTTCATCACGGTGGACAAGCCGCCGGCCTTCCTGTGGCCCATGGAGATCTCGGCCCGGATCTTCGGCCTCAACTCCTGGAGCATGCTCGCTCCCCAGGCCCTCGAGGGCGTCGCCACCGTCGGCCTGGTCTACCTGTCCGTCCGGCGCTGGTTCAGCGCGCAGGCCGCGCTGCTCGGCGGCGCGGTCGTCGCGCTCACGCCGGTGGCCGCCATGATGTTCCGCTACAACAACCCCGATGCCCTGCTGGCGCTGCTGCTGACCGGTGCTCTGTACGCCACCATGCGCGCGCTCGAGCGGGCCCAGACCAAGTGGGTCGTCCTAGCCGGGGCCCTCGTCGGGTTCGGCTTCATCACCAAGATGATGCAGGCCTTCCTCATCATCCCGGTGATGGCCGTGGTGTACCTGCTCGCCGCGCCGACGGGATGGTGGCGACGGTTGTGGCAGGTCGTGGTCATGGGCCTGGCGGTGCTCGTGGCGGGCGGTTGGTGGGTGGCCGCGGTCGCGCTCACCCCGGCGGCGGACCGGCCCTACGTGGGCGGGTCGCAGAACAACAGCATCCTCAACCTCATCTTCGGCTACAACGGCTTCGGCCGCCTCAACGGCAGTGAATCCGGGAGCGTCGGGGGTGGACGGGTCGCCGGGAGCATGTGGGGACCCACCGGGTTGACCCGGCTCTTCAACAGCGAGTTCGGGAACATGATGTCGTGGCTGCTCCCTGGCGCGCTGTTGATGGGCGCCATCCTGCTCGCCGTCACCATCCGGGCCCGCCGCACCGACCGCGAGCGCGCCGCGCTGCTGCTGTGGGGTGGATCGCTCGTGAGCACCGGCCTGGTCATCAGCCTGGCGCAGGGCATCATCCACCCCTACTACGCGGTCGCCCTGGCGGCGCCGCTCGGTGGCCTGGTCGGGATCGCCACGATGGGTCTGTGGCAGCGCCGTGCGAGGTGGGTGGGGAGGATCGGCCTCGCCGCCGGCCTCGCCGCCACGGTGGTCTGGAGCTACGTGCTCCTGGGGCGCACGTCGGACTGGTTCCCCGCTCTGCGCCCCGTCGTCGCGGTGGTGGGATCACTCGGGGTCATCGCCATCCTCGCCCTCCCGCTGCTGCGATCGGTGCCGAAGCTCGCGATCGGGCTCGTCGCCACACTCGGCCTCGGTGCCGCCCTCGCCGCGCCGCTCTTGTCGACGGTGGCCACGGCGAACACCCCGCACAGCGGGGCCATCCCGTCGGTCACCCCGTCACCGGCCGGTGGCCTGGGTGGCCCGGGTGGAGGCTTCGGCGGCGGCGGTCCGGGCGGAGGTTTCCGACGTGCATTCGGCGGCGGCTTCCCCGGCGCGGGCACCGGCACCGGCCGCTTCCCCGGCGCGGGCACCGGGACGGGCGGCTTCCCAGGCGCGGGCGGCTTCCCAGGCGCGGGCACCGGGACCTTCCCCGGCGCGGGCACCGGGACCGGCGGCGCAGCTCGCCGCGCCTTCGGCGGCGGTGGCGGTGGTGGGTTCTTGAGCTCGAGCCAGTCCAACCCCGCGCTCAACAAGCTGCTCCAGGCGAACGCCAGCCGCTACACGTGGGCCGCCGCCACGGTGAACTCGAACAATGCGGCCGGCTACCAGCTCGGGAGCGGAGAGCCGGTGATGGCCATCGGCGGGTTCAACGGGACCGACCCGGCGCCGACGCTGGCCCAGTTCGAGAAGTACGTGTCGGAAGGCAGGATCCACTACTTCATCTCCGGCTCGGGCGGTTTCGGCGGCGGGGCCGGGGGTGCGGGTGGCACGAGCAACGACGCATCGCAGATCACGTCGTGGGTCGAGTCGCACTACACGGCCCAGACCGTGGGTGGGGTGACCGTCTACAACCTGTCGTCCTGAGGGACCTGCAGGGGCGTCGGCTCAGAGCAGTTCGAGGTAGCGCTCCAGCGTCGCGGCGTCGAAGGCGACGAACCGGATCAGGGTGACATCGGTGTCCGCGGCGCGGACGGTCGTCACGGCGACCTCGGCGGCCTGTCCCGGCGGATAGCCGAACACCCCGGTCGATATGGCGGGGAAGGCGACCGAGCGCGCGCCTACCTCGTCGGCCACGGCCAGGGTGCTGCGGTAGCACGAGGCGAGCGTTTCCGACTCACCCGCGGCGCCACCCTCCCAGACCGGGCCGACGGTGTGGATGATGAAGCGTGCCGGCACGTCGAACCCGTCGGTGACCACGGCCTGGCCGGGTGGGCAGCCGCCGATGGCACGGCAGGCGGCCTGCAACGCCTCGGCCCCCGCGGCGCGGTGGATGGCCCCGTCGACTCCTCCGCCACCGCGCAGGTGACGGTTGGCGGCGTTGACGACGGCGTCGACGCGTTCGGTGGTGATGTCGCCCAGGGCGGCCTCGAGCCGCAGGGGCACCCGGCCTACCCCGCCGTGGTTGTCGTGGTGGCGCCCGAGGTGGTCGCGGGGACCAGCTTGAGCAGGGACACCGAGGTCCCGGGTGCCGACTCGCTCGTCTTTTCGCCCCACTTGGTGAAGACGACGACGCCGTGGATCGCCGTGGAGCCTCCCGTCTTGCCCGGGTTCGTCACCTCTTCGATGGGCACCGGGGAGCCACTGGACGGGACGTAGAGGACCACGGGCACCTTGCTCCCGCTCTGCGTGCTGACCGAGCCGCGCACGGCCTCGACGTGCTGGCCCTGCACCGTGGTGGCGGAGCCGTAGCTGTACGGGCCGCTCATCTGCAGCTCGGTCGTCACCTGCGAGTTGAGCAGCCCACTGACGAGCTCGCCCAGGGCGCTGTTCGAGGTCGGGAAGGAGAGCCAGGTCCCCGCGTACTTCTTGGACTGGGCCTTCGTGAGCCCGATCACGTTCTGGAGGGCGGTGGCGTTGCCCTGCACGTATCCGGTCGACCCGACCACCTTGGCGCTCACGTGCTCTGCGAGCGATCCCTTCTTCACCGTCAGCGTCTGCGCGCCGGAGGTGACACCGGTGTCGCCGTCGACCTCAATGGAGACCCCTCCCTGGGTGGCCGAGGAGGCGAAGTGCACACCCTGGGTGCCGGCCGCCTTGATGGCGGCCTGGTACTCGGCCTGGGCGCTCGGCGTGGTGGCGGCGCCGGCGGTGGGCGGGAGCACGGCGAAAGCGGCCAGGGCACCGATGCCGGCGACGGCGATCGCGGCGTTGCGAACGTGAATGGGGCGCGTGGGGCGCATGGAGTGCATGACCTTCACTCTCTGGGGGGTTACCGGCCCGGGGGCGCAGACGTCCGCCGGGGTCGTTTGGGGGTTGGGACATTTTCGCACGCCCCGGGGCGGGACCGCGGTCGGGGGGCCCCGCCGTCACGCCGTGCTGATCCGACCGATGGATATCGTGGCCTGCGGGGCTTCCGGGCGCACGATCTCCCCCCACTTGGAGTAGACGACGTGCTCGGCGGCGGTGGGCTTGCCCTGGGCGTCGAGCGAGTCCTCCTCCACGGGGACGTGGGTCCCCCGGGCCCGGACGTAGAGGACGACGTGGAGCACCGTCTTGGTCCCGAAGTCCTGGGTGCCCTGAATGGCGTCGACCGCCGTGCCCTCGATGGTGCGGGGGCGCCCGAGCGAGAGCGGCTCCTTGAGCGCCAGCTCCTTGACCAGGTCCTGTGAACGGACACCAGCGACGAGCTGGGAGAACGCGGCGTCGTCGGTCGGGAACTCGATCCATTGGCCCGCGGCGACGGCCGCCTGCGTCGCGCTCATGCCGGCCAGGCTCTCGAGCCCACCCGCGTTGCCCTTCAGGTAGGTGATGCCACCGATCACGTCGATCGTGGCGCTGTCGTCCAGGGACCCCTTCCCCGTGAGGACCGTCTGCGTGCCCGAGGCGGGGCCGGCGTCCCCGCTCTCGACGAGGTTCACCTTCGACTGGGTCGACGAGGACGCGTAGTGGACGGACCACGAGTGGGTGGTGGCGAGGGCTTCCTGGTACAGCGTCGACGCGCTCGGCGTGGAGGCCGCCGCGGTCGTCTGGGGGGCCATGGCCAGGACCCCGGCCAGCACGGTCCCGGCCAGCACGGTCCCGGCCAGGACGGTCCCGGCCAGCACGGTCCCGGCCAGCACGGTCCCGGCCAGCCCAGCGCCGGCTCCCTGCCTTCTCTCGCGCACCGCACCTCTCCCGTCTCCCCACTTCCCGCCGTGGACGCGTCAGCTTCGCACGCGGTGGGTGCGCCGCTCCGTCACGATCGGGCGGTTCTTCCTGTCGGCCCGGCCGGGGGAGCGACCGTTCTCCGGCGGTCTCCGGCATCCGCCAGGAGGGTCCACGGCCTACGAACACACGTTCGTTATGATGCAAACAGGCAGCGCCGGCGGGTTCGTCACACCCCCGCCGTAGGGTCACCGCACAGCACCGGTCGAGGCCGGCACGGGTCGCAGAGCGCACACGAAGGAGAGATAGATGGCCGAAACGGAACGGGACAAGGCGCTGGACGCCGCACTGGGTCAGATCGAGAAGCAGTTCGGCAAGGGCTCGGTCATGCGCATGGGCGACAACCTCTCCATGAACATCGAGTCCATCCCCACCGGCGCCCTCTCCCTCGACCTCGCGCTGGGCATCGGCGGGCTCCCCCGGGGTCGCATCGTCGAGATCTACGGCCCCGAGTCGTCGGGCAAGTCGACCCTGGCCATGCACGCGGTGGCCGAGGCGCAGCGCAACGGTGGCATCTGCGCCTACATCGACGCCGAGCACGCCATGGACCCGGTCTACGCGCGGGCCATCGGGGTCAACGTCGACGATCTCCTCATCTCGCAGCCCGACACCGGCGAGCAGGCACTCGAGATCGCCGACATGCTGATTCGCTCCGGGGCGCTCGACGTCCTGGTCATCGACTCGGTGGCGGCCCTGACGCCACGGGCCGAGATCGAGGGCGAGATGGGGGACACCCACGTCGGCCTCCAGGCGCGCCTCATGTCCCAGGCCCTGCGCAAGCTCACGGGCACGCTGTCGAAGTCCAGCACCATCGCCATCTTCATCAACCAGCTGCGGGAGAAGATCGGCGTGATGTACGGGTCGCCCGAGGTCACCCC
>Ga0182030_10013813_pt1 | contig 16027 bp, 13 predicted proteins | sample 812S3MmetaG_FD_121299 | JGI IMG/M metagenome (GOLD analysis project Ga0182030, IMG submission 121299) | Permafrost microbial communities from Stordalen Mire, Sweden - 812S3M metaG (Illumina Assembly) | ecosystem: Environmental > Terrestrial > Soil > Wetlands > Permafrost | place: Sweden...
GGAAGACGAATCCCCCTCTCGGTCCCCACCCAAAAACCGAATCAGAACTACTCAATCCGTTAATAGCAGGTTGGGAAGCTACAGTCCACCATCCCTTCCTGTTCAAGTCCAATAACTCCTTTCGAATCGTATCAGTCTCATCATTCAACCCCTCCTCACTCCAAGGAATGGCATTTATCTCCCTTCTAATATGCCTCAAGAACACAGCCGTGATATCTTCTACGCTTTGCGGGTATCCCCATAATTTTATCGCGGAGGTGACGGACATGTGTAGAGAAACACCATATCCATCTATCTCTCCGTAAGCAGGAGAACGCGCATCGCCCCAGCGGCCGTTAGGATAATCGTCCCAGGTTGCTTCGCGTCCCAAGGAGCCTTCGCCTTCTGAGATTGCGAGGTGCGTTGCGCGGGGGATGAGACCATCGGCGTTCGGAATGGATGCCAGAGCGGGAGTCGTTTCATATTTTGGGGAGGAGGGTGTGACGGTGATAACGTGATTGTGGGGGTCGGTGCCGATGGAGGATTGGCGGCGAGAGGTACGGCGGTTGGTGGGGCTGATGGAGGGTTCTTTGAGCTCGGAGATTGGGAGGGGCTCGAGGATTGCGGATTCGTCTAAGGGGTCGAGAGGGATGGGTGGGATGAGAGAGGTTCGCTCGAGGATGAATGAGACTGCCTTTTCGAGGTTGAGCGTGTAGAAGTGGAAACCTCGCGGTAATAGCGAAGGCTCGGATCGTATGTGGTTGATTATTTCGGAGACAACGTCGACTCCAACCTTCTTCACCATCTCGTCGTCACCACGTACTTTGTCCAATCTCTCCATAATATCCGTCGGTAATGCCGCATGACTGAGTTTCGTAGTCCGTTTAATCATCTGGTAGCTCTGAATAGGCATCATGCCTGGTATAATCGGAATCTCCTTAAAAGCCCCACTCTCATGCCCTCTTAACTCTTTCTCAAACCTCTCGTACGCCTTCACATCAAAGAACAACTGCGTCATGATGAAATCCGCACCAGCCTGAACCTTCTCCACCAAGAACGGTAAATCGTGCTCGAGGCACTGTCCCTCAGGATGCGATTCATCCGCATGTCCCTCCGGATAAGCAGCCACCCCCACACAGAAATAATCCCCATACTGCCTCCTAATATACCTCACCAAATCGACCGCCCACTCAAATTTCTCCTCTTCCTCCCCATCCCCTCCATTCACTCCCGCCCCACCATTATAATTCCCCTCCCGAACCTCATACTCCCCACCCCTCGGCGGATCCCCCCTCAACGCCAACACATTCCTAATACCCAAACGCTTCGCCCCTTCTAGCGCACGATCCACCAACGCCTTACTCATATTCGTACACGTCAAATGCAAGCACGTCGTCAACCCCAACTCTTTCTGACAGAGCCCTGCAAGCTCCAGCGATTTCTGCGCCGTGCTGCCGCCTGCTCCCCACGTCACGGTAACGAAGAGGGGGCGCAGGGCACGGGACATGCGGTCGAGGCGTGCGCGGAGGTTGGAGGACCCGGCGGGAGTTTTGGGGGGGAAGAATTCGAGGGAGAAGTACGTGGAGTGGGGAGGGAGGGAGGCGATTTTGTGGGTTATTTTTTCGGAGTGGTCATTGGTTGATTTAGACATTTTGAGGGTTTGTGTGTGGCAGGTATGCAGATTGCAGATTGGAGACTGCGAATTGCAGGTTTGAGGTACGTTGTGGTTGTTGGAGGAAAGAAGAGGAGTAAGGCTACGAGGGATGGTGGGGTTGATTTCGAAATTCTTTTGTCGGTACAAGCTTCGCACGGAGGCGCCACAAAAGTTCATGGAATCGGGGTCCGGGATTCCCTCATTGGGATCGAGTGCATACAAAGAACTTGTGACTTTTATTTGATATATTGAATTTATTGTCATCAATACAAAATCTATCTTAAACGTAATCAACAGCCGTAATTCAATCCTAAATCCATCAATCCTTCTCTAGCACCCTCTAAATCAGGCATCCCCTCAATTTCATCCAATTCTTTCTTGTCCTTAATCAACCAAAATGCTTTGGCAGCATCTGCAAATCCCTGTGAACATCGCTCTATATCCTCCTCGCTCACGGCGGCAAAACACAATCTGAAATATTTCCATCCTTTCGCATCTCTAATCTCATCAGTAGGACTAAACATAGTTCCAGGAGCGACCAAAACTAAGTATGGTCTTGTTGTCAGGAAAAGCCACATGTAATTGGAGAGTTTCGCAGCTTCAACTTGTCCCCATAATGGATGGCTCTCGTAATGCATCTTTATCCAGAGGAACATGCCTCCTCGAGGCCAATCGAAGGAATACATTTTCGTCTTGGAAATAACAGCCCAATCGCTGTCGGAGGATTTGATTGGCGTGCCTTGTTTCAATTGAAATCTACCTTCCTCGAGAATGGAGCACATGCGGTTCATTCTTCGCTCATATGAACCTCTTAATCCTTCTAGCCATCTGACCCATCCATCAGCTTTCCAGCCAGAAAACGATTTTTGTTCGTGCTTTGACTTCTTTGAGAATTCAGCCGCGGCTGGTTGAGGTCCCATGATCAACTCAGCAATCATAGATTGAACGAAGCCAGAAGGTTGCTGCGTAGAAGTTTCCGTGATGCGAAGGATTCGTTCAATAATTGCAGGTTGTGCAGTGATCCATCCAAGACGGCACCCAGGAGCAACGGTCTTTGAGAACGTGTCCAGACGTATTACACGACCATCTGGATCGAGATTCAAGGAAGAGGGAACCAAGCTATCAAGGAAGGGGAAACCTGAAGACTTGGCGAATGTATGCACTGGAGCTGGTGTTGGAGGGGATAGTCCGCGAGCTTCCGCCTCGAGCGCTGCTGCTGAGGGGAATTGGAGATACCAGTACGGGTCATCTTCAATGATAATAACATCGTACTTGCTGCAAACAGCATATAGCTCCTTGCGTCTTTGAATGGAGAGAGTTCCACTCGTAGGGTTTTGACCGATGCTGCTCTTGTCAGCTCAACCTCCGCAAATACTTGATGCACTCACGTTACAGTATACAACAGATGTGGTCTCTTTCCCTTACTCTCATCCCAGTTCTCGAGGACGTCCTCCAAACTACCTGGTCCGCTCGGAAGCATGCCCTGAAAATCTATCTTCACAGGCACAACTTGTAAGCCTCTCGGTTTGGCACCCTGCACGGCATTCATGTATGCGAACTCTTCGACCAAAAGACCCTCTCTTTCCCTCACCCAATCACGTTCCTCGCTCCAAACATTACTCAGTGCTTCAAGGACCTTCGCAGGGCCATCTGTGTTGCCTACTGTGAGAATAATTTCCGGCCCATCGAGATATGGTACGTTGGGCTGAAGGTGTTCGCGCGTGAATTGACGAAGGAACGAGTAAAGTGGTGGGTAACCTTGCGCGGTTCCATATTGTAGGGCAGTCGTCAAATCGATCTTTTGTAGAGGGTTTGTGAGGCTTGAGGTATGTGGAACTGTGATGTGGGAAGAAGCGCTTGCATCGGGCTTCTTGATCGAGGTGGCGGCGAGCTTTTCAGATAGAGCATTCGGATCGTTTGGAGTGGGCTTGAATCGTTCTGGTTGTGCGATTTGAGCTTCGAGGGTCTCGTATGGAAAGAATGATGCATTTGGGAGTCCTGCAGAGCTGCATTAGTTGATGACGCGGATATTGACGGCGTTTGATGTTATTGATGATGAACTGACCTCCAGCCAGATTGCCAATTCCAGGAATTAAGAAGAACTTATAGAAATCCTTGATCTTGCTCTCCTTTCTAGCAGCTGTGACTCTGGAGAAATGGGAACTGAGGTCAAGAGGTGGCTTGGGACCAGAGCCCAAAGGAGTTGCATCTCTCTCTGAGACGTATTCGAAATCCGCCATGATATTAGAAAGAAGACTTCTACTGGTACCTAACTTTGTATGTTTCTAAACAGTAAATGATAATGATGATTATCAGGGTAAAAGAGAGGTCTGATACATAAAGTCCAAAGATGGGGTTGTATCAACATCCCCATACTGATGGCTTTCGCGATAAGAAATGAACTAGGGGTGCTCTCCAATGACAAAGCATGGCGAGTCCGGCAAGTCGAGGATAGGAAGGTCCACCAAATCACGGGTGTCATGATTAGGGCGCTCATGGTGATTAGTATTTAGGCCGAGCATGGGGCAGAAGGAAGACTAGGTATGATTGACTGATGGGAAGGATGATGAAATTGAGGATATAAATTGTCTGATATATGTAGAAGTACAAATGCAGAGAGAAGGGACGTAACGAATAGTACTAGTACCGAACTTTGGCAGAACCTCTCCCAGTCAAAGGCGGGGTGAGTTGGCTTGCATCGCGAGTTGCGTGCGACGGCGTAAAATTGCGAATCTCTCCTTTCACACCACGCGTACTGGACTTTCGCGTCGACGTCTGTAAGAAGAGGTATAGACGAGGCTGATACACTTCGTCCTCAACCTTCTTCAACATACAAGGCTACCATCGCTCTAGTACCTAGGGGTCCTTTCGACCACTCGGTCAACACTCTCTCGCTGAAAGTTCCGGGAGAGAAAAATATTCCATCATGGCTACAAGTTAAAGCTTCATACATCCCAGGTTGATGGGGAATGCTCCTCTGGATCCTTCATGGGGAATGGTTTCCCTCCAAGTTCGTGACTCGAAGAACGCGCTTTTACTGAAAGTTCTCCAAGTCGTTCCGCCTTCGAGATGTCAAATAATTTATCAAGATTGCTTCAAAGTACTCTATATATCACATTCCCTCAGATGTCGTCTGACTAGAGTTCGTGCTACGTCGTATGCATTCATATACCTTTCATGCATCTCATTGTACAGCGAGACGGGATTGCGAGATCGCACCTAAATGGTTAGGATCTACTTGTCTGACAAATTGGTGCACTCTACTGTTCATTCTGCTACTACCGGTGGGATGGTTTGAATCTTAGTTTCTGCGAGTTCATTCCATGTACGATTTTGCTGTCTGACTGTCCGACTTATACTTGTGTCGCAGCATCAGCGGCAAATGAGAAAATTCCGGCGCTGGACATTAGTTGGCATAACTACTGGCATCAGTTCACCAATCATCCTATAGCTTTTCAGTCTTGTTCCGAATTTGCGCTGATCTCTGTTTGATAATATTCAATATATGGGTGGAGGCCAAGTTCATCAGCTCTCCCCTACGCAATGTCTGAATCGGCCCAGAACATTACTATTCCGAACAAATGTTCGCATTCCCTATCTATACAATCTCGAATAGTACAGAAAAGGATCATCTCATTTCCTCTGCCTATACTCTTTCATCCAAAATATTCTCATATGCGACCAACTCCTCAAGAAATTTTCTAGAGACACCAGCAACGGCGAAGAGTCCCAGACAGTGTATGAGCTCAACAGCAGCACCAACTTTGCAATAGCTGCCAGCGGAGAATAAACCACAAACTTTAGTCTCCTACTCTTACGCCACAGCCACGCACACACCAGCAATACCAGTGCACACAAACAGACCGTCGAAATCACAAATGTTTTCCAAGAAGCACCAGAACCAGTCAACTCAGAGATGTTCATCCCAAAGAACGAGGTAGCGAGAGACAAAGGGATGAACACAAACGCCAGGAATGAGACTCGTCCAACTGTGTTGGCTTGCTGGATTGACTTTCGCGATTCTTGCAAGGCGAGGTTGCCTATATTCAATTGGATCGTATCTCTTACGTGCGTTTCCAACAGACGTGCTTTCGCTAATAAGTTGTTCTGTCTGGTTTGAAATATCTGAGTAATTGTCCCAATATCTGAGTTGAAGGCTTGAAATTCTTCAAGTCGGGAAAAAATGGCGCTATAATCCTCGATGGCGCAACGACCAATTCGCCAACGATAGGATAAGATCGCGTCATAGCGCGCGAGGGTAGCTGCTGAGAGACCCAGGCTTTTTGACATCCATCTATCGTGGGTTGTGCGTAGAGCGAGGAGTTGAATTCGAAAGTGATTTTCAAGAATTGCAAGGAAAGGCTCAAGAATCCGGATATGGTCTTGGTTCAAAGCTATCAGCTGTGCTGGTGTGATATTTGACAGGTAGGTGATGGCGCTTTTGGAGGATAGTGTTGGTGCAATCTTGGGGAGCTCTAAAAGTTCGTCTCCCTTAGTCATAATGGTCTCCTTCCCTGAATAACACCTCACTATCACTGTCCGCTGTGTTAGAGACTTGCAGGGTCAACAACGAATTGATTCCCAGAAGACTTACAAGCTTTGAAGCCTGCGCTGTTATACACTCCCTCTGCGAACGCTGCCCAAAGTCGTGCAGCTTTCTGTGGCTCCCTCCAGATCGGAATAATATCATGCTCGAAACCCAGCGTCAAACACCTTTCACTGTCATGCATTTCTCGTGATGGATATTCTGCACTTCCGAAGGCAAAGCCATGTGATTGTAGTCTCGCAATGTCATGATAGGTCTGGGCAACAAATCTTGCATGCTGGGCGTCTACCGAAGGAATCGCCCCACTAGGATGCCTGGCAGAGAGTTCCCTGACAATCGTGGCCCTTGCCCACTTATCTCTTTCCTTCGCGCTGATCATCGAATCAAAGAAAGCAGGGCTTATATTGTAGGTGCCACCCAGCGTATCAATCAATGCCGGCTCAAAGCATGGCAGCCATTCCTCATATCCAGCTGGTCCATGTGCACCTGACATCTGCGAATCGATTAAAATCAACCTCGTCTTACCTTCCCCCATGACTTTTAGAGCTTCATGAAACCCACTTTGGGATTCCAATTTGGGAAAGTGCTGTATCAAAACTTTATCATCGTGGAAATCAAAGATCCACGCTTCGTCCGGTTTGGGAGCTTTGGTTAAGATCCCACTCTGGCTCTCATTTTCGACAGGCCCCTGTGCTACATCATTACTCTCTTGTACAGCTATTTTGTCCTGCAGAAACCTCGAAAGGAAGACATAACTAATTTGTAGATCAATCTTGTGCTCTCAACACCTCAGAATTGCCAAGGCTGGGATGCACGTACTCGGGATCCGTCTGCGCCAGGCGCCCTATGTGGTCAATATAAGGATACCTCCCTCCTGTCGCTGCAACTTCTGTCGGAGGGACATTCTCCATATCTATGACGGTATCTGATTGAGAAGTCATCGTTTGCGATGGAAGTTGAAATTATAAGTTGTAAGGCTGGAGGGTTGAGTTGGAAACCGAAGCTGTCATGAGGATCGGCGCATGGTCAGGGTCTAAGCGATGATGTGGCTGGTGCCTGCGTTTATTTTTGCCAGAGAGGAGGATGGAGAAGATGTGGGTACAAATAACTGTGGTCACATCATCAATGCACGTCACAAAAAAGCAAAAGTGATGGGCAAAATAATTCAAGAGCAAGATAAGGGCGAAAAATAAGACGAAAAGTAAGTATAAAGACCTCGAGAAAGTCTAACCCCCCACCCCAATCAATCAATGATTTTGAAAAAGCAAGAGAAATACCAATTGCCAAGTGGCCACCAAAGATTCAAAATCCTGTCACCACTTTCCATTATACAAACAATATTCACACCATTTATTTTCACTTTCCAAGCATTATCATTGCCCCTTCAACGCCCAATATCCACACGTTGTTAACTCCGCAACTCTCTTCCCTCCCATCCAAGTTTCTCCAATTATGTGTCCACTCATGTCCCTTTCACTGTCTATAAACTATCCCCTGTTAGCATGTGATGAAAGATCCATGCCTAGGAGTAGGACTCACAAAGGTCGCATTCCGTTGCTTCCGAACTTGAGTAGGACAGCTCCTCGAAGTCGAAGAGAATTTGATGACCGACTCGAAGTATGCTTCTTGAATCTCAAGAAATATGTATGCTGCGTGCTGATTGTTTCTTCTGGAAGGGAATCTTGTGCTTCGTTATACCCATTCGTATTTTCTTGATGTATCTCGTTGCACAACTCAAACGCAAATTCGTATCTGAACAATTAAAACCTACTTTGGTTGACAAATTGCACGCGTTTCATCGTTTTTTGACGCAGGGGGCTGAAATCTTTTGGTATGCAAGTGCACAGTAAAAGTCGCATTCGATATTATGCAATTACACAATTATAGCTATAACGCTTGATGGAAATAGGGGCTAGAAATACATTCGCCTACCTACTGAATCGTGTCTGCGGCACCAGCAAGAACCAAACTATGTGCTTCTCAGTTTCCGTAACCAACTTGATCCTCCTCTTTTTAACAGAATTATAATATTATAAAAATGTTGCATTGCCTTCTTGCAGAGTAATTGGTGGGTAAGCAGCGCATTGACTAGTGAAGGCATGCTCGTGGATAACCCCACAGTTGGGACAGCGGACTTGAATCAATTGTAGTTGCTGTCATACAGGCCCTGCAGCTGGCTTCGTACCACGAGCCATCGTAGTTGTTTGCCGGGGCGCTCCGTTTGCAGCGTGGACAAACGACTGGGAGATCACGAAGCCAATTCGGCAGGACGTCTGCACTCGCTTCGGCTCAAGGCCGCCGGAGCTTTTATTAGCATCTCGTGAATTGGAGCGGAGTTTCAGCGGTGCACGCATGGAGCCAGACACATCGAAGACGACGGAATGTAGCGTCTTCTTCTTCTGGGTCGGGCTGACTGACTGGGTAGTAGAAGCCATGCTAGTCGAGCTGTCCGGACTGCAAATGATGAAGATCTTGAAATGATACTGTTAGGATTTGGCACTCAACGGATTGACATGAACTTATTTTGAGGTTGCGTTGCTGCCTGCTCAGCCGCACATGGTATAATTTTGTGGCTTCCTCAAGGCTGAGCTAACTTCTACGCCCGCTCACCTGATTGAAGACTGCCACGTGCATCTAAAAATCAACGTCCTAAATCGTGGAAGAGACCTCTAAATAAATATTTTCACAGGTTACTTCTGTTAAGGGAATTCTTATGGAATTGGGCTGGGGGATTACATCAGTCTCAATTTCGAAAAGAGGGTAAAAGTTGTACCACCTCGCTAGTCTTGTACAAAGGGGGGCCAAATTAAGCTCACAAGTTGAATAGGATCTATCTTCGAATACGATACCTCCCAGCAACGCTCCACATGAGACCCAGTTCAAAATTTTTAATTTATTTTTGGATAAAATTGGGAGAAATATAGAGCTCAATGATAGATCAATATTGCTCTTCCACCTTACACAACACAAAGGCTCGGAAGCACGATCAGTCGACACCAGTCGCGCATTGCGGTCCATGTAAAGTTACTTTTCCGCTATCAATGTTGCTTCAGCTTTTATTGTGGATAGAATTTTATTTCTATGATCGTTTTGGACGGTTCATTTATTTTTCGATGTGGTAGTTGAATAATCAAGATCGTAGGACTAAAGGCTGAATTGTGCAACGACAGCAAAGTCAGGGGCTTAAGCGAAGTTGGGACGCCTTTGGTGGAGGAGATGGTGGAGAAGAAGTGAATATGGAATTGGGCTCACATCCTTATTAATATCATGAAGCAAAAAATGACGAGGAGTATTGTGACGAGAAATTGAATATGACGATCTAAGAAAAAAAAACCACAGCGGGTAAGGAAAAAAGATCTCTGAGACGTTTAACTAACCCCCCACCCACCATCCCACCACTTCTTCAAGAAGACAAGAGCAATGCCAAGTGGCAACCAAAGAATCAAAATTTCGTCACCCCACTTCATTATACCCGTTCTCCTTCCAATATAACTCCAACCTTAACATAATCAACTGGCCCTCCGCCATTTTGGCACCTCGCATTGTCAAGTCCGCACCCACTTTCCCCTCAGTCCTATGCTCTCCCCCCTACTGTGTAATGCGTATTATCTTCCATAAACTACTTCCTTGTCAGCCTGCCGTGAAGGTGTATGTCGAGAAAAAGTAGGACTCACAAGGGTCCCTCGGCTGCGGCTTAGGAGGAGGTGGATTGGGTGGGTTGGGATCCATTGTCCTCCACAGGAGTATGACGCTGAGTCGAGGTTGAGGAACGAGTTTATAATTGAGGTGTATGATTGTTATTGTTGGATGATGCGTGCAGACGATGCAATGCTTATCTCACTGCTTAGAAAGAGGATGTCGAGAACTGGAAGTGCTTGATCAGAAGCAGAGATCGGTCAATTTTCCGTCCAGAACAAGCAATGAAATGCCGAGGAAAATTCAACAAGCGGTCAGAGTCTATTATATCCTCATTAGCAGGTATGCTTCACAGAAGACCAGTGTACACACGGACAATGCAGAGATGAAAGGAGAAGGTTGAGGTCACGTGCCCGAGATTGGTGGAGAATCGAGATTCAATGCCGAGTTCTGTCCTGTTCCTGAAAGTGACAGTGGATGGAATATAGATCGAAGAGGTGTTCAACAGGCACCCTTATATAAGTACATACTTTTCTAGGTGCGCGCAGCCCTGATATGCGCATGGCTTTTGCGCGCATCGGGTCCGGTTTTTCACGTGATAATGTGCTGATTCCATTAATTTTTCAGCTCCAAACTTAATCCGAATGTGAGACTTAGACAAGGGACTTAAAGGAAACTTTGATCTCGTTAAGACAGCTTGAGGGCAAATGTAACGAGTTTCCTTTAAGCCCATGTCGGTTTCCTTTAAGTCCCTTGTCAGGTACATTATCACGACCGGAGAGGTGCGAGGGGCAACTTGTGCCGCTTTCGGTCGTGGGAAGCGGCGGCAACTAACTCGCGCATTAAAAGCAAGCCTACAAAGGGCGCTTAGTGGAAACCTCCTGCTCCTTTTTAATTTTAGTTGCTAATGGCATGAGTCGAATACTTTGCTGCGCGCTATGGAGTACCTCAATGTACCTCCGTACATGCAGTGCTGTGCAGACGGGTGGCATGGGAAGGATTATCGACTAACCCTTGTCTATACAATGGTTTGATCGACAAGTTGGCCAGGCGCAATGTATCTACAATTGATGATGCTACAAACAACCCCACTCATATCGAGGACTCGATGAGATTGCCGCATTCCGAACAACCATGCTCATATCAAAGTGGGAACTTGCTATAGAAATGTTTCTATATATAGTTCGTGATATTTACCGTATTAGGATGATGTTGAGATGAAAGGACATACAAAGCTATGACATGGACAACCCCGCCTATATCAGCAAGTCAATAAACTTGCCTAATGCCGAACAACCCTGTGCATATCACAATTGGGACTGGTTATAGAACTGTGTATATACGCAGGTGTTGGGGAAATGCTTGTCACCGCCTTTTTCTGCCACTATTGTGATTGACAGGCAGAAAAAGGCGGTGACAAGCATTTCCCCAACACCTCCGCAGAATAGTTTCGTGATATTGAGAGTGCTATAGACTTGCGAATGTTGATCAAGATGATATTGGTATTACCTTATGTGTCTTAGTTGTCGCAAGGATGCAGCCTCGGTGAGATGACTGTAGAGTACGCTGAGACATCTGAATCCATCTTGAGCTGACAGTGATATGCGAAGCGGGGTGAAGAGATGGAATGTCATCAAATCTGGCCAAATTGGCTAGACAAGGGACAATGGCCTTTTCAATTCAACGTCCGAATGCTCTCAAATTTCGACTGCTCTTTCGTCGCCCGAACGCTCTCCTCGCATATTGGATTTGGAGAGACGACCTTGTTGTGGTTCACGTGATATAGATTTTGGAATGCCCTCACTTTAGTAAGGTATCCTTTTCAGCTGAGAACTTACTAGTGCGGTAATTAGCGTCAGCCGCAGTTTTACATTGGAAATTGGACTTTTAGGGTTCTTACAACCCTACGCGATTGTTCTGTGGATACAAAGAATACGTACCCTGACAGATCTATCCTTTCAGCTTCGACGACTGTCACCTTGTATCGGAGCGGGAAAACATATTGATCCGGCACAACATCACATCCTTTAGAATTAAAAGTCGTATTATTAGATTTATTCTCTAATTTATGTAAAGGTAATTTGCTTCCAGCTATCTAAGTGCTAGACTAGCGCCCGCTAGGGAAAGGTGACAGTCGTCACAGCTGAAAGGATAAAGTCCAGACGATGTTCGGCATGAGTAGCTAGTGCAACTTGACCGTTCAGGCTTAGCAACTATTTCACTCACACTGCAGATCATGGTACAGGGTTTGGTGTTTGGGGGCCTGAAAGTCCGTGACCACCCACGCTACAAGGATAGTCGCGATTGGATGTATCGATGCGAACGCCAAAGGCGCTGTGGAAGGTGTACCCGCGATACTCGTACACAAGTCGATAGCGGCTCACATCAGCTGTCCCTTGGCTATAACAATGTTCGTTATTGTATGCAACAGTAACAGTACGCACAGCAAGTCGGCCTCAATAAGTGGCAGTATAGTCTGTGATTAATATAGATCTGCATCTATACTAGAAATTGTAGGACCCATAGGATCACCCCGAAGAAGGCGGGACCAATAAGTTATCATGGAAGCTGCAGAGGAAGCAGACTGCAACCTTCCACATAGGTATTATTTACTTTACGGCCGCGTAATGTTCAAAACAATGTGACTTTGTTCTACACTCGAATGATCCCTGTAATAAGTAAGAAGCAGAAGCAGAAGCAGAAGCACTGTTGCCAATGCCAAGTTCGCAACATATCGAGGACAATACGCAGGCCCACGGACCGCAACTCATCAATTATCGGACGAGTTCTGTCTATATTAGCAGCAATATTTCTAGAAACGGAGCATAATTCTGGGTAACTTTTGCATTAAATCACGACTCAAACTCTATATACTCTATTGTGCTTCATGTAATCTATGTAGTCCAAATAGTATAGGTAGAGAAAGCCCGTATTTTGAGTGTTAGCAGCGGCACATTCTCACGTTTCAAACACAATCAAGAGTACATGTCAATTCGACTAACGCGATTGCGGTCCAAAAAGTGCATTTTTGGGGGCTAAGAAAACGGTCTTGTCAAGAATATTGTGGTGTGGAAACTTTGTTCGGCAGGCTTCAACCGGTCCGTCGATCTGTCAAACGCGTCAAACAGGGAAGGTGCATGCATGATGGCATTCGTTTAATGCCGTAGAAATAAACGCTCAAGGATCTGGCCATCAAGCCTCAAGGGTAATTTGAACTATCCCAACAACCATCAAGTCTATTAATGACAAGGATCGTCTATATCAACCTCGATCTTCATCACGACTCACCTTCATTCAGTCGTTCCTCTTTTTCGCCTTCAAGGCTATTTTTAATATAGATTGATCCCTAGGTTTAACACACACCCCCTACCAGACCCCTTGCTCCTTTGCCGAACAATGCCTGCAAGTTGCCAGAAAGTGTCACTAGAGCTGGGCGTAGTGGATCGTGTAACCTACAAGGTCTGGCCTCCGGGAAAGAACTTAGACCGTAGGAATTCCCTGCGCATAAACAAGATCTTCAAAGGCGTTAGAAACGTTCTGTGAGCAGGCGATAGCCGCCGCCACAAGGCCAAACCATTCCTCTTCAAGCCCCCCCGAAAAGCCACCACCTCAATCACGGTCGAAGCGAAATTACACTCGCGTTGCAAGTCTCTCCTAATCTTAACATCACAATCCACAGCCAACGACACACATAATGCATAACTCAACCACACACCACTTGTCCATTCTGCATGGTCAAAGCATGCGCGCATGCTTTTTTGCAAGCCGCGTATCCACCCAAATCGCGGGGTCTTGATAGAAGGTGTCGTTCTCACCATTCCATATATCTATACAACCGCAAGTGCTTCTATAGCTTTCATTGGGACCATTATTTTCTGTTTATATCTGGCGGTACTTTTTTCTGTTGTCAGTTAACATATGGAGGCGCTCTTTCCCTTTCTGTTATCTTTACTGTATTAAAGTTCAGCAAGAGCCTGGCGGCTTATCAGCCAATACACGATCAGAGATCCGGTTCGACGTTTTTATCGTATTGTTATCGTAAGAAGCATAATTTCAGCTTCTCAGTCCCCGCTCTCCCCGTTTTGTTTGTTCTAACTCATCCACTTTAGACAAATAATTAGAGCCCCTTTCAACCACCTCTTGATTTACCCCGCCGCTGCCCCACCTGCCACAGCAGTCGCAGCAAGCATCGTGCCTCGACATACGAGCTTGTTACCAACATAATAGTCGCTAGTCTTTTCGTTACTCGATCTATCTAACTAGCTACGTTTTTTATATGCTTGTCACGTAGAAGCCAATATCTTGGACAACTTCAATGGCGGCTGTATCATTCACAAACATCCCGCCTTCCCGAACTCTTCCCACAACAGCAGTTCCAGATACTGTCATTGATCTCTTGCTCGGCCGAGGATCAAGTTACGAGGATTGGCAAAGAGACATAGAGGCGCAGCATTATGTTTGGAGCGAAAGTCTAAAGAATCGAATCATCAAAAGGGAATACTTGAGGTTCAAGCCTGAGATTGCATTGCTGCTCCCTATCAACACGAACGGAAGTCTCAGGACCAGGTCGAATTCAAACAAAGGTATACTCAAACGTCTCAAGGGAAAAACCGGCGAAAGAGCTCAGAGGCTACGTAATGGGACTTTGTTCGGTTCAGATGCAAAGTAGGCCCCTCGAGAACTTCGTACCTGCCCCCATTTGCTGGATCTCAACTAATTCTTATCATAAGGCCTCATACACTCGAAACATATGTTCGGCGTTGGAGAATCGAAGATCCCTCCTTTGGGCTGGCAACCTCTGGTTCCCCACCTGTGTCTGGAACGATGGCCAGTACGAGCATAAATACACCAACAGCGACTTGCCAACAGCCTAGCACTCAAGGCTATCCCCTATCGCCTGTTGATGGCCAAGTCGATCACGTTTTGTCTTCAGTTTCTACACACTTACATTCTCCGGCACTAACTGGGGCGATCGATCCTTCACAAGAGGTTGACGCCCTCCAAGCATTCGATATGAACGACGGCGAGGATGCGTCGGCCTTCTATCTGAACGAAGAAACGTCTCGCTCTCAGGACAGAGCTGATAAGAGTTATGAGGGGCTTGATGATTCTGAACCCTACGTTTCTCGATTCCCTCAGACCTTGCTTCCTTTCTCTTTGGATTTGACACAGCCCTCGCATGTAACCGAGCCACGAATTGACTCTCAGACGCAGCCAGACTCATGGGCTCAGCAACATTATGGATTCGACCAGGGCCCGTTAGAAAATTACCCTATCGATGAGGACATGGTTGATTGGAATGGAGTCTATGCATCCATTGCTTCGGATCCCATACCAGTGAGTCGACTCTCACAGTCTATGTCAAGCGATATTTCGAAATACTTTCAACAACTCGATGAACCGCCCAAACACCAGGATGGAGTTATCCAGGGAGTTGAAACATCAGATCGGGGTGTTCCACAATCCGTCCAACGTTTCGAAATGCCTGGTGATACTGTCTACGAGGGAGTTATTGGTCATCCAAAGTCATTTTCATATCGCAGCCGAGTTTCCTCTGCGTCAGTTTCTCGCTACTTGTCGCAATATCATTCTTCAAACCTACGGTCTAAGGACTTCAAGTTTGTGATTGAGACAAGACTGAGGCATCGGATTATGCAACTTGAAGCGGGTCTGAGAAAATCCAAGAAAGAACTTGAATCCGCAAAACATCTTGCTTCACAAGAAAGAGAACAAAGGGATGTTAAAATTTTAGAGCTGGAAGAGAAGGTCATGTCATTAGATATATCCAGTCAGCAAGCTACCCGAAGTCAAAACTCAAGTCGATTATCTTTCAATGGCATGGAAGTTGTTGTGCATCAAGATTCAGTCGTGGATCAACTCCTCCAGCGGCGCCTTAACGACGAAATGGCCCCTCAATATGTTGAGGAAGCAAGGGCAGCAAAGCAAAGATTTCAAGCATGGAAAGCTACTAATGATCCTAGCCAAAAGCCTCCTGAAGGCAAGAAAGATGGTCTTTCGAATCGCCGGCGTTTCTCGGGGCTGCCAGTGCCCCTTGAGTTGGCTACTGGCAGCGCCTTGAATGCTACAGCTATCCGAGCTATAAGTAGCCACGGATCCACTGAGAACACCGGATTGCTCCTCGCACCCATCTTCAACACAGAAAAACAAAGTTCAACCCCTGGAGCCAGCACTTGTAGTCGGAGCGGAAGTGA
>Ga0182030_10013814_pt1 | contig 16027 bp, 15 predicted proteins | sample 812S3MmetaG_FD_121299 | JGI IMG/M metagenome (GOLD analysis project Ga0182030, IMG submission 121299) | Permafrost microbial communities from Stordalen Mire, Sweden - 812S3M metaG (Illumina Assembly) | ecosystem: Environmental > Terrestrial > Soil > Wetlands > Permafrost | place: Sweden...
AGCGCCACGTAGCGCGCCGCCTCGTCCGCGGTCCGGAAGCTCCCCACCACCACGATGGGCACGGGCTCCGTCAGCGGGTCGTCCATCAGCGCTTCGACCAGCTCGGACGCCTGCGGCACGTCGGCGTCGACGAGCACCACGTCCGGCGCGTACGCGCGCGCCAGCTCGAGGGCCGTCTGCGCGTCCTCGGTGCGCTCGCTCTCGAACGCGCGTGACCGCAGCGTGGCGTCCTCTCCCAGCGCGTCGGCCAGAGCCTCGCCTCCGACGACGAGCACCGAGATGGGCATCACGCCGGGCGCGTCGTCCGTCTCTTCGGCGCCGGCCGCCGCGGGCTGTCGCGGCAGCGACTCGCCCCAGGCCAGCGCCGGCAAGTCGTCCACCACCTGCGCGACGAAGGCCACCTCTTGCTCGCGCAACGAACCGAGCTGCGCGCCGCGGTCCAGCACGCCCAGCGCCTCTTGCAGCGAGCGCGACATCGCCTCGAAGCGCAGCAAGCGCGCCCCCGCGCCGAGCGCGTGCAGCCGACGACGGAGCTCGTCGCGGGCTTGCTTGGACGACGGGTCGTCCTCCAGTGCGCCGAGCAGATCGCGCGCGTCGTTCACCTTGCGCCCGAGCGACGCGACGAAGTCGGCCCGGGCGCCGCCGAGCCGACCCCCCGCGTTGTCCTGGTCTTCGGACGAACGGCTCGACATGTCCTCCCGGCCGTACCACGAGCGGCGCGGGGGTGGCCAGTTCGGCAGCCCGCGGCCCGGGCCGTCGTAAGATGGAGCCATGACGGCCTCGTTCCGCCCTGCCTGCGAGGACGACCTCGAGCGTCTGCTCGACCTCCACACCGGCGCCTTTCCCGATCCCCGCGGTCGCCTCGCCCGCGCGCGCAACTTCCAGAAGAACGCGCTCGGGGCCTTCTCCGATCTGCACGTCCTCGTCGAGGACGACACCGTGCTCGCGCACGCGTTCCTCTTCCCGCTCGAGGCGTGGTTCGGCGGCGTGCGCGTCCGCGTGGGAGGCGTCGCGACCGTCGGTGTGGCGCCCGAGGCGCGCGGCCGAGGGCTCGGCTCCGCGCTGGTGGAGCATCTGCACGAGCTCTCGCTGGCCCGCGGTGACGTGCTGACGGTGCTCTACCCGTTCCGTCAGGCCTTCTACGCGCGCCTCGGCTACGCGGCGTCGAGCAGCTACCGCCGGCTGCGGCTGCATCCGGCCTCCATTCCGTGGAGACCGTCGATGCGCGCGCGGGCGGCCGCCGGGCCGGACCGCGAGGCGCTCGTCGCCTGCCTGGAAGCTGCGGGGGCGCGACACACCGGGACGCTCGCACGCACGACCCGCGCCTGGGAGTCGCGCCTGGCCGACGAGCGCAGGACGTGGCTCGTCGTGGAAGGGCGGGGCGGCGTGGAAGGGTACGTCGTGTGGACGCTGGAGCAGCACGAGCCGCACGCCGAGACGGCGCTCCAGGTGCGCGAGCTCGTGGCGCGCACGGTGGCTGCGGAGCGGGAGCTCTGGGCGCTCGTCGGAGCGCAGCGCGATCAGGTGGCGATGGTGCACGCCGACGTCGCGGCCGACGACCCGATCGACCGAGCCCTCGTCGACGCGGATCGCACGCGGTTCGGGGAGGGGGACATCGAGCACACCCTGGGCGAGGTGGCCTCGGGTCCCATGGTGCGTGTGCTCGACGCGGCGCGGGCGCTCGAGGCGCGCGGATGGCTCGCGGACGGCGTGCTGGTGCTCGCGGTGGGCGACGAGACCCTCGAGATCACCGCGAAGGGAGGCCGCGCCACCGTCGCTCCCTTCCGCGGCGAGGCGCACGTCCGCCTCGACGCCCGCACCCTCGCCGCCGTCGCCTTCGGCGCGCTTCCGGTCTCCTCTGCCGCTAGCCTCGGCTGGCTGACCGCGCGGGACGCCCGGGCCCTCGCGCTGGCCGACGCGCTGCTGGCCTTGCCGCCGTACTTCTCTCCCGACCCTTTTTGAACGGCTGCTACATTCGGCGCCGCCGCCATGCCCGCGTCCGCCCCGCCACCGCCGAAGGCCGACACCGGCTCCTTCGTCGTCCGCTTCGGGACGGCCGTGGGGCTCGGGGCGGTCGCGGCGCTCGCCGGCGCCGTCCCCGCCACGTTGCGTGTCGCCTCCGTCGCCGCGCAGGGCCCCGGCGCGGTGCGCGTGTGGATCGCCCTCGCGGCGGCCGCGCTGCTGCCGATGGTGGTCGCCGTCGTCGTGCTGCGTGGCGCGCGGGAGGGGTTGCGCGCGTTCGCAGGGCCCGGCGCGGGGCTGCGCGTCGCCGGCGCGGGCCTCTGGCTCGCATCGCTGCTCGTCGGCTTCACGCTCCTCGGCCGCGTGCTTCGCGCGAACACCCACCACCACGGCCTCGCCGGAGTCACCTTCGCGTTCGCGGCCCTCTTCTTCGCCGTCGCGTCGGCGGTGGTCTGCGCGCGGATCGTCTCCCTGGCGCGCGGCGCTCCCGACTTCGCGCGTCGAGGGCTCATGCTCATCCTCGGGACCGCCGCCATTCTTGCGCTGGCCTACGTCGGGCTGCGCTTCGTGCGCGCCGCATCGCACGATGCGGCCTCGTACGGTGCCGCCGGCACGGTGGTCGACGTCCTCGCGTTCGGACTCGCCGCGTTCTTCGCGTCGCGCCCTTCGCTCATCGCCCGCCGCGCCATCGCCCTCGTCGGGCCGCCGGTCGCGGTCGTCGTCGTCGCCCTCGGCCTGACGACGTTGCGCGATGCGCCGATGCTCGACGCCATCGGCGAATCGGCGCCCATCTTCGCCCCGGTGGTCGAATTCCTGTCCAGCCGCTGAGCCGCCGCCCTGTGCTAGAGCGATGCCTCGTCGTCGGCGCATCGAAGCAAGGAGAAGGCGACATGCGGCGCGTAGCTCTTGCGGTCTGGCTTGTCCTGGCAGTGGCAGCGGTCTCTCCGGCAGCGTTGGCGCAGGACCCCGGGGGCCCTCCGGCCACCGAGGTGCCAGCCCCCGTCGCGCCCGTGGCAGCCCCGCGCGGCCTCGCCGTGGTCGCTCTGGGTGGGGCGGTCGACGCCGCGTGGCCGCTCGCTCAGGCGGTCTACGGAACGCCCTCGCTGCGTCCGTCGGCGCTCGACGAGACGCATGCGCGGATCCTCTGCGGCGAGCCCGCCCCGGCCGGAGCGCCGCAGGACATACGCGATCTGGCCGAATCGCTCGCCGCCGTCAAAGGCGAAGATGCCCCGTCGCGGATGCTGCTCGGCGAGATCGCACGACGACTGAACGTCCGCGCCCTCCTCGTGGTGCGCGTCGAGGCGGGTCACCCCAGCGCCCGCGTGTTCCTGCCGGAGACGGGCGCCTTCGATGCCGCGGTCTACGCCCCGGATGCGGGCCCGACCGTCTCGTGGACGGCCGCGTCGCAGTCGCTTGCCCGGACCTTCGGGGGCGAGCCGACCGTCGTCCGGCCCACGTCCGCCCCGGTCTTCGCGACCCACGAGGAGCCGGTCCTCACCGGCCCTCCGCCGAAGGGCAAAGCCTTCTATGAATCCGGGTGGTTCTGGGGGGCGCTGGGCGCGGCGGCGTTCGCCGGAGGAGCCATCTTCTTCGCGACCCGGGACAACGGCGAGTCGACGATCCATCTTCAGATGCAGGTCGCGCACTGAATGGTCCCCCGCCTCGCCCGCTTCCTGGCCCTCCTCGTGGCGCTCTTCGCGTTCGCGTGGGGATGCCCGGCGGTGGCTCAGGCGGTGATCCAGGAGGAGCCGGCGACGGGCACCTTCGCCCCGCGCGACGTGGGGGTGGTGATCCAGCCGACGGCGGCGAAGCTTCCGCCGCCCCCGGCCGACTTCCAGCGCATCGACGACGGGTGGCTGGTGCTCGAGTTCCCGTCGAGCGTGCGCGACAGGGTCGAGGCCGTAGCGCGCGACGCCCAGGACTTTCGTGCGCGTCTTGCCGCGGACCTCGGGCAGCCGGTCCTCGAGCATGTGCTCGTCCGCATCGCGCGCAACCCCGGGCAGATGGCCGAGCTGGCCCCCGAAGGCGCGCCGCCCTTCGGGTACGCCGTCGGGATGGCGTATCCGTCGATCCGCCTCATCCTCATCTCGATGCTCTCGCCGGGGTCGTGGGAGGCCGCGGACCTGACGGAGACGCTCCGTCACGAGCTCACGCACGTGGCGCTCGAAGACGCGGTGGCCGGCCATCACATCCCGCGCTGGTTCAACGAGGGGCTCGCCATCCACGAGTCGGGTGAGTTCTGGGGCAAGCGGTTTCGCGTGCTGTGGGACGCCACGGTGAGCCGCAGCCTGCTTCCGCTGGCGGGGCTCGACCGCGGCTTCCCGAGCGAGGGCTCCGAGGTGAGCATCGCCTACGCCGAGTCGGCCGACGTCGTGCGCTTTCTCATGCGTGACGACGACCGGGCGCGCTTCGGGTCCCTCGTCGAGCGGGTCCGCAATGGGGCGGCGTTCGACCGCGCCCTCGAGGACGCCTACGACACGGACCTGCGCAAGCTCGAGTACGAGTGGCGGGAGGACGCGAGCCACCGCTTCGGCATGGTGCCGATGCTCACGGGCGGTGGCGCGCTGTGGACGCTCATCGCGGGCCTCACCGTGGCGGCGTGGGTGAAGCGCAAGAAGCGCGCGAAGGTGAAGCTCGCGCAGTGGGCGCGCGAAGAGGCCGAGATGGACGTGGCGATGGAGGCTGCTCGCGAGCGCATCACCGTCGCCCAGACCGCGTCGGAGGGCGACGTGGACATGCCGCCGCACATGCGTCCCGGCGTCCCCATCGTCGAGCACGAAGGGCGCTGGTACACGCTGCACTGAAGAGGGGTCCAGAATCGGACACCCCGGGCTACCCTCGTCTCCGCCGTGACCCACGCCGACGCGATCCTCCGCGTTCTCCGAGCGAGCGCGGTCGCCGTCCTGGTCGTCCTCGGCGTGGGAGGGATCCCGGGCGCGTCGTTCCGCGCGCTCGTTCACGATCTCGTGGCGCCGCCGGTTCCGGTCGAGGTGAAGGACCGCGACGGCGCGCTCGACGTGACGGTGCACGACGGCGCGGGCGGACCTCCGCTCGCCGGGGCGCACGTGCGCGCGCTGGCCCTGGTCGAGGGGCGCGCGTACCTCGCCGACGCGCGCGACACCGATGCGTCGGGGTCGGTGCACCTCGCGGGGCTGCCGCACGGCGAGGCGTGGGTGCTCGCGGACGCGCCGCACAAGGCACGCGGGTCGACGCGGCTGGTCGTCGAGCCCGGACCGCGCGCCGTGGCGATCGAGCTGCTCCCCGAGCACACCCTCGACGTCACTGTGAAGGACGAGCTCGGGCACGGGGTCGCGGGCGCGGAGATCGAGATCACGGCGTCGGCCGATCCGCTGCCGGTGGGCGCGCGTGTGTCCGGAGACGCGACCGCGCACGTCGGCCGCCTCGGCGAGGGACCCTGGCGCGTGACGGCGCGGGCGCCCGGGTTCGAAGAGGGAACGGCGCGGGCGTCGCGCGACGGCGAGGCCGTGAGCGTCGTTCTGCGCAAGCTGGGGGCGATCGCGGTGAGCGTGGTGGGGGCCGACGGCGAAACGGTCGCCGACGCGCGCGTCGCGGTCGCAGGGGCCATGCTGTGGCCGGCGCGGTCGGCGCAGACGGACGTCGCGGGCAAGGTGCGGATCGGCGGCCTCGCGGCGGGGATGTACGCGCTGCGCGCGACGCTGGGTGACCGGGTCTCGCCCATCGAGCTCGGCGTCCTCCTCGGGCGCGGGGAGGAGAAGTCGCTCGTCCTCCACCTGGCCCCCGGGCGCTGGGTCACCGTGCGAGTCACCGACGGCGACGCGGACGACGCGGCCCCCCTCGCGGCCGCTCGGGTGACGCTGGCGGAGCAGGGCCTCTCGCCGTTCCCGATCGAAGCGACGACCGACGCGAAGGGCCTCGCGCACCTCGGTCCCATCGCGCCCGGCGGCGCGACGCTCGGTGTACGCGCGGACGGCTTCGTCCCGCGGGGCGCCGTCCCCGTGACCGACCCGCCTCCGCCCGAGACGCGCGTCGCGCTCGTCCGCGCGGGCACGCTCACCGGGCGCGTGGTCGACGCGCGCGGCTACCCGATCGACGGCGCCAGCATCGAGATCGTCGGCAGCGATCCCGCCGGCGCCCCCATCTTCGACGACCCCCGCCGCTCGTCCTTCCAGGCCGCGCACTTCGATGCAGTGCTCGGCGGCCCGGCTCCCCTCGTGCCGGCGGGCGAGCTCGGCGTGATGCCCGGTCCGGTGCCCCCCATCCCGCACTCAGGGGTCCCCGTGCCGCACAGCGGCGCCGACCCGATCGGCGTCCACGCGCGCACGCTCGAGGAGCCGTGGGTCACGCGCGCCGACGGCACCTTCCGCGCGAGCCCGGCCTCGCCCGGTCGGGTGCGCGCCATCGTGCGGCACCCGCAGTACGTGGAGGCGCAGAGCGACCTCGTGACCCTGCTGCCCGGCGGCGAGGCGCACGTCGACGTCGTCATGCACGAGGGAGGAAGCCTCGAGGGGCGCGTGCTCGATGCGCGCGACCGCCCCGTCGAGGGAGCGCGCGTCGTCGTGTCGGCCATGCGCGGGACGCTGGAGCGGGCCACGCGCTCGGCGAGCGACGGGACGTTCGCGTTCGCGTCGCTCCCGGACGAAGTGAGCCTGACCGCGGGGGTCGACGAGGACGACGCGCAGCCGGAGGTGCGCCTGATCGTGAGCATCCCCGAGGGTGGCAAGAAGGAGGTCACGGTGCACCTCCCCGCCCCCCGCGAGGCGCTGGCCGTCACCGTGGTCGACGACCGGGACCGGCCCGTCGACGCGGCGCAGGTGAGCGTCAGCTCCCTCTCGGCCGACGCGCCGCTGCGCACGACGTCGTTCACGGACAGGCGCGGCGAGGCCAGCCTGAAGCGCGCTCGCGGCATCGCGCTCCGCGTCGAGGTGAGCGCCCCGGGGCACGCGCCGAAGATCGTCACCACCGACGGCACCGGCGACTCGCTTCGCGTGGAGCTCTCCCCGGCGGAGCGGGCGACGGGGGAGGTCGTCGCTTCGCGCGGCCGGGACGCCATCGCCGACGCGCACGTGACGCTCTACACCGACCTCGGCGTGCGGCGCGCGCGAACGGGCGCCGACGGGGCCTTCTCCCTGAACGAGCTCGCCCCCGGCCCGGCGAAGCTCGACGTCCGCGCCGCCGGCTTCGCGCCCGTCACGCACGCGATCACGATACCGGACAGCGGCGGACGGCGGCCCTTCGCCGTGCCGCGCATCGAGCTCTCCGCGGAGGGGGTGGTCGAGGGAGAGGTCGTCGACGCGCACGGTCAGCCCGTGCCGGGAGCCCGGGTCGCGAAGGATCACGTGCCGACGTGGCTCGTCGTCGGGGCCAACCCCGACGGGATCGCCCTGACCGACGCGAAGGGGCGCTTCTCGCTGAAGCAGCTCCCGGAGGGGACGGTGACGCTGGAGGCCTACGCGCCGGACATCGGGCGCGCCCGCGCCGAGGGGGTGAAGGTCGTCTCCGCGCGAACGACGGTGAACATCCGCATCACGCTGACGCGCGAGACCGGGGACGACGCCGCGTCGCACGGGCCGGCGGCGAGCGGCAGCGTCGCGGTGACGCTGGGCGAGACCGACGAGCCGGTCGAGGTGGTCCTCGTGTCCGTGGTCCCGGGGAGCGAGGCGGAGCGCGCGGGGCTCACGCCGGGCGACGTGGTGACCACGGTCGACGGCGCCGGGGTGCACACGATGGAGGAGGCGCGGGCCAGGCTGAGCGGACCGGTGGCGGACGACGTCCTGGTGGGCGTGAGGCGCGGCGACCGGCCCCTCACGCTGCGCGTGACGCGCGAAGCGGTCCGTCGCTGACGGCTACCGCGAGGTGCTCGTCGACGAAGAGAAAGCGCCGCTTGCCGCCGCCGAAGCGCGCTCCCCACGCCTCCGCCGACAGATCCTCGAGCAGCCGGTAGCCCACGTCCGCCAGCTCCTCGTGCATCGCCTCGGGTGACAGCAGACCCACCAGCGCCTCGCCGATCATCCGGAACGCCACGCGCGCCGCCCGCACCGCCGTCGGCCCCAGGGACGACCCAGCCGGCGTGCCGTAGGTCACGGCGATGCGACTCCCCTTCGCCGACCGGGACGCGACGGCGGCGAGCGTCGCGCGGATCGCCGCGAGCGGCAGGTATGGCGTCACGCCTTCCCAGAGCCAGAACGTCGGTGCCGTCGCGTCGTGCCCCGAGCGGGCCATCGCCTCCTCGAGCGAGTCCTTCGCGAAGTCCACGGCCACGAAGGTCACGTCCTTCGCCGACGGCGACCGCGCGCCCACGCGAGCCCGCTTGTAGGCCTGGGTCGACGGATGGTCGACCTCGAAGACGCGGGTCTCGGCGAGCTCCGGCATGCGCCACGCGCGCGCGTCGAGCCCCGCCCCCAGCACCACCAGCTGCCGCACCCCTGCGTCGACGGCCTCGCGAAGCGCGGCGTCGATCGCCAGCGTCCGCATCTCGATGTGGTCCACCAGACCCAGCGTCGCCAGGTTCACCACCGCCGCCGGGGCCCGGCCCACGCGGCCCGCGCGCATCACGAACGACAGGGGCCCGTCGACCAGGGCCATCGCCAGCGGATCGACCCGCGCGATGCCACGCGCCGCGGCCACCGCCGCCGCCGTGAAGCTGGGTTTGCCCTCACGCATCGGTCACTGCTTGCCGAAGACGATCGACTTGCCGTCCAGCACCGCCCACCGGAGCGTCTTGTCGTCGACGAACGTGAAGGTCTGCGGATCGTCGGCCCCGTCCTTGTCGGTCGTGATGATCAGCGTCGTCTTGTCCTGCTTGACGATCCGGTAGCGGCCCGACTGCCTGTCCTTCGGCGTCGTCACCGTGATGGCGTCCCCCTTCACGTCGATCTCCGTCGCCGTCGCGAAGGCGTTCGCCGCGGCCACCGTCTCGGCCGCGACCCCTTCGGCGCGCAGCCCGCGCCACTTGCCCTGCAGCCGCGACGCCCCGTCGCCGTGGCAGCCGGCGAGGACGGGCAGGATCGCGCCGAGCAAGGACGCGCGCGCGAGCCGGAGGACCTGCATGGTCAGACGGACAGCATACCGTCACCGGCGCGTGACGATCCACGTCGCGAGCGCGAGAAGCACCAGCAGCCCCAGCCCGACCCCCACGACGATGGCCACGACGTTGGCGGCGCGCGGGGCCCCCGGGGACGGCGCGGCGAGGGGCGCGGCATACGAGAGGGACGGGTACGCCGGGCCGAGAGCCTGCATCGAGCCGGGGGCAGGCGTGGCGTGGGTTTGCACGGCGGCCGCGACGGCGGCCTGGAGGGCGGTCCAGAGCTCGGCGGCGTCGGCGGGGCGCGCGCGCGGGTCGACGGCCAGGGCGCGCGCGAGGACGGCCTCCACGGCGTCGGGAATCGCGACGCCCCGTGCGCGCGGCGTCGGGCGGCGGTGCGGGTCGAAGACCTGGGCCAGGATGGCGGGGAGGTCGTCGCCCTCGAGGGCCGTGCGGTCGGTGAGAAGCTCCGTCATCACGAGCGCCAGGCTGTAGACGTCCGTCCACGGGCCGGTCGACCCGTACCGCGACTCGATCTGCTCGGGCGCCGCGTACTGCGGCGTGAAGGACACCATCCCCGTCGACGCCTTGCCGCTGTGGGTCGCCCCTTCGCGCATCACCTTGGCGATGCCGAAGTCGAGCACCTTCAGCACCACGCCCTGCGCGTCGATGGCCGGCGCCATCAGGAAGAAGTTCCCCGGCTTCACGTCGCGGTGCACGACGCGGCGCTGGTGCGCGATGCCCAGCGCGCGCGCGGCCGGCTCCATGACCCTCATCGCCTCGGCCAGCGAGCGCCCGCGCATCCCTTGCCCGCGCCTTCTTCGCAGCTCCTCCGCCAGCGTCTCGCCCTCCAGCCACTCCTGCACGGCGAACGGCACCCAGGCGCCGGTCGGCGCGGTCGTCGCTCCGAAGTCGATGATGCGCACGATGTTGAGCGTCGCCTGCGAGAGGACGTACGTGATCTTCGCCTCCTCCCGGAACTTCGAGAGGAGCGCGCCCTGGAGCGACGCGTCGCGCGCCTCGGGCATCTTCAGCGCCTTGAGGGCCACGGGCTGGTCGAGCGACAGATGCCAGCCCTTGTAGACGACGGCGAAGCCGCCCTCGCCGATGACCGCGTCGACCCGGAACTGCCGGTCGACGACCGAGCCGACCAGGCCGAACGCGTCGCTTGCCCCCGCAGCCGTCACGGCCCCAAGGTATCACCGCACCCGGCGCTAGACCTGCTCGCCGCGCGCGAGGACGTCCGCCATCTCGTCGTGCACGCGCTTGAGCGCGCCCTTGTCGTCGACGCACGCCAGGCGCGTCGACCCCTCGGCGAGGAGCAGGCCGTCCGCCGCGCGGAGCACGCGGTAGTCGAACCGGATGCTCGCCGCGCGCCACTCGCCCAGCGCGACCTCCACGTCGATCTCGTCGTCGAACCGCGCGGGCGCCCGGTACCTCAGCGTCAGGTCGACCACCGCCATGTGCAGCCCGCGCTGCGCCCACGACGCGTACGTGACCCCGCGCCGCCGCAGCCACTCGACACGCGCGACCTCGAGGTAACCGACGTAGCTCCCGTGGTGGACGATGCCCATGAGGTCCGTCTCGTAGAAGCGGACCCGCAGGCGCACGACGCTCCGCGCGAGCACGGGGTCGATGGGCTGGAGCATGAGCGGCGGGGTAACACAGCCTGCGCTAGGCTGCCCGGAGGTGGAGACCAAGCGACGCCTGCCCGTGCTCAAGGCGGCGCCCGACGAGGGGGAGGACGGCGCGACGGCGCGGCCGCCGTGGCAGTGGGTCGGGTTCGGGGCGCTGGCGATCTTCGTCGTGTGGCTGCCGCTCGCGTTCCTGGCGGCGTGGGTCGCGTCGCGTCTGAACGCGTCGGGGGCGTCGCCGGTCTGGCCGGTGATCGTGCTGGCGGTGGGGCTCGCGCTCGCGGCGCTCGCGGGCGGGTTCCTCGTCGGGCGATGGGGCGCGGCGGGGGTCGGCGTGCGCGAGGCGGCGCTGGCGGGGCTGTCGTCGGCGATCATCGCGTCGGCGCTCGCGTTCGGCGCGCCGGGCGCGCTGTGGGGCGCGCTGGCGACCGTGGTGGTGGCGGTCCCCTTCGCGGCGCTCGGCGGCAAGCTCGGCCTCCGGCGACGGCCGGGCGGCGCGTGACGGCCTCGCTCGCGTGCTAAAAGAGCGCCGATGCTGTGCTTGAAGGTGCCGACCGACGCGGCGTGGGCCGAGGAGGCCATGCGTGACGTCGACGCCGTCCTCGTGGACCACGCGCACTGCGAGATGAAGGCGGCGTCGAACGCGCTGTCGCTCGCGACGCGTCAGTACGCCGACGCGGAGCTCGTGCGCGCCCTGACCGACGTGGCGCGCGAGGAGATCGAGCACTTCCAGCGCGTCCTGTCGGTGCTCGTCGAGCGGGGCGTCGCGCTCGGGCCCCCGCCGGTCGACCCCTACGCGGCGGAGCTGCGACGCGCGACCAACGCGCTGCCTCGCGGGCGCGGGGAGACGGCGCTGCTCGTCGACCGGCTGCTCGTGGGCGCGCTCATCGAAGCCCGGTCGTGCGAGCGCTTCAAGCTGCTGGCGGAGGCGACGGCGGCGAAGCCGGAGCACGCGGCGCTGCACATGTTGTGGAACGAGCTCCTCGCGGCCGAGGCGCGTCACTACCGCACCTTCGTCGACCTCGCGACGCGCGCCGCAGGCGACGACCGCGACGCCGTGCTGACGCGGCTCGATCGCATCGCGAGCGTCGAGGGGGACATCGTGGTCGCCCTCGCGGCGGGACCGGCCCGCGGCGGCGGCGCGTCCCGCGCGACGATTCACGGTTGAGCGCCCGCGTGAGCCCGAGCGAGCATGTCTGACGTACGCGTGGACGACCTCATGTCGCTCGACCGCGACGTGGCCCGCGCGTCGACGGGGCTCGCCCGGTGGCGCACGAAGCTCGCCGCCGACCCCGAGGCGCACGCGGACGACGATCCGATCGCGCCGGTGCGCCGCGTCGCCGGCAAGTCGACGTGGGACGCGCTGCGCGAGCTCCGGCCCCCCGTGTCGGAGGAGCCGCTTCGCGACGCGCTCGGCACGTGGGTGGCGGCCCTCACCGTCACGCGCCTCGTGCGCGACGACGACGTCGCGTGGGCGCGCGCGGCAGGCGAGGCGCGGGTCCCCTTCCAGGGCGAGCCCCCGCGGCTCGTGAGCTGGCGGGACGCGTGGCGCGGCGTCGCGACGGCGAGGAACGCGGCGGAGGCGGGGCTGTGGCTCGCGGCGGCGGGGGACGTGGGCGAGTCGCTGGCGGCCATCGCGCGCACGCGGGCGGAGAAGCGCGGGGAGCTCGCGCGACGATTCGGCCGCGACCACTCGTGGGAGCTCCTCGACGTGGGCCCCCCGGCGACCCTGCGCGCGGCGGCACGGCGGCTGCTCGACGCGACGGAGGACCTGTCGCGCGCGGTCTGGAAGGACACGCGCGGCGGCGCGGCGGCGGTGCTGCACGGGGCCGTCGGCCGCGACGCGAGCGAGGGGTGGCCGGCTCACCTCGCGCGGCGGTGGCTCGAGGAGATCTTCGGCGCGGCGCTCGCGGGCCTGCGTGTGGAGCCGCCGCCGCTGCCGGTCGCCCTCGGCGCCGCGAGCTTCATGCGGGCCCTCTACGACCTCGGCTTCGCGACCCGGCTCGCCGCCGCGCCCACCGCCATGCCGTTCGCCCTCGCCCGGGAGCCCGGGGCGCGCGCCGCGCATCGACTCGGCTTCGTCTTCGGGGGGCTGGCGCCCGAGGTGGACTGGCAGGTGCGCACGCTCGGCCTCGGACGGCGGACGGCGCTCCGTCAGGCCCGCGTCCTCGCGCGCACGGCCCTCCTCGATGCGCGCCTTCACGCCGCCCGGCTGCTCCTCGGAGGCGACACGAGCCCCGCGCCGCCCGATCTCTTCGACGAGCTGGGCGAGCGGCTCTTCGGCGTGCCGCTCGACGCGCGCCTCCGCGGAGCCTGGCCAGCGTCCCGGGACGACGAGCCCGCGCGCTTCGTCGCCCTCGTCGAGGCCCGCTCCTTCACCGACGCGCTGCGCGACCGGTTCGACGTCGACTGGTTTCGCAACCCGCGCGCGTGGGCACACGTGCGCGCCATCTCGGCCGTCCCTGCCGCCGAGCCTCACGATCCGAAGGCGCTCGAGCCGGGAGTGGATCGCCTCGCCCGCGCGTTCGAGGGGGCGCTTGGATGAGACGCGTCGCCGTCGCCCTCGCCGTCACGGTCCCGCTGGTCGGCACCGCCCACGCCAAGGCGCCCCCCGGTCACTCTCCTCCCCACGCCCCGCCGGCGCCGCCCCACGCGTGGGTGCACCCCGCGCCGCCGCTCCCGATGCTGCCGAGCATCGCGCGGGTGCGGGTCGAGGCGGCGCGCGATCGCGTCGTCGTCCTCGAAGAGGTGAACCTCCCGCGAGGCGACTGGCAATCGGGCGGGCTCGACCTCTTCGTCGCCTTCGGTGCACCAGGCACCCCCGTCGCCGTCGACGCGAAGCTCGCGCCCGTCCCGGTCGGCGCCGTCGAGTCGCGCCCCGACGACCCCGGCGAGCCCGCCGCCGTCGAGCCCGTGCTGCGCCACACGCCGGCCTCGCAGCCGCTCCTCGGTCGTCCGTCGATGGCGGGCGTCGTCATCCACGTGAAGGACGCGCAGCTCCGCCACGCCTACGCGCTCAGCGACACGGTGGCGCTTCGCATCCGGAGCTTGCTCTCGCCCCCCGCGGTCGACGCGACCGGCGCGCGGGACGTCGTCGTGCGCCTCGGTTTCGCCGCCGGGCAGCCCCTCGCGCTGGAGAAGGTGCAGGTCGTCTCGGGGGAGACGAAGCCGTGGATCACGCGCGCCGAGGCGACCCTCTGCGGCCCGGAGGCCGACGCCTGGCCCCTCTCGCTGGCGCTCCTGCCGCACCCGGGGGATCCCGCGGCTCCGGTCGCGCGGACCATCGCGCCTGCGATGGCCGTCCGCCACGCGAGCGACGACCTCTGCGTCCGCTGGTGGGCGCCCCCGTAACTACGGTCCCCACCACAGCATCTCGTGCACGCGCGCCGTGCCCGACTCGCTCGTCATCGTCACCAGCCGGTCCTCCTCGACGCGCACGATGGGATCCGGGAACTTGTCGCACGCGAAGAAGGCGCTCTTCTCGAACCCCGCCGCCGTCAGCCAGAAGAGGTGCAGGCCGTGCGGGGAGGCGCCCGCCAGCAGCACCATCCGCCCGCCGCCGAGGACGTGGAAGTCCATCCAGCGGAAGTCGAAGGCCTCGAAGCGCTCGGGCGTCGGGAAGTCCGCGCCGAGGTCACGGAGCTCGGGGAGATGCGCCCGGAGGTACTTGTAGAGCATGTCGTAGCGAGGCTGCTTCAGGCGCGGGAGCGTGCGCGTGCCGGCGATGACGACGGGGAGCTCCTCCGGCTTCGCGCACGGGACCTCGACGTGCGCGCGGTACCGGTCGGCCAGCGTCGCGCCGCTCGCCGCGTCGTCCGCCAGCGACTTGAGCCACCAGTGGAACACCGCGAGGTCCCCCTCGCCGGCCCGCGACCGCAGGCGCACGACGCTCTCCCACAGCGGGCGACGCACGCCCCAGCTCGCGCCGTGGCTCGCGACGATGCACGCCCCGACGTACGCCGCGCCATGGACCACCGCGTTGAAGAGCACGTTGTCGGCGGTCCCCGCGTCGCCTCGCGCCGCCCACGCGTCGCGTCGCTCGGGCGTCAGCGCCGCCCCGAGGCGGTGCACGCTGGCGTCGCTCCGGTCGAGCCCGAGGTCGGCGTCGAAGAGGGCGCGCGCGTTCTCGGCGAACTGGTCCGCGACCCCGGAGAGGTGCGCGACGAGGGACGGATTGCCCGCCGGGTTCGCGTCCTCGGCGCGGGCGCGCGCGAGATCGGCGCGGGCGTCCGGCGGGTAGAGCGGCAGGAAGTACCTGCGGAAGAGCTCTTCGGCGTCCACGCGGCACGACACGTAGCACGCGGTTGCCAGGCGACCATCGGGAGCCTGTGCCGTGTGGTCCACACGGCCTATGCTCGCGCGCGACGTGCTCACCCGCGACGTGCGATTCGAGGGCTGGACGACAGAGGACTGGATCCGCTTCACGCGGCTCTGGCAACCGCGCGCCACGCCCGACCGGGAGCCGACGAGGCCGCGCGGCGGCGTCATCGTCGTCCACGAGGACGGCGAGGTGCTGAAGCTCCTCCACACGAGGCTCGGCCGGCTCGACCCCACGTCCGCGCCGCCCCCGTCGGGGCAGGCCGACGCGCGCGCCCTGGCGCTGCGGACCGGGCAGCCGTCGGCGCTCGTGCAGGTGGCGAAGGCGCATCACGCGAGCTGGGCCCTCGGGATGCGACTCGGCGCGCTCGACGAGGTGATGGAGCGGTTCGGCGCGCGCGCTCGTCGCGGGGATGATCTCACCGCGCAGGCCCTCCAGCTCGTCACCATCGTGCGCGAGCTCATCGACGAAGGCGCCATCGCGTCCTGGCCGCAGCGCCTCCGCGGGTTGCCCGTGCCGACGCCGCACGTGGTCCGCCGGACGCTCGACGCGCTCTGCCCCGACGGCCGCGCCATCACGCTGGGCCTCTTCGACACCGAGGGCCTGTGGGTCTCCTTCGTCGCGCGCCGCCGCGCGGGGGCGTTCGACGTCATCGCCGGGCCCGACGAGCTCCGGCCCGCGCTGGGCCTCCTCTCGGGCGACTGGCGTCGCGACTACCGCCACCTCGCGCGCGCCGTGGAGGACCGCTACGCGCCGCTGGCCTTCGGGTGCTTCGCGGAGGTGACGCGCTTTCGCGCGCTGCAGACGGACCCGCATCCGGGCGCGTGGATGCGGGCGGTCGCGGTGCGCGACGTCATCCTCGCGCCGATGCCGGTCGCCGTCGGGGTGGGCCTCGGCGTCGACGGGGCGCGCTACGCGCTGCGCGGGCTGCGCGTGCTGACCGAGCGCATCGCGCCGCTGGCGGCCCTCGGTCCCATGGTCGACGCGGCGAGGGCCCGGGTGGCGAAGGTCACGGGCAAGGACGTGGGCGCCCTGCTGGGGTTCGACCCGCTGGCGGCCTTGAGGGCGCTGCTGGAGCGGTAGGCTTCGTCGGCCGAGGGCTTGGCGAAG
>Ga0182030_10013818_pt1 | contig 16024 bp, 18 predicted proteins | sample 812S3MmetaG_FD_121299 | JGI IMG/M metagenome (GOLD analysis project Ga0182030, IMG submission 121299) | Permafrost microbial communities from Stordalen Mire, Sweden - 812S3M metaG (Illumina Assembly) | ecosystem: Environmental > Terrestrial > Soil > Wetlands > Permafrost | place: Sweden...
CAGGCCGGAAGGCCCGCGCACATTGTGGCCAAGATGAATGCCCTGCTGGAACCAAGCGTGATTGAAGCGCTTTACCAGGCATCCAGGGCGGGCGTTGAAATCGACCTCATCGTGCGCGGACTCTCCATTCTGAGACCCGGCGTAAAAGGCATGTCTGAGCGGATCAGGGTCCGCTCCGTCGTCGGCCGGTTCCTCGAACACTCCCGCATCTTCCACTTTGCCAACGGAGGAAAAAGCGAGATCTATCTCGGCTCTGCCGACTGGATGCCTCGCAACCTCTTCGAGCGCTGCGAGGTCATCTTCCCTGTTCAGGACCCCGCCAACATCGCCCGCATTCACGACGAAATCCTTCCCGCATACCTTGCAGACACCGTCAAAGCCCGCATGCAGCAGCCCGACGGAAGTTATCTGCGCGCCGGCAAACTGTTCAAGGACGCGGCAGCCTTTTCCGCTCAGAACTTTCTCATGCAACTGGCCGAAGGCAAGGTAGACATCGACTCGATTCCGGCGCCCGTGCCGGCGACGATCAAGCTGAAAAGCTCCGGCGAAGCGGTCGCGGCTGCCGACTGAGGCGATTTCCGCAAGCGGGACGGATGCAGGGTGGGGAGGCCCTTCGTCTTGCGCACGTCTTGCAACTGTCCGACAAATGTCAACCAGCCGTCTTACGCCGCGCGATTTCCGTCTCAACTGTCTTACGCGGTGTCTTACAACCATCCCCCAGAAGATTCGCTCATCAACCCATCCTTGGTAACCGGCCTCACAATCACCCCTGCGTAGAATCGTTTACTCTCGACTGTTACCCCGAACCATGCCCACTGCCGCCGACCAAGCCCGTTACCCGCTTTCCCAGGGTGTCAACCCGTGGCTGGTCACCATCTCGGTCATGCTTCCGACCTTTATGGAGGTGCTGGACACCGCCATTGCCTCGGTGGCGCTGCCCTACATCGCTGGATCGCTCTCGGCCTCAAACTCCGAAGCTACCTGGGTGCTGACCAGTTATCTGGTGGCAAACGCCGTCATTCTGCCCGCCTCCAACTGGTTCGCCCGCCGGTTTGGCCGCAAGCGGTTTCTGCTCATCTGCGTGGTCATCTTCACGGCAGCCTCGTTTTTCTGCGGCGCGGCGCCATCTCTCGGCGTCATCCTGCTGGCGCGCGTCCTCCAGGGCGCCGGCGGCGGAGCCCTGCAGCCGCTCTCGCAATCCATCCTGCTGGAGAGTTTTCCCGTAGCCAAGCGCTCCATGGCCATGGCCGCCTACGGACTTGGAATCGTGGTCGCGCCGGTCCTCGGACCCACACTCGGCGGCTGGCTGACCGACACATTCAGTTGGCGATACGCCTTCTATATCAATATCCCCGTGGGCATCCTGGCCGTCATCCTCATCGCCCGCTTCATCCACGACCCGCCTTACATCAAAAACGCCAAGGTCGGCCCCTTCGACAACATCGGGTTCGGCCTGCTGATCGTGTGGAGCGGCTGCCTGCAAATCGTCCTCGACAAGGGCCAGGAAGACGACTGGTTCGGCGCACTCTGGGTTCGGTGGGCGGTTACGGCACTGGTTCTGGCCCTCGCCGGCTGGATCTGGCACTCGTGGACGCATCCCCAGGGCCTGGTCGACCTGCACATCCTGCGCAACCGAAACTTCCGCACCGGCTGCTTCCTCATCGCCCTGCTGGGCATGTGCATCTATATCACCATCGCCATCCTGCCGCTTTATTATCAAGAGGTTCTTGGCTACACCGCCTTCTCGGCCGGTCTCGTTGTCGGTCCGCGCGGAGTCGGTTCGTTCCTCGGCTCCCCCATGGTCGGGGTCCTTGGCTCGCGCATCGACAACCGCAAACTGCTTTGCGCAGGCTTCATCGCCTTTGGCATTTGCGCATTCATCTTCGGTACGGTCAATCTCGACATCGGCCCCTACACGCTACTCGTCCCCATCACGCTGACAGGCTTCGCACTCAGCTTCGTCTTCGTCCCGCTGGCCACCATGAGCACATCCACGCTGAGCCGCGAGGAGATGGGCAACGCCACCGGCCTGTTCAACATGCTGCGCAACATCGGCGGATCCATCGGGATTGCGATGGCCACCACGGCGCTGATTCGGAGAGCAGCGTTCTATCAGACCAACATAGGCGCGAATATAGGCGTGTCCAACATTGTCTTACAGCAGAAATCGGCCGCCATTGCCGGCTATCTTGCTCATCGAGTGGGTCCGGCGCAGGCCCGTTCCGGATCCTTCGGCCTGCTCTACGGCCTGATGGAGCAGCAAGCGGTCCTGAAGGCTTATGTGGACGTTTTCCGCTGGACTGCGTTGCTGGCGTTTTTCTGCGCGGGAGCGGTTTGGCTGTTCAAGAAGCCCAGCAAGAATGTTGCGCCGCCGCCGGGGGTGCATTGATTAGTAATTGAATCAGTTCCCTCACCGCAGGTTTTGCTCTGCCAGCGGCCTGAGTTCGCCTAGCATTGAGGCGACAACTCGTTCCGCAAACAAGGCTATGCGGATTCCGAGCACACCAGACGTCAACGGTACAACCTCATCCATTCGCGCGTAAAACGCATCCATTCGGTCTTCTCGCTGAAATTGGACATCGTCGTCAATTCCCGCGTCTTTCGGTAAGTACAAATGGTATCTGCGGATTACCTGTGCCGCGGCCGGTGCATCAGAAATCAAACGAATCTCGATGCCTTGGGGGACTCCATTGAGCGGCAGGCGATGCTCTTTGTCACTCGACCCTGGCCCACCCTGAGCACCTACGGCTAATCCATGCAGATTTGCTGTTGAGTTTCTCGCAAGCACTTTGTCTAATTCATTCTTTATCAAGCCAACAAGCTTTGAACCATTCTCGTCGACTTCCTTCTGGGCATAACCGCCCTTGGTTCTATACAAGCTGTCGATGGCTGCCGCGCTCTCTTCGCTCGCTGGGAGAAATGCGCCCCGAAGACTCTCGGCCACAAGTTGAATGGTGTCAAGGGCCCGCTTCAATATGAAATCCACGAACAACTGATATTCGCCCGCGTCGGCACCCTCTAATGCATCTAGGTAGGCCCCTTTGTGTTCAGTCAGAATCATGACCGGCATCGAGATGGCTCGATAGGTGAACACCGATGCGAGCGCCCGCGCCACGCGGCCATTTCCATCGGCGAATGGATGAATGACTACAAGCCCATAGTGCGCGTAAGCGGCTTGAAGCACCGGATGCGCTGCAAGAAACTCCTCACTCCGCATTTCATTGACGAGGCGCGCCATTTCGATGGGAGTTACATCTGCCGGAGCGTAGGAGTGATAACATCCATCCCGCGTGTACACATGGTTCGACTGGAGCTTATAGGCTCCTTTGGGGAGTTTCTGTTCCTGGAAGCCAAAGGGTGGGGTCTGAACTCGGTAGGTATCCTGTGCCTCACAGACCACCTCGTGCAAGGTTCGAATGGCTACCTCCGAGATTGGCACGGATTTGGTAGCGAGGTCGAGTACGTAGTCGTAGGCGTGCAACTGAGCCTCAAACAAAGGTCGTGCATTCTCGCCTTTTTTTGCGAATTCGACTTCCCACGCTGCGGTCTCGAATGCGACTGTGAAGGTAAATCCGCGATCTACTTCGTAGAGACCCTCAATTGCTCCGGTATCGACCGCCGCAGCACGCTTCACAACCTCGTAGGCCCGCTTCAATGCCTCGGCAGAAGGGCTCGCGTTGTTCTTCAAGGCTGCAATGTTCCGATCCCACCGCACCGTATCGACCGTTGTCCGCGCTGCCCAATCGGCAAACGAGGGAAACGGCTTATAAGCCGCGTCGAGAACATGGATGTTGGTTTCCGGCTCGCTCATGGCGCGGTCAATCCTCTCTTTCAGGCTCATCATAGCTCAGCGCATTACTCGCCCTACGCCGGATCCGCAAACACCCGTCCGCCAGCCAATCGCACCGCCGCCGCCAACTGCCGGTCGAAGGTGGCCAGCGTCCCGCCTATTCGCAACACCAGTTCCAGATAGGTCGCATCATAGCCGGTCAACTTGTATAGCCGTGCCAACGTCAAGACCGTAGCCTGAACAGCTGATGGGCGCGTCGTGTCCTCCACAATCGGCAACGCGTACACCATCCCCATGAACGAAGCCGACGCGGAGTTTCCGACCCCGCCCCTGCGCTCAGCCACCAACACGCCGTTCACTACTTCGGGAAACCACAAGGCAGGCACCACGGCTTCCCGGCTTTGGATGGCTCGAAGAACATCATCGGCCAATCGACCTTCTGCCGGATCGTCACGGTCAATCAGCCATGCGAGCGTTGCGGATGCATCAAGAACCAATCGCATACGCCGCCCTTACTTCCTTCCTTCGCGAATCCACTCCAGAACCGTGTCGCCAGAAATCCCTTCGACTCGAGGAAAATTGAGCAGGCTCTCGACCGCCTCGTCGATGGCGCGTTGGTTCCGGGCCTGCGTCGGCACCACGTCCGCCACCGCCCGCCCCCGGACCGTAATTGTGAAGCGCTCTCCCAGATCCACCTTGCGCAGAATCTCAGATAGCCTTGTTTTGGCATCAAAGGCGCCAATCTCCGTGTAAGCGCTGTCTCCTGCACGCATAAACCCTCCAATCGATCATCCAGGCAATCGAACTAGCCTACAAACTAGTTTACTTGATTTGTTGCTCCTTCAAGCCAGCTTTTTGCTTGGCAAACCCCTCAGCTTCACCCCAGCAAAAGCAAACGCCCCTGTTCGGCGTGCATTGGCGCAATCCATTCCTGCAGTCCATCTTTCAGAAATCTACTCTTGCCCGGAGTCCGGGTTATCAGAGTATTCTTCCACCATGCTTCCCAATCGTCTCCGCTTCCCCGGTCTGCAACTCCTTCTCTTGCTGCTGGTTGCTGCGTCCACGCTGGCCCGCGCCGTCGAGGGGTCAGCCGCAACCGGCACCGCACCCCAGACGCTGGTGCTCGACGGCCTGGGCAAAGGCTCCGCACCGCTCGACGGCCCCTGGCAGTTCCACACCGGCGACGACCCCGCCTGGGCCAACCCCAACTACGACGATTCGCGCTGGGAGCAGTTGACTGCCGACAAGCCATGGGGCGCGCAAACCCATCCCAACTATGCGGACTATGCCTGGTATCGCCGCAGCCTCTCCATCGCGCCAGCACCGGGAGCATCGCCCGACGTCCACCTGCTCATCCCCGCCATCGACGACGTTTACGAGATCTACTGGAACGGCGCCAAAGTCGGCCAACTCGGCACCATGCCGCCCAATCTCTACTGGCTTAGCAGCCTCGCGCCACAGATCTTCAACCTCGGGCCGGCACGCAGCGGCGTGCTGGCCATACGTGTTTGGAAGACTCCGCTGCCCTCTAACGACCCAGGCACATTCGGCGGTTTTGAGGGCGTGCCGCTGGTGGGCAGTCCGGACGCCATCGCTGCCGAACGAGGCGCGATGGAGTTCCAATGGCTCCGTCGCCAGCAGTTCCGCTTTGGCCTTGTCTCGCTCTATGCACTTGTGGCCCTGCTCAGCTTCGTCGCATGGCTGCGCGATCGCAAGCAGTGGCTGCTCTTCTGGATGGCGGTCTTCGCCATCACCCCGCTGCTCGAACTGTTCATGAGCGGCCTCGAACTTCGCTATTCGACCATAACGCAAATCTGCCTCTCCCAGGTCGAAATCAGCGTCCGCGAAGCCTCGCAGTGGTTTCTACTGCTGTGGCTGCTCCAGCTCCACGAATCCCGCAAGCTGGTAGGGTTCATCCGCGCCGCCGCTATCGTCAGCATTGCAACCGGCACAGTCGACGGCATGTTGTTCTTCTTCTACCCCAATGTCCTCAATACCCTTCAATTCCAGCTTGGAGATGCATTTCTAACCGTCTTCGCCATTGGGGCCGAGCCTATCCCCGCCTTGCTGGTGGCCTGGGCCATCTTCAACCGCAAACGCCTCGACTCAACTCGCTGGGTGGTGGCCACCTTCGCCTTTCTCAATGCGAGCTACTACTGTGTCCAGAATGTCGTCGCACAGGGCGAGCGTTTTACCCACTGGACCCTCGCCGACAAGATGACGAATCCGCTATTCACGATGGACGGCAATCCCATTGGAGTTCCCACCATTCTCCGCACCCTGCTCTTCCTCTCCATCGTCTACGCCGTCGTCCGCTACTCCATTGCCGAGCGCCGCCGCCAGAATAATCTGGAGCAGGAGATTCAGAACGCGCGCGAACTTCAGCAAGTGCTGGTTCCTGAAGATCTGCCGGCGCTGCCCGGATTCACACTGACCAGCGCTTACCGGCCGGCGCAGGAGGTAGGCGGCGACTTCTTCCAGATCATTCCACTGGAATCCGGCTCAACCCTCGTTGTGCTGGGAGACGTCAGCGGCAAAGGCCTTCGCGCGGCCATGGCCGTCTCGCTCATCGTGGGCGCCATACGCAACCTGGCTGAAACCACGTCCAGCCCCGCGCTGATCCTTGCCGGCCTCAATCGTCGCCTCACCAACCGGCTTCAGGGAGGCTTTGCAACCGCCATTGCTCTCCGCATCGATCGCGATGGCGACTGCACGCTGGCCAGCGCCGGCCATCCCGCCCCGTACGTAAATGATCGCGAGATGAGTTTCCCCGGCGCGCTTCCTCTGGGCCTTACGCCAACCGCCGTCTATGAAGAAACCCGCCTCCTGCTCAGCGAGCGCGAGCAGCTTGCCCTCTACACCGACGGACTGCTCGAAGCCCGCAGCCAGAGCGGGGAACTCTATAGCTTCGACCGGCTGAAGACCCTGTTCGCGACCCAGCCCACCGCCGAACAGGCAGCCCAGGCAGCCGTCAACTTTGGCCAGGACGACGACATTACCGTACTAACGCTCACGCGCCTCTCCGCGGCATAGTTCAGGATGCAGCGCCAGCGCCTTCTTACTTTCAGCGTGTTCCCGCAGAGGGATCGGCGCAAAGTCCCAGTCCATAAATTGTTTCCCTAAAATGCCTTACGCCGCGCTCAGCGCGGAAAATGCCGATTTCCGCCAACTCAGCCCCCCAATCTGAGAGGATTATGGAAGCGGTAAGGCGCCCTGGCGCATCTTCCTATGAGAACTCTATGAATCCCGTCGAGCAGGCACGCCAATCCGCATTCCAGGAAACGCTCCTCAGCGCCCGCAATTCCATGGACATTGGCGAGATTCTCAAGCTCGCCCTGGACAGTTGCCGCGCCTCCAAGCTGCGCTTTGGCCTGACCGCCCTGGGTATGGTCATCGGCACCGCATCGGTGATTTGGGTGGTCACCATCGGCATGACCGGCCAGCAATACATTCTAGGGCAGCTGCAGAAGATCGAGACCAACTCTGTCGAACTGGAATACTCCGGTGGCGGCGCAACCGCAGCCGAGCGCGTCCTCTACAACGACTCCCTGACCGTTGACGACGAGAAGGCGGTGCAGGCCCAGTTGCCGGGAGTGATGTACGCCTCGCCTGTACTCGAGTTGCACGACCGCATCAATTTTGGCGACGGCGTTGTCAAGGATACTCTGGTGCTCGGCGTGAGCCCGCAATACCAGAACATACGCAATCTGCTGGTGCCCGTTGGCCGCTTCTTCGACGAAGAGGATGACACCGCGCATATCAAGTGCGCCGTAGTTAGTGAGCTATTTGCCAAAGCCCGCTTCGGCAGTTCCGACGCGGCTGTCGGCCAGTCCTTCGAGATCAGCAGAATGCCCTTCACCATCATCGGCGTCTTCAAAGAGGCCCAGGACGACTTCGGCAATTCGGAGATTCAGGATCAGACCATCCTGGTTCCGTTCTCCGTGGCCCGCTACATTTCCGGCTCCGAAAACGTGAAGCAGATTTATTTTTCCATGCGCAGTATGAGTGAGGTGAACGACGCCTCGAAGGAAATCTACCGCATCGTCAAGGCGCGTCACCGTCCCGACTCCGTTTACAAAACGCAGACCATGCAGGAGTATCTCACCGCCGCCAAGAACATCATGTGGGCGGTGACCGCGCTGTTAGTAGCCGTGTCCGCAGTTACCTTGGCCGTGGGCGGTGTGGGCATCATGAATATCATGCTGGCCACGGTGCGCGCCCGCGTGCGCGAAATCGGCATCCGCAAAGCCATGGGCGCAACCCGCCGCGAAATCAAACTCCAATTTCTAACCGAGGCGGTTATCATCTCGCTCACCGGCGGGGTAGTCGGCACCATCATTGGCCTGGCCCCGCCGCTCGCCATTCGTTTCTTTACCGACTACGACTTTCCCGTTTCGGGCTTGTCCGTGTTCATTGCGCTCGCATCCGCCACGCTGGTTGGCGTCGTGTTTGGAACTGTTCCGGCCACAAGGGCCGCACAGATGGACCCCGTCGAAGCCCTCCGGGACGAGTAATAAGTTAGGAGCGGTGAGTTAGATCGAGCGAGTTATGTTTTGGCACTTGGCACGGCCGAGTTATGCGGGGCGAGTCACTTGAGGCGAGCTATCGGGATGATCTATGAGAGATGAGTTATGAGCGATCCTGCCCGCCCGCCGGCGACCCCGGAGTCCGATCCGGATAATCCGCCGTCTGGTGGTCCCAACCTCGCGCTGATCTATACCCTCATCGTTCTCGCCCTCGTCGCGGCCATAGGCCTCGCCATGCTCATCGTTTTACCCTTTTATCAACGCAGGTAAAGTATCGTTTTACCTGCCGCACCACGGAGCCCCATGCCAACCCAAGCCGAAAAGGCCGCGCAATTCCTGGCGCTCCACCAGCGCCCCGAGCCCTTCGTCATCGCCAACCCATGGGATGCGGGGACCGCGCGCATCCTAACCGGCCTCGGATTCGAAGCTCTATCCACCACCAGCGCCGGCCTGGCCTTTACGCTGGGCCGCCGCGACGGGGTGGCCGCCATCAGCCGGGATGAAGCTCTGGAAAATGCTCGATCCATCGTGGACGCAACGCCGCTTCCCGTGGCCGCGGACCTTGAGAACGGCTACGGCCACAGCCCGAAGGCAGCGGCGGAGACGATTCGGCTGGCCGCGGAGACGGCAGGCCTTGTGGGTGGTTCCATCGAAGATGCCACCGGCGACCCCAGCCAGCCTATCTACGACTTCAACCATGCTGTGGAGCGGATTGCCGCAGCAGCAACTGCCGCCCGCGCATTGCCGTTCCCCTTTATGCTGGTCGCAAGGGCGGAAAACTACCTTCACGGCCGAGCCGATCTGGACGACACTATCCGCCGCTTGCAGGCCTTTGAAGCCGCCGGCGCCGAAGTCCTTTATGCACCCGGAATCACCAGCGCAGACGAAATTCGCACCGTCTGCTCTTCAGTCGCCAAGCCTGTCAACGTGCTCATGGGCATCAAAGGCGTGCCTCCGCTGTCAGTCATGGAATTGGGCGCTCTTGGCGTTCGCCGCATCAGCCTTGGCTCGGGCTTTAGCCGGGCATCGCTGACAGCCTTCGTCCACGCCGCGCGTGAGGTCATCGACCACGGAACATTCACCTTCACCGAGGAAACCCTTTACATGTCCGAGCTGTTGAAGCTGTTTGATGTGCGTGAAGATAAGCGCCGATGACTCGTAACCGCGCCTGCGATGCATTGAGATTCTCCGAGGTAAGGAGTATGTTAGAGCAGGTAAGGAAAGCATTCCATGGCAACCATTCCTAAACCCGCACCGGCACAAAAATTCCGCGCCAAGATCACCAGCAAGGGACAGATTACTATTCCGGTCGAGCTTCGCAAGTCCCTGGGATTCAAAGCCGGCGACCACGTCTGCTTTGAACAGCAGGAGGGTGGAGCTCGTCTGGTCCGCGACATGGATGAAAACCCGTTTGAGAAATGGCGGGGAATAGGCAGTTTCCCTGGTATGGGTAAAGGTCGTGAAGCAATTGTCGCCTACTTCCGGGAGATGCGTGGTCATGACGACTTCGATTGATTCGAATGTTCTCGCCGCTCTTTGGAATAACGAAGACCCTCACAACATGACTGCCGTTGAGTTGCTTGGTCTGACGCGAAAGCAAGGAAACCTCGTTGTGTGCGCTCCGGTTTATTTCGAACTGATGGCTGGCCCCTTGAGAGAAGAAGCTGCCATGGACGAGTTCTTCGCCGAAACAGGCATTACTGTCGAATGGAAAATCGAGGAAAGTATCTGGCGCGAAGCGGGAAGGGCGTATGGTAGCTATGCCCGGCGTCGTATTCGGAGAGGCAGTGGCTCTCCGCGGCGCGGCCTCGCCGATTTCATCATTGGCGCTCATGCGTTGGTCCGCGGTTATACACTCCTCACATTGAATGCGCGCGACTACACGGCCGCCTTCCCGAAACTTACCGTCGTTTCGATGTGAGAAGGAACTCCAAATGACGCGGCTCCAACAAATCGTAGCAATGGGCGGTGGCGGTTTCTTGATGGAACCCGAGAACTTGTTGCTTGATCGCTTCATTCTTTCAACGACAGGAGTGCCGGAACCAAAGGTCTGCTTTCTGCCCACGGCGACCGGGGATTTCCAAGGTTTTATTGACCGTTTCTATATTTCCTTTGGCACCTTACCTTGTATCCCAACGCATCTCTCCCTCTTCAAACCACCCACCGCCGACCTCTGCTCCTTCGTAATGGACCAGGACGCAATCTATGTCGGCGGCGGCAACACACGAGCCATGCTCGCGCTGTGGCGCGAATGGGGTCTGGATTCTATTCTCCGCGAGGCCTGGCTCGCCGGCGTGGTAATGGCCGGCATTAGCGCCGGCTCCATCTGCTGGTTCCAGCAGGGCCTGAGCGATTCCGTAATTCCCGGAGACCTTGCGCCACTTATGTGCCTTGGATTCCTACCTGGCAGCAACTGTCCACATTACGACTGCGAGCCCGGACGTCGCCCCTCCTACCGCAAGCTGATCCAGGAAGGAAAGCTGGATTCCGGATACGCCGCGGACGATGGCGCGGCACTCCACTTCATCGGTCAGGAGCTGAAGAGCGTAGTGAGTTCACGAGAGGCAGGCAAGGCCTACTCTGTGCGCCGCGTTGGGATTGAAGTGGAAGAAATTGCGCTCGAAACAGTTTGGCTCGGCTCGCCAGCCCGCTCCGCAATCAACACCGGAATCCTATCCACAATCGGGTAGCCGCGCCCGCACACCGCGCAGACCAGCCGCTCGCCCTCAGCAAAAAGCCCGCCCAGGCAAGCCGGGCAGGCCAGTTGATCGAGCACCGAGGTGTCGAACCGGATAGGGAGACAAGATTTGGCTCTCATCGCGCCGGCTATTGAATCGTCGCGTCGGGGTTGGCGGGCGCGGCGGCTGGCAGGCCGGAAGACTGTACGGCGCTGGTGCCGCGCGCTACCATGGCAAGCTTGGCATGCGCGGCAAACTCCTGCTCAATGCGCTCGGTCGTGCCGGCCGTGGCAAACTCGTATGCCACGCGAACTCCGTTGAAGATAGCCCGGTCGTTCGACGAACCGTGGCCGATGATGCAAATTCCCCGCACTCCCAGCAGCGGTGCGCCGCCATATTCCCTGTAGTCCAGGCGATGGCGAAACTCGTTGAACGCCTTTCGCGACAGCAACGCTCCAACCTGCGCAGTAACTGTGCGCGTCAGCGACTCCCGCAGCACGTCCCGCACAAACCGTCCCACTCCCTCGCTGGTTTTCAGCGCCACGTTGCCCACAAAACCGTCGCAGACAATCACGTCCGCCAGGCCGCTGAAGATGTCGCGACCTTCCACGTTACCGATGAACTTGATGGGCAGCGCCTTCAGCAGCGGAAACGCCTCCCGTGTCAGGTCGTTGCCCTTGGTCTCTTCCTCGCCAATCGAAAGCAGGCCCACCCGCGGCGCGTCGATCTTCAGCACGGTCCGCGCATACATTTCGCCCATGACGGCAAACTGCGCCAGGTTGTATGGCTTGCAGTCCACGTTGGCGCCCACGTCCAGCAGCACGCACGGGTTTCCGGTCGAACTCGGCATGGGAGTTGCCAGTGCCGGGCGGTCCACGCCGGGCAGCGCGCCCAGCACCATCTTCGCCGTGGCCATGGCCGCGCCCGTGTTTCCGGCCGTCACAAATCCAGCCGCCTTGCCCTCGCGCACCAATTTCAGCCCCACGCGCATCGAGCTGTCCTTCTTTTTCAACCCCTGCGTCGCCTTCTCCTCCATGCCGATGCGTTCCGCGGCATTGTGGATCACGATCGGCAGGTCTTCGTTACCGAGATGTTCGTCAAGAAGGTCGCGAAGCTCCGCCTCAGGCCCAATGAGATGGACCCGCACAGGCAGAGCCCGGCAGGCGAGAATCGCCCCCCGGATCTCTGGCTCGGGTGCTTTGTCGGTTCCTACAGCGTCAAGTGCGATGTCGATGAGCATAGGGGTGCTCACCTTACTTGGCTGCTTCCTTTACGTCCAGCACGGCGCGGCCCTTGTACGCTCCGCACTTGGCGCAGGCGCGATGGGGCAGCTTCTTCTCGTGGCAGTTGGGGCACTCCGACAGCCCCACTGCGGTAAGAAAATCGTGGGAGCGGCGTAAGGCTGTACGGCGCGTCGAGTGGCGCCTTTTCGGATTTGGCATAACAACTATTCCTTTCGTGTATCCACCAGTTTCAAATCCCGCCTGGTCCCTGGCCTGCTCACTCACCCATCCAGAAGCTGACAGCCTTCCGGCCCGGCTCTTTCGCGGCCATTGCGAAACGGTGGAACACCCTCAATCTCGGGGTTGATTTCTCAGGACTTGATCCGGTCGCGGAGCCCAGCCAGCGCTTCCCAACGGAGGTCGCTCGGACCTTCCTCGCAGTTGCACGGATGGCTGTTCCGGTTCTCTCCGCAGCGCGGACAAAGTCCCTTACAGTCCGGCTTGCAAAGCGTCCTGACCGGCAGAGTCAAAAGCACCTGCTCCCTCAGCACATCCTCAAGCAACAAACTGTCTCCTTGATAATACCCGATTTCTGTTTCCGGCGCAGTAATCGAGCGTTCCAGCGCCTCGGAATCCGCATCGGCGGGCCTGAAAATCAGGTCGAACTCCGCGCTCAGCGGAATCTCCACCGGCTCCACGCACCGCGCGCACGGAACCTGGAACTTGCCGCCAAACTTGCCCCTCAGCCGGATGTCGGCCACAATATCCCGTGGCCCGCGATGCTCATGCAGCACCTCGGCCCGCCCGTCGGTGGCCAGTTTCCCAATCTGCTCAGCCTCTTCGCCCAGCTCAACAGCACCCGGATCCAGCTCCAGGTCGAAATCGATCGGGTCCCGCTCCAGCTCGCTTACTTTGAATTCCATCCTATGAGCCTACGGCGCGGGGGGGTGCGCGTCAATTGCGGGGACGGACACCTGCGGGCTTTCCGGTTCCAATCCACGGTACTTGTGCAATTCGAACATCTCTTCAAGGACTGCCGGGGCGCTCTCGTCCAGCAGCGCGGGGCGTCAAACATTTCCTCTATGTCTTGCATCAGTGACCTCTCTGCCCTTGCCCTTGCAAGCGGTACATCACTTCCCAGATTTGGTGCAGGGAATCCACATAGCCGTGAGCCATCTTCTTCGCGCGGGAGAACCTGCTTGCTTCGTTCTTGAAGTTAGACCAAGTCTGCTCCGCCGCCATCTCTGTCAACGCACCCACCCAAGCGACTTTTGACAAAATGATCCGATACTTGTAGTCCCGTCCGTCCCAGCTAAGAATTTCGGCTTTGCCAATTTCAGATTCCGGAAAGCGGTCCTTCAGGCTGACCAGATGCTCGTGCAGTCTCGCCCTTACCATCAAATTGTCGGGATCGATTGTACCGTCAGTTTTGTCGGCACAGGCGATTGAGAAGAAACCATATCTGGTGAAGATCCACATTTGTTACCCCTTTCGAGCATCGCCAAATGCTCCTGAAGGCAGTATAGGCGAACCAATCTGCGGTTTCTCGTGTCCAAGAGCATTCTCTATATGGTACTTTTCTGTAGATCAGAGATTCAAGTGAGGCAGGTGGCCCCGGTCCCGCCGATCTTCCAAACCCCAATGAGGGTGCCCCCGGTCCCTCGCTCTTGGGGACCGGGGATTTATCCGGAATTTGGCGGGTGGCCCATCTCTTGAAAAATGCTGACCGATCCACAACATGCGGGTGGCTCAGGTCTCGGTTTTGAGACATGGGAAAGCTCAAAAGCCTCCGCCAACAAGGATTACTCCCGGTAAGTCGCCATTGCATAAGTTACCCAGCTTCGGGAGCTACCTCGACGGGATGACCGGCTACTCGGTCACAGTTTCACTTAAATCCCCACCCAAAGCCCTGCATGTTTCCCACCTTCCCGTCCGTAACCCCTTTAGAATTTCGGCCCGTGCGCAAGAAACATCCATTTTCATCAACACTCGGAACAATCCGTACTGATACATCAAGACACTTTTCAAAAAATGCTCTGATGTATCAGTGCGTTTGACCATATTTTCCGAAGTATGCATGTATCAGTACTTTCGAGTGAAATTCATTGCCCCGTACCCCATCAAACGAAGGGCAATCGTACTGATCCATTCGGAGTTTCGTCATTTTCGTTGAAAGTCCGCCAAATGACGGGTTTTACCCCGAATACCGCCAGGTGGCCGAACCCATCCTTCCGATGCCGTAGAATCTCATTTGAGCACTCCCGATGACTGTGAATGCACTTTATCCCGGCACGTTTGACCCGCCCACCAACGGGCACGTGGACCTCATCACCCGCGGCGCAAGGCTGTTCGACCACCTCACCGTCGCCGTGCTCGTGAATCCAGTTAAGAACCCGCTCTTCACCGTTGAAGAGCGCGTCGAGATGCTGACGGAAGCCGCCAGCTCTCTCGACAACGTCTCCGTGGCCACCTTCAACGGGCTCATGGTCGAGTTCGCGCGCCAGCAGGGAGTATCGGCCGTGTTGCGCGGCATCCGGGCCATCTCCGACTACGAGTACGAGTTCCAGATGGCGCTGATGAACCGGCGGCTGGCGCCGGAGATCGAGACCGTCTTTCTGCAGCCGGCCGGGCGCTACTCGTTTGTCAGCTCGCGGATGGTCAAGGAGGTTTTCAGCGCCGGCGGCGACATAACCGGCCTGGTGCCGCCAAATGTACTGAAGCGTCTGCGCGCGCGGATCAATGGCAGCTAGGCGGGCGGTTCCTTTGCGGGTTGCCGCGGTTGCGCTTCGGCTGCCTTGCGAACAGCTTCAGCGTCGGCCAAGTCCTGCAGTCTGCCTGAGGCCAGCTTCGACGCGATGAGGTCGGATGCGGAGATGAAAAACGCCTTAAGGCCGCCTTTCGGATCGATGACGCCTTCAACGCGCCTTGCCCAGGCTGCCTCAAAATCGACACCCGGAATGTCGGGAAGAATGTCGAAGCTGTGGGGATCGTGTCCAAAACGAAAGAAACTTCCGCGCTCGGCGAAGTCCTCCGCTCGAATGCCCAGGAGCGGCGCACCGAACGCGGCCAGCGCGGCATAAGTAGCTTGCGCGTTGGCCGGGTCCGCTTTTATGAAAAGGTCCATGTCTTTCGTAAAGCGGGGCTGCGCGTGATAGATAACCGCATATGCCCCTACCACGAGATATCTAACGCCATGGGCACGAAAGGCGGACAAAAGGTCTTTGTAGTCTTGGTACATCCGGTGCGATCTCCCAACCTTTGAGTGCGTAGGCGTCCTGGATCATCTCCTCGACCGCGTCCATCCGCTCATGCGCGGGCCGGCTCTGCCAGTAGCGATACTCGTCGGCCTTCATCTCGTCGAAGCTCGTGTACTTGCGGAGCGTCTTATCCATACCCCGATTGTAGCGCCGGGCGAGGCGGCCGATATTTCAATTTTGCGCTTCCCCGAAAATCTGTAAAGATAGGAGTGATATGACAGTCTCCGCTCCTGCAAAAGTCTTTGCCGACCGCATTGGCCGGATCGAGGTTTCCGCGACCATGGCCGTGGCCGCCGAGGCCGCCAAACTGCGCGCCCAGGGCATCAACCTGGTGGATTTCGGCGCCGGTGAACCGCACTTCCCTACCCCGCGCCACATCAAGGACGCGGCCATTGCCGCCATTGACGCCAACTTCACGCGCTACACGGTTGTGCCTGGCATTCCCGACGTGCGCAAGGCCATCGTCGAGCGCCATGCCTGCGACTTCGGCTCGGACTACGACATCTCCGAGGCCATCTTCACCACCGGCGGCAAGCTGGCCCTCTTCAAC
>Ga0182030_10013820_pt1 | contig 16023 bp, 11 predicted proteins | sample 812S3MmetaG_FD_121299 | JGI IMG/M metagenome (GOLD analysis project Ga0182030, IMG submission 121299) | Permafrost microbial communities from Stordalen Mire, Sweden - 812S3M metaG (Illumina Assembly) | ecosystem: Environmental > Terrestrial > Soil > Wetlands > Permafrost | place: Sweden...
AAAATCGGCTACCCCGAGAAGTGGCGCGATTATTCCGCCTTGGATGTCACGCGCGGGCCCTATGTGGAAAACACCTTCCGCGCCGCGCGGTTCGAGTTCCATCGCGACCTGAATAAAGTCGGCAAACCCGTGGACCGCACCGAATGGGATATGACCCCGCCCACGGTGAATGCCTACTACAACCCGCAGTTGAACGAGATCGTCTTTCCCGCCGGGATCCTGCAACCCCCCTTCTTTGATTTTCAGGCGGATGACGCCCTCAACTACGGCGCAATGGGAGCTATTATCGGCCACGAGATGACGCACGGCTTTGACGACGAAGGAAGCCAGTTTGATGGGCAAGGCAACATGAAAAATTGGTGGACGCCGGAGGACCAGAAGAATTTCGACGCGCGCGGCGAATGCGTCGCCAAGCAATTTGACGGCTTCGTTGTGGAAGATAAACTCCACGAGAACGGCAAGCTGGTCGAAGGTGAAAGCATCGCGGACCTCGGAGGCCTCGCCATCGCCTATGCTGCCTACCAAAAGTCTTTGCAGGGTAAACCGCGGCCGAAGGATATAGACGGCTTCACGCCGGAGCAGCGCTTTTTCCTCGGGTACGCGCAGAGTTGGGCGGAGAACTTGCGTCCGGAATACGAACGGATGCTGACCAATGTGGACCCTCACCCCCTGCCGAAATTCCGGGTCATCGGGCCGCTCTCAAATCTGCCGGCATTCGCCAGAGCTTTCGGTTGCAAGGAGGGCGATGCCATGGTCCGGCCACCCAGCGATCGTTGCACGATTTGGTAGGCGAGGGCTCGGATGCGGAGTAGGGGCGGTTCTCGAACCGCCCCTACTTTCCATCCCGGAATTAGTTAATGAGTGACTGATACGTTTTCCGCTTTCTGCCTACTGCTTTCTGCCTTCTGCCACTGCATACTGCTTACTGCCGCACCCCCACCACCAAACTCGAAGGTCCCGGCAGACGGATTTCCCGGACCTCGTGGAATCCCGCCTCGCGCATCCAGGCTGTGTATTCTTCGCCGCTGTAGGTGCTGCCCGCCGGGGTCCCCACCAGCATATTGAGGGCGAACAGGGCGGCCTGTTTGGGCGCGGTTTTTTCCTGCTCCAGAATAAAGTCCTGCATCACCAGGCGGCCTTGGGGTTCGAGCGCTTCAAAACAGCGCCGGAACAAATCCTGATTCTCCTCAGGACTCAGCATGTGGCAAATGGCGGAGACCAGGACCAGGGTGAAGCCCTTGCCCAGAGGGTCCCGCCGCAGGTCGCCGGCGCGCGTCTCCACGCGCCCCGCCAGGCCCGCCGCGTTGATGTGTCCCTGCGCGATAGGGAGCACGGTAGGCAAGTCGAGCACCGTCGCGTGCAGATTATCATTGGCCTTGGCGAAGGCGATGGAGTATGCCGCCGACCCTCCGCCCACATCCAGCAGGCGCCCACCTGGCGTGGCGCCGACGGCCTCGACCACCAGCGGCGCGCGCTCGGAAGCATTGCGATGCATGGCGGCGATGAACGGCTGCGTCCAGTCCTCACCCCGCTCCGCCATTTCCAGGTGGCCCACCGCCGTGCCCGCGCGGACGCAGTCCGTCAGCGTGGACCAACGATGCCAAAGATTTACGAGGTGGATCAGTCCGGGGCGGGCGTTGTCCTTGGAGCCTTCCGCGAAAAAGCGTGCCGTAACGGGCGGGTCGCGAAAAACCTGCTGGTGCTTTAACAGCATGCCCATGGCCACGAGCGCGTTCAGCAGCATTTCCGTGGCGCGCGGATGGGTGGAGATTTTCTGCGCAACCTCCACCGCCGTTGCGCCGCTGCCCACGGCCGTAAAAACGTCGAGTTCGAGGGCCGTCAGCAGCGCGCGGCTCTCCATATACCCGCGCAAGGTTTGGTTCAGATCATCGGGCAGCACGCCGGCCGCTTCCTTGGCTCGTTGCCCCGCCATAAATTTCGCTCGATTGGATTGGATTTCCGCCCGCAAAGTGGCCGCCTCGCGATTCACCAGGCGCTCCACCACGCGGCCCTGCACAAAATGCGACTCGACGAGTTCGGGAACGTCTTCTGCCCGCACTCCTGAGTACCAGACACCCTCGGGGTAGACCACCAGGTTGGGACCGCGCTCGCAAACCCCCAGCGAACCGCACGTCGTTATCTGAACGTCGTCCACGAGGCCGCGCGCGGCCACTTCCTTGCGCAATGCGTCAATGGTCTCCGCCGAGCCCCGCGCCGGACAGCAAGGAACTCCCTCCGGCTTCTTCTGGTCACAAATAAAAACGTGATAGCGATAAGGTTCCATAATGACCTCACAGGTTTTTCATTTGGGCTGGGCATCTAGCCCCCGCCCCCGTGTGCGCTCATGCAGACATTCCCACCTTCAATCGGGCGTGAAGTATACCGCCAATTGATTAAGGAAGGAGGGGTGATATAATGGCGTCGTGCCTGTCGATACTCGCCTGACCTACGAAGACTTTTGCTTGCTGCCCGACGACGGCAAGCGGCGTGAAATCATTGAGGGAGAACTATTTGTGACGCCGTCCCCGCAAACGCCACACCAGAGGGCTGTTATGCGCCTGAGTGTCCACCTCTGGCAATTCGTGGACAGCCATAAACTGGGGGAAATTTTTGGTGCTCCCTTCGACGTGGTGTTTTCCGAGTTCGATGTTGTTGAGCCGGACCTTCTCTACATTTCGAACACCCGCGCTAACGTCTTGACGAAGAAAAACGTGCAAGGGGCTCCCGATCTCGTTGTCGAGATCTTGTCGAAGAGCACAGCGCGCGTGGACCGCTCCATCAAACGGAAGCTCTACGGGAAATTTGGTGTGCAGGAGTATTGGATCATCGATCCCCAAGGTCCCGCCGCGGAGATTTTCCGACGCAGTGCAGAAGGCTTGGACTTGGTTGAAAAGCTTACGGCAGCGGATGCCCTGACTTCGCCAATGTTACCAGGATTCAGTATGCCTCTAAGTAACCTCACCGAGTAATCCCCCAACCAAACGTTCAGGAAGGCCGTTGGGCGTGGCCACGCCATTTGGGCAGCAGGGCAGAGGCCGGTCCCCCGCGGTGTATCCATCCTGTAGACCCATTGAGGCGAGGTCAACGCTGCGCCGGGGGCAGCACGGATACGAAGATTCAAGATGAGAAACCTGCCCCGGCAAGGGGGAACGAACCAATCCGTGCGGCGATTTTATATCACCACCCCTATGCGCCAGCCCAAGAAAACTGCTGTTGCGCTTTTACCCTTGGGCTTTTTGCGGTACGTAGACCAAGCCGCCCGGGTCCCCATCCAAGTCCCCGGCGAGGCTACGGGACTTGAGCAGAGGCTTGAGATCGAATTTGGTATTCGCAGATAGGCTGCTGTTCGCCCCTCGAAAAACCAACACTCGATGGTATGTTCGGCGATTTTTCCCAAACTGTTACAAAAAAGAAGGCTAAACGGCCGGTAGTAAGCCTCAAGTGCAGTGTGACCGGGCCGTTGGATACTTGCAACAGTATGGACAAAAAGTGGTGGACGAAAAAGTGGTTGGCAAAATCGCACCAATTCGCTATACTTTCAATGCGGGGTGGAGCAGTCTGGTAGCTCGTTGGGCTCATAACCCAAAGGTCGCTGGTTCAAATCCAGCCCCCGCAACCAACGCCATCATAGAGTTACGGGTCATAAGCAAGAACCTCTGAGTACAACTTGGTACAAGCGGGGCCAGCAATGGCCCCCTTATTTTTTTAGAAGCACCCTTGCAACCTTGCTTGCCGCTTCTCGCTTTTGCTCTGACACCGCCTGAGTGTAAATGTTCATCGTCGTCGCAATATCAGCGTGTCGCAAGAGTTCCTGTTGTACCTTCACATCGGCCCCAAGAGACCTGAGAAGGGTTGAATAAGTGTGTCTGAGGGTGTGCCAGCCCACCTTGCCTTGGATCCCTGCAGCTCTCGCCGCTGGCTTGATATGATCCGCCAGGATCGTCTCTTGCCAGCGGGGTTTTCCCGAGTCGCCTGCGAATACATAGTCTGTCGGCTGGACGTAAGTTGTACCGTTCTTGTACCTGAGAACCTCGGCTGCGAGGTCCGGGTCAAGCGGGATAGGCTTCTCTGAGGCTTCCGTTTTGGCGTCGCCTTCCCTTCCGTGGACTACCCCGCGCCGGATTCTCACAGTAAGCGAATCCCAATCGATGTCTTGCCACTGAAGCCCGACAACTTCGCTGGCGCGAAGCCCGAGGCATCCCGCGACAAGCACCATTGTGCGGTAGGGTTCCTTGAGATGCGCAAGCAGGGCGGAAAACTCTTCCGGTGTAAGCACGCGAGGAATTTCCAGGCGTCTTGCGCCCTGCCGGACAAGATCAATCGGGTTTGTATCTGTAAACTCCCATCGACGCGCGCATTGAAATAGCAAGTGCATGAGGCTTCGGATGTGCGCCTTCGTCTTCGGAGCGAGGGGCAGCGATTTGAACCACGCTTCCACATCGATGGGGCGGACACCGCCGAGGACCAGGGTTCCCCACCGTGGAACAATGTGCCGTTTGAGATACGAGAGGTAGGAAACGCGAGTCGCGTACCGCGTCGGCATTTCTTCGGACTTGTACCGTTCGACCAGCGCCTCGACGGTTACAGCATGGAACCGCTGTTGCGGATTCTGCGCATTGATCTTTATCCGCTGGTGCTCAACGGCCCTTTCCGCGTCGGCTTGCGTCGGGAGTTTTTCAACCGTTCCGATCAACACTGACTTTGGCCTTCCGTTTTCTATCCAGCGGAATTGCCAGACGTTCGGCCCTTTCTTCCGCTTCCTTACCGTCAAATTTCCGTGCTGATATCGTGCCTGCATAGTTCCTCCATTCAGAATGAAGTCGCTGTGCGGCACGGTTGGCTGCCTGATTGTAGCCTTGAGTTGATCCAGGCGTCCAGCGTTGTGGCACGATACCGCCAGAACTTGCCAACCTTGAGCGCAGGCACTTCCCCACGCTTCGCCATCCGTTCAAGCACTTTCGGGTGAATCTTCAGAACCCGTGATGCTTCCTTGCTGGTAAGAAGTGTCTCTATTCCATCCGACATACAGTTCATAACCTCCCAGGGCAGCTACGATTCAAGGTCAGTGCCCCATAAGACCATTGGGGTAGCGTTGGCGAGCTGCGACCCGCCAAAGCGCTTGCCCGCCAAAGCCCAGGCAAGGACCAATTGCCCGATCATAGGAATACGGCGAACTTTTTTTTCTGTCAAATGACGGTGACAAGACTCCCCATGCGATCAGGAAGGGCAGGTGTATTGTCGGTGTTTGGAGATTCTAACGACCACGATATCTATAACTTAGAGTGTTCCAAGCCAAAACTACTGAGGATTCATCGGCGTGTGGGGTGCTTAGGCGAAAAAGGGACGTGTGTGGATGGCGTTCCTTGGAACCCGCAAGCGAGGCAGGGCGATAATCGTAACCGCTGCAACGGATTGCTTTGTGAATTCCGGGCGGCACTCCGAATTCGCAAATACTTAGCATATAAGATTCATACCTTGTTGAGAAACCATTGGACCAGTGAAAAATATCTGGTACTGATCGTGCTGAGGCAGCCGTCCCGCCCACAATGAGTTCCAGGCGGGACTTCAGACTTGCAAATGGGCGCAAGAAGAAGTTCACACCTGATTAGAAACCATTCGACCAGCGAAAAATTTTTGGTACTGATCGTGCCCACGCCACAGCCATCCCACCCACGAGGCGTACGTGATCTACCCCGGTCCTTTGTGGCTAATGGCTAACTTCATGATTCTACGAACAAATACTCCGAACCTCATCACAACGCCTTAAGAACGACCTCACACAGCACATCTTTACGGATCTGTCAAAAAACCGACTGGATTCCATTAAATTCCGCCTGAGATGCCGACTGGTAACAAGCGAAGAGCAAGCCGACGGCGATAGATCACAGAACCGAGGCGGTAGGGGGCCGAAAGGCTGAATTGGGAAGTCGTCGGTTATTTGACAGAAAATAATTTTGGCCGCAGCCTGCGAAATGTGGCCCCAGCCGCAGAAGGCGGGGCCAAGGAGGTTTTCAGATGAGCAGTTTCTTTCAACAGTTTTTCCGCAGTGCCCGAGACCCACGGTATCGGGTATTCGGCCCAGATCCTTTTCCTGCCTTCTGCGATTGCGCGGCTGCGGTAGGCGCGTCTTAGATTTCACAGAACCACGACAGCAGGGGACCGCAAGGCGGAATTGCGGATTGCCCGTTATTTGACAGAAAAATTTTCCGGTGTTTACGTCGGTGATAGGGGTGGCATCCGTATGCGATATCACAAGGGTTCGTTGGGCCTGAATCAAATGAAGGACAAGGCGATCCTGCATTTTGTGGCGGATTCCCGGTACGTGTCACGCTCGCAGCTAAGCTCTTTTGTTTTGCTTGAGTACTGCGAACCCAATCGGAGAGTTTTCAACTGGCGAATTCAGCGGCTTGTCGAGGCGGGCCTGATGCGAAAACAGATTGTCCCGTATCTAAATGGCGAGGCGTTGTTCTCCATTACTCGCGCTGGTGTCCAAGCCCTGGAACGGCTGGGTATCTATTACCTTGGCGCGAACCTTGAGAGGGAAAAGGATGCCCTTGAGTTCCAGATTCCGCATTCTCTTGAAGTAAACAACATACGGATCGCGTTGAAGGCGACAACCAACCTTATGCTGTGGATTCCGGAGACGGCTATTCGGGTCCTGAACTTGTCGCCGGCTACCGCCTACGCCAAGGTCTATGACGGAATCGCGGAACTGTACGTCGATGGCGACTATGTTACGCTCGCCATTGAATACGAGCGCACCTTCAAGAGCAAATCAAAATACGACAAGATTTGGGAGGCTATCGAGTCGGAAAAACGGCTGAACGTTTTCCTCTACCTCGTGCCCACCCTTGACCTGCAATGGGCCCTCATTCGCGAATTCGAAGGCACGAAGCGGTTGGTGTTCTTCGGGCTGGTCGATGAGTTTAAGCAGAAAGTGTTCGAATCTCAGGTCTGGACAGCCAGGTACGACAGGTTGGTCTTCAACGACGTGCTATTGGGGGCTGCAAAGCTGGCGAAACGGTAAGGTTTCTCGGACTACGGGTTCGCACTGCGCTTCCAAATCGCCCCTGAGGTTCTCCAGGAATTGCCAGCAAAAAAGGCCCATGAAATCAACTCCGGACTCTTTAGCCGGGCTCGGATGTTGGACTGGCTCTCGACGTGGTGTGCATGGCGCGGGAAAACGACATGCTCAAGTGTCGTACCAGTGATACGACAATCTCTCGGTCCAGGTAGGCCTTAGCGAACGGGATCATCCGGCGAAGGTTTCTCTCCCTGAACCCCCGCCGGAACAAAATGTAGCGCAAGGCCTGCTCTCCGGCCTTGCGGCTTTTCCAGAGCGATGTGGTTTTGGCGGCGCGGCCTTGATATATGAGAAACGGTGTTTCGCCGCGGGGGCAAAAGAAATACGGACTATCTTACGGCGGTGCGGCAAGTGCCCGCGCCGCTGGAAGAGCCGCAGGGTCGGACCGCGGGCCCTGCGTTACTCCCCCTTCTCTCCTATTCGCCCGTTGCAAGTAGGGGTGGTCAGGCGTACATTATCGAGCAGCGGAGAGGTCAAAAAGGGGAATTTTGGGTTCGGTTGGGCACAACCGTTTCTCGCCAGATCAACTGACCATGAGTTGTATTTCCCGTCGCGCCAATTGGGTTGAGACCGGGTAGAATCCGGGGCGGAGAGGATTTTAGATGCCACGACTGACGGAACAGGAACAACAGGAAATCATTCGCTACATCGATGCGGACAAGCCCCTTCCCGACAAGTTTCGCTTTCTGCTGTTTGAGGAAAAGCGCGAGGTGGAGCTGGTTTGGAACGGCAAGACCAGCGAAGTATCGAGCATCGTGCTGCCCTTTCAGGTGATCGAGCAGGTGGATGAGCCGCGCGCGGAAAAGCCGGAAGACACCGCCTTGCAATCCGGCCTGTTTGACGCGCGGGGCCGCCAGCTTAAGGGCTGGACCAACAAACTGATCTGGGGCGACAACAAGCTGATCCTCTCCTCGCTGAAGAACGGGCCGCTGCGCGAGGAGATTGAAAAGCAGGGCGGCCTGAAGCTGATCTACATCGACCCGCCGTTTGACGTGGGCGCGGATTTTTCCATGGACATCGAGATTGGCGACGACACCTTTACCAAGAAACCCAACATTTTGGAAGAGATCGCCTACCGCGACACCTGGGGCAAGGGGGCAGATTCATTCATTGCCATGATCTACGAGCGGCTGGGGCTGATGCGGGATTTGCTGGCAGAGGAGGGGAGTATTTTTGTACATGTGGACTGGCGCATGAATAGCTTGGTGCGATTGGTTCTCGCCGAAATCTTCGACACGCGCAACTATGTTACGGAAATTGCTTGGAAACGAACTACAGCCCATTTCACAGCGGAGCGATTCGCCTCCGTTCATGATTCAATCTACCAATATTCAAGGAGTGGGAAGTTCATTTTCAATAAGCCGGATATAGCTCACGAGGATGAATATCTGGAAGTCAAATACAAGTATGAAGATGCCAAAGGAAAGTATCGGTTAAGCGACGCCTCCGGTGAAGGGCAGGGACCAGCAAGACGCTTCAATGGGAGAGCGATTCCACCACCTGTTGGGCGGCATTGGCCGTCGCAGGAATACATAGATGCCAATGCTGAAGAATATGTTATCGAAGCAGATGGTATGCCCCAGAAGAAGTCTTATCTACGAGGAGCAACTGTGGGTTCTTTTTGGGCGGATATTTCCCCCGTAAATTCACAGGCAGAAGAGCGACTCGGTTACCCAACCCAAAAGCCTGAAACCCTACTTGAACGCATCATCAAGGCCTCATCCAACGAAGGGGATTTTGTTGCGGACTTCTTCTGCGGCTCCGGTACTACTGCCGCCGTAGCGGAAAAGTTGGGGCGAAAATGGATCGTCACCGATCTGGGCAAATTCGCTATTCACACCACCCGTAAGCGCCTGATCGGCGTCCAGCGAGGACTCAAAGCTGAAGGCAAGGACTACCGCGCCTTTGAAATCCTCAACCTGGGCAAGTACGAGCGCCAGCACTACATTGGCGTCAATCCCAACCTGCGCGAAGCGGAACAGCAAAAGCAATTGGAAGAAAAAGAGACGGCCTTCGTCGATCTGATTCTGCGCGCCTACCGCGCCGAAAGGACCGATGGCTTCAACACCTTCAACGGCAAGAAAGCGGGGCGGATGGTTTCAGTGGGGCCGGTTAACCTTCCGGTGACGCGCCTGTTTGTGGAAGAGGTGATCCTGGAATGCCGCCAGAAGCACATTACTCGCGTGGACATTCTGGGCTTCGAATTCGAAATGGGCCTGTTCCCCAACGTGCTGGATGAAGCCCGCGCCAAGGGCATCGACATTGCTCCCAAGTACATCCCCGCCGAGGTGTTTGACAAGCGGGCGGTGGAAAAGAATCAGGTGGTTTTCCACGACGTGGCGGCCATCGAAGTGAAGCCGCTGGTGAAGAAGCACACCGTGGCGGTGGAGCTGACGGATTTCTCCGTTTTCTACTCGCAGGATTCCATTGCCGGCGCGGAAGCAACGCTGAAGGACAAAGGCAGCAAGATCGTGGTGGAGAAGGGCCAGATCGTGAAGGTCAGCAAGGACGCGAAAGGCATCGTGAAGCGCGAAGTCCTGACCAAGAAGTGGACGGATTGGATTGATTATTGGGCGGTGGACTTCAACTTTGAGAGCAAGCGCGAAATCGTGCGCGTGAAGAGCGACCGGTTAAAACAGGCTGCGATTCCCGGCATGGAGAAACCCGAACATATCGAATTGCCGGAATATGAGGAAGTCTGGACGGGGGATTACATTTTTGAGAATGAGTGGCAATCCTTCCGCACCAAGAAAGACCGTTCGCTGGAACTGACCAGCGTCTACCATGAGTGCCAGCCGGGACGGCGCAAGATTGCCGTGAAGGTGGTGGATATTTTCGGCAACGACACGATGACTATCGTCGAAGTCAGCGTAGGAGGGAAAAAATAATGGCCCTTCATCCGAATTTCCCTGAATCGCCCTACGCAATTCTCGATCCCGGGATCCGCTGGTTTCCAGCGGATGAATCCCTGCGCGAAACCACTATGGACAGGCTGATGCCGCCGCTGGTTCCACAACTGCGCAAAAGGGTGAAGGAATGGCGGGACAGCGGCTATGCTGGGGCTACTGACACGAGCAAAAGCCTGCTCAACTGGTGGTTCAACACCCCGCACCTGCTCCCCCAAGCCGATGGCACCATGACAGAGTTTCAATATTACTTCGCCCAGCGCGAGGCGCTGGAGACCATCGTCTATCTGTACGACGTGGTGGGGGTGAAGGACAAGTACGACCTGATGCGCTTCGACAGCAGCGGGGCGGTCTCCAGCGGTATGTTTGACGAAACCTGGCGGCGCTTTGTGGTGAAGATGGCAACCGGTAGCGGGAAGACCAAAGTGCTGGGGCTGGTTCTGGCCTGGAGCTTTTTCCATAAACTCTATGAGCCGGGTTCAGGCTTGGCGCGCAACTTTCTCGTGATCGCCCCCAACATCATTGTGCTTGACCGAATCCGCAAAGATTTCGACGGTCTGCGCATCTTTTTTAACGACCCGGTCCTGCCGGACAATGCCGTGGACGGGCGCGATTGGCGCAACGACTTCCAACTGACTCTCCACGTACAAGACGAGGTGCGCATCACCCGCCCCACCGGCAATATCTTTTTGACCAACATTCACCGCGTCTATGCCGGCGATGATGTGCCACCTTCGGCTGAAGATGAAGACACCATGGACTATTTCCTGGGCAAGCGGCCAAGCGGCGCGACCACTGATTCCAAAGTGGATTTGGGCATGATTGTGCGCGACATTGACGAACTGGTGGTGCTAAATGATGAAGCCCACCACATTCACGATCCGCGGATGGCGTGGTTCAAATGCATCGAAGATATTCACAACCGGCTAAAGCAAAAAGATGCCGAACTGTCACTGCAAATCGACGTAACTGCGACACCAAGGCACGACAACGGGGCGATTTTCGTACAGACCGTCGCCGACTACCCACTCGTGGAAGCAATTAGGCAAAACATTGTTAAGCACCCTACTGTTCCCGATGCTGCCAGCCGCGCTAAGCTCGAGGAGCGCCACAGCGCCAAGTTTACGGAGAAGTATGCAGATTACATCAACCTGGGAGTCCTTGAGTGGCGCAAGGCATACATCGAGCACCAGAAGATGGAAAAGAAAGCCATCCTGTTCGTGATGACCGACGACACACGCAATTGCGACGACGTGGCCGAATACCTGCGCACCACGTATCCAGACTTCGCAGACAAAGACGCGGTGCTGGTGATCCACACGAAGAAAAATGGAGAAATCTCCGAATCCACATCCGGCAAGAGCGAAGAAGAACTGATTTTCCTGAGAAAGCAAGCAAACGAAATTGATGGGTTGGATAGCCCCTATAAAGCGATTGTTTCCGTAATGATGTTGAAAGAAGGTTGGGATGTGCGAAACGTTACGACCATTGTAGGACTGCGCGCTTACACAGCACCCGCCAACATTCTGCCGGAGCAAACTTTAGGTCGAGGTTTGCGCAAAATGTATCCAAGCGCAATCGCGGAATACGTCAGCGTGGTAGGTGAAAGAAAATTCATGGAATTCGTGGAATCGATCCAAGTTGAGGGTGTGGAATTGGAGCGCCGACCCATGGGGGAAGGAACAGCTCCCAAAACGCCTCTGGTCGTTGAAGTTGATAAGGAGAATGAGAAAAAGGATATCGACGAGCTGGACATTGAGATTCCCGTGCTGACGCCGCGCGTCTACCGGGAATACAAGAACCTGGCCGCGCTCAATGTCGGTACTTTGGAGCATCAGCGCGTGCTATACCAGCAGTTTAGCGCGGAAGAACAGCGCGAAATTGTTTTTAAGGACATCACCAACGGCGAGGTGACGCACACCACGATTCTTGATACGGCGGGCATCGCTGACTATCGCAGCGTGATTGGATATTTCGCGAAGACCATCATGAAGGACCTGCGGTTGGTGAGCGGCTACGACGTTCTATACGGCAAGGTCAAAGCGTTCGTGCAGGACGAGCTGTTTGACCGTTCTGTGGATTTGGAAAGCCCCAATACCCTGCGCAACCTGTCAGAACCAGCCACAACAAGAATTCTCATCGAGACTTTCAAGAAGGCGATCAATGCGTTGACGGTGCAGGACAAGGGCGATGCGCAAATCCGCGACACCATCAAACTGCGAGAGACGCGACCCTTTGTAGCCAAGAACCAGGGATACCTGATCCCGAGAAAAAGCGTCTTCAATCGCATCATTGGCGACAGAGGGTTTGAATTGGAATTCGCCGGATTTCTTGAAGATTGCGATGACGTGCTGTCTTACGCCAAGAACTATCTGGCAGTGCGGTTCAAGCTGGACTATGTGAAAGCGGACGGGGACATCTCCAACTACTTCCCGGATTTTCTGGTCAAACTTTCCCCCAAACTGCTTTATGTTGTTGAAACCAAAGGCCGGGAAGAACTCGACCTGCCGCAGAAGATGGAACGCCTGCGCCAGTGGTGCGAAGACATTAACCGCGCGCAGGCAGCGGTGAAATGGGACTTTGTGTATGTGGACCAGGAAGGGTTTGAGAAATATAAGCCGACTTCATTCAAGCAATTGGTTGATGGGTTTAGGGAGTACAAAGCATAGCAACCTACGGAGTCAAAGGTGGCACCTATGGCACTTTCACGGGAAGATGTTCTGGACATCACAAGATACCTTCAAAGCACGTTGCGCCGAACCGATCCCTCTGCCTACGAGATTGCAGTAGAGTTCACGGAACGCGTCGACGAACCAGCTCGCTACCTGCTGAGTTTTCTCCTTACCCTGACCAAGGTCTATTCCGAAAGGTCGGCGGGCGCGTACCCGGACATACTCGATCGCATGAATCGTTACGTGAGGACCAGTGAAGGCGGCCCGGTCAGAGGCATTTCTGTCCATCTCACACCGCAGGAACGCGAACTCTACCAAGTCGAGGAGGTTAACATCGCAGAGATTCCCGATCGCACCAATTTGATTGCAGACCTCCGACGCCTGATCTCGACTATTGAGCGTGAGACTGAAAGGCAGAGTTAACGGAATATCGATATGTCAAAGAGCCAAATAATAAAGCAAATCAAGTCCATCTTCAATACACATTTGGGCGGCCCGCCCGCTGCTTTGGGCAAGCTGGTCCCACCCAAGGTCTCTGAGGGAAAGCTATACGAAGCTTTTGTTCTTGCAAGAATTGTAGAGAATCTAAGTCTTCAAAACGGGTATGAGTTGACACTCGTTGGAGGCGACAAAATATACTTCAAGAGTGCGCCCGGCCCCATCAACACCGCATATCCAAGAATTCAACTGAAGGAGAACGGCGTTTGTGTTGCGGAGTTATGGACTGATATTGAGTTTCTTTCCCTCAGCTGTTGCATCCGTAATTCGAATCCAATCACTAACGGCGATTACCATGAGCTCGACATCATCGTGGTCGATGCGGACACCTCCGGAAGGCCTAGGCCGGACACGATATGGCTCGGCGTCGAATGTAAGAACACGGGGTATCACAAGGCGCTGCTAAAAGAGATTCTGGGCATAAGGCGTGAGCTAAGTTTGCTGCAAGAACCGTTGCCTACCCGATTCGACCCGTGGCCGCGGACGATGGTGCCGGCTAGTCCGCCGTCGTGCCTGGTCGTGTATTCAACTGACCCCTCTGTTAACCAGTATTCCGCACCAGGCGGCGTGTTCGGGATCGATTTCTTTCACCAACCGATGAGCAATTAGATCGGTCGTCGGTGGTCAGTAGTCAGCGGTACCCATGGTCAGTGCGGGCGAGACGGCTCTTTCGCGCCCGCTCGCTTCGGATGGAAATGTTTTGGGGTGGACGGTTGGTGAGTCTTAGGGGATTCCTCGGCGAATCGCGGACCAGCGAATTAGGTCCGCGTTGCGCCTGCTTATCCGGCGGATCGGAGGTCCTTGCGCAGCAGGTCGCTGGCCAGGCGCCCTGACGGCACGCCTGCCCTCCGCGCTCTTTGCTGGAGACTAATGGCGACGTCGGCGTCAATCGGGATCTCATAGTGGCGGTTGCGGAACTCGCTCACCACCTTGACGGTGCGGAACCTGTCAGGGTAGTGGGTGGTGTCGTGCTTGTCCCAAAACTCCGCCGCGTCCTCATAGCTGGCGAACTCGTCGGGAATGGGATCAACCTTCTTTGTTTTGCTCATGGAAGTATCTCCGCTCAGCGCTCGTCATCTCCCGCGCTGAGATGGGCAACGCCCCGCCGCGTGGCTTGCGTATAAAGAATATCACGAGATAGCGCCCCGCCGTTGTCTGACCATAGGCCACGTACAGGTGCTCGCCTTTCACTTTCCCTTTTTCCAACTTGCGAACGTGTGGCTTGGAGAAAAGGACTTCCTCCACTTCATCTGTGCTAACGCCGTGTTTTTCTGCAATCTTGGCAACGAACCTTTCGTTCCAGATCACATCGTAAAGGCGCACGCGCAACGCTCCCTCACGGTCATCCTAGCCAGTGCCCCCCAAAATCGCAAGGTTTACGCCGCATAATGTACGCCGCGTAACCGGACTTGTCCTGCCAACTTATTCCCCTGATTTTCAGCCGACTATTTTGTGGACCGGCGAATAGGGCTTTCCGCATTGACTTCCCGATAGCGTCCCAAACGGTTCCAGATCAATTCCGGGCATGGCGCTAAGTGCCTCATCCGGCGTGCCTGTGTCGCCGACTAGATACCCCATTCCTTTTGTCTTTTTCACCCGTCCGAACCAGTATCCTCTGGCCACGGAGCGGAGTCCCCCCGAGAGGTGGAAAAGTAATGGCAGATATGAGCGAATTTGGCAGCGATGACTCGACCAAGTTGCTGCCCAACAGCGCACCTGGTGTGCGCCGATGACATGTTGGGCGGTGTATCCTGGCAAGGCTGGCCGCAGATCAATGTCAGCGATGGTGCTTGCGAAGCCTCACCTGGCAGACCGATGGCCATCTGAGGAAGCTGAGAGATGAATCGTTACCCATCAAGACTCCAGTGAAGACCCCTCGGAAACTGTTTGCAGTTCGTTCAAGATTTCTGGGTAGTGTTGGCTCAAGTAGCGCATGACCCGAGCGTTGTTGAGCAACTTTGTCAGGTAGCCGCGTGCGAGCACCAGGTTGAGAACTTCGTTGCCGTACGTTTCTTCCACTGACTTGAGGTCGCGCTGAAGCGCCTCCATCTCCTTTTCCATTTTGCTGACTTGCTCCGGTGTCAGGCCCTGGACAATCTTCGACTTGTCGGGATCGACGAGCATGTCTGGATGAGTGGACGCGAGCAGCGCCTTAATGTACGGAACACTGAAATTGTTGGCGGCAGATAGCAGTTCAGCAACCTCGATTTGCCGCATCGGTTTCATCTTCCTTATAAATGAGAATGCCTTCGGTGACATGAACCGGTTTTTGAGCATGTCAGATGCCTCTTTGCAAATCCCCTCCAGGAGGTCCCGCTGCTGACGAATCCGAGCGACGTCGACATCCAGGACCTTTGCAATCCGTTCCTCGGATACACCGCTCTTAATGGCGTTCAGGATCATGACGTGTTCCTGAATCGTCGCGATCCGGCTCACTCGCTTATTGTACGTGTATGCCTCGTCGTCGGTCGAAACCAGGCATCGAGCGTGCGTTGCGCCCAACTGCTTCAGAACTTCCAGGCGGACGTGGCCGTCCAGCAGGAAATAGCTATCGGACTTGCCGCTGTCGGGGAACACGATCAACGGTTCGATGATCCCCACCTCGCGCACCGACGCAAGCACCTGTTGATATTTTTGCGTCGCCTTCATTCCGGGCCTCAACTGTTTGAGCGGCAGGATGTTTGTGATCGGCACCATTAGGCCGTTCGGATCGAATCCCATCATAACTTGTTTGGCCATGTTCAACCCCTTTGGGGACCTTGGATTCTGCCGGCCAGATAAGCTGGCAGACTGTCCAATCCCTCGGCGCGCAGCAGCGTCACGAAGTTCTCATCCCCGAACAACTTCCGGAGCGCCGAGACGA
>Ga0182030_10013821_pt1 | contig 16021 bp, 21 predicted proteins | sample 812S3MmetaG_FD_121299 | JGI IMG/M metagenome (GOLD analysis project Ga0182030, IMG submission 121299) | Permafrost microbial communities from Stordalen Mire, Sweden - 812S3M metaG (Illumina Assembly) | ecosystem: Environmental > Terrestrial > Soil > Wetlands > Permafrost | place: Sweden...
GCATGAGGAACTCATAAGAGCAATTCGTTTCATGGTAACCGCTGAGTACGAAGCGACTCAGTTGTATATGCAACTTGCCGAGTCAACCGACCACAAACTTGCTGCGGAAGTGCTAAAGGAAATAGCGGACGAGGAACTTGTACACGCAGGAGAGTTTCTGAGATTGCTCCGCGAACTCGCCCCAAATGAAGAAAAGCTATATGCCAAAGGTGCAAAAGAAGTAGAAGGAAAAATCAAGAAAATGAAGTAATGGTTGCACACAATTTCTGCAATTGTTAATAGTCAAAACATGATCTGACAGTTACTCGGTTTGAACGAAGTAACTGTCAGGTCGGATTTAGTTGTTGACTTAAACTTCAACACGTGCAATGCGAATAATCTCCTCAGCTATATCCTCTGGCGATAACACAAAATCAATGCATCCACTTTCAATTGCGCTCTCCGGCATGTCTGGCTGAATTGCTGTACTAAGCTTCTGAGCGATAGTAATGCCACCTACTTGTTTGATCCCGCACAATGCAGCAGCTCCGTCACCATCATAGCCCGAGACAATGACGGCAATAAGCTTGCCGTCCCAATACCTAGTCAGCGAACGCAGAAAAACCGTAATTACATCGGGCCAGCCTCTGGGCTTTGATATGGGTTCAAGACGAAACTCTCCATTTTTAACGTGCAAGTCTCGATTCTCAGGAATAATAAACACACGATTTGGCACGATTTGTAAACTATCCGTAATCAGATCAACCGGCATAGTTGTGAAACGTGGCAAAATCTCATGGAGGAGGGTTGGGAATTTTGTGATGTGATTAACAATGATGATCGCCACCCCCATATCAGCGGGAAGATTTTCCAATAACCGAATATAGACGTCGAGTCCACCAGCCGAACCACCGACGCAAACAATTGGGAAATCTTTCACTTTTGAAGCCTCTGCAATAGGCTCTGTAGTGACTGATTTAGTAAACTCGTAAGTTGATGTTATTGGTACATGCATAACTATTTCTATACGATTAATTATTCAGGTTGAATTGTTTCAGGATATAAATCATCCTCATAATCTCTCCTCTTAGGCATCAACCATTTATTAATCTTAGCAGGACAACCACGATTGCGATGACCAATAGGACATGGATAAACCCACCCATTGTGTTGGAGGTAATCAGCCCCAGTACCCACAAGATAAGCATAACAACTGCGATGGTATAGAGCATGTGAGAGCCTTTCTGTTTTATTAACTATTTTACAAGCAACTATTCGACCCATGCGAGGTGAAACAGTTATGCCATTTATTAGTAAAAAATTCCTTCAATCAAACTGACCTTGTATTTCTCCACTCATTTCTTGTTGCCTTTTGCTGTGTCCTGAATGTTCTCACCTGCTTTTTCAATCTGCTGCCCGGCTTTCTCCGTAGCATTGTCGACTGACTTGCCGGCCTTCTCTGCAGGTCCAGGTTCTTTTTGGCAAGCCGCGAGTGCAACGATGAGTGCACTCATGACGATGGCAGTGCTGATTAGCTTTTGAAGTTCCATTATTGATACCTCTTAATGATGGGATGAGCGTATCTCATCCATGAATTTGCGCAATAAACGAGTTACGAGATTGGTGAATTAAATCTTGCAAAAAACCAAAAGCGATTACCGTACCGATCTTGGCATCACGTTCACAATCTAGTTGCATCCTTGACTGCTTGTTTTGCATCCCCGTAAACTTTTTGAGCTTTGCCGGAAAGTTGTTTGCGGAGACCTTTTGCTTGCTGTTCATTGCTTTCGACCAGTTTTCCAACTTCTTCCTGTGCTTTACCGACGATCGTTTTTACTGTGCCTTGAACTTGATCTGTATTCATGACCACATTCCTTTACTAAATTAATAGAGTATTTTTATAGAAGAGCTAGATTAAAGGAAATGTCGGAGCATATCTGTGCGGCAAAGTACTGTAAAAGGGTGGTAAGAAATACAGACTACAAATCTGAAGAAGTGTGATCTAACGCATCGTGAGTCGTATCTTGATGGATATACTCAAACTAACGATTGACCACTTTCATTAAGGATCGTAGCTTTCACGTTGCGCCTCTATAAAAAGCAAGGTCATTTATGATAAAAAAAACATTGATACTACTGGTAATGTTCGCTGGAATTGCCGGATGGGAAAGTCTGGGATACGCCGTAGCGCTTTCTTCCCCTGTCATCGCAATAGTCGCAGGTGAACTGTTTACAGGTGAAGCCAAGGGGCATCTCGATGGTTCTGGTACGATTAGTATTCAGTCGCGCACAAAACCTGATGACACTTGCCATGGGGAGTTTACGTCTAGTGAAAAACTTGGCGGTAAAGGTAACATTCGATGCGGCGAAAATGTGACCACGAAAATTAAGTTTAAGCGTTTGGGTAGTATGCGAGGGTATGGGAGTGGCACTTCAAGTCGCGGGCCAATGAGTTTTACTTATGGACTTAGCGCAATTGAATCCAAGCCATACTTGAAGTTGCCACGGGGGAAAATACTGGTGTTGGATGGAGAGAGTCTTGAACTTAAGGACGAAAAGTAACAAGCATCTAGCGATGCTGCAGTAACAGTTTCAATCTTATTAATATCCCTAGTTTAGAAATTGGTCACAACCGTCAGGTTGATATAATTAGCCTATAGATACATTCCAGGAGCAACCGACAAATTGTAATTTCCGCATAACTGCCTTCCATAAAGCTGCCGTTGGCGACCGTCGCAAATTGGCCGAACTTGCTCCCTCGGCATTCTACCCATCGACCGGCTCTTGTCGAGCAACTTTCAGTCATACGATTTCGATTTCCTCTTTCTACAACAGGTAACTCAATTGAGTCATGAGTCATTCGATGGTGCAATTAGAGTGCCACAAAGCGGTCATTATTCCTGAATATCATCAGTAAATTGCTTGTCCATCGCCAATTTAAAACCCACACCTACTTTAGTTAGAAGAAGGCGCGGGCGCACCGGATCTTTTTTCCAACTTGTGGCGCAGGTTGCCCATGTAGGAAAAAGAAACTATAAAAAATCAGACTGTGGATGTAATGAATTTGGATAAAGCGACGCAATGGGTTCGTGCCGATGCTTTACGAATTCTTTACGGCTTGCGGGCTATGTTTTAGAAAGTATTTATACTGTTTTCCATAAGATGCATCACTGTTTGATGCGGTGAGCTTGCAGGCACTGGATCTTCCCGCATTTTGTAATTTTGCCTTGTGGAGGTGCATCATTTTTTTCGCACGTTGGGTTAAAGACAAGGAAGGCCGTCTCGTCCGCTTTTGGGGCGACGAAGAGAATATGGAAGCATCTCCAGATCTTCCCAGCGAAATATCACCGTTTGTTGAAAGAGGAGCAAATGAAGAAGAGGGTATATCACGCCGAGAGCATCTGGTGCTCGTATGGGCAAATCCGAAGCGGCACGACAAGTCGATAGCCGCCCCTGTCCAAGCATGCGCATAGAAAAATGTACGCGGCCATAAGCCGCCTATGGTTATTAACATACCATGCCAGTCCAACAAAAAATACGGCCATAAAACCAAGTGCAGCTAAAGATTCAATCGCCATTTTTATCCTCTTCTTTTCTTAGGCGTGCTTTATGCCATCATGGTTTTGGCTGTCTTTGGTGTCACGATTACGCAACAACATCAGAAATCCAGCCATCCCAATACCAGCCAAGACGACAATGCTGCCGGTTAAAATCAATCCAAGTTCGAAACTCATTTTGAACCTCCAATCTCTTCGTTTTCACAACTTTAAAGCCACAAAGCAAAACATGTCAAACCGATGCTACCAAAACCAATAATAGCGGCTTCCCACGGCAATCCAGTAGTCACACTCATTCTAGGCCGGCAAGCGCAACACGCAATTGCTAGTGGCTCCCATCGCATATTAGTTATTTTGATTTGACCAGTTCAACAAAATCCCTTACCACGCCAAGTGCAAAAGCTCTTTCAGATCCATTCAATTCATTCAGCAGTTCTGCCAACATCACAATCTGATCTTGTTTTCTATGAGAGGCAGGTCGTAATAAAGTTTCAACAGAACAATCAAGAGCATCGGCTAAAGATATCAGCCTGCCAAGCGATACCGTTACTGATCCGGTTTCAATTCTCGACATGCTTTCCTGTTCAATATTCACGAGTTCCGCTAGTTGACCCTGTGTCAGACCAAGCTTTTTTCTGCGCACCGCAATTAAAGCTCCAACAGATTTGGAAAGTTTTTCCTTGTCAGTATTCGTTTTTCTTTTCACAGCACAGCCTCACGTCATTTAATGACGTGAAGTGTCGTGCGAATGTGCTGATGCAAGAATGATACGATATGTTAAAATATGATGCAACACATCATATATTCCATTACGATCTATTCCATGACTTGAATCGAATATTCAATGAATAACCAAGTCTAACAATGAAAGATGGCGTTACACACACGGAGGTTATCTTGTACATTTTGATTGCATTAGTTTTTGCATGGGTAGTCTTTAAAGCATTTAAAGCTGTATCAAACACAATGAACAAAAAAAGAGCAGAATTCCAGTCCAAGAGTAAGAAAGAAAAAATCTTTCTTTCAATTGAACAGGCGTTGGTGTGGGCTGCGATATGGTCTGTCATTGGAGGGCTGTTTTATTGTTTCGCTACATATGCGGATCGTGAGTCTGCTGTGTACATGGCTCTTTCAGTGGAAATGATTGTAATGGCTTCACTGGGTTCTCTAATTAGAGATTGGTTGTACTATGGACGAGTAAAATCCGCTGCGTGGCGGCAACACATGAACCAAACTTACGATTTTACTCAATCCACAGACTCATCACCTGCATCGCCACCTCGTTTCGACATACGTGTCAATGTGGATGGTTCACCGATGGTAGGGCTCACAGATATTAATGGAAACCCTTTCGGTGTTAGCAACGACTAGCCGTACAAAATCACCTACACCTGCTTTTTCGGCCACCTGCTTCGGTTTTCGAAATCGCAATCTGGCAATTAAAAAAGATAAATTGAAATGAGCAAACTCACACGCAATCAAACTACCAGTCTTTTTTTTATCGCTGCACTTATCAGCGCTCATGTGCAGGCAGGAATACAGTTTGAGGCTACTGAACCGAAATCGCAGGCACTCAGTTCTGATAAGTTCGCAGACATAAATAGTGATACACCTTGTCGCCTTATTTTGAAAACCAAGGATGTGCAAACGCTTTTTGTCATCAGCACGATTTATTCGAAAAGAGGTTTTCACATAACCAATGATGAAAAAGCTGATTGCAGAATCGAACTCACCGGGTTCATTACTGCACCTAGCAAAACATCGGGTAGCGTTCCTATTGATATAACTTACATGCTTGATAATCAGGCAGCATTTAAGGATGTAGCCCCGGCATTAAAGTCCAAGGACATGAAAGAGTTGATTAGTAGTGTCTCCGGCATAGTAGGCGACCCTCTGAACGCAGGCGAAATGGTAGCTGTGTCACAAGCTGGCGGTGTAATAGGCGGTGCGACCTCAATAGGCGGTACGTCCGGCACTGTCATTGGTGCTGGTGTAGGCACACTGGTTAACATGGTTAGCGGGATACAATCTAGGCTAGATACCCCGCCCGGACTTGTTTATGTTCATGGCAGGGTGATATTCGGAAATACATTACTCAGGATACCTGTTGCGGCTGGAGTCTATGCCGCATCAACTGATACGGCCAGACCAGATGCCTTATTTGGAATTGCAGCAATCAGGTTTTCCAAGGTGATATGGGAAGCAAAGAATAAGTACAACAAAGAACACAACGCCGAACCTTATACGCCGTACATATTCGACTCCCATACGCCGGTGCCGATTGACTCACCCGTACAACGGTTAACCAAGAAAGATTTTGACGCGTTTGTCTCTGTAAACCAGAAGCCTTCTGCTGCATCATCTGTAGCGCCAGCATCTTCTGTAGCCTCTGTTGATCCCGTCGGTCCTGTAACACCATCGACCGGCGAAGGTGTGCGAGCTGTGGAAAATGCTAAATGAAGAAATTGATTGATGCCGAATGTCATTTGGCGGGCATGGCGCAACGCTTCAATGCCAGGAAGTCGTTGGCACGAAGCTACATACGCAAGTTTATGCTTCTAGGGTAGATACGTAAGAACTACACTTATAGCAGGAATGTTGTGAAAGCGAATAAATAGAACTCGTCAAATGGTGGTATTTATCGTGACAAGTCACCAAATATATAAAACTGACGTGATACCCAGGGGGATGCCGCAATTAACCTAATTTTTTGAACGGCAGCACAGCCGCGCCGGTACGCAGCCCATCAAGATAATCTGCCCAGTTCTGCATCATTTTTCTGCGCTCTTCGAGTCGCAGCATGTGAGTTTCTCGCTTGTATGCTGCGCGCACCTGATCCTGATCCGTGTGGGCAAGTTGCAGTTCAATCAACCGCACGTCATAGCCCAGTTGCTCCAAGTTTGTCGAGGCCATGGCCCGGAAGCCATGCCCCGTCATCTCTTCACTCGTATAGCCCATGCGTCGTATCGCCGAGAGAATCGCGCCATCAGACAAACAACGCGAGGTCGATTGTGGCGAAGGGAATAAATACTTACCCTCTCCTGAAATATTCTTAAGCTCCTCAATGATCTCGATTGCTTGGCTCGTAAGAGGCACTAAGTGCTTGCGCTTAGCCTTCATTTTTCCTTCTGGGATTATCCAGTATCCCTTTTCAAAATCTAATTCAGACCATTCTGCGTGTCGAAGCTCGCCGGGGCGAACGAACACAAGAGGCGCAAGTTTTAGTGCCAGCCGTACTACTTCACTACCTTTGTAATCGGCAATGTTGCGCAACAAATTACCGATTTCGGCTGGCGCAGTGATCGCGCCCAAGTGGGTTTCCTTAGCCGGTGGCAGGGCTCCCTTCAAATCGCTAGTTATATCGTGATCTGCGCGGCCAGTCGCAACGGCGTAGCGCCATATTTGTCCGCAGTTTTGGTGTAGCCGGTGCGCGGTATCCAGTGCGCCACGCGCCTCCACCCGGCGCAACGCGGTAAGCAACTCGATGGGCTTCACTGTATTTATTCCAACTCCCTTGAAGTAAGGGAATAGGTTGCATTCAAGTCGGCGCATTATTTTTGATGAGTGACCATCTACCCATTGAGTGCTGAACTTCTTGAACCATTCCCGGCTAATTCGTTCGACTGTATCCAGCACTTCCTCTGGCACACATGAGGAAGCGACTGCGGCATTTTGGGCCTCTTTCTTTGCCTCCATGGGGTCAGAGCCTGCCGCAAGAAGCTTGCGAGCATCCAGCGCCCATTCACGGGCTTGTTTTAGGCTTACCACAGGGTAGACGCCCAGCGACAGAGTTTTTGCCTTCCCCGCGAACCGATACCTCAACCACCACAACCGTGTTCCGTTTGGTTTGATCACAAGAGTCAGGCCGTCGCCGTCTGCGACTGCATATTGTTTTTCCTTCGGTTGCTTGGCTGCAACCGCTTTATCATTTAGTTTTCCCATTGCCGCCCTTTGCGACCATCCCGATACTCACACTATACCAAATTTCGGTAAAATACTCACATCATTACTCACATAATCGCGGGAGGCAGTGACACTCTTTGATCCTCTCTGATTCTGTTTGACACTGCTGGTAAATATTGGCGCGCCTTGATTGCACATGGACTTTTATTAAGTTTCGCCTAAAAAGGCAATAAAAAAACCACCTGTGAGGGTGGTTTAATTTTTCCAAATGGTGGAGATAAGCGGGATCGAACCGCTGACCTCTTGCATGCCATGCAAGCGCTCTCCCAGCTGAGCTATACCCCCAAAAGAGCGCGCATTATAATGACCGACCCTATCCTTGTAAAGCAAGTACAGTCGTAAACTTACAAATATTTCGTCACTCGCGCCAATACCAGCTCGCGAGGAAAAAGCACCACCAAAGCATCTACCGAAGGCGCTTGTGTTTGCCCCACCAACATCACGCGCAACGGCATCGCCAATTTTGGCATCTTCAGTCCATGCTTGCCGATCAGCTCTTTAATCAGTGCAGAAATTGCGCTGACTTCCCACGTGACATTAGTGATACGTTCGGCAAAGTCACGCAATGCGGGTAGTGCTTCGGCCGATAAATGCGTATCAAGCAATGTCTGCTCCGGATGCAAATCAATGTAGAACACCTCGGCGGCATCAGCCAATTCATTCAATGTGGAAATGCGCTCTTTGTACAGGGCAATGACTGCTTCCAATGCCGGTGCCACACTCACATTTATCCCGCGAGCTATCAGTCGTGGGCGAACCAATTCTGCCAACCGTGCATTGTCGGTTAATTTCAGATAATGATTGTTCAGCCATTTCAGTTTTTCAGTATTGAACTGTGCTGCCGATGGCGTGATGTGATCCAGGTCGAACCATTCACAGAATTGCGCGGCCGAAAAAACTTCATCATCGCCATGCGACCACCCCAACCGTGCCAGATAGTTAATAACGGCCTCTGGCAAATAACCATCCTCATCATATTGCATCACGCTAAGAGCACCGTGTCGCTTGGAAAGCTTCTGTCCGTCATCACCCAAAATCATGGAGAGATGAGCGTACTTTGGCACCTTCGCATTCAATGCTTTGAGAATATTGATCTGACGCGGCGTATTGTTGACGTGATCGTCACCGCGAATAACCTGAGTGATGCCCATATCCCAGTCATCCACTACCACGCAGAAATTGTATGTGGGTGTTCCGTCGGAACGTGCAATGATCAGATCGTCCAGTTCATCATTTTGGAATTCGATATGGCCTTTGACCAGATCGTCCCATTCAACAACACCGCCGACAGGATTTTTGAAGCGCACGACGGGTTTTACGCCTTCAGGCACAGCAGGCAAGGCCTTCCCTGTTTCGGGACGCCAACGTCCATCGTAACGCGGCTTTTCACCACGGGCACGCTGCGCTTCACGCAAGGCATCCAAGTCCGCTGGCGAGGTATAGCAATAATAGGCTTTGCCTGCAGCAATCATCTGTGCGATAACTTCCTTATGTCGCGGAAAACGTTGCATTTGATAAAAAGGGCCTTCGTCGTAATCCAGATTCAACCACTTCATTCCGTCCAAAATCGCTTGCACAGCCTCGGGAGTCGAACGCTCCACATCCGTATCCTCAATACGCAAAATAAATGTACCGCCGTGCTTGCGAGCATACGCCCAGGAAAATAAAGCAGTGCGCGCACCGCCAATATGCAAATAACCTGTGGGACTGGGAGCGAAGCGTGTACGAACGGTCATGATCAATATCAATAAAGAAAGTGCGTATTTTACGCTAGACAGCGGGAATATTTACGCACAAGTTGCAGTTAGAAATGAGTAGTACTCGACAAGTTGATGTAGTAAGCCGAAAGAGGTGCGCCTGGCGTTGCGCCCAGATCATAGTAATCGACGCCGAACCGATAGGTGTTTTTGTTGGCCGTGGATAAAATCTCTACCCCTACTCCGTAGAAATTAGACTGGCCGGAATAATGGGCTTGGGTATCAGAGCCACTATAACCAATAATTGTTTCAGATTTTCCAATTTTCCCGAACAGGCTGACACCCTCTTGAACCGGGATATATCCGTTTAGGGTAAGCGAGGGAATTGGCATTACCACCACGTTGCTGGTCGTTCCAATTCCCATCACGCTGATTTGTGTCTCAATGCCAACATATTGATTAAAATTATATCCGCCTCCGACCGAGACTCCGAAGCCGAACCATGTACTCTCTTGCCCCAGCACCGGACTCAGCCCGACACCCACCAGGTTATAGACGCCCCCATCTGCCGCCGTAGCACAGGAGGTAATGAACGCCAAGATCACGCCAAAATATATTTTGTTAATCATCATAAAAATCTACTCAAGTGGTTTCATCGTTAGTGGTTTTGAGCTACTAAACAGTTACATTATGTATCATCGTGCAACCCCTGACATTCTTATCATTCGGTTTGCCTGTGTCAATTAAGTATTTTTTGTGGCTCGCTTTTTAAATTTGATATGCTTCGACGCTGCCTTGACGCCTCAAATAAACACACCGCAGCAGCAGCGGCAACATTTAAAGATTCCACTTTGCTTTGCATTGGTATCGTTATGTGCTGTCGGCACAGGTTCGACAACTCGGGTGACAATCCAGCCCCTTCATTACCAAAGGCAAAGGCAATATTGCCTGTTAACTTGCTATCAAAGATACTTACTTTTGCTTGCAATGAAGTGGCTAAAATGCTGCCTTCAAATACTGCTGCCACGTTGAACAAATCGGCATGTTCGTGAATGCTTAATGCAAAATGCCCGCCCATCGCCGCACGCAACACTTTAGGTGACCAGACATCGGCACAGCCGTTGGAAATAAAAGCGGCGTCACAGCCTGCTGCTGCGGCTGTGCGCAAAATAGAACCCAAATTACCCGGGTCTTGAATATCTTCGAGCAAAATACAAAATTGGCTATGCGATGGAGCCACACGCGCTGGCGGAAGCTCGATCAGCGCCAGCAACCCGCTCGGTGTTTTCAACTCGGTCAGCTCACTAAATAAAGCATCGTCCAGACAGGTCAAAGGAACATCGGGCAATTGCGCAATCAGTCCGGTGATCTCTTTGTCTTGTGAGGCCGCCTCGTTGACCAGCAGACGTAGCGGGTGTTTTCCCGATACCAAATAGGCCTGAACGAGATGTGCTCCATCAAGTATAGTCTCCCCGACTTTGCGGCGTTGCTTAGTCGAACCCGCCAGTTTGTTCCATTCTTTGAACGACGGATTATCGCGCGAAGAAATGCGTTTTACTGTCGGCAGTATCATGAATCTTGCGTAGCAATTCGTTTGCCTCCTCGCCCGCTTGCGGGATAACCAGCGACTTGCACGGCTTTATCGTGCTTAGTCGAATGGCTAGTAGCTTCATCAGAGGATTGCACCCGCAAGGGGTAGGCCGTGGCTGTAAAGCCGACAAGTCGGCAACAACCACGCTCAGGTGAGGGGAACGGGCATCGTAGTTTCATATCAAAGGTGGCAAACTGGCTTGCCCGTTAATTGGCTTCTTGATGGCTTGGCTCCAGCAGATTTTCCATCTCTGCCAGCGGGGGCAAATCACTCAGCGAACGCAGATTCAGATCGTCCAGCAATTGTTGTGTTGTGGCATACAGTGACGGTTTGCCGGGTGAGTCACGGGTGCCGATAATTTCGATCCAGGCACGGGATTCGAGTGTTTTCAGCACTTGGGTTGACACGACGACACCGCGAATTTCTTCGATATCGCCGCGAGTCACTGGTTGGCGGTACGCAATGATCGCCAGTGTTTCCATCACGGCACGCGAATAACGCGCCGGTTTTTGCGGGTCTAAACGGCTAATGAACTCCTGCATTTCGGGACGCGCGCGAAAGCGCCAGCCGCTGGCAACGCGGTTAAGTTCGATGCCGCTGTCAGCATATTTTTCCACAAGCTGTTGCAACAGGTCTTCAATGAAACGCGTCTCCAGCAGAGCATCGCTAAGTTTTTTTAATTCGGATATTGAGAGCGGCTCTGCCGAAGTCAACAATGCTGCTTCATAAATTTTTTTCAGTTGATGAACATCCACAACCTGCGTTAATTCAGAAACAACATCAGGCAGAGGATTCTCACTCAAGGGTGAGTCGACTTGTTCTGACATAAATTTTCCCCAATGTTTCAGTTTGAGTAATTTCGACCAACGTTTCTTTGGTCAATTCCAGAATAGCAATGAAAGTGACGACCAGTTGCGGAACACCGCCGGTCTGGTCGAATAAGTTTTCAAACAGCTCAAATTCGCCGTGGCGCAATTGGCGTAGCAAACGTGTCATTTGTTCGCGCACCGAAAGCTCTTCACGCCGGACTTTGTGATTTGCATTCACTTTAGCGCGCGTTAGCAGCGTCAACCATACCACACGCAAGTCATCCACATTCACGCTGGGCAACCGTTCAACCACGGTACGCTCGATCAACACTTGCACCAATTCAAAATCGCGCCCGGCTTGCGGCAACTCATTGAGCCTTTGGGCTGCGAGTTTCATTTGCTCGTATTCCAACAAACGCCGCATCAACTCCGCACGCGGATCTTCGACTTCCTCCTCCCCCATCTTTGGCGGACGCGGCAACAACATGCGCGACTTGATCTCGATCAACACCGCCGCCATCAACAAATACTCGGCAGCCAATTCCAAACGGTTGCGCTGCATCAGCTCGATGTAAGTCATGTATTGCTGCGTGAGCTGCGCCATCGGAATGTCCAGCACATCAAGGTTGTGTTTGCGGATCAGGTACAGCAACAGGTCGAGCGGTCCCTGAAAGGTCTCCAGCACCAACTCCAGCGCATCCGGCGGAATATACAGATCAGACGGCATCTCCAACAGCGGCTCGCCGTGGATAAGTGCACGCGGAATAAGTTGTAGTTCGGCTTGGCTCACTTCACCACCTCGCCAGCCCAGCGACGAACCAGTGCAACAATTTTGTCAGCTTCTGCTGGTGTTACGCCTGCAAATTCGATGTCTTCATATCGCAAAAGTACCGCGTATGGATTCATCACACTCAAAGCTGTTGCCTCAAATGGGTGGGGAACTTGTCTGACAATAAGCAAGTCAACCAACTCGTCTAGGTCATGAGTCTTGCGAAAAGCAACACCATGCAACACCAGCACGGCCTTCAAGCATTTTTCTATGCCCTGCTGCGCATGAAAACAGGTTGTCGTGGCATGAAAATCAGAATCTTCCTTCATCTTGTTGAAGGCAACGATATCGCGGTCAGCGAGTTCAAGATATCGCCTTGCTAAATCAAGCGCTGACTTCATGCAATACCCTCCCCTCATGTAACGCCCAGTAAAGAGCCGTTCCGGGCAAATGCCCCCACTCGTTCACATAATCCTGTGAATATACCAGCACGTCCACCGGAATACGCAATGGCCTCAATGCCTGCCGCAAGCGCACCATTTCGTTGAACTTATTGGGAACCTCTTGCTCAATCACCATCAAATCCAAATCAGAATCCTCGGTCGCATCGCCGCGCGCGTAGGAGCCGAACAAGATTACCTTGCTCGGGTTAGAGGCCGCGACCAGCCGCTCAACGGCCTGTTGTATTTGCTCGCCTGAAATCATTTTGTCTTCCGGGTTAGGATTCCTCATCCTGACGATTACTGTGTTAATGCCAATGCTCGGCATTATACGTCAATGGGTGGGCAGTTTAGCTGAACGCGCAGGGCAAATACAGTAGCGAATCAAGCAACGCGCCCGGCAGAGGAAGCTCTATACTATTAAGGTCAGGTGCATTGCCGGGTCTTTCAGTCAGATGAGCCACACCAGATTATGCCCACATGACAATCGTCCATCAGTCCTTCTTCTACGGCGTTTTGGTGGGCAACTGCTTCATCATCTGATCAAAGTCTGATTCAAAGTGCTGGTCGTCCAATGCCCGAAATTTGCTGAACTCCTGTTCAGCGTGAACCCTGGCAAGTTCAGCAGACACATTGCCTGCGCCCGGCAAAATCTCGCGGTCATTCAGTGTCAAAAAGCCTTCCAGTTTACTGATCCAGTCCTGCATGGTCATGGCGATACGCCGCGCGGCCTGACCTTCGGCAAAAATCAAATACTGCTCGGCCAGATTATTGAGGGCGCGCAGCTCTTCCTCGTTCAGGTAATTTTTGGCAACACTCACATCGGCCTTGCGGATGCGTGCCCCTTCCCAATTAGTCAGCCCCATGTTCGGCTGGCTGCTGTCGGCGCGGGCAGCAATCAGCTCGGCGGCAGTCTGGCCGTGGATAGCGTAATGCACCTTGTTCTGCACCGTGGCAAAAAACGTCTGGGTGAGCGCATGGCTGGCATCGTAATCGGCGCTGGTGGCGTAGATGTCCGTGATCTTCTGGTAAAAGCGCCGCTCGCTGGTGCGGATGTCTTGCAGGCGGCGGGTCAACTCGTCGAAGTAATCCCGTCCCTTGCCGGGATTCTTCAAACGCGCGTCGTCCAGCACAAAGCCCTTGACGATATATTCCTTCAGCTTATCGTTTGCCCACTGGCGGAAGCGCACACCGACCGGGCTGCGCACACGAAAGCCCAGCGCCAGCACCATGTCCAGATTGTAGTGCGCCACCTCGTACTGCTTGCCGTCTGCGGCAGTTGTTCGGAATAACCGAACAACTGAATTTTCATCCAGTTCGCCATCCTCGAAAATGTGCTTGATGTGCTCGCTGATTGTTCCCTTGGCTTTGCCGAATAACTCGGTCAACTGCTTCTGGTTCAGCCAAAGGTTTTCCGCCTCCAGCATAACGTCGATGCGGGTGGAGCCGTCTTCACTTTGGTAAATCAGGAATTGTTGGGGTTCGGTCATATTTTCAACTTATCAGTGGTATTAACGTTTCTGCTCATCGCCGGAAAATTTGGCTATTTTAGCGAGGCGGTGTGGATACGATTTTAGCTAATAAACCGTCCCTTTTATACAGGCGTAGCGGTAGCAACATCGGTGAGGTAGTTTTTGCCATCGGCTGCGGGCAATTTCAGTCAGTGACAATTTGTCACCGACTCACTGCCTTCCTTACCTAGGCGCTCTTTTAGATTATTCCAGTATTTGCGCGCCATCTGATAGTCCGGCTGCTGGGGCAACACTTGGATAATGTCGATGACCGAAAACAACCTTGTCTCCGTGGCTTCGTCATACACGCGACTAATTTCATGTTCTTCAAAAATGGTTGGCTGGGGTTGCATGGTCAGAATTCCTTGCTCATGGATACCAGAGATTATTTCAACTGGTGACGGATTGTCGCCAGTTGGCTAAACGATAACCGCATCGTATAGAACGATCGTTCTTTTGTCAAATAATTCAGGAAGGAACTGAACTTAAGTGGGCTGGCTACAGCGGCGGAGCGAATTGGCATATCGAACGACAGAAACAAAAAAGCCCGGCATCTCTGCGGGGCTCTTATAAAACGCGTTGATTGATTTCAGTTTAGCCACCGCTGCTAAATCCGAGCGAATTCAACAATTTTTTCGGTTAAATGATTAGGCACTACCAAAATATCATTGGCCGCCATTTTGGCTGTGATTTCCTGAAACATGTCGAAGCGCTCACCACTTACCTCAACCGGTCCTTGAACAGGGAACAACACTTGCTCCGGCAACACATGTAAGGCACGCAATTTTTCAACCTTGCCAAACCATGCCCAACCATGATCGTAGATTTGCGCCGGGTCTTCATGTGCCAGATATAAAGGCTTGATTGCCTTCACTGCGCGCTCACCCTCACGATGCACAAAGGGTAGCTTTGCGTGGTATGTGGTTACATCACCCAGTGTCTCCGGCAGATATTGCTTGTTGAGGTTCGCTTCCACCAGAACTTTGCGCACAGTCTTATCAAGCAACTGTTCGTGATAGGCCTTGGTCGCAAAATTGCGCTCCACATAATGGCCAAACAACTCATCCAACTGTTGCGCGGGATCATCTGCCAGCACTACACGCACATTGTCAAAACGCAGCATCGCCTCACGTTGGCGCGTAAGCTCACCAAAAAGATGGCGCGCCAAGTCAACATCCATTGTGTGACCTTGCTGGTGTGCCAGCCAATCACGGACACGCTTCAATTCCTGCTTAAAATCATTTGCTGCGCGGCGATAGATACCCGCATCCAGCTCCTCGAAAAATGCTGTAACACGGCGGATTCGGGTCATCAATTTGAACTCGAAAAAACCCGCATCGGGACACAACATCACGATGCCTACATTGGCAAATTCGCCAGTTTCCATATAGGGGAGAAAACGAACAATAGCGTACTGACATGCAAATTTTTTCATCACGCCATCCTCCAAAAATCGTTATCCATAAATCGCCCGAGAAACTCTCGTACCGCATCGCGGTTAAACTCGGTGGGAACCCCATTATCCACTGTCCACCACTCCGGCGGAACATTATCGCAAGCAGGATCAAATTCGGCAAACGCTAGCCTTATCCAATGTGGTATGAGCCTGAAGGAAGGTCGTATTTCCAACGAGAAATGAGCCTGAAGCGAATAATCTGAGGTCGAATGAAGCAGTGGGTTGATCATCACAAGGATGATCATCAAC
>Ga0182030_10013822_pt1 | contig 16021 bp, 9 predicted proteins | sample 812S3MmetaG_FD_121299 | JGI IMG/M metagenome (GOLD analysis project Ga0182030, IMG submission 121299) | Permafrost microbial communities from Stordalen Mire, Sweden - 812S3M metaG (Illumina Assembly) | ecosystem: Environmental > Terrestrial > Soil > Wetlands > Permafrost | place: Sweden...
CCCGGGCAACTACCATTCCTCCTATGGACAACGCAGCAATAGCCTGCGCCGTGGCCCGGCGCCGGCCGCCCTTCTCCGCAGAGCTTCGCTCCAGGATACCTACCATCGCCCGGAACGCCGTCTCGAACGCCCTTCGCGCCGCCTTACCGGCGCGAGCCACGTCGGTCGGCAAGGCCACCATCGGGCAGGAATTTTCGACGTCCTCAAAGTGCTGACGGGACAGATAGGCCTCGACTACCTGTGCCCCGGCGTCCGCAGAGGCAAGGTCCACCTGCACGCCTTTCCAGCCATTCTTCCATTCGGCGTCGGTGAAGAAGCATCCGAGCACCTCGACATAGAGATCACTCTTGCTCTTGAAGTAGCTATAAAAAGCCCCGTGCGTCAGGCCGGCGCCTGCCATGATCTGCTGCAGAGAAACATTGTCGAAGCCATGGCGATTGAAAAGCCTGCGCGCGCTATCGATTACTTTCTTCCTGACGGCGTCGCGGTGACCAGCGGGATAGGGCATGGCATCTCCTGGTTCAGTACCTGGCATTGGGAAAAAACATTATCTTGAACATATTTTAGCCGGGTGCTTTCATGTTGACAGGGGTTGAAGACCGGAATCCCCGAGGACAACGATGAAAAAACGAATGAATTCGATCGGCCCATCAATCGCGCCGACGCGGCGCGAGATGATCGGTCGAGCCGCCGTATTCAGCAGCATGGCCATCAGCGCAACGACAGTCCGGGCCCAGGCTGCGGCGGAGATCTCTCATGCAGCTGAATCGATTCATCAGGAAGCCGTAATCAACGCGAGCCGGAAGCGCGTGTACGAAGCCCTGACCAGCGCTCGGCAGTTCAACGAGGTCACAAAGATCGCCGCCGCCGCGGATAAGGCCATTTCGCTGGACAAGTCCCCGACAGTACTCAGTCCCGATGTGGGCGGGGCGTTCTCGCTGTTTGGCGGCATCATCCTGGGGCGACAGATCGAACTGGTGCCAAACACGCGTATCGTCCAGGCCTGGCGAGTGAACTACTGGGTCCCAGGTGCTTACTCGATCGCGAAATTCGAACTCGTCGAGCAAGGGAGTGGAACAAGAATCGTCTTTGACCACACTGGTTTTCCCAAGGGCGCCGCGGAAACGCTGGCTTCGGGGTGGAAGGCGCACTACTGGGGACCACTCGGGAAATTCCTGGTCTGAACTGCCCGCGAGTGCGGCTTCTTTACAGCGCGGCTACAAACCCTTCCCATGCGGCGGTCGTGTTGTCGAACTGCAGACGCGCGTCCTGACTGATGCGCATCATCGTCTGATCATCGTGCATCGGGTCGTGATGGAAGAGCATCAGGTGCTCGGCGCGGGCATCCTTGGCGACCAGCACGGCGTTCTCCCACGTGCTGTGGCCCCAGCCGCGGTGCGTTTCGTATTCGGCCGGGGTGTACTGCGCGTCGCAGATCAGAATGTCGGCGTCCTGTGCGTACTCGGCGAGAATGTCATCCGACTTCTTCACGCCGTGTTCGTAGTCGGTGGCGTAAACGACTGTGATGCCGTTCGATTCAATGCGGTAACCGGAAGCACCCTGCGGATGATTCAGGGGGAACGGCCGGACAGTGAGGCCGCCGACCTTCACGCAGGCACCGGTCTCGATCATATTGAAGTCGCGTTTAGCGGCGACCTGGCTGAAGTCGATCGGGAAATAAGGCTTCGACATCTGCCCTTCGAGCGTTTCCTGCAGCGGACGGCCGGTGGTGCCCGAATAAAACGAGATGTGATTCTTGGGCCCGTAGAGCGGCACAAAGAACGGGATGCCCTGGATGTGATCCCAGTGGAAGTGCGTCAGGAAGACTTTGATATTTATGGCCTCGCCTTTGGCTTCCTGCATCAGCGTCTGCCCGAGCGCGCGGATGCCGCTGCCGGCGTCGAAGATCACGCACTCGTTGTTGGTGGTGCGCACTTCGAGGCATGGCGTGTTGCCGCCGAACTTCAGGTTCTCAATCTGAGGAGTGGGAGTGGATCCGCGAACCCCCCAGAATTTGATGCGTATATTCACGCCATCCATTAAAAAACCATTTTGGCACGGATTCGTTTTCTTGTGCCGCTTTCTATTTGTAGTTTCAATGCGGTCGCGTATGCTTCCTTTGCCGCATCGGGGTGGTTCAGGCTCTTTTCAGCGTCGCCGATCTGCTCCCAGAGGGAAACATTCTGCGTTTCCTGCTTCGCCGCTTCGCGCAACTGGGCGAGCGCCATCTCGGGCTGATCAGCCTTTAAATATAAGCCCGCCAAAGCTTTCCGCGCCGCCGTGTATTCGGGTTTGGTACCCACCACATAGGAGTATTGTTCAATCGCGCCCGCTGTATCGCCGGTCTTGTCGAGCAGGTCGGCGAGGCTGAGCCGGGAAGCCAGGTAGTCGGACTGGGCGGCGATGTTCTGTCGCCAAAGGGCGATGGCTTCGCTCTGGCGGCCCTTCAGACCAGCCAGGAGCAGACCCAGGTTGTGCCGGGTGGCCAGCGCGGTGAGCTGCGCGGGATTCTTTGTCAGCGCGTCGCGATAAAATTTTTCGGCTTCGGCGGACTTGCCTTCGGAAGCCTTCAGGGAGCCAAGCGCGTTCAGCGGTTCGGCGGATTCAGGCGCGAGCATCGCGGCTTTGCGATAGGAAGCCTCGGCGTCACGGCGCAGGTTCAGACGCTGATAGACGAGGCCGAGATTATACGGAAGATAGCTGTACTGCGGGGTGATGCGCATCGCGGCCTGATAGCTGGCGATGGCTTCCTGATAGCGGCCAGCCTCCACATAGGCCAGCGCAAGATTGTGCAGAGGATACGACCAATTGGGAGCGCGCCGCGCGGCGTCGCGGAAAGCCGGGATGGATTTGGCGAAGTCGGCCTGCTCCAGATACGCGATGCCGAGCGCGTTGTAGCCGTAGGCCTGGCCGGGGTCGATGCGGACGGACTGCTCGAGCAGGCTGGCGGCGCCGGCGAACTGCTTGTCGTAAAGCAGGCTGCGGCCCTGGAAAAAGTCGTTGCGGCCTTCGAGGTAGAGGGACTCAGGAGTGAGCGTGATGGCGGCCTGCATGTAGCGCGAACCGGCGTCGAATTCGCCCTTTGTCTGGGGGTTCTGGTCTCCGGCGAGATAGCGCAGGAGCACCTGCTGCGCGGCATTTTCGAGCGCGATGCGGAGATTGTTCTCCTGGAGGAATATCTGCTCGGGAGGCAATTCGCTGCGCAGCTTATTGAGAAGCGGCCAGGGGCTGTTGGGCTGATTCGGGAGCAGGTTGCCGCCGCGGATGGCGGTCTGGAAAGCGTCGACGTCCTGTGACGCCTGCGCCGAGATCGGCGCGTTCTGCGGATCGGCGTCGGCCAGGAACAAGGGCCCGCCGTTGCGCGAATCGTAGAGCGTGCGATAGCGGGCGAGCGTGATGCCCTGCTTGCTGAGATCGGAGAGCTTCGTTTCGCCGGCGAGGTTGCCGAAGTCGCGCGGGTGTTCCTTGTTGTTCGTTATCTTCGGTACGCTGTCGCGGACGTAAGTGCTGAGTTCACCGGCGTCGACGAAACGATCGTCGTTGTGGTCGCCCAATCCCTGCAGGCCCTTCAGCACAGAGTAAGTGAAAGCGCCGTGGCCACCGCCATACTGCGTGCCCGCGTCGGAGACCTCGCGCGGACGGGCGGCGGAGATGCCGAGCATGTCGCCGGTCGCTTCGCCCAGCTTTTCCACTGCGGTGCCGACTGCGGCGGTTTTCAGACTGCCGATAGCCGCGGTTTTCGCCACATCGGCAAAGAGCACGACGCGGCCGACTTTCGAGAGCTCATCGTCGACAAGCGACTGGATTTCACTGAACGGGATCGCGGTGGTGGAGAGATCCTGCGGGTCGCTGTCGTAAGTCATGATGTAAGCGCCACGGCTGTCGACGATGCCGTGGGCGGCAACCAGGATGAAGATCGTGTCCTTCTTGCCGGCGCGCTGCCGCAGGATCGTCTGAAAACCGTTGCGCACTGCTGCCGTGGTGGCTTCTTCGTTGGTCAAAACGATGACCTGATCGGCCGGCACGGCGCCGCCGCGCGGACTCGCAAGATGCTGGCTGAAGGTCTTCGCATCGGCATCGGCGAACTGCGGCCAAAGGTCCTGCGAAACCTTTTGATATTTCGAAATGCCGATAAGGAGGCCGTAAGTTCTGGCGTCAGGCGAAATTTCGGCGGCTTTCAGCGCTGCTTCGTTGGCGAGCGCTTCCTGCAGTTCGAAGATGCGGCCCCTGGCCCAGGTGGCGTCGGGCCAGATGGCTACCACCTTCTTATACGCATCGAGCGCGTTGGCGTTTAGCTTGTTCTGGTCGAAGATCGCCGCTTCCTGCACCAGTTGGGAGACATCCATGGGGTTGGCGCGGAGGGCTTGTTCCATGGGCGCGATAGCCGTCTGAACATTGGCCGGGAGCGCGTTGACGGCGAGCACCTGACCTTCGGGCTGCGCCAGACCGCGCGTCATGCTGACTCCGTAGTGCTGCTGGCTGGCCGCTGCCACGCGGACAACCTGCGGCAGGAAGCAGGCCCCCACGGGGCGGGGCGGGTCGAGCTTGCCGGTCTTGATCTTGAGCGCGGTGGCGTTCAAAAGAACCTCCCCGCCGGGATCGAGCGTCTGGGAAGCCTTGTTCGGGCAGTAGAGAAAGTTGGCAGGAGCGCCAATCGCCTGAAGGGAATCGCCGGAAAAGAGGATGTCGCCGGAGCGCGCCGCGAGAGCAGTCTCGGTGTTGGCGCGCAAAACCTTGCCACCCTGCGCCGTGAGAATGAGGCCCACCGGCTCTTCTTTGGCGTCGGCCGCGAAGAGCGCGGGCACCAGTATCGTTATGGCAAAAACCGGGGAAAATCGGAGCATTTTCAGGCTGTTACGCCTTCTTCGAGGTGGTGAACCTGGCGCATCTCTTCCGTCACCAGCGACGTAACTGTATAAAGCTTCATGGGTTCGGTTTTGCCGCGCACCGGGACTGCGCCCAGATACGTAGTGTCGATACCCCCCTTCAGCATTTCATACGTAGAACCACTCATCAACAGTTTTGATTTGTGCTCTTTATTCAGGCTCTCCAGACGGGAAGCCAGGTTAACAGTGTCGCCGAGAACTGTGAATTCCATTTTGTCGGAGGAACCAACGTTGCCGATGACCACCTCGCCCGAGTGCATACCGGAGCCGGTCTTGAAGTCACACGGCGCAGTAACCATCTCGGCGGCGCACTTTACGGCGCGCAGGGCGTGACCGCCGGGTTCGGCGCCTTCATCGAAGTCGGAAAAGACAGCCAGAATACCGTCGCCGATGAACTTATTCACGTGGCCGTGGTGGCTGACGATGATTTTACACATCTGGGCCATGTAGACGTTGAGCAGGTCGACGATCACGGCCGGGTCTTTGGATTCGCAGAATGAGGTGAAACCCCGGATGTCGGTGAAGAGAATCGTGACCATGCGGCGCTGGCCCGTCAGGGCGATCTGTTCGCTTTGATCGAGGGATCTGGCGACGTCTTTACTCACGAAGAGAGCAACCGCGCTCTTGAAGAAGCTGCTCTTCTTCTCGGCGGCAATGAAGCGATAGATAATGCCGCCGATGAGGGCCGCGACGAACACCAGCATGACATCGGTACTGGAGATCAGCCAGCCCAGGCGGAACATGATGTGGGTGAAGATGAGCCCCGCCATCAGAACCAGGACCGCCCATATCGCGGCCTGGGATGCGGCAAGGCCAGCGGCGATGGCAACCGTAGCGCCGGCCATCAGAGTGATCGTGAGGTATGTGACCCATTCCGGAACCGGCCGCAGGAAATTACCGTTCAGGATGGTCTGCAGGGCGTTGGCGTGGATCTCGACGCCGGGGGTCATCCAGGTGGTGGAGTTGCCGAAAGCCGTGAAGAAAGGGGTTGCGTGCGTATCTTCCGCTCGCAGGTCGGGTCCGAGCAGGACGATCTTGCCCTTCACCCATTTTTCGAGCTGAGCCTTGTTTCCGGCGCGGGCCGCATCGATGAAGTCTACCAGCGAAACACGCGGGAAGGTCTCGGCGGGCCCGGCGAAATTGATCGTCATTTCCAGATCTTTGTCGACAGGGATCTCGCGCTTACCCAGAAATACATGGCCGTCTTTGAGAGTGGCTGTTTGCCCTGTAAAAAGCTCCGCTGCCCGCAAAGCCATGCTGCGTTTCGTGCCGGGAGGACTCTCCATCAGCACCTGTTTCCGCAGAAGGTTGTCGTCGTCGTCCGTCAGGTTGGCCATGGCAGTGCCGTTAAAAGCATTCACCATCATGTTCACGGGTACGGCGAAAGCCGGGTCCTTCTGGTCTGCGCTGTTGGCCACGAAAGCCAAAACCAACGGCATGCTCGAGGCCGTAGCTGCGGCGGCTCCAGCCAGGGCGGTGTCGTTGTTGGGCTCCCATTTCGTGACCGGAATCGCGAAAAAGTTATCCAGCATGAATACTTTGGCGCCCGCCGCGGCGGCGGCCTGAATGGCTTCGGCGTAATAAGGCTGCCAGAACAAACGCGGCTCCGGGAACTTGTCTTCGGTCTTTTCATCGATGCCGACGATGACGATGTCTTTCGTCGGCTGTGGGCCGCGCAGCATGAAATGCGCGTCCTGAGCCTTGAGATTGAGCAACTGAAAAAAGCGGATGTGACCAAGCAGGACGGTGACGACAACGCTGGCTACCGCAATAGCCGCGCAGATGCCCACGCGCTTCCAGGTTCGCTTCATGGCTTATGTAGGTAATGGTACTATTTTTGGCATCTCCGGCGCACGACCCGCGTAGTGGTAGGCGACCGGGAGTATCGTATTGGAATGGCGCTTTCAGCGCCCTGCCATGGTTGGAACCACCATTTCGCACTATGAAATTATCGAAAAGCTCGGCGAGGGCGGAATGGGCCTTGTCTTCAAGGCGCGGGATACGCAGCTGGGCCGTTTTGTCGCCATCAAGGTCCTGATTGCGGCCGGCGAATCGAACGATCACCGGGCGCGGTTCATCCAGGAAGCCCGCGCCGCATCGGCGCTGAATCATCCGAACATCATCACCATTCACGACATCGTCACGATCCCGGAAGGCGAATGCATCGTGATGGAGTTCGTCAAAGGCAAGACCCTGGCGGACATGATCGAAGCCGGGCGGATTCCGAACGTGGACTGCCTCAAATACGCGACGCAGATTGCCGATGCGCTTTCCGCGGCGCACAATATCGGCATCGTGCATCGCGATCTGAAGCCGGCGAACGTGATGGTGACGCCGGACGGCCTCGCGAAAGTGCTGGACTTCGGACTGGCCAAGCTGTCGGAGGAGGAAGAGAACCGGGACGCGCTGGGGGGCACTCTGGGCACATCCGATCCCACGGTTTCGCTGCACGTAAACGGGCGCCCGAAAACGGCGGAGGGCGCCATTATCGGGACCGTCGCCTATATGTCGCCGGAACAGGCGCAGGGCCACAAGGTGGATGCGCGGTCGGATATTTTTTCCATGGGCGCGGTGCTGTACGAAATGTTCACCGGGGAAAGGGCATTTCGCGGGAGCTCGGGTCTGGCCACGCTGACGGCCGTCCTGCGGGACGAACCCCAGGAGTTTTCGCGCAAGAACGTCAGCGCGCCGCCTGAGGTGAGGGAAATCGTACTGCGATGCCTGCGCAAGGATCCGGATCAGCGGTTTCAGTCCATGCGCGACGTGAAGAACGCGCTGGAGCACATCTATTTCGCCAGCCGCTCCGGCGTGATGCCGGCGACGCCCTCCGGGGAGTGGAAAAGGCCGGCGCTGCCGCGCGTGATGCCCTCGATTGCGGTGCTGCCGTTTCTGAATCTGAGCTCGGACAAAGAGAACGAGTATTTCAGCGACGGTCTGGCGGAGGAGATCATCAACGCGCTGACGAAACTGGAGAATCTGCGGGTGACGGCGCGCACGTCGGCGTTCGCTTTCCGCGGGGAGAATCACGACATCGGCGAGATCGGCGGCAAGCTGCATGTCACCAGCGTGCTCGAAGGCAGCGTGCGGAAAGCCGGCAACCGCGTGCGCGTCAGCGTGCAGCTGATCGGCGTGGAAGAAGGCAACAACATGTGGTCGGAGCGGTACGACCGCGAGATGACCGATGTGTTCGAGATTCAGGACGAAATCTCACAGGCGATCGTGCAGAACCTGAAGGTGCGTCTGGGAAGCCAGTCGGGATCGGGCACGGATCCGGAGCGTCCGGTGAAGCCGCTGGTGAAGCGATATACGGATAATCTCGACGCCTACGACCTTTACCTCAAGGGGCGCTTCGATCTGTACAAAATGACAGGCGACGGGCTGCAGTCGAGCCGACGGCTGTTTGAGGATGCGCTGAAGCTGGATCCCAATTACGCGCTGGCGTACGAGGGGATTGCATACTCCTGGTACCTTTCGGGTTTTATGGGCTTCATGGCGCCAAAGGACGCGATGCCGAGAGCCAAAGCGGCGGTGCGGCGCGCCATCGAGCTGGATGAAACGGTGGCCGAGGCGCATGCGACGCTGGGTGTGATTCTGGCGCTCTACGACTGGGACTGGGCGGGCGCGGAACGCGAGATGATCCGGTCGATTGAGCTCAACGGTTCCTCGCCGGCGTGCCGCGATCAGTATGCGTTTTACTTTCTGCGGCCGATGGGGCGAATCGAAGAAGCGATCAGCGAGACGCAGCAGGCGCTGTCACTCGACCCCATGTCCATCCTGTTTCGCGTGCATCTGGCGTTCCTGTTTTATCTGCAGAACAAGTACGAGCACTCGATTGCACAGTTCCGCAAAGTGCTCGAGATGAACCCGAAGTATTATCTGGCGAACGCGATGATGGGCAACGTGCACACGCTGGCGGGACACTACGACGAAGCGTTAGCCTGCTACGCGATCGCGCGCGAGGCGGACGCCGACAGCAAGTTCATTGATTCGCTGCAGGCGATGACCCTGGCAAGGGCGGGCCGCAGAGCGGAAACGGTGGAACTGCTGCAGCGGATCACGCAGAGAGCGGCGAGCGATTACATTTCGCCGGTCAGCATCGCGTACGTGCACACCGCGATGGGCGACGCGGACCAGGCGTTTGAGAATCTGGACCGCGCCATACAGGACCGGGATCCGAATCTGCTGGGTCTGAAGTCGAATCCGATTTTCGAGAGCCTGCGGGGAGACCCCCGGTATCATGCGCTGCTGAAGAAGATGCAGCTGGGCAATTAGAAGGGCCGCGAATCTCAAAGGTCAGCGAACGGCGCCAACGGCTTCATAACCAATTGCTGCGATAAGCGACCCACCAGCTGAAAAGCAAAATGGGGATGGTTGCGGCAATTCCCCACCAGAGCGGGAGAAAGATGTCCGCCGCGAATCCGAGCACTATGAATGTCAGCCAGAAAATCTTTCGCTCCAGGGCCAGCCTCACCTTCTCGCTCGCGGGTCCGCGCGAGGTCGCCTGTCAATCCGGAAGAGAGAGCTTGACGGATTCGTCCCTGACGACGTGGAGGCGAATCTGGTACACCCGACAGGATTCGAACGTCTTACCTTGCTCCGGAGGCAGCCAACTTTCCCTATCTATTATGATTACAGGGAAGATATTTTTGGCATTAAAATTCAAATTAAGTACTAAAAGCACGCCTGTGGGTGGGTAACTGGGTGGGCGGTTTGCGCCGACCTTTTGGCAGGCGCAACGAACCGGGAGACGTTCAGGCAGGACGCCCTGCACGCCCCCGGTCAGGTACCGGCGTGAGTTGCGGCCGGTGACTGTGAAATCAGGCGTTCGGCGCAAAGCAGAAGAACTGGTCTCCAGTAACCTGCGCCCGTCGCAGGGCTTGGGCGGTGGCGGTTCCACGTGAGACTAAAGAGACTAGTTATCCTGAGGTCGCTCCACACGGTCGATAACGAGGACCTCGGTTGGAACTTTCTTCATCTCCAGCTTCAGCCCGAACTTGTTCACCGCGTCCGGAACTCCCGAGTACATGTCATCCCCTTCCCAGCTCAGCGAGAAATCGTACTCGCCCGTAAGTTCTGTCTGGTCGACCACAGGGGCGCGAAGCATAACCGCCAACGCGTTCGTGAGCGTCACGATCTGGACATGCTCGCACGCCAGTTCGTACCGGCCTCCTTCCATCGTGCGATCACAACGATCCGTACCTTGTGCCTGGGCCTGTTCCAGCTTCGCTCCTCCGGCAGCAGTGCGCAGAGTGTAACTCGGCAGCAGTTTTGTCTCCCGATGAATCCTCAGCTGAAATCGCTCCTCCAACAGACTCTGCAGCATGACCCTGATCTGCTTTTCTGTAGTCTCGGGGTCCTCGGCTCTGGCATCGATCTGAAACTGGTCTGAACTAATCCACCCAGGCCCTCCTTCGATCCGCACGCTCTGAATTTCATACGCCACCGCAATCATCTGCTTGATGTGCGCGTTGTTCAGTGTGAGTCGCCCGTGTGAAATGTCGCCATTCATCGTGGCAATCGGCGAATAGTCGCGAACCCGTTTCACTGATGCCACTTCGAATGCCGGCCGTTTCTCTCCGTAAGCGACCGCAACCGCCAGGAAAGCAAGTCCAGCCCAGACCCTGGTCACCATAGTAGGTAGCATACCCAGGAAAAGAGAACTCGCTGCGAAGTCCTCGCCAGGCGGGGAGTGCAGCGAGCCCTCCTGGGGAAAACAAATAACAAATAACAGATGAAGAAATAAGTAAGCGAACACACGGCGCGAGCAGTTCCGCTGTGATCTGTTCAACAAAGCTTGCTTTAGCGAAATAATTTCGGCGACGGCCCGGCGAAATGCCTTCCGATATTCGTTGTTGACGCCACTGAAACTTCCTTTCGAGAAAAGGCTGCCGCGGGCGTTAACGCTTCGGACTGAAGATTCAAAGCACTGTAAATTACTGGACGATCAAAACGATGCAGAATCGCCGTTTTGTAGTTGGCGCACCCGAGGGCGCATAGCACCGGGCAGACCGGAGTGATGGGAGCAATACCGGCCACTCGGTTGCACTCCCAACTCCGGAATCGGCAACACGCATGGCACTTGGAATTGGCGGTCGAACGGATTACTTCCGGTTTGCCCGTCAGGACAAACCCCTGAAAGTCAGGTAGTATGGGTCCTCCGTGCCGATTACCCAGGCAGGGACGAACATGAACGGCTTCCGGCGGTCGCGACGGCGTTGGCATTTGCAAGCCAGATGAGGATCAAATGAATCGAAGGGATTTTGGGCGGCTTGGATGGTCCACGGTGATCGGGGCGGCCGCCGGTAAGCTGCGGCCGGCTTTTGCTCAGTCGCCAGGGATCATCCGGCAGGTTCCGTCGCCACCGCATCCGACGGGGGCGAGTTTGGAACCGAAGGCCACCGGGCGCGCGGCGGATTTCACGCTGCGGATCGCACCCATGACCGTCGAACTGGCGCCCCAGGTCGTGCTCAGCACGATCGGCTACAACAACCAGGTACCCGGTCCCTTAATGCGGATGAGAGAAGGCCAGCGCGTCGCGATAGAGGTTGTCAACGACACCGACGTTCCTGAATTCGTACATTGGCACGGTTTGTTCGTTTCATCGGAGGTGGACGGCGCGGAGGAAGAAGGTACACCCCCAGTGCCTCCGCATGGCCGTCGGCGTTATCAATTCGTGGCCCGGCCGGCGGGCTCGCGATGGTACCACTCGCATACCGAGGCCATGCTGGACCTGCATCGCGGCGCCTACACCGGCCAGTTCGGCTTTCTCATGATCGATTCCGCGAATAACCCTGGGCTCTACGATCAGGAGGTCTTTCTGGCGCTGCGTGAATGGCAGCCTTATCTGAGCACGATGGATCAGGACGAGCAGGCGGCGGATCCCGGCGGTCCGATGCCCGAAAAACCCGCCACGCCGGACCCGCGTCCCAACGGGCTCGAAATCAGCTCTCCTCTTTATTCGATCAACGACAAAATGCTCGGCGCCGGGGAGCCCCTCCGGGTGAAAGAGGGTCAGCGCATCCTGATACACCTGCTTAACGCCAGCGCTTCGCAAATTCATCGCGTGGCGCTTTACGGTCACCAATTTCAGGTGATCGCTCTCGACGGAAATCCCGTGCCTGTGCCTCAGCGGGTCGGTGTGATTGAAATCGCCCCGGGCGAGCGCGTGGATGCGATCGTGGAGATGAATAACCCGGGCATATGGATTTTAGGGGAACTCCGTAATGTCGCGCGGCAATCCGGCATGGGCATCGTGGTGGAATATGCCGATCAGAAGCAGCGCGCGCAATGGCTGCCGCCTCAGAAGGCGCGCTGGGACTACACGATGTTTGGCAAAACCGCGCCGCATCCCGCGCCAGACCAGACCATCGACATGGTCTTCGAAAAAGTGCCGGGTGGGCCCCATGGGATCAATCATTGGCTCGTCAACGGCAAAGAATATCCGCATGAACGGGAATTCGTGTTCCGTCAGGGAGGGCGCTACCGGCTGGTGTTTCACAATCGCAGTGACGATTCCCACCCGCTGCACATCCACCGGCACTTGTTCGAGCTTGTCGAGTTCAACGGCAAGCCGACTGCCGGCATCAAAAAGGATACGGTGACGGTTCCCGCATTTGGCCGCGCCGCCGTGGATCTGGTCGCCGATCAGCCGGGCCTCACGCTGTTTCACTGCCATATCCAGCAGCACATGGACTTTGGTTTCAAGGCGCTGTTTCGCTACGCCTGAGCACGGCCTTACTACCCGTGTCGCCAGTCTCACGGACCGAATAATCTGTGTTACGGATTTCTCATCCGTTTGAAATATAAAAGAAACATCAGGAGCATAAAATCAGGAGCTTGGCATTCGTCCAAAACAAGTCCGAAAGGGAAGAACGATATGCAGATGATCGAGGGAAGGTTCCGGACGGCAGTGATCATGGGAGCAGCGGCCTCAGTGCTGGTATTTGCAGCCGGGGCTAAGGCACAGAATCCAGGTTCGAATGGCAATCCGTGGCCTTACGCAACGACGGGTGCCTCGCCCGTGCTGGCGGTGGTTGGCGACATCTCCTGCCAGCCAGGCGCGCCGGTGACCAGCGAGGCTGCGAATGAAACCTGCACCACCGCCCCGACCCCCTACACCACAACTTCTCTGTGGCAATCCCAGGCTGCCACCGCGAATCAGATTGAGGCTATGCAGCCTGCCGCCGTCGCGCTCCTCGGAGATCTGCAATACCAGGTAGCCCGCTATTCGGACTTTGAGGCATCGTTCGATTTGACATATGGTGCGTTTAAATATCTCCACCGGCCTTCGCCCGGCAACCACGAATTTTATGACGAGCATGGCGAGACCGGCGTTGGCGGCTACGGCTACTTCGCCTACTACAACGGCTTCCTGGTCGATACCACCAGTGACGCTGGCCAGGGCATGCCTCTGATGGCTACGATTTCGGACCCGTGTCCCGTGCCCAACGCCAGTTGTAAGGCGGGCAAGACCCCCGCTGCGAACCTCTCCCCGCAACCCATTCCGCGGTCGTATGGACAGGCGGGGTATTTTGAGCCGACGGGCGGGCTCGAAACCGCGACATATTACAACGGCCCCTCAGCTGGTACCGCGGCCCCCGTCGGAGTCGGAGATGGCTGGTACTCCTACAATCTGGGCTCGTGGCACCTTATCTCGCTCAATATAGAGTGCTATACGCAGCCGGGCGGCTGTTCGAACACAGGTTCCTGGTTTGCCAAAGAACTCGCATGGCTGCAGAACGATCTCGAGGCGAATCGTTCCCCGTGCACACTGGCCTACTGGCACCAGCCCTTGTACAGTGCTACCAACAGCATCACACAGGAGGGCATGACCGCTCAGGCCTTTTGGCAACTGCTCTACTCGTACCACGCCGATCTGGTGCTGAACGGACACGACCACCTCTATGCCCGCTACCAAACCCTCGACCCCAATGGGAATGCCGATCCAAATGGCATACGGGAATTCATCGTGGGCACCGGCGGCGAGACACTGGATCCGATCGTCACAACCGGCGACACAGCGTCCAGTCCTGGCGGCCAAGCGGGCTTCAACGCGCAGAATCTCCAGGCGTATACCGGGGACTACTGGGGTGTGATGGCCCTGACGCTCAATCCGGGCGGCTACGCGTGGGATTTCGAGTCGGCACTGGCAGGTCCTACCGCTGCAATCAATGGTCCTACACTTCCTGCACCGACTGCGAATGGTGGTTATAGCGACAAGGGCACCGGCAGCTGCCACGGTGGTCTGTACAACAGCTATCTCAGCATCTTCTGACCGGGGCGGCGTCGCCGCGTTTGTTAACCTTCCCCACTCTTCGCGAAACGTTGCGGATGGTGGGGCATGTTACGTTGCCTTCCCCGCCGCCTGAGTTCTTGAAGGCAGACGACGTCTGGCTCGGTCCGGGCGAGCCAGTCCGGCAAATTTTCCAACCGCTTGTTGATGTTAAAGGTCGCGATCTTCACAGTTCGGACCTGAAGTCAGAACCCTACCTGATGTCGACGAGTCCTTCCGTCATTTCGATATTCGTTCCCCAGGGATCTTTAATGAACGCGATCGCGATGCCAAGCTGCGGCACCTTAGTGTAAGGACGATCCAGTTTGATGCCCTGGGCTTCGAGCTTCTTCGTGAACGCTTCGAGGTCTTTGATCTCGAAGCCTATATGATCGATCGCTCGGCCGGTCGTGCCCACGGTCGGCGTCGGCGACGGCGTGAAGCTCAGGGATACACCGGGCAGTTGATCCTGCACGAACGCGGCCCCCGGATTGGCCGGAAGCATTTTCGCACCGAACGTCTTTGCGTACCACGCCTGCATCTCGGTGTTGTTCTGCCCGAAGAAATGGATGTGACTAAGCTGGATCGGGGCCTTCTGCGATCTGACCTCGACGAGCTCTACTTTGACATCCTCCGGACCGAGCACAAACGCGAGGTTCGTCGTCGGACTGGCGGCCGCGATGTCGTCGGTCACCTTCACGTTCGCGGCGACCGAATCCGCGGTGATCATTTTGAAGCCGTTCGCCTTGATCTTCGCCACCACCGGCCGCAGATCGGGAACGGAAAAGCCGATGTGGTTAACCGTCGTGCCGATCGAGCCGCCCGTAGGCGCCTGCATCGGACGGAAAAAGATCAGTACATTCGGGAACTTGATGATCTCCTGCTGGCGGTCACCGGAACCGATCCTGGCCACTGTGCCGCCGAGTGTATCCGCATAGAACTTCTTCTGTGCGTCCATGTTCGTGGTGTTCAGATGGTGGTGCCCGTAAACGACCGGACCCTCTTCGGCAACCAGAATCTGCGCACAGCCAATGGCCGGCACAAACAGCAGGATGGTTAGCCCGACCCCGGTCGATAAACGTTTCATGAACACCTCCCTGGCCGACAAGTCTACACGATATCGCCTTTGTGCTTCACGCGTGCCTGTTGGCCGTGCATTGGCCAGACGATGTTCCGGGAGTCGATCACGATTAGCAGGGACGGAACCGCGTTTCGGCGTGACAAAGGACGGGAACGACACCGTCCTTTGTCGTTCGCGACCTGGATGGCAACCGACGTAAGTTTCAGCGAGTCAAGCTCAAGAGGAATGAGACTTCGTTCCGATTCGTGTGGAAGCCGGAAAGTGGCGTCGAGGCAGCCTCGCTTTGGGCAAACCACCGACCGTAGCGAATTTCGGGGCGGAGGTGTCCATGCAGGAAACGGATGTCCGCACCGCCTCCCGCATTGACGCCTGGTTGCGTCACGGATGGCCCGGGGCCTGAGGTGGAAGTTGTGCCGGCAGAACCGGACGCGATGGCCACGACACTGTTGCTGTCGCCAAGATGAGAGATCGCGAGGCCTGCTTCCACGAAAACGTGATGGCGGATGTATTGAACGAGGAGCGGGAACTGCCAGCGATTACCGAGGGTGGCCTCGAAGCTCCGGGTTACCAATGAGCCGGGGCCGAATTGGTAAGTTGAGCTGTCGTAATCAATGCGCTGGTAGAGTGCGTCGAATTCCACACTCCAATGAGGGGTGAAATTCAGGCGGAGGACAGGGCCCGCGAGTATCCGCTTCGTCACGGAGCTGTAGCTGCTGAACGAACTGGTGACTCCGTTCGCCATGTCGATCGACGAGGAGTTGAGCGTGTCGGTAAGGGGTACAC
>Ga0182030_10013824_pt1 | contig 16021 bp, 20 predicted proteins | sample 812S3MmetaG_FD_121299 | JGI IMG/M metagenome (GOLD analysis project Ga0182030, IMG submission 121299) | Permafrost microbial communities from Stordalen Mire, Sweden - 812S3M metaG (Illumina Assembly) | ecosystem: Environmental > Terrestrial > Soil > Wetlands > Permafrost | place: Sweden...
AGCAGGAGCGATTGACATGGCCGGGCTGGAACAACTCGGAACATTCGAGCGCCGCGACGATCGCGTCAACCTGCGCTTCGAGCGTTTTTATCCGCGCTCGATTGAAAAGGTCTGGAGCGCGCTGACCGATCCCGTGCGGCTCAACGACTGGATGGGCGCTGCGCATGTCGAGCCGCATCTGGGCGGCCGTTACGAATTGATGCTCGACGGACCCAATCCGATGCGAGGCCGGATAACGACGTGGTCGCCCCCGCATGTGCTGGCTTTTACCTGGAGCAACGCGCATGCGCCCGACGCCAGCGCGCGATACGAATTGTCGCGCCGAGGAGACGGGACGCGGCTGGTTTTCACCCATGAAGGCGTCCCGCATCCGCATAGCGCGCTGATGCTTCCCGGCTGGCACTTTTTCTTCGAGCGGTTGGACAGCCTGCTCGAAACGGCTGCGGTCCGGCAGTCGAAGCATAGTTGGCGTGAATTGCAAGTGATCTACGTCGACCACTACAAATTCAGCGGCTTGACGCTGGACCCGTAGCCGGGCGGCTCGATTCTGACGAGTGTTCAAAAGCAGACGCCGGAGCGCCGCTCCGGCGATGGGATCGACGCGCCGATCAACGGACGGACGAGCGAAGCGCGGCATCCATCGCTCGTCAAACGCATCTCGCGAAGATGGAAAGAAGAGACAGCCATGACTAAGCCGCATCTCACCGCCGCCTTCACGGTGGACAAAACCCCAGACGAGGCCTTCGCGGCCATCAACAATGTTCGTGGCTGGTGGTCGGGCGACATCGACGGCGACACCGACCGGCTCGGCGCGCGATGGACATACCGCTACAAGGACATCCACTACAGCAAGCAGCAGATCGTCGAGCTGACGCCCGGCAAGCGGGTCACATGGCGCGTTCTGGACAGCCGCCTCAGCTTCATCGAGGACAAGGAAGAGTGGAACGGAACTACGATCACGTTCGACATCGCCACCCGGGGCGACAAGACCGAGGTCAGGTTCACCCACGTCGGCCTGTCGCCGGACAACGAATGTTTCGACGCCTGCAACGACGCGTGGGGCTCCTACATCAAGTCGAGCTTGCGCGACCTGATCGAGAGCGGAGCCGGCGCGCCCAATCCCAAGGAATATTAGCCCGCTATGCGGGCGCCGCGGAACTCATCGAACGCCCGGCGGCGCGACCGTTCGCGCCGCTTGAAAATCTGTCCCGCAGCCGAACTTTGGCCTCGGCCAAGGCGTTCATTCGCGGTGCTCGCAATGATGGCGAACTCATAGAGGCTCGCGATGACCGCCAAGACGCCGATGATAAGCCCGTATCTGTTCTATGACGACGTCGGCGCGGCGGTGGAGTTCCTCGTGCGCGCCTTCGGTTTTAGCGAGCAGATGCGCGTCGCAACGCCGAGCGGCGGCGTTCATGCGCAGGTCAAGCTCGGCGACCAGATCGTCATGCTGGGACAGGGCGGCTGGGACAAGGGGCACGCCACGCCCTCCGCGCTCGGCCGCGTGACGTCGGGCGTGTTCGTCTATCTCGACGAGGCCGACGCGCATTATGCGAAAGCCCAGGCCGAAGGCGCCGAGATCGTCGAGCCGCTGGCGGACCTCGCTTACGGGCGCAGCTACACCGTGCGCGATCCCCAGGGCCACACGTGGTATTTCACTTCGCCGAAGCCGGCTTGAGTTCGCCGCGCAGGCGCTCGTACTCGAACCTGACCGCCTCGGCGCCGTATTTGCGCTCCAGCCGCCGCACGGTGAAATGGCCGCGCGCCATCGCCTGGAAATGATGGGCGAAGGCGGCGTTGACCGCGGCGCCGCCGACCGCGCCGACCACCGGAACCGCCTGCGCCGCCAGCTTCTCGGTGACGAGGACGCCGAAACGGGCGGCCAGCCGCGTGAGATAGGGCATCAGCATCGGCGTCAGCTCCGTCGCGACGCCCTGCTTGAGCAGCAGGAAATTGACGTCGCCGAGACCGCGGGCGAGCTGCTCTCGAGTTTCGTAGTAACGGCTGTGGCCGACCTCGGCGCTCGGTTCGCCGCCGAAGCCGAGCACGTTGAGGCAGGCGAGGCCCGCTTCCGGGTTGGCGAGGTTCTCGCCGTTCTCGCGCGCGATCTCGGCGATGGAGCGCAACAGAATGGTCGTCGAGATCGGCAGTTCCACGGCGGTCGCGGCTATGCCGAAGGCGCCGCCGAGCGCGCCGCTCGCCGCCGCCGCGGCCTGATGCAGGCGAACGCGCGGTTTGGCGGCGGCGGCGCTCTTGTCGAGCGAGCGCAGCGCGACGCGGACCGCGGTGTTGAGCGCCGCGTCGGTCGCCAGCGCAATCGCCTTGCGCGCCGATTCCGGCAGCGAATTGCTGATGAGACGCATCTGGCCGCCGAACAGCCGCATCAGCCGCGAGGCGAAGCTGTCGCCTTCGAGCGCGCGCACCGCGCGGCCGAGTTCGACGAGATCGTCGGCCGAAACCAGCGGCGGCATCATCGTGACGCCCGCGTCGGACATGGGGAACCCCTCGCGCCTGTGCAGGCGCGTAGATAGGCGCCCCGCCGCGGCGGCGAAAGGTCAGGCGGCGAGAACGGCGGGCTCGGGCGCGATGTCGAGTTCGATGTCGAGTTCGATTTGCGGCGCGAAATTCTCGTTGCCGGGCTCGACATTGAGCGCCAGCACCGGCGGCGCGCTCGGCTCCAGGGCGGGCGGGGCGATCTCCACGGCCTCTTCCGCCGCGAGCGCCAGCGCGGCGGCTTCGCGCGCTTGGGCCCGCGTGGCCTCGCCAGCGAGCCGCCACAGCATCGCCTCGACGGGCGCCAGCGCCGGGTCGTGCAACGCCTCCATCGCGCGCAGCATGGATTTGGCGACGCGGTGATCGACGCCGCTTCCTGCGACGGCGTCGCGCGCGGCTTCGGCCGCGATGCGGAAGGCCGGCAGGAGATGCGCGGGCATCTGAGCGCGAGCGTAGAGCGCGGCGAAGCCGGCGCCGCGGGGACTGGCGACGAGGCCGGCGACGCGCGCCGCCGGCAGACCCGACATCTCGGCGAGGCATTGCGCGAACACGGCCGTTTCGCCGCAGGCGAGCGCGCGCAGGAGCAGGGCGACGGTCAGATGCCCCTCCGTGCGCAGCCAGGCGACGAGTTCGGGCAGCTCCGGGGCGGCGCATGCGCGGGCGATGGCGAGGAACGCCTGTTCGCGGGAATCGCGGGCGTTGCGTTCGGCGCGGCGCGGGTCGTCGCCATCCGCAGCGGCGGTCGAAGCCGCCGCCAACGCCGCGCGAAGGGCGGCGGGCAAAGCGGGGCGCTCGGCGAGCCGCGCGCGCAGTTCCGGGTCCTGCGCGAACCGCTCGAAACAGCGCCACAGGGTCGGCGTCGCCAGCTCGGCGGCGTGATTGCCGACGAGGGCCAGGACGGCGGCGCGCTCGCCGACTTCGGCGAGGGCGGCCGACACCGCGGCGCTGAGGCGGGGGCGGCGGGCGATGGCGGTCTGCGCCTTGGCGTCGCCGATGGCGGCGCAATCCACGAGGTCGGCGTCGCGCAGCAGCGGCGATTGCGCGAGCACGGCGCGGGCGACGAAGGAGACGTCGCCGGCAAGAGCCAGCACCAGCGCGCGCGGGGCGTCGCGGGCGCCGGCGACGGCTTCGGCCAGAGCGCGGCGCACCCGCGGCTCGGGATCGTCGAGCGCGAGGGTCAGCGCGATCTGGGCTTGCGCGCGCGTCTCCGGCTTCAGATCGCAATGCAGATAGGCGCGCGCCAGGGCGTTGACGGCGTCGGCGCGCTCAAACGAAGAGGCTTGCGCCATGAAGCTCAGGAAGCGGGGCGCCAGACCCGTTTCGTCGCTGGCGGCTGGCGAATCGATAACGGCGAGGGCGTTCACGGGGACTCCCGGACAAGCGAATTCGAATTGGTTCCCTCTTTTCCGGCCGTTACGGTAAACGTCGACTTAATTGGCGCGGGCCAGGAGTTAAAAAATGATCGCCGGACGCACGCCGCACGCACGGGGCGGCTACTATTTCGAAGATTTCGAACCCGGCGCGAGGTTCGAGCACAAGCTGCGGCGCACGGTGACGCAAATGGATAACATGCTGTTCTCCAATATGACGCTGAACCCGCAGCCGCTGCACATCGACGCTGACTTCTGCGCCAACGAAACCGAGTGGGGCCGGCCGCTGCTGAACTCGCTGTTTACGCTGGGGCTGATGATCGGCATGTCGGTCAACGACCTCACGGTGGGCACCACCATCGCCAATCTCGGCATGACCGACGTGCGCTTTCCGCATCCGCTGTTCGAGGGCGACACGGTGCGCGCTTCGACGGAAGTGCTCGCCGCGCGAGCCTCCAAATCGCGGCCCGACGCGGGGCTGGTCGAGTTCTGGCACCGCGCTTTTGCGCAGGACGGGCGGCTGGTCGCGGAGTGCCGCCGCACCGCCTTCATGCGCCGCCGGCCGCCGCCGACGATTGCGGTCTGACGTGCGCTCGCTGCTGATCGTCGCGAGCGGCGGCGATTTGGCGCGTGCGCTCGACAGCGGCGCGGACGCGCTTGTGGTCGATGCGGCGGCAGGGTTGCCGACAGGCGGGCCGGCGCTTTACCTGCGGGTCGGCGGGCTCGACGATCCCGGCGCAGCGGCGGCTCTGGCGGCGGCGGCGGCGCTGCGTCCGCGCGGGATCGTCCTGTCGCAGGCGGAGAGCGGCGGCGATGTGCAGCGGCTCGGGGCGCGGCTGGCGGTCGAAGAGGCGCTGCTCGGCCTGCCCGACGGGACGCTGCGCGTGCTCGCCTTCGCGACCGAGACCCCGCAGGCGATTTTCGGCCTGCCGAGCTATCGCGGCGCCTCCGTGCGGCTCGACGGCCTCGTCTGGAGCTTTTCGCCGCTCGACGCGGCGCTGGGGGCCTCGCCCGCGCGGCGCGCGGCGGGTCCGTTCGCGCTGGCGCGCAACCTCACGCTGTTGGCCGCCCGCGCCGCCGGGACGCTGGCGCTGGACGCGCCGTATCCCGATGTCGGCGATCTCGACGGCTTGCGTGCGGAGGCGATGGCGGCGCGCGCCGACGGGTTCGACGGCAAGGCGGCGATCCACTGGGATCAGGTCGCGGTTATCAACGAGGTTTTTGGGTGAGCGGGCAGGCCGGCGAGCAGCGCGCTCGCCGCCGTCTCGGCGGTGAACAACGCCTCGTAGCGCCGCCGTCCCGCTTCCCCCATCGCGCGGGCGGCGCCGGGATCGGAGGCGAGCCGCGTCATCGCTTCGCCGAGCGCGCGCGCGTCGCCGGGGGGGACGAGCAGCCCGGTTTCGCCCTCGGCGATCACCTCGCGCGCGCCACCCGCCCGGCCGGCTATGACCGGCTTGCCGAACATCATGGCCTCGACGAACACCAGCCCGAACGACTCGTAGCGCGACGGCGCGACCAGCACGTCGCAATCGCGGTAATGCTCGCGCAAAGCGGCCTCGCCGACGCGGCCGTGAAAAGCGATGCGGGCGGCGACGTCGGCGACGTCCTGCCGCGCCTCGAACGCCGCCCGGTAGGTTCCGCCCTCGGCGCGGGCAAGCGAATCGTCGCCGACGATGTCGAGCCGCGCGCGGGGAAAGCGGCGCAGCACGTCGGGCGCGGCGGCGAGCAAAGTGTCGATCCCCTTGCGGCGCTCCAGCCGGCCGACGAACAGGAAGCGCAAGGTCCCGTCGTCGCGCCGGCTCTCGCCGGCGTCGCGCGCCCAGTCGGACAGCCCGTGCGGGGCGAAGACGATGCGGCTGGCGTCGAAGTTGAGGCGATAGCGCTGCGCGATGTCTTCGACGATGGCGCGGCTGTTGGCGTGCAGCCTTTCCGCGCGCGCGAGAACCCAGCGTTCGAGCGCGAGCAGCGGGGCGCCGCGGGTGCGCATGAACTCGGCGTCGTGGCGCCGCTGAGGTTGCGAGTCGAGCCAGAAATCCATCGTGGTCTGCAAGGCGCAGACGAGCGGGAAGCGCGGCTCGTGCAGGAAGGCGACGGGCTCGCAGTCCCACAGCGGCGCATAGACCCAATCGACGCGGCGGCCCGCGTCGAGCTTGGCGACCTCCTCGAACATCGTGCGCGAATGGTCCCATAGGTTTTGCGGGATCGCGTGCGGCGGCGTGAGGTCGGGCGGCGGGCCGGCGTCGCGCGGGGCAACGCGATGCACCCAGACGCCGTCCTCGAAATCGAGGCTCGGGGCCGCGCGCGCGGCGGTGAACACATGCGGGCGATGGCCGAGGCGGGCGAAGGCGCGGGCCAGCTCCTGCATGTTGCGCGCGATTCCGCCGTTGTGGCCCGGCGGGTAGTCCTGCGAGACGAGGGCGAGACACAGGCGGGGCTCAGGCGTCGGGAACGGGCGGAACGGGGGCGGAGACGCGAGCCGCGCCGCCGCGCTCATCAGACGGCGCGGGCGCTCGGCCGCCAGAAGGCCGGCGGCGACGCCCGAGCGCGTCTCTTCGTCCAGCCGCCGCAGGTCGTTGGTGGACCTGCCGTCCCGCCGCGCCTGCTCCAATGATTTGTCGGCGTCGTCGGCCGCGGCGCGCAGGACCGCCCCGGCGGAATGATGCAGCGCCCCGTTGCGCAGGCCGAAATAGACGCGGTTCTTGAGCCACTGCCGCCAATGGCGTTGGACGCCCTCGGCGTTGCGCAGCACGCTGGGCGCCGGACGGTGATGCACCGCCGCGCGCGACAGTTGCGCGATACGGCCGCCGGCGTCGTTGACGCGCGCGATCAGGTCGGTCTCGTCGAGAAAATACTCATATTCCTCGTCGAAGCCGCCGAGATCGATCAGCGTCGAACGCCGGAACGAGCAATTCGCGCCGAGTAGGTGCGGGAATTCGTCGGAGAACGGGAAGTTTAGCCGCTCGGCGGGGCCGGTCCAATGGCTGTGCGGGTAGCCGAGCCGGTCGACGGTGACATAGCGCGCCTGGAACTCCAGCCCCGTGGAATCGTAGACCACGCCGCCGGCGGCGGCGGTTTCGGGGTCGTCGTAGGCGCGGTCGAGGTCGGCGAGCCATTCCGGCTCGGGGATGGCGTCGTCGTCGAGGAAGGCGACGATCTCGCCCGCGGCCATGCTGACGCCGATGTTGCGCGCTTGGCTGAGGTTGCGCGCAGGGCAATAGCCGAGCTTGATCTCAGCCGCCAGCGATTGCGCGAACTCGCTGGAGCCGTCGGGCGTCGGGCCGATGACGAGACAAAGCTCGAAGTTGCGGTAGTCGAGGCCGCCGACGCCCTGCAGCGTCGCCTTCAGCGACGGCAGGCGGCCGTCCGAGCAGATGACGACCGAGAACGCCCGCTCGGTCACGGCCGCGCGACCACCCGCAGGGAATGCGGCTCGATCCGCTCGACCGGTTCAGGCGCGAAGCCCGCGCGGCGCAGCGCCTCGGCGAGCCCGTCGGCGTCGAACAGTTGTCGCAAGGGGCGCCCCGCGCCGTCGAAGCCGAGCCGCTCGCGCAGCGCCGTAAAGCTGGCCGCCCGCCTGAGATCGGCGGCCCAGGCGGGGCCGTCGAGCGTGACGACGACAAGCTCGCCGCCCGGCGCGAGGCGCGAGCGCCAATGAGGCAGCAGCCTCTCGGCGAGCGCCGCGGCCGGCGCGTATTCGACAATATGCGCCGCCACCAGCTTCGCCGCGCCGCCCGGCAGGATCGGCAGATTGGCGAGATCGGCGAGGAAGCCGGCCTCGGAATCATCGCGCAAAGGCAGGCGCCGGCATTCCGGCCAGCCGCCGGGTTCGCCGATCAGATATTCGCCAATCGCGACCGGGGCCGGCTCGGGCGCGCAGTATTGTTCGCGCGTCAGCTCGGCGAGACGGCGGCCGAAGGCGTGCAGCGCCGCCTCGTGCCGCTCCAGGCCCTGTCCGGCGAAGGCGATGGCTTCGTCCACCGCGAGCTGGATGCGGCCCTCCAGCGCCTCCGCCGCCCGCGTCGCGCCTTCCGCCAAGATGGCGCGCACGAGATTTTCCTGCGCCTGCGCGCGCATCTCGACAAAGGCGCGCAATCGCTCGATTTCCAGCCGCAGGTCGTCGCGGGCGAACCGTTCGGGCGGGCGCCGGCGCGGCCAGGCGAGCATCAGCGGCGGCTCGCGGCGATGTCGCGCCGGAACACCACGGCTTCGCTGACTTCGACCCGCGCGCGGGCGGGAACGTGAAGCCGGAATTCGCAGTCGCGCTCGACGGCGTCGAGGGTGAAGTCGAGATGGACGAGTCCGGCGATGGAGGCGAACAGATCGCGGACCGGCGCAGTCCGGTGAGCGAAAATGCGGCGGCCGCGCTCGGCGCAGACGTCCAGCTCCAACTCGCCCTCGTCGTCGCCGGCGTCGCGCTGAATGTAGAAGCCCGCGGTGTAACGGCCGGGACCCAGCGTGATGTAGGGGCCGTGGCAGATATGGCCGGCGCGCCCGTCGGATTTGCGCCGCCCGCCGTCCTCGTCAAGTCCAACGGACTTGGGAAGGTCGCAGGCTGCGAAGCGGGAATAGCACGCCACGGCGAAGAACCTTGCAAGAATAAACTATCTCATGCACCCTTAAGACGGATGTACGAAAAGTCAACGCGAATCGCCGGGAGTTGCGTTTCAAGTTGCAGACGTGTTTTTCAAAGTAAGCCGTAATACCAAGTCGCGAGGATGAGAATTCATTAGACGGCTCGCCGTCATGGCCGGGCTTGTCCCGGCCATCCACGTCGAGCAGCGGCGCGAGTGTTGAAAGCGTTGTCGAAACCGTTGCAGCGACTACTGTTTCCAATTTTCGACCGGCGACCCGGCTTCACGACGTGGATGCCCGGGAGGAGCCCGGGCATGACGGAGGCCGGCGATCCAAAGCTATTAAGTTAGCGCCTATGGGGACAAGCCCGAGCATGACGAACCCGACGCGCACACGAGCCATTCTCTCCGCGACCTGGCGGCTATTTCTTCCGGCGACCGCGTCGCTGCTGGCCGAGGCCCATGTCTTTGGCCATCTGCGAACGGGTGAGAGCGTAGCCGGGGGCGACCATCGGATAGTCGGGCGGCAATTGCCACTTGGCGCGATACTGCTCCGGCGTAAGGTTGTAGCGGGTTCGCAAATGGCGCTTGAGCGACTTGAATTTGCGACCGTCCTCCAGACAAATGAGGTGTTCATCGGTAATCGACTTCTTGAGCGGCACAGCGGGCCGCAGCGGCTCAGACGGCGCCGGAAGCGGCGCGGCGCCCGAAAGCTTCAAGACGACCGAGTGCACCGACGCAATCAAGCTTGCGAGTTCAGCTATCGGAAGGGAATTGTTCGATACGTAAGCCGAGACAATCGACGCCGCCAGCTCGACCGTATTGTCGGAAACGCCTCTGATCATTTTGAAAAATCCTGACGTATACTTCTAAAAGGGTCGCGGATTGGGGCAGATTTGGCAAAAACGACTTTGCATTATTTGGCGCGTCGGCGCTGACGATGCATCGATCCGTTGTAGAATCATCCCAGCCGTGCAACAGATTTCATGTATACCCTATTTTTCGCGGCAATAACAACAAGCGCCAGGCGGTCGGAGAAGACGCATCGCACTTCGACGAATTGACCGGCCTCCCCTAAAGATTACAGCCTGTTGCGTGGGATTTGCGGTTTTTGGCGCGCGGCCTGCGCTTTAGCGCCGCAGGCTGAAGCCGAGCCGGCGACAAAGGCGTTGGAAAAGGTGATATTCCGCCTCGGTGCGACTATATCCGGGGGGACATTCTCGCCTCATCGGAATCCTATGCCGCCGAATACGAGCCCGCCTGCGTCGCCAAAGCCTTTGGATTTCGAGCGGCAAGGCACTCTCCTCGGGACAGTGAGGCTGCTGACTCCCTATATCTGGCCGGCCGACCGCGCCGATCTGAAGCTCAGGGTAGCGCTGGCGGTCGCGCTGATGATCGCCTCGAAGTTCGTCACGATCGCGATTCCCTACGCGTTCAAATACGCCACCGACGCGCTCGCTCACGAACGCGACGCCCGCCATGCGCTGCTGCCGGATTTTATGACCGGCGTGTTCGCGTTGACCGCGCTCTACGGCGCATTGCGCATTCTCATGGCGCTGACCCAGCAGGGGCGCGACGCGCTGTTCGCGGCGGTGGCGATGAACGCCGTCCGGCGGCTCGCCATCGAGGTGTTCGAGCATCTGCACCGGCTGTCGCTGCGCTTCCATCTCGAACGCAAGACCGGCGGGCTGACGCGCGTGCTGGAGCGCGGCCGTAACGCCATCGAGACGATCATCCGCACCTCGATGCTGACGGCGGCGCCGACCGTGGTCGAGTTCGCGCTCATCGTTATCGCGTTTCTCGTCACTTTTGACTGGCGCTATGTCGCGGTGCTCGTCGCCACCGTCGTGATCTATCTGGTCTATACGACCATTGCGACAAACTGGCGCATCTCGATCCGCCGCTCGATGAACGAGAGCGACACCGACGCCAACACCAAGGCGATCGACTCGCTGCTCAACTTCGAGACGGTCAAGTATTTCGGCGCCGAGGCGCGCGAGTCGGCGCGTTACGACAAGTCGATGGCGCGCTACGAGCGCATGAGCGTGCGCACCTATGTCTCACTCGCCGTGCTCAACGCGGGGCAGGCGGTCATCTTCACGCTCGGCATGGTGGCGGTGTTGACGATGTGCGTCGCCGGCGTGCGCTCCGGCCGCAACACCATCGGCGATTTCGCGCTGCTCAACGTGATGATGTTGCAGCTCTACACGCCGCTCAATTTCATGGGCATGGTCTATCGCGAGATCAGGCAGGCCATCGTCGATATCGGCGCGATGTTCGATATTCTCGGCCAGAACCCGGAGATCCGCGACATTCCCGGCGCGAGCGAACTCGTCGTCAGCCAAGGCGTCGTGCGCTTCGACAATGTCGTGTTCGCCTATGACGCGGCGCGGCCGATCCTCAAGGGCGTCTCATTCGAGGCGGCGGCCGGCTCTACGGTGGCCATCGTCGGGCCTTCGGGGGCGGGCAAGTCGACGATTTCAAGGCTGCTGTTCCGCTTTTACGAGCCCGCCTCGGGCCGCATCACCATCGACGGGCAGGACATTGGCAAGGTGACGCAGACGTCGCTGCGTTCGGCCATAGGCATGGTGCCGCAGGACACGGTTCTGTTTAACGACACCGTGGCCTATAATCTGCGCTACGGCCGCGACGGCGCCTCGGACGCGGAACTGCGCGAGGCGGCGGCGAGCGCGCGCATCGACGGGTTCCTGCGTTCGCTGCCGATGGGCTACGACGCCCAGGTCGGCGAGCGCGGCCTGAAGCTGTCGGGCGGCGAGAAGCAACGCGTCGCCATCGCCCGCACCATCCTGAAGGCCCCGCCGATCCTGGTGCTCGACGAGGCGACGTCGGCGCTCGACAGCCATACCGAGCACGAGATCCAGGACGCGCTGGAGCGGGTCTCCAAGGGGCGCACGACGCTGGTGATTGCGCATCGGCTGTCCACGGTGGTGAACGCCGACGAGATCCTGGTGCTTGACAAGGGCGTCGTCGCCGAGCGCGGCCGGCACGAGGCGCTGCTCGCCAGGGGCGGGCTCTATGCCGGGCTGTGGAACCGCCAGCGCCAGCTCGCCGAGGCGCAGGAGAAGCTCATCCAGGCCGACCGGGCCGAGCATGACTTTGAGGAAGGCGCCGAAGCCGCCGAGTGACAATGACGCAGGAAGGCGCCAAAAGGCCGCGCTCCTCTCCTTAATTTGAGCAGGATTCTCGTTCGAAACCGAAGCCTGTTTCGGCGCTCGCGCTTGTATTCCGAGGTCTTGATGTCGGTTTTGAAATCTTTTCGCGATCAGTTGGTTCCGCTGCATCCTGAAGGCTATCCGTTCGTCGGCGGCTTCGCGCTGGCGACGCTGATTCTGTGGTGGCTTTACGCGCCGCTCGGCTGGATCGCCTTCGTCGCGACGCTGTGGTGCGCCTACTTCTTCCGCGATCCCGCGCGGGTGACGCCGATTCGCGGGGATCTCGTCGTCGCGCCGGCGGACGGGCGCGTCTCATTCGTCGGCGCCGCGCTGCCGCCGCCCGATCTCGGACTGGGCGCGATCCCGATGACCCGGGTGTCGATCTTCATGAACGTGTTCGACTGTCACGTGAACCGCTCGCCGGTCGAGGGTCGCGTCGTGCGCATCTCCTACCGGCCGGGGCTGTTTCTCAACGCCGATCTCGACAAGGCGAGCGAGGACAACGAGCGCAACGGGCTCGTCATCGAGTCCGCCGTCGGGCGCTTCGGCGTCGTGCAGATCGCCGGCCTTGTGGCGCGGCGCATTGTCTGCTTCACCCAGGAAGGCGGGCGGCTCGGGGCCGGCGACCGCTTCGGGCTGATCCGTTTCGGCTCGCGCGTCGATGTCTATATCCCCGACGGGGCGAGCGTCATTGTCGGCCTCGGTTCGCGCTGCGTCGCCGGCGAAACGGTGATCGCGCAGACGCGCGCCGACGAGCCGCAGCGGTTGTTCAGCGTGGGCTAGGGGTATGAGCGGCCGGTTGGAATTGAAGCAACCCTCGTCATGCCCGGGCTTGTCCCGGGCATCCGCGTCGTCAAGGCGGGGCGGCGGATGCGATGTCGAGGCTGCGACCGATCTGACGAGGCTTTCGACGACCGTGCACGGTTCGACGTGGATGGCCGGGACAAGCCCGGCCATGACGACGGAAGCGCCTTTACATGGCCTGAAGGGCTCTGAGCCGGCATGAACGGGGGGCTTCCCACTCCAATTCAGCGCCGGTTGCGCTTTCGCGGCGTGCCGCTGCGCATGCTGATCCCCAATGTCGTCACGCTCGTCGCGCTCGCCGCCGGGTTGACGGCGATCCGCTTCACCGTCGAGGGCTCGCTCGAATGGGCGGTGATGGCCATCGCCGCCGCCGCCGTGCTCGACGGGCTCGACGGCCGCATCGCCCGCGCGCTCAAGGGCACGTCGCGCTTCGGGGCCGAGTTGGACTCGCTCGCCGACTTCATCGATTTCGGCGTCGCGCCGGCCATCGTGCTATATTTCTCCGGCCTTTCGCAGCTGCACGGGTTCGGCTGGCTGATCTGTCTCTTGTTCGCCATCGCTTGCGCGCTGCGGCTGGCGCGCTTCAACGTGATGCTCGACGATCCCGAAACGCCGGCCTGGAAGTCGGGGTTCTTTGTCGGCATGCCGGCGCCGGCGGGGGCGGTGGTGGGGCTGCTGCCGGTCTATGTCCGGGTCATGGACGCCGCGCCCGCCAGCGGCGTCGCGGCCGGCTGGGTCGGCTTCGAGGCGGCCTATGTGCTCGTCATCGCGCTGTTGATGGCGAGCCGGGTGCCGCATTTTTCCGGCAAATCCATCGGCCGCGTTCCGCGCGAATATGTCGCGGCGGCGTTGATTGCGGTGGTTGCGGCGCTGCTGTCGATCGCCTATTTCCCGTTGCAGGCGTTGGTGGCGCTCGCCGCCTTCTATCTCGGCAGCATCCCTTTCGCGATCCGGCGTTTCCGGCAGCTCGAAGCCAGCCAGCGGCGCGAGGGATCTCCGCCGCTCGCTTAAACGGCGTTTCCGCCGCGCGCATTTTGCTGTATGAGCCGCGCGGCCTGACCGAGGCGCTCGAAGAAAGGTTCAGATGTCGAAGGAAGAATTGCTGGAGTTTCCGGGTTACGTGGTCGAATTGTTGCCGAATGCGACGTTCCGGGTCAAGCTGGAGAACGACCACGAGATCATCGCCCACACGGCCGGCAAGATGCGCAAGAACCGCATCCGCGTGCTGGCAGGCGACAAGGTCCTCGTCGAAATGACCCCTTACGACCTCACCAAAGGTCGAATCACCTATCGCTTCAAGTAGGCCCTAGCGTGAGCGAAGCCGTGCGACTGGTGCTCGCCTCGGGTTCGCCGCGGCGGGTCGCGCTTTTGCGCCAGATCGGCGTCGAGCCGGACGCCGTCATTCCCTCCGACCTCGACGAGACGCCGCGACGCAACGAATCCGCGCGGGCGCTCGCGGAGCGGCTGGCGCGCGAGAAGGCGTCGGCCTCAGCCGAGGTGGCGCGTCGCCGCGACGGGCTCGAAGGCGCGCTGACGCTCGCCGCCGATACGGTGGTTTGCGTCGGCCGGCGCATCCTGCCGAAAGCCGAGATCGCCGACGAGGCCGAGGACTGCCTGCGCCTGCTTTCGGGACGCGCGCATCGCGTCTACACCGGCTTGGCGCTGGTGACTGCATCCGGAACGAAGCGGACGCGGCTGGTGGAGACGCGCGTGCGCTTCAAGCGCTTGTCGCGCGCGGAGATGCAGGCCTATCTCGACAGCGGCGAATGGCGTGGCAAGGCGGGGGCCTATGCGATCCAGGGCTTCGCCGGGGCCTTCGTCATCAAGCTGGTCGGGTCGTACTCGAACGTCGTCGGGTTGCCGCTCGCCGAGACTGCGGCGCTGCTGGCGGGCGAAGGCTATCCGATGCTCGACGGCTGGAGGCCGGAATGAGCGGCGGCGCTGCGACGGCGAAGCCGTGCCCGATTTGCGGCAAGCCGCGCGTCGAGAAATATTCGCCGTTCTGTTCGCTCCGCTGCGCTGACGTTGACCTCGGGCGATGGCTGAAGGGGTCGTATGTGATCCCCGGCGAGCCCGCTGAGGAGGAGGACGAGGCGCCGCCGACGGCGCCCAGGGCGCGCGACGACGAGTGAGGGTTTGAAGCGCTCCCCCCTCCCCAACCCTGCCGCACAAGGGGGGAGGGGGCAAGGCGGCGAGCCTCGCCCTGGAGGGGTGAGGGCGGCGAGCTTTTACAGCCAGCCCGCCAGCAGGCCGACGCCGGCCAGCGCCATCGCGCCGCCGCCGACGCGGGCGAGCGGGGTGGAAACCTGGCTTCCAGCTTTGCCAAGCACGACGCCAAGGCCGACGCCCGCCGCGTGCAGCAGAGCCGTCGCCGCGATGAAGCCGAGCCCATAGGCGAGGCCGCTCGCGTCGGCCGGCATTTCCGCTCCGTGCGCGTGGCCGTGGAAGATCGCGAAGAAACCGACGAGGCCCATCGCGACGCCTACGGGCGGGGCAATGCGAGCCATCAGCACGAGGCCGAGCACGAGCACGGAAAGCCCGATCCCTGTCTCGACATAGGGAATACCCAAGCCGCTCATGCCGATAGCGCCGCCTGCGGCCATGATGGCGACGAAAGTCGCGGGAACCAGCCACAGCGCGCGGCCGCCGAGATGGGCGGCGAACAGGCCGACGGCGACCATCGCGAGGATGTGATCGACGCCGCTCACGGGGTGCATGAAGCCGTGGACGAAGCCATGCGTGGCGCCGACGCCGGTGTGGGCCATTGCGGGCGCGGTCGCGGCGAGCACGCTGAGGGCGGCGGCGGGGATCAGTTTACGAGCGTTCATGCGTTTCCTCCGAGCGAATTCAAAGGCGGGGCAGCAAGGACCATGCCGGCGGCGCGTCGCGTTGCGGCGGCGCAAAAGTCAGGCGGGGTCGAGCGGACCCACGCCCTTGGGCTTGCCGTCCTTGCCGAGCGCGATCTTCTCGATCCGCATCTCCGCGTCATTGAGCAGCGCCTCGCAACGCAGCTTCAGGGCTTCGCCGCGCTCGTAGAGGTTGATCGACTCCTCCAGGGCGACTTTGCCCTTTTCGAGCCTTTCGACGATGCTTTCCAGCTCCGCCAGCGCGGTCTCGAACGGCATTTTATCGATGTCTGGCGGTGCGTCGGTCACGGGGCTTTCTCTGGGCTTCGGCGTCCGGCCGGGTTAGCATGGCGGCGGCGCGGGTCCAATCGCCGGCCTGCGGACAGAGGCCCGTCATGGAAAGTTTCGACAAGCGCGAGGAAGGTTTCGAGCTCGCCTTCAGTCACAGTCAGGAGCTGCGCTTCCGGGCGCGGGCGCGGCGCAACCGCAAGCTCGCGGAATGGGCGGGCGGCAAGCTCGGGCTCTCCGGGCCGCCGCTGGAAGGCTACGCCGCCGGCTTCGTGGCGCGGGAGGTCGAGAACGCCGACGACGAGGCGCTGGTCGCCGATCTCGTGAAGGCGCTGGCGCCGGTCGCGATGTCCGAGCACCGCATCCGCCGCCGGCTGGAGGAGTTCGAAGCGGTCGCGATGCGGGAGATCCAGGCCGGGCGGTAACTTACTGCGCCGTCATGGCGAGCGAAGCGAAGCCATCCACGCCGCCGCTGC
>Ga0182030_10013825_pt1 | contig 16020 bp, 8 predicted proteins | sample 812S3MmetaG_FD_121299 | JGI IMG/M metagenome (GOLD analysis project Ga0182030, IMG submission 121299) | Permafrost microbial communities from Stordalen Mire, Sweden - 812S3M metaG (Illumina Assembly) | ecosystem: Environmental > Terrestrial > Soil > Wetlands > Permafrost | place: Sweden...
ATATTTTGTGACGGCGGCTTCAAGCGATCGTTCGTTGCCTATTGCGGGGGTGCGCACATTTCTGCCGAGGTCGTGTCCAAGATATACCAAGGTCGGTTCGAGGTCCTCCCCCGACGTTGGGTGATCGAGCGCACCTGGTCGTGGCTGATGAACAACCGACGCCTACAAATTGACTACGAAAGAGATCCCGCTGTAACCGAGGGATTCATATGGGCTGCGCATTCGCGGCTGTTGCTCCGGCGTCTCACGCAACCCATTACCGCATAAACGCGCTGGTGAAATATTCGCGACAGCCTCTGAGAACACGGTGGAGGGCGCCGGGCGGTTGCGACAGCGCTTCACGGATGAGGCGGAGCGACAGCCGAGCGGCCTTCGGTTCGTGCGAAACCGCAGTCGCGGCGGCCGTGGCCACGACGTCGAAAATTCGCCTCTCCTGCGCCTCGGCGACAGTCTTCGGCTGCCCGGAGTATGGGTAGACGCGAGATGCCTTCCAGCGATCAAGTTGCTCGGACCGACGCTCGCTAAGTCGAGTGTTAATGTGCTCGCGGATGGCGTCTCGCGCCGCGTCAATGATGGGCTTAAGGGTGTCGTGGCCGAAATCAGCGAGAAGTAGGTCGTTGATAAGTTCCGAAAAACCCGCCCATGTCAGGTAGGCCGTGTACGGGATCCCCGAGCGGGTGTCGACATCATCGGTGATCTCGCTAAGGGCGACCCCGTTGTCATCGCACAGGATGAGCGTCGGTTTGATCGACTTGGCCTCGGGCTTCCACTCCATGATCCGTAACGTCGGGGCTCCATGGTCTCCGCCCAAGGTCGCGTCCAGCTCGACTGACGTTTCACGGTCGAGAATGGCTGCCGGATTGAGGACCGTGCCGTCGTAGACGACCTTGATTTGCGGGTACTTCACCAGGTACACGGCTGTTTGGATGACGAGCCGCGTCGGCGCATCGTCAGCTAACAACCGGTGAGCGTACTCGCGCGGTCGCGAGATGCGGACCGTTGTACCGACGGTACCGGTGGCGAGTTCTTCGGGCTCGCTGACCGTGAACTCAGAACTATCGAGTGAGCCGGTAATCACGGTGCGGTACAGCTTGCCGTTGGCGCCAAACGCCACCGTGCTCCATTCGACGCAAGACCCGATAGCAAAGGCTCGAAAGCGCCCTGCTCCCTCCTTGCCGTGAAGTGGGCGTTTGTCGTTCTTGGACGAAGACCGGTTCTTCTTCCACGACCCTCCGAGTCGCCGGAAGTCCCGTAGCGCGTCGGAATGCGTCATTCCATGTCCGTCGTCCATGACTTGGAGAACATCCACTCCGTCCAGTTCGGTACGGAGAATGGCTACCGTGACGACGTCGGCCTCGGCGTCAAGGGCGTTCCACAGCAATTCAGTGATGCCTGCGAGTGGCTGGGTTGGGCGCGCAAGTCGATCAAATTGGTCGGCGTCAACTTGAACGACGAAGCGCTCGGTCATCGGGGCGACGACGCCTGGCCCGCGGCGCACATCCTCACCCCTCGAACTCATGGGTGTCGAACTTCAAGGTACGGGCGTTCTCGTCAACGGCACGCCGAACTTCCTCGGTAAAGCCGCCTTCGGCGGTTGCTTCGATCTCGACGGTGATCGTCACCGAAGCATCCGCACGCCCAAGCTGTTTGACGATGGATTCGGCAATGTCGCCGAGGTCTCGTAACATCCGGACCGGGTCCACGGAGACACGCCCGTAGAAGCGGCGAGGTGCGAGCAGTGGCTCGGTCAAGCCGGGCTCGGGGCTCGGGCCAATAAGCTCTGCCCCTGGCCGGGGCCCCGGGGGCTGTGGCGCTTGAGTTCCCGGCTGTCCTTCAGCCTCGCCGAACTGACGAGCGGCAGCCTCCGCCTTCACGACAACGGCCGTGGCGTCCAGCACCACGGCGGTGTGCTCGGCAGCCGCCAGGCCGACATACCGCCCGGATTGTTCGTCATAAGCGCTGGCATAAGCAAACGTATCGGTGCTCCAGGTAAGCAGAGCGATGCCGCTGCGAATTGCGTCGAGCAGTACGGCCGAATCGCGCAGTCGCGGCAGGTACAAGTACTGGCTGTAATCGCTCCATAGCTGCTTCAAGGTGACGTGTTCGCCCCGCCATAGGGGAACACGGTCGAGGTCCATCCGCAGGCGCACCCCGGAGTATTCAGTGATGAGTGCCTCCTCGTTCCGGAGCTTCTTGGCCACACGGACGGCCAGCGGATCGGGGCCGTTGACCCTCGTTTCCTCCCAAGAGATGGTGGGGTCGTCGGGTTTCTGCGTGGGTACCAGGACCCAGATGAAGGTTTCGCCGATCCGCTGAGCCACTACGTCGTGGAACTGGGCACGCTTAGTCTCCGCTTGTCGGCTCTGGAAGGCGTCAAGGTTCAGCGTCTCCTTCTCGGCTTCGATCGATTTCCACGCTAAATAGTCGCGGGCACCCAGGCGAAGCTCGGCGAGCCGACTGCGGTCAGCTGCCAGGATCACGATCATGTTCCGGTGGACGCGTGCGCCGCCGGACCGTTGGTCCAAGAAACGCTGAGCAGCCAGTCGTGCCGGACTATCGGCGGTCTTACCGGAGTGCGGGTGCTCAGGCCCGAGCACGATGAGGCGGACTTCGGCTTCGTCGGGGACCTCTGCGGGTGTCCGAGGCGCTGGGTGAACGGTCGCGAAGTCACCGCGTTGACCCGATCGGGTCGCTGTAGTCAGACGGCGACGGATCTCCTCATCCACATCGTCATCACTGAAATGCGATGCGGCGCGGTCCTGCGCCAGTCTGGTTACGGAAGGCTGCAGCGAGAACCAGTAACGCTGACCGTCGACGTAAAGGTACGTCGCCTGGTCGGTGAGGCGGCGCAGCGCGTCCCCGAAGGTGGCCGGCGCCTCCCCTGGCTGTACGCAGCCCAGTTTGACCGAGCGGTCATCGATACCGCGGTTGGCCGCCTGCTGAGTCGGTGCGGAACCGAGGTAGATCGTCCGAGCGACCCGGCGGGTCGCCGAGTACCGACCCAAAGTGGGGTTGTCGCGGTCAAGACGCAGGGGCAAAGCGTTCGGGCCATCTACGTCGCTCTCGATGACCGGTATCCAGCCATCCTCCAGGTACCTGGTCAGCTCCGAGGATACCCGTGGCGCGTCAATGGGCACCGTTGCCGGCATGATGAGGAGGTTGGCGTCGCTGCGCTCCCACAGTTCATGAACAACAGCCGCCATGAGCCTCAGCACGCCTCGGGTGCGCTGGAACTTGTCCAGCGTTGACCACTCGCCGTAGAGGCGGTCGAAAAGCTCGGGGTGGATCGGGTAGGCGGTGGCCAGGCGTCGCTCGTAGTCCTGCTCCCCTACTCCGGAGGGGAACTCCCCCTTCTGGGAGCGATAGAGCGAGCCGAACGCTTTCACTACAGCATCGCGGGCTGGCGCCGATTCGGCGGAGAGGTCGTCGAAGAGCCGACGGCGAACGATCTCGAATCCCTCTTCAGCAGACGCGGGACGCCATGATGATTCCATGCGGCCAATGACGTTCTTGAGCCTTTCCAGCGCAGCTCGGCCGCCATCTCCCCCAACTTCGATGTCTGAGGACGGGATCGAGACGACCAGCAGCGAACCTTCCACTGCCCGACATGCCTCGGCGAGCGCCTGAGCGAACGTGAACTGCGCGTCGAACGAACCCGCCGGCAGCCCGTCAACGCCATAAAGCTGACGGGCGTAGGCCACCCACTCGTCTATTAGAACCAGACACGGCGAGTACCGACGAAGTAGCTCGACGAGCGCAACCCCCGGACTTGTACCCGTTCGGTCCGCATCAGCGACCATGGCGAACCCGTCGGGCCCTCCGAGCTGCCAGGCCAGCTCGCCCCACAGCGTTCGGACCTGTACCCCATCATGGTCCTGCACCGCGCCGGGAGAGATCATTTGCCCAACGAGCACTGCTGTGCGAGCCGGCGCGGGAGCCTCCAGGCCCGCCGTGGCCAGCATCGCCTCCACGCCCGGCAGCTCATGCGGAGGATAGCCTGCTGCCAGGTGGTACAGCGCGATCAGAGAGTGGGTCTTGCCGCCCCCGAAGTTCGTCTGCAGTTCGACGACCGGGTCGCCGCCCTCCTTGCGGAAGCGGCGGACTGCATTCAACAGAAGCTCACGAAGGCCGTCCGTAAGGAAGGTCCGACGGAAGAACTCGACCGGCTTGCCGTACTCGTCCGCCGCTTCGTCTCTCCAGACCTGGTGGAGGTCGGCGGCGAACTCGGCTTGTTGGTAACGGCCGGACGCCACGTCTGGGTGCGGGGTGATGAGTTCCCGCCACGGTTTGAGGCCGCCAGTCGGCTGGCCCTCGACGGGGGCTACGGCCGACTTTCGCTGGACCTGCCGCGCCTGCTCGGAAAATTGGAGCCGGCGGAGCTCCTGGCGCATCTTGTCCAGCTCAACTGCGGCCTCGGGTGCGGAGATAGCCAGTAGAAGACGGCGCATGGTGTCGAGCGCTCGCTCGGCGTCGTCTGTCGAGAAGGTGTCTTGGTGGGCCCAGCGGTTCCGCACCTCGCGCAGCTCGCTCACGTAAGTACGATCAGTCTGGCCAAGGACATTGCGGAACACTGACTGCCACTCGTCCCACATAACCTTCAGGAGGAACTGGGCGTCGGTCGTTGACACCTTCTTGCCAGCAGTGGCAGCAGTCGGGTCCATGCGGGTAACGGACTCCACCCAGTCCTCGCCGTGTTTGGCTTGGCATTCCCGGGCGACGAAAGGCGCAAGCCCATCGCTCAGGAGCGTGAGGGCTTTGCCGACCCTCTCATGGTTCGTAGTTGCCATCAGGCGCCCCCACCATCGGGCTGGAACAGCCTTGTACTCGCCGTCCGAGTCGGGGCCACCATAGCCAGCCGGACAATCTCCGGCCAGGCGACCACCAACGCGTTGTACGCCAGCGCCTCGGATGCCCACTTCTTGCGGTCGCAAAGCACGTAGAGGCGATAGGCCAACTCGCGTGCCGTTTCACCCAACCCCCCTAGACGACGAAGCAGTCTTGCAGCTTGCTCTTCACCGGAGGACAGCAACACCTGGATCAGGTGCTGGGTCACTTCCCACACCGTCAGCCGCTTGTCCGTTGCGGGGTCCCAGGTCTCGGATAACTCGTGGCGAGCAAGCAGTCTCACCTTGTTCCCCGACGCTTCGAGTATACCGGCATGGACCAGGGCGTTAACGGCCGTGTTCTTAGCCTTGGAGAGCGTTTCGGCCTTCCCGAAGGGGCCCGCCTCCAAGCCCTGTTCCTCGAACCAGGCAAGCGCCCACCTGGTCTCGGCATCGAAGTCCCCCTCTTGAGCGGTCAAAATCTCGTCGAGCGCCTGATTGATAAGCGTCAGGGCCGAGCGGACCCTCATGGTCCCGCCATCCGCTTCCACCACCTTGGCGTACCGAGAAAAGACCGCCATGCCCGGTCCGATCGACGCTTGTGCCAGGTCGACTGGTGCGATGTTACCGTGCTGGAGTCTCAGAAGTGCGTCAGGAAGCTCGTCTCGCAAGGCTGCAACGAACTCCTTGCGAGTTGCCAGCGGCGCGTCAGCCGGCTGATGTCGGCATACCAATACAATCGACGAGGCCAAGGCCGCTCGCTCGACGTCACGTAAGCCGCCACTTCGTTCGGTACGCACTGGCCACGTACCCGTGATCGTTGCGCCGGCATCCAGGAGGCCCTGTAGCATCGTCTCCCATCCGGTCGAGACGTGACCGCCGCCCTCCTCGTCAACCACCTCCTCCTGTTTGAAGGCGTAGAAAATCGTCATCGGGAAGCGATCATCCTGAACCGCGAGCATTCTTTCGAACACTAAGCGAAGCCCGTTCTCAAAGAACGCTGCGGCTCGTACTTTACTACCCCCATTCCTCGTTGGTTCTGCTATCAGCTCCTGGGTCTTTGGCACCAGAAGGGTACTGAAGAGATCTGGATATTGATCTGACAGACAATGGCGGAACCAGACGTAGAAGAAGTCCGAAAGGTCCGCATAGGGAATGTTGTTGTAGTACGGGGGATCGGTGCAGACAAGCGCCTTGCCACGATTGACCTCGGCCGTCGCATCAAGCTGACGAATAATCGCCTCGCCCCTCGCCGGGAGCGGGGCCAACGCCTTGACGAGGTAGTCCATCTGCCCGAGAAAGTTGCCGGATGAATCCGAAAACGGATTCACCTCTGCGTAGACCCAAATCATCGGCAGCGCATTGCGAGCGAAGACCTGTTCAATTTCCTCGCGATTGGCGTTCCAAAAACTCTGGCTGGAACAGCGATTAGCAAGACGTCCTATACCAAGGGTGAGATACGTCGTGATTGCGTCCGCATAAGCGATGTCTCCGCAATCATTAAGCACATGTGCTCGTGCCTCCTTCACCAGGTCGCAGAATGTCGTCAGAGTTTGGAGCTGGCGATTTGTGAAGAGCTTCCAGTGTTTGTCAATTCCGTAAATTGGAGTATTGAATATTCCAGAGATGAGAGGGATCTCTGACTCGGGCTTCCATGCAGGGGGATCTACTTGAGCCATCCGTTTCTGCTCGTCGTCTGCTGCGATGTAGATACGCTGGCGAGATCCTTCGGCAACGGTGCATAGGAGCTGTGCACCGAGGTCACCGGAAAGCGCAGCTTGGCGGACATGAGTGAGCGGCACGGCGGAGTGACACACAAGGCAGGTCGCTCCACGTCGGTTGACAGAGGCTTCTGGTGGACAACCTAGACTCTTCTTTATGGAGAACCTGACCAACTTTGACGGCCGATCAGGCTCGGCAGAAAGCCAGGTTTCTTTGCCGAGCTTTCGAGACACCGCAAGGGAGTTGAGGAGCGGCATCGTGGACTTGCAGGCTGGGTTGGGGCACGTAATGGTTCGTCCCCATAGCCACGTGATTACAGTCGCCGTACCCCCTCCGAGCGCGGATGGCACAGTGACATCCGGGTACATAGCTCCGATGCGGCTTTTAGCTTCAGCGTTCATCCACTCTGCGTAAGCACGGACGTCTTCTGCCAGACCCTGTGCTCCGTTCCACGATTTGATATGAACGTTGGCCTGCAAGTCCGGATGGACGGGCTTCCTGCCCGAGAACTTCGGCGGCAATTCGACCAACGCCTTGCCGATCAATACCGCTACCGGGTTCAAGTCGCTGGCGTCCACACGAAGGCCAAGACGCTGCGCCTCCAGCGGGATGGAGCCACCGCCGCTGAAGGGGTCGACGACTGTCGGGACGTCAGCTTCGCACGACGCTTCGATCTCGATGCGGGCCGCCTCCAGGATGTCGCTGTTGTTGTTGTTCTCCCAGAGGACGAGCCTCTCGATCAGATCGAACAGCCGGTCGCGTTCCTTCTCCTGCTCGCTATCGGTCGGAAAGAGCTCGGGGTGGGCCGAGGGATCGTCGACGAGGGATGCGAAGAGAACCGCTCGACAAGCAGCCAAGGGTCGACGCGCCCACCACAGGTGAAGCGTCGAAGGGTGGCCGGCCCGTATGGACTTCTCCCTGGCCGACTCTCGGTTTATCGCCTCCAGAGGCAACGCGACCTCGATGAGCTTCTTCTTGCCGGTCATGACGGCTCCTCGCCCCGTTCCAGGTACGCCTTCCACTGCAGGTTGACACTGATCGTCTTAAACGGAAGCTCGCCCACCTCCTCGAAAGCCCGCCTAACATAGCGAATCACTGGCTCCGCCACTGTGTCGACCTCAACCAAGGCCAGGATGTGCTGGTCTGGTTTGTTCTTGCCGACGCCAACCTCGCTCCGGGAAATGGTGAAGGTCTCAGCGCCAGCAATTCGGCCCTTCACCTCGATGAACCAGATGGTACCGTCGAGGTCCTTGGACTCGATGTCATAACCCTTGTTGTTTGGGGGCATTTCGACGGGCTTGCGCGCAATCCTTCGCTCCGCGTCCATGACGGCATCAACCGCTGCTCGTTCGGTGGCCGATCGCTCACGGGAGTATTGAGATACTTCGCCCGGGGATGCACCTCGTAACGATGCCAAGAGGCCGGCGGGAACGATTAGGGCACCCCCCACAACGACCGGTGGCAGAGAGGCGAGCTGACGTTCAGCGTCCAAGGCTTCGAGACGGTGTTTGAGACGGGCCTCTAACTCGTCGGCCCGCTGTCGTGCCCGAGCGGAGTTCATGCCACTGGCAGGGAGCTTGCCTGCCAGTTCCCTGTCCTTTAGCTGGTTGGCCCGGTGGTCCCAGTGCTGGATCTCAGACTGCAGGCGCTCTTTCACCGCGGCAGTGGTGCGTTCCACTCGGTCGACCGTCCGCCGGCGGACCTCCTCAAGGTGCGACCGGGCCAGTTCCACTCCGTGGTCGAGGGCCCGCTGCTCCAAGTCGTCGCGGACCCATCCGTGCTCCACGAGCGAGGTGAGAAGGTTCAACTCGTCCTCATCAACCGGCCGGTAGTCGAGGTAGGGTGCCCATCCCGCGGTGCTGGCTACACCGTCCGGGTCGACGTCGACAAACTCGAAGCGTTTGGAGACCACCCGGCGGGCGCCCGACGCTACGGTACGACCGTCGACCACCGAATGTTGGAGATAGACAAGGACGCGCGGCGTCTCGTTCGGATCGGCCTCGTCGACCAGCACGGTTCCCTGTCGTAGTGCGGCGTCGTGACGCTCAATGATGAGGTCGATGGTGCCGTTCAGGAGCGGGTGCCCTGGCGTGAGGTACTCGGCCAGCGGGCGCCCTTCCACCGCGATCAGGTGTTTATCGAAGGTGACCCGCTCGTAGCGGCGCAGGAGGGGCGCGCCGAGGCCGATCTGCCGGTCTCGACGTCGTAGCTCGGCGGGAACGTGGGTGATCTCGAACCGTCCTGGCTCACGCTCGCGAACCGACCCACCCAACAGCGCGAAAGCTTCGAGGAAGAACGCCCGGATGAAATGTGGTTGGAGCTTTCGTGCCTCGGCTCGCTCCATCTCGTCGCGGATGCGCTCGACATCGGCAATCGTCATTACGTCGTGAACAAGAGCTCGCTCGTGGACAACAGCGCGCAACGTTTCACCAACGGTCGCATCGACAACCTCGCGCAACTTTGCTTTGGTGGCGGGCTCCTCGCCGTAACGCACGGCCTCGATCAATAGGTCTCGGAGGCTCTTGCCCCGGAACGACTCCCCCAGTACGTCGAAGACCTGGTCGCCCAGCGCTAGGCGCTGCTCCTCCAGCTTCTCGAAGAGCCTTTGGAAGACCTGGCCCTCTCGGGTGTCCTCGGCAACGAGGTTCCACAAGTGGCACACCTCGGTTTGCCCGATGCGGTGTACTCGACCGAAGCGCTGCTCGATGCGGTTCGGGTTCCAAGGGAGGTCGTAGTTGACCATGAGGTGTGCCCGCTGGAGGTTGATGCCCTCGCCGGCGGCGTCGGTGGCCACGAGGACGTGGACGTCTTTGTCCTGGGTGAAGGCCTCTTGAGCCTTACGGCGCTCCTCCCGGCCCATGCCGCCGTGGATTGACACCACCCCCTCAGACCGGCCAAGCAGCGTCCGCAAGCGCTCAACCAGGTAGTTGAGGGTGTCCCGGTGCTCACTAAAGATGATCAGCTTCCGGCGGCTGTCGTAGGAATCGAACATCTCCGGGGTGTGCTGGAGCAGGTTCGACAGCTCTTCCCACTTCCGGTCCACTCCTGAAGCCCTGACCTGGCCAGCCAACTCGACGAGGTCGGTGAGGCTCGTTATCTCGGCCTCCAGCTCGGTGATCGTGCCCGCTGCCGAAGCCTGATCAACCAGCTGCTCTTCCAGTTCCTCCAGCTCGCCGTCCGGCAGGTCGTCGACGTCGAAGTCGTCGTCGTCACGGAACTCCGTGGGCACCGATGGCGTACCGAGGGCCGCCGCCACCTCGGCCCCACGGCGTTGCAGACGCTCGTCGGCCACGCGATCGACCAGGCGTTTGCGGCGGCGGACCAGTGACTGGAAGATCGCCTCCGGCGATGACGCCAGCCGACGTTGCAAAGTGGTCAGCGCGAAGCCAACCACCGCACCCCGGCGACCTTCACCTTCTGCCTTGAGCCGCTCCGCCCGGTTCATCTCTTCCTTGACGTATTCGGTCACCCGCTTATAGAGGAGCGCCTCGTCATCAGATAGCGGGTAGGTCGGGCTGTACGCGCGCCGCTCCGGGAACAGCGGCGTGCCATCAAACTTGAGCAGCTTCTCCTTGACTAGTCGGCGCATGAGGTCCGACGTGTCGACGGTATGGGTGCTGTCGCGCGGCCGACCCTCGAAACGGTCGGCATCGAGGAGGGCCAAGAAGAGCTGAAAGTCCTCGTCGATGCCAGCGTGAGGCGTGGCCGTCATCAGGAGGAAGTGCCGGGCCACCGAGCCAGCTAGCCGGCCGAGCTTGTAGCGCTTAGTCTCCTTGACCTCACCGCTTATGTAATGAGCGGACATCTTGTGAGCCTCGTCGACGATGACCAGGTCCCAGTCGGTGGCTTGGAGCTTGGCTTGGAGGTCCTCGTTCCGAGACAGGTGGTCGAGCCGGGCGATAAGGAGCGGGCGTTCTGCGAAGGGGTTGCCGCTGCGAGCAGCTTCGATCATGTCGCGAGTCAGGATCTCGAAGTTCAGACCGAACTTCTGCCATAGCTCGTCTTGCCACTGCTCAACCAAGCTCCCCGGCGAAATAACCAGGCAGCGCTCGACGTCGCCGCGGATCATCAGCTCCTTGCAGAACAGCCCGGCCATGATCGTCTTACCGGCTCCCGGGTCGTCGGCCAGAAGGAAACGCAGCGGCTGACGAGGGAGCATCTTGTCGTAGACAGCATCGATCTGGTGTGGCAGTGGGTCCAGGTTGGAGGTCTGGACGGCGAGGAAGGGATCGAAGAGGTATGCCAACGAGATCCGCTTGGCTTCCGACACCAGCCGGAAGAGGCTGCCGTCCGCATCCATCGACCAGGCCCTCCCGGCCTCCTCCACGCTGAGGCGAGGCTCGTCATCGCGATAGAGCAGCTCTTGGTCGACTTTTCCGGTGGGCTCGTCCGTGTAGGTCAGCGTGACGGCGTTGGACCCGTGCCAGGCGACGTCGACCACCCTCACGGCCCGATCGCCGAGCACGCCGCGGACGAGAGCGCCCTTGGTCAGATCTTCTAGCCGGGTCACGGCGCGCACCGGTCCCCTGCCATCAAAAGACCTGGTGAAGCCCATCCTACTGAGATGACGCTTCCAGTTCATGCGCGGAGTTCCAGGTCACGGGCCCTAGGTTAGGCCCAAGGTGTGACCGCTCGCCGGAGGTCGCAGGTCAGCGGCTCTTCCTAGCCCGTTCCGACACCGTCTTCGTCGCCGTTTTGGCGCCGTTACTCAGCAGACCCCCAGTCAGCACATCCGGAGGGGAACATAGGTTCGCCTCAGTTTGATGCTGGTACCGGCAGAGCCGGCCCTACTACAGGCGACGGGCATTCAAGGGAAACCCGCCGCCCGACGCGACTTGGTCTCGTGGAGACGGCCCCGTGCGGATTTGCCTCTTCCGTCGAAGAGGCGACGGCGGCGCCTGCCCTCAGATGCCCAACGAAGGTATGGCCCGTTTGTGAGCTGGCAGCTCAGGGGCGGACAATAGCCCATCCGCCTCGCCGACCCGGAGGGCCGCCACCTCGGGCTGGGCGCCGGGGAGAACTTCTGGGACGAGCTGGGCCGCTGGGCGCCCGGGGTTCATCTGCTCGCCTACTCGCTCGGGTGGCCCAGGATCGACCTCGGGCTGGTCCGCTGGATAGGGGGCCGACCATTGAGGCCCGGTCATCCCTAGAACTGTCCCCGGAGGCAATGTAGCGCATCGTGCCTGTTCAGAGGCTTGTACAAGCTCGTGCCCACGGTCACGGAGGGCCCGACTGAGCGATGAGCGGCGAAGCGGTGGCCAGGGAGGACGTCCTAGTTTGCACCTGGGGACACGTTTAGGAGCAGAGGGTCACCGCTCGGCACCGGCCCCGTCGAGATGGCGGGCCGGTCTTCTGGTCGGATCCTCATCGAAAACGCAATGCCAGTTCCTCGATCTTGGCGGCACTTGTTGCCTTTACCGTCTCGTCCCCATCACGCCAATAGGCATCTCCGTCGACGTATGACAAGCTCGCCTGCGCTGGGACAGCTATTACAACGACACCCAGGCCATAGTAGTCGTTATAGTCGATAGTTGACAGAACTGCATCGCGCACAGGAGTACTGAGCGTGGAATTACGTATAGCCAGTTTCAGACGACCGAAGTAATCTTCTGGGCCTTCCTTCAAAGCAACTGCCTCGCGTCTCACGCCGACGACGTATCGACTGCCCACTTTGCGCGGTTCAAGGCCGTAAAGCTCCTTGACTCGTTGCGCGTCCTCGTCCTTGTCGGTAACACCGATCATGATGGAGCCAGCGCGGTCCTTGCCGTTGTTGGCAATCGCACAGATAGTGCGGATGATCCTTTGGAGGACGTCGCCGTCGAGGGCGAACGATCCGTCTAGCCGTAAGAGCCCTTGCTTTAACTCATAATGCGGTAGCTCAATTGCCGAACGCCGAATCGTACTGTCTATGTCTGTGGTTGAGTTCGATCCACATATGACGGGCGCTTCACGGTCAACCAGATGGGGGGCAATAAGGCCCTTAATGGCGTCCGCGTTCCTACGACGCTCTACCGCGACAGTCGAGCGGCGGCTCGTTTCCAAACGGGCGTAGAGGCCTGTTATGGCCGCCTTGACCCCAGGGTAGTTGCTAATCATCTTCGGTTGACCTACCAGTAACTCATGCAGCGCGACCATGAGCACGGCGAACATCGCTGGAAAGGCGTTCGTGGACGGACCGGCGAAGATCAGCGTCCTCAGCTTACTCGGTGTTTCCGACTCGCATACGTTTATTAGCTCATCAATACAGTACTTCAGCTCCTGAGCGAACCTGTCAGCACCGTAGACATCTAGGGCGTCAGATATGCGGGTATTCTCAGCATCGTTCGCATCATATACTGCGTCGAGAGCTTCCTTGGAGCGTTCCAGGATGGTACCACCAACGACGCTAGCGGCAATGTCGGCCAGACATTGTTCATCCATCGAGTCGCGCAGATCAGTTGACCGAAGTATACCTTGTTCTACCCAGAACGTTTCGTCTGCGACCACGTTGTAGCCGTGTTTCGTCATCGGCAAGTCTACACTCACTTGAGGCATCTGCGCGAGCCCTAGTATGTCGCTTGAGGAATCTCCTCTAATGTCACAAGCGAGACATCTAATTAGGGTGGAGAACTCGCTCTGAACGCCCGCCTGTCTCCGCTCCTGGTCGCTTAACCGATGACCGTAGGTGTTGATCCGGGCGAAGACGTCATCTATTTCTGCCTCAGTTGCGCTTCGCATCACAGAGATCGCGAGAGAGTAATCTAGAAACGTACTTACGTCCTGGGCTGTGATGACTTCGACACCCTTCTTAGGTGTAAAGGCACCATCATCAGCACGTTTCTTGGCTGTCGGGAACTGGGTGACGTCGAAGTACTTGGCCGACAATGACGGGAACCCCGTGTCAATAAAGGACATCAGGGTGTGGAGGCGCTGCAAGCCGTCGATGATCTCATAGCCACCGGCATCCCGCTCCGCGAGGAGGATGGCCGGGATGGGGAATCTGCTCAGCACAGACTCAACTAGCTGCTGCTTCTCGTTGAGTGTCCACACGAGCTTGCGCTGGTACCGGCGGTTGACGAACAGCTTCTCCTCGTTGTACCACACGTACATCGACTGGATCGACTTCGGTTGAGAGTCAAGTTCGGGCACAGCTCCGATCATGCCGCACCGGCACGTCCCCTCGCTGTGAAGCTCGGTCCTTCCGCGCCAGATACGGCAACTGCACCGCGGACGCCTTCAACGCGATGGGGTCCCACCAGTCGGCCAGTGAAGTGGTTCCGGTGACTGACTTCGAGCGGCTCTCCGACACGGTGACGACCCAGGCCAACGCTGGCCGTCTGCCGGTCCTTCACACCAGGTAACAGGTGCCCGTGAAACCACCAAGAAACCCAGGCCCGCTCGACGCGCCGCGACCGTACCGGCCTAACGTTCGCCTTGTGGTCGGTGACGAGCCTATGGCGGCTGACGAACCGAGGGCTGGCCGTTCGGCCGACGATCTTGCAGCTGCCCGCGGCGCGCTTGACGAGGCTCGTCGGTTGATCCGCTGGCCTCATGCCCTGGAAGGCGAATCCCTGGAGTCCACTCGCATCGCCTACGAGATGGAGCTGGCCGAGCACCGCAGCACGACCGAGCGCGCTCATCGGGCCGAACTGGCGGCCAAGGACGCCACCATCGCCCAACAGCGGTACGAGATCACCGACCTCCGCCGGCGCCTTGCCGAGAGCGAAGCTGACGCCTACCGCCTCCGTGTCGCGCTGCAGGTCCTGACGGGCCGGCCCCTGCCCGAGACAGCCTTGCCCGACGACGAGGCCTCCAGCGCGGCAGGTTCGGAGCAGCTCACCGACCCCCCCAATGGTTAGCCGCTCCCCCACCGGCACTGGGGCCTGGGTGTCGGTTCCTGGTGTCCCCCGTGCCTCAAGCCACGGCACCATTTGTCACGTGACGGAAAGGCTTCAGCCGAGGAGTGGCCGTGCCGGGTAGCGTCGTTCGACGCTCCAAGCTCAGGGTCGCGCGGGCGCTTGGCTCGGACCCAAAAGGAGCTGGTCAACCAAGGCCGAGTTCGGTGCTGGAGGTCAGTTCGTAAGAGCGCACAGCCTCCACCGGGACAGTGCCCGCCGCAGCCTGGGCGGCCGCCAGTTCCTCTTGGGCGCTGAGCGGGTGGGAGGCATCGAGCAGGTCCTGGAGGGTGACCGGCACTTCGACGGTCGGGCCCAGGGCGGAGGCCTCGGCGGGTGCCGGCGGCGTCCCTGTGCTGGTCGTCGCGGTGTCGAGCGTCGTGGCCAGGGTGGTGGCGGGCTGGTCGAAGTCGAACGTGACGGGGGCTGAGGCCGGGCTGGGCGCTTCGAGATCGGGGTGGGACGCGGCCAGCAGGTCGCCGATGGTCACAGGTCCCGTGCCGGCTATGGCCTGGCGGGTACCTGTGCTGAGGCCAGCCTTGGCCTGTTCGGTTCGGTCTGTGGCATCGGCCATCTCCGCGGTGGCTGCGCGCGCGATGGCTTTGGCCTCCTTCGTCGAGCGCCTGGCGGCCGCCCGGGTGATGGTCTCGGCGGCGCTGAGAGCGACGCGGACAAGCGTGTCGAGCTCGGAGTGTATGTCCGCGGTGGCGTCGGGCTGGGGCGGGCTGCCGGGGTGGTCGAGGGGTTCCATGAGGGGGTGTCCTTTCACAGGTCCAGGGCCCTGGCCTGGCGCCAATCGGCCGGCGGGGCAACGGTGGGGAGGGCTTCGGCGCTCTGGTGGGCCTTGGTGCAGCGGTAGAAGGGGCCGCGGTCGGCGTCGAGCAGGGCCCGCATGTGAGCGTCGTAGTGCCCGACCCACCAACGAGACATGCCCGCTGGCTCCAGGCGCAACGTCTCCCACGCCCGCCACAGCGCCGTCAGGCGCAAGATGGCCGTTGGGTGCTCCCACCAGCGCGGGCACCACGCCACCGGGCCGCCGAGACGGGTCCCGGTAGCGGGCGCGACGTAGCGGTTCACGAAGCTCACCACGTCGGCGAAGACTGGTTTCGGGCTGGCTTTGTCGCCGCCCTGGGCCCCCCCGGGCGGTGGCTGGCCTGGTGCCCACTCCTCATCAGTTTCGTCGACGACAGTGCTGGTCATGCCAGGTCCTTTGGTCTCAGGTGGCCGGCTCGGCGGCCATGGCTGCTTTATGGGCTTTGTTGTCGTGCCAGGCCACTTTTCGCGCCACCAGGGGGTAAGTGCCCGAGAGCATCACCACGGCACGCGAAGCGGGCAGGGCCCCGAGGGTGGACACGTCGAGGATCCGCTCCCGCTTGGTGGAGGCGGTGTAGGTGCGCGCCCCCGCCGTGCCGTTACCGCCCCGAGCGGTTGACAGTGAGGTGGCGGGGGCGTCCCACTCGCCGCAGATGCGGCTCACATCTTCTAGGAACTCGGCTTCGTGCGTCCCGCCGCCGTAGACCCGGATGTTGGCCGCGCCCCACAGCTTGCGCATGCCTTCCCGGCCCCAGCAGTCGACGCCTTGGGACCAGCTCTGCAGGTAG
>Ga0182030_10013826_pt1 | contig 16019 bp, 10 predicted proteins | sample 812S3MmetaG_FD_121299 | JGI IMG/M metagenome (GOLD analysis project Ga0182030, IMG submission 121299) | Permafrost microbial communities from Stordalen Mire, Sweden - 812S3M metaG (Illumina Assembly) | ecosystem: Environmental > Terrestrial > Soil > Wetlands > Permafrost | place: Sweden...
ATGGTGTAGTCCTGGTACGCCGGAATAGCGATGGCGGCCAAGATACCGATAATGGCAACCACGATCATCAATTCGATGAGGGTGAAGCCTTTTTGTACATTCTTAAACATTGAATCTCCTAGTTGATACACAGATATCGAGACTTGTTGAACAACGGCTTGCGCCCGTGACGAGGAGAGAGCAAGGGCCATGCCAAGCCGACGGGTGGCTTCGTAAGTGAATGATCTTTCTGCCTAAAAAGCCAAACGTCGACTCAACTATTGACATATTCGCGTCGTGCAAAGGCGTCAGGGCCGACGCGCCGCGTCAGGTAGTGACAAAATTCGTCAGGGAGGCAAGGCGGGGCTTAAGGGCCCGAAGACGCCACTGAGGGCGCGATCACCGGTCCAAACGCTTCAAGGGTCCGATGAATTTTTCGTAGTGGCGCCAGCGCGCCACCGAACTTTGGTACACCTTCTGCCGCACCTGCCATGCGCTGGCGGTTGCCACCGGGCGCTTGTTCATGTGGAAGTCCAAGCACCGGGGGTCCCATTCCAGACCGATGAACTCCAACATCCTGCGCGACCAGGTTTCCTGGTCGGCCACCAGTTCTTCGTACGGTACGTCAAGCATAAATCCGGGCGGCAATACCGCGCGCCAATGTGCCATGACCCGTTGATGTTCGACGTAGTAGTGGGCGAGGTCCGACAGGTCGAAGGTGAAGTTCAGTGACGTCAAGAACCGCTGGAAATAGCAAGACAGGCACGTATCGATAGGGTTTCGCTGCATGTAGATGACGCGCGCGTTGGGAAACACCGAGTAGATGATTCCCAGAAAATGCGAGTTCACCGGCGCCTTGTCGACGACCCGCAAGGCATCGGCCGAATGCCCCTCCAGAACGCGCAAGTACTGCTCGGCCACCAGGGATCGGGCCGAGTCGCTCATGATGGCTTGCGTTATGCCTGCATCCCGCAGGGTCAGCATTTCCCAGAACGGTAATTCCCCGGCCCCGTAGGCCGCCGGATGCGACGCGATGATTCGTTCGGCGAGAGACGTGCCCGAGCGCGGCATTCCGACCACGAACACGGGCTTCGAAGAGGACGAACCCGTGGCCGAAAGCTTGGAAATCGCCTCGCGCGAGTAGCCCCGAATCAGGTCATCGATCAACCGCGACTGCTGCTTGCGGTCATAGTCCTCCGCCCCAGCCTTCAATAGCTCGTTTCCGCGCTTGAAATTCTCGAAAGCCCGATCGAACTCATCCACGTCATCGCAGTATTTGCCCAGCGCGAAGCGCAAATCCGCCTCCTCCGACGAGCGGATGCCGCTCGTAGCGAGCTGCTCCGCACGCTCGAACCATGGGCGGTCGGCCTGCGTCATCTTGCGCGTGCGCGCAAGCGCAGCCCAGGCGAGCGGCATTTTGGGATCGAGCTCGATGATGCGCTTGAACGTCGCATCGGCCTCCTCGAAGCGGCCTTCCAACGTGGCAATCTGTCCCACTCCGTACAGGGCCTTGAGGCTCCGAGGAGCGCTCTTCAGCGCCTTGGCGAAACACGCCCTGGCATCGCGCAGGCGGCCCAAGGAAGTGAGCGTCAATCCCAGGTCGGTTCTCGCATCGGCGAGAGTGGGCCGTAATTTCAAGGCGCGCCGCAATGCCGCCTCGGCGCCGACGAAGTCGCCTTTCTGTCGCAGCAAAGACCCGAGGTTGCCATGGGCTTCCACATAATCCGGCTTCAGCGCGATGGACTGGCGAAAGCACTGTTCAGCCTCCTCGTCCCGCCCCAAGTAGGACAGCGATGCGCCCAAATTGTTGACCGCCTCGGGACTCGAGGGGTCGATCTCGAGCGCCTGCTCATAGAGCGACACCGCCTCATCATAAGCCCTTTGCGCCAAGGATTTATTGGCCCGGCGGATGAGCTGTTGGAACGCCGTTTTGTCCACCGGTCCCGGCGGGGTCGCCGCATCCGGGATCAGCGCGGAAGGTTGAGGCCGCGAAAGATGCAGCACCAGAGACTGAGTGACGTCATCGGCGACCTCGCGCGCAACGCCGCTCTCGATCAGCCGCCACTTGAACGAGTTGGCCAATTTCGCTTTTTTGAAGAAGTTCAGTTGCAGCGGGCGCAGCTCGGTGTCCGCGCGCCGGAGCAAGTGCTGCAGGGGGCCGCCCGCGTCGGTCACCGGCACGCCTGGCTTCGCGGGCGATGCTATTCGCCCCGCGAATTCGTCAGCCAGCGAAGCGCCGGCCTCGGCGGCTTCACGTCCTTTCAACCACGCCACGATCATCGTGCGCTCTCCAGGCAGGTTTTCGTACAGGCATCGTTCACCGGCATCAATCCATCGCTTTTGTTGCCATTTCCCCGGGATTCTAGCTTTCGACTATTACATAATCACAAGTTGCGGGGTCGTGCGTTGGATCACGAAAAGTTCTATTCGATGCCCAGCTTTTTGATGCGGTAGCGCAAGGCCCGAAACGACATGCCCAGGACCTTTGCCGCCGCCGTCTTGTTGTACCTCGTTTGTTGCAATGCCTTCAGAATGGCGTCGCGCTCGACATCTTCCAGATGGTCCCCCAGGGCTCCTCCGTTCTGAGCGCCGGCGGCGGCAGGCGCGTTGTCGCCACGGGTCGGGCGCAGTTGGATGTCGAGTGCGCTTATTTCGCCGCCGGTGCTCAAAGTCACCGCGCGCTCGAGAATGTTTTCGAGCTCACGTACGTTACCGGGGAAGTCGTAGCTCTCGAACGCCGCCAGCGCGTCCTTGCCGAGCATCGGCGGTGTGGTTTTCATGCGCCGTCCCAGTCGCCGCAGAATGGCCTCCGCGAGTTCCGGCACGTCTTCGCGCCTTTCGCGAAGCGAAGGCACGCGCAGCTCGATGACGTTCACGCGATAGAAAAGGTCTTCCCGAAACTTTCCTTCAGCGACCAAGGCCGACAGATTCTTGTGCGTGGCGGAGAGGATGCGTACATCGACGCCCACTTCCAGCTGTTCGCCCACCGGACGTACCGCCTTCTCCTGAATGACCCGAAGCAGCTTGACCTGCATGTGCAGCGGAAGGTCGGCGATCTCGTCGAGGAACAACGTACCGCCTTCGGCGGATTGGATCAGGCCTTTTTTGTCGCTTACCGCGCCCGTGAAACTGCCGCGCTTGTGTCCGAACAGCTCGCTCTCCATAAGCTCCGTTGGAATGGCGCCGCAATTCACCGGCACGAACGGGCCATCGCGCCTCGGACCGGACTCGTGAATCAGTTTGGCGACCAGCTCCTTGCCGGTCCCGGATTCGCCACATATGTGAACGGGGGCTTGACTGCGCGCGACGCGCCCGATCATTTCCCGCATATGCTGCATTGCGGCAGACATGCCCAACAAGCGGGGTCCGAACACGCTGGTGTCCGACTCTTGGGTCCCCGACAGCTTGATGGCACTTGCCACCAGCTTTCGCAATCCCGCGAGGTCCAACGGCTTGGAGACGAAATCGAACGCCCCCAGTTTGAGCGCGCGCACCGCAGTCTCCATGTTGCCGTGAGCCGTGATGACGGCAACGGGCACACTGGGCGAGTACTGCTGAATCCACTTGACCAGCTCCAAGCCGTCGCCATCGGGGAGCTTCATGTCGGTCAAGCACAAATCAAGCGCCTCCGATTTCAGCAGCCGCTGCGCTTCGGCGATAGTCTGGGCGGTTCTGGGATTCAGATCCATTCGCTGGAGCGTGATCGACAGCAACTCACAAAGATCGGGCTCATCGTCGACCACCAACACGGAGGGTTTCGGCATGGGCTAATTGTAGCGTGCCGGCGCCGTCGGGCGCATAGCCCAAGCCGACACAAAGACCTGGATCCAATTCGGTGCGGCGGTCATGTGATCGACCTCACCCTGCTGCAGTCATAAAGATTCCAGTCCTTCGCGGTACCGGCGCTCACGTGCGGTACGGCGCCGAGTCCCAGCTTTTCGGGCGAGACGACAAACCCAAGACTCCGATCAGCACAGACCTGCATCAGAATTTCGGCTGTGAGCGCATGGCTTGCTCTTTTTTTATCGCCATTACCCATCGAGCCAGAATGCAAGCGAGTCCAAATCCTCCAGTCCGGCTCCATGAGAGGACGCAATACCTCGGAGCGTCTTTCGACCTCCAAGGCCGTGGCGCGCGAGAACACGACGCCGGCCGATTGATCCAAGGAAAGGTAGTTGGGGCGATCGAGCGTGAACCAGACGAACGCACCCACATCAGGCGGCGGGGTGACGAGGACGGTGCTGGTCGGCGGGATTTGCTTCGACCAGTCAGCGAATTTTTCGATGTCGGTCGAATTCGCGAGGAGACGGGGCTGTTTGAAAGCTTCCGGGAAAACGAGCACCGACAGTCCGGCGAGGATCGCGCAGAGGAGCAGGGGTACCCAGGGCGTGCGGGCGATGCGCACGCGCCACTCAATCAGCACGCACAGAACCACGGGGGGAAGCTCGAGCTCGAGTATTTGCCGAATTTGGCCCACGCCGAATGGCTCGTTTCCGATAGCGGGGGCCGATGGCGACAGCACGGCCCAGATTTTCGTCATCAACCACGCCCCAACGGCGATGCCGGTCGCCACAGCTGTCCATTGAAGGTACCGAGCGATCGGCGGGCTGATTTTGGTCCTGCTCAACCAACCTATCGAGGCGAACACGATGCAGCTCGGACCCCCGATCCCCGGCAAAGTCCAACCCAACACCAGCAACATCGAGCAAAGCCATCCGCACCTGGCATCTCGCGCCACCTGCACGACCGCGAAGGGGAGCAATACCACCGCAATCAAATCGGCAACCCAGATCCACCGCCAGGCTTGGCCTTGCACCAGGATTGCCAGCGGACCGATCAAGCTGCCGATGAGCGCGACCGCGATCCCGGCGGCGCCTACCAGCGCAGCCGCCCGGCAGAGCCTGAGCAGCGGCGCCTCGCCGAGCACGAGCGCCATGAATCCCAAGCACAAGAAAGGCTTTGCGTTGCTCTCCCAATCACCCACCGACCAGAGTTGCAGAAAAAGGAATTGCGAGCGCTCCCGCACGACCTCCAACCAGGGAGCGTCGATGAGGGTCAAGACTGCAGAGAAGGCCGGTACCCTGAGCGCTGCGACCGCGAGAGCCAAAGTCGCGATGACCCCCGAGATCGCGCCGATGAGCGCCAGGCGAGGAGGCACTCGCAGACAAATCAGCAGCAGCATTCCGGGAAGCGCCATCAGAGGGTGGATCAGCAATGCGACCAGTGCAAGCCCCACGCCGGCCAGCGTCATCCCTCGCGCCTGACAATAAAGGGCGGTCACGATCAACGCCTGGGCTGGCAGGCGTGCCGTCAGGAACGGCTCCAGTATGCGGAACACGCCGGATCCGCCATAATTTCCCGCGCTGATCAACAGCAACGCCACCGCGGCCCAAGCCGTGGCGTTGCCGACGACCGCCCGGGCGAAGGCCCATACCGCCGCAAGCAGCCATAGGGTAAACAGCAGGGTGAGCAAGCGAGCCGCGCGCTCCAGCCCGAGCTGCGCGATACACCAGGCATACGCGGGCGAAAACAACGTGAATCGGTCCTGCGAGGTGTTCTGCAGGTAAAGATCGGACGCGAGATGGGGATGCAGTCTCGCCATCGCCTGAAAGGCATAAATTTGCCCGTCGCCGCTGAGTCCATGGTAGCCATGCATCAGCATCCAAAGTACCCCGAGCAGCAGAGCAATCGCCACGGCATCAAATGTCGATTTCAATGCCGCGAGACGCACGGCGCCCTATCAAGAACTGGTGGCTAGCAGCCGCCGTAGGTAGTGGGCTGCGTGGGCTCCTCCGGTTTTGCTGTCAAGAGCCGAAAGCACGAGGTGTGCGAGGTCGTAAGAACGCAGGACATCGTGCGCGAGGATTGCGTAATTGCGAAGTTTCGCTTCAGAAAGCTCGTCCAGCCGCATCCAATCACGAACATAGATCGCATCCGACCAAAGAGCCTGCCGAAAGGCCGAGTTGACATCGCCTTTGGCGACCAGCGGCTTGAAAGCACGGCCGGTAAAATTATTCAACGTGTGGAACTGAAAACCGCTCGTTCGGAGGAACGTATCCACATCCGCGAACATGGGTTGCCCCTTGTAAAGCTCGACGAATTCCACCTCGGTTTGAATGAGCACGGCAGCAGAAAGCGCACGCGAGGCATTCTTGAAAACGGCAAGCTCACCACCTTGAATATCGATCTTGATGAAATCGACGTCGCTGATTTCAGCGATATCGTCGAGCCGCACCGTATCCACGGGGTGCACCGCGACCGGCGTCACCACCTCCGCAAGGTTTTGAAATTTTTCGAGGAGCCGGGAGTTCGGTTCGTAGAGCGAGCCGGTCAGCGCCCAATTCGTCTCGTGAAACGTGGCCGGCCGACCGTCGCCGACGAAGAATGGGAAGAATCGGTGCGGATTGCCGTACTCATGATTGAGCTGGTCGCAAGCCTGACGATTGGGCTCGAAACCGAAGATCTTGCCACGCTTCGAGTCCACGAGTGATTGGTAGGGCGGGCGCTCGGAGAATGCGGCACCCACGTCGAGAATGGTGATGCAGAAGTCTTCTGGAAAAAATTCTAAAAGACTCCACATGCGTCCAGCCCTCCGTCTTGCATTGCCAACCCTGCTCCATAAGCAATAAGCTTGGATATGTAAGAGAGCAAGTTTAGCAGAAAACAAGATTACCGAGCCGCCGCAAGGAGATCCGAGAATGCTCGATGCCATTGAACTCAGCATGGTCGATGGCGTACGAATCGTCGTGCCCGACTCGCTTTTTCTGATCACCCCTTACGTCTTGCGCGAGCAGCAGGATTTTTTCGAAGATGAGTTGCCATTCGTGCGCCGACTGCTTCAGCCGGGCCAGAAAGTGATCGACATCGGCGCCAACTACGGCGTGTACACGCTGCCGATGGCGCTGAAGGTGGGAGCGAGTGGGCACGTATGGTCCTTTGAGCCGGCGTCGGGTACGGCTCAATTCCTCGCGCGCGGCATCGCGGCGAACGCCTTTGCGCACGTGACTTTGGAGCAGAAGGCGGTCTCCAGCACCGCGGGCACTGCTCAACTGGCTTTCCACACCCAGGCTGAACTGCGATCGATCATTCGCGGGGCGGCTACGGCGGGCGGTGCTGAGCAAGTGCCGGTAGTAACCCTCGATGACTGCATGGATCGCTTTCGCTGGCAGGATATCGAGCTGATCAAGATCGATGCGGAAGGTGAGGAGGCAAACATCATCGCGGGAGGGCGCCGTTTTTTTACGACGCTCACGCCGCTGGTCCAATATGAGCTGAAAAGCGCCGACGCGCCAAACCTCGATCTGGTGCGGCACTTCGCGGCCATCGGCTATGATTCCTACCGCTTGGTGCCCGGCCTCAATCTGCTGATCCCGTTCGACGGCAAATCTGCGCCCGATTCTTACTTGTTGAATCTGTTCTGTTGCAAGGCGGATCGAGCCAGTCGACTTGCGGCGCGAGGCCTCCTCTTGCGGGCCGCCGACCTGGCGGACACGGGCGACTCTTCCGCAGTTCTGGATACGGCTCAAGACGGCCTTCGAACCACATATCACTGGCGGCATGCGCTGGCGAAACTTGGATATGCCGCTGCACTCGCCCCGGAATGGGAACGGCGCGAAAGTGCCGGGGAAGGTGCCGGTGTGCCACTGTCGTTGGCGCTGTATGCCCGCAGTCGCGACGAGGCGTTGCCCATGGTCGAGCGCTTCCGCGCCCTCGAATTGAGTTTCCTGCAGCTACGCGCCTTGTGCGAAAGGGAGCCTTTGTATCTGCGGCTCGCCAGTCTGGCACGCGTGGCCAACGATTACGGCGAGCGCACCGTGGCGGTGAACGCGCTCAACCGCTTGGCGGAATCCGCCCGACAAACGGGCGTGGTGGACCCTAACGAGCCGTTCTTGGCTCCGTTGGAGCGATTTGATGCCATTGCTCCAGGCGAAATGCTCGGCAACTGGATCATCGGTGCAATTTTGGAGCAACTCGAGCGCCGGGAACGATTGTCCTCGTTCTATGCGGGTCCAAGCGCGCTCGGTCGGCTCGAAACCATCCACGCTCTCGGTTTCGGTAGCCCCGAGATGGAGCGCCGTCTTGAATTGATCCGCTTATGCATCGCTCAGGCGAGGGCGGCGAAGGGTCAGTCTGCAACGACGCTCGCCCAGTGAGTAACGAGCGCAAACCCGAGCGAGTGCTGGGGCGGCTTCTACGTAGTCTTGGATCCGTGCTCACCGGAAGTTCATCGTCTATCCGCCAGCCGGGGACTGAACGGAGCGCTGCGGCCGGCCCGGCCCCAACCCGGGATTCAACGGTTCCTGCGGTTGCGACGCCTGTCGCCGATCCGGCATCGGCGATGAGCGCCGGTGAGCTGATCAACGAAGGTCTGCGGCAGCGACAACTGCTCGACGCCGAAGCGGCTCGGCCTTTCTTTGAAAGAGCCGCGCAGCTCGAGCCGAATTCCCACGTGCCTTGGTTCATGCTGGGCAACGTCGCCAGCGAATTGGGGGACTTGGATACGGCCGTGGGTCATTACGCGCACGCGCGGGATCTGCATCCCACCGATCACGTCATTCGCTACAATCTGGGGCTGAACCAACTTTGGCGCGGTTACATCGATTTGGCGATCGATGAGCTCCGCGCCGCCTGCGCTCTCAATCCGTCGTACCTTCAGGCTCAGTCCAGCCACATCATGGCGATGCATAGTTCGGACCGCATCGATCCCGAGCAGATCGACTCGGCCATCCGGGAATGGGCGGCGCGTTTCTCCCTGGAAAATCCAGCGTCGGCACCCCGCGTCTCAACGCGTGTGGCTGAACGCCCCGAACGCTTGCGGGTGGGATTCATCTCCGGTGATTTGCGCACCCACTCCGTGGCTCACTTCTTCGAGCCCCTCTTGGATGCCCGCGACCGCAGCGCTTTCGCGTATATCCTGTACAGCAATTTTCATCTCAAGGACGCGGTCACCGCGCGCCTTCGGGCAGCAGCAGATGACTGGCGCGACGTCTGGGTGCTGAGCGACGATGCACTCATCGAGCGGATTCACGCCGATCGGATCGATATCCTCGTCGACCTCGCGGGACACACGGCCTCCAACCGCCTGGCGGTGTTCGCGCGCCGCGCTGCGCCCGTGCAAATCAGCTACCTCGGGTATCCGTCCTCGACCGGCCTTGCCACGATGGACTATCGGATTACCGACGCCATGACGGATCCTCCGGTACCCGCCGACGCGTGGCACAGCGAGCGGCTGCTGCGCATGCCGGACACGCAGTGGTGCTTCCGGCCCTTCGGAGCACCGGATGTGCCGGGAGCGTTACCTGCGCGCCAGGCGGGTTTCGTGACGTTCGGCAGCTTCAACAACCTGACCAAAGCCAGCGATACGTTGCTGGACTGCTGGATACAGATCCTGCTTCGGTTACCAATGTCACAGCTGCGCCTGACCCGAGTTCGCAGTGCTGAGCGCGCGTCCGAAATCGTCGGCCGCTTCGCTCAACACGGGATCCCCCCCGAGCGCATCGACTTCAGGTCATGGGCCAAAGATCCTCCGTATGGCCAGCAGTTTGCGGGAGTCGACATTGCGTTGGACAACTACCCCTACAACGGCGTGACGACGACCTGCGAATCGCTGTACGTCGGCGTGCCGGTCGTTTCGATGCACGGCCGCAATGGAGTGTCGCGCAGCGGCCTCAGCCTCCTCAGCTCCCTCGGCCTCAGTGAGCTCGTAGGCTCTTCGCCTGACCAGTATGTGGATATCGCGGTGCGCCTGGGAAGCGATCTGGCGCGGCTCGAGCAACTGCGTGCATCGCTGCGCGCCCGATTCGAGCAATCCTCATTGCGCGACGAGAAGCGATTCGCGGCGAATTTCGAGAGCCTGCTGCGCAGGGCTTGGGAACAGCATTGCGATCGCGAAACGTAGCGACCGGGAAACGCAGCGACCGGGAAACGCAGCGACCGGGAAACGCAGCGACCGGGAAACGCAGCGACCGGGAAATGTAGCGACCGCGTAACGTAGCAGGCGCGGCGATTCAACCCTCCCATCGCTGCGGATCGCTGAACACGATCCGAAAAACACTTCCGCCTCCGGTGCGCGGTTCATACAACAGGACGGCACGGTTCAGCTGGCAAAGCTCGCGGGCGATGAACAGACCGAGCCCGGTCCCCCCCTTTCCACCCGTAAAAAAAGGCTCGAAAATGCGATCCGCCTGCGAGGGATCGATTCCGGCTCCCCGGTCGGCTACTTCCACGTAGGGCCGGTAACTTGGATGCAGTCGCGCAAGCTTGATCTCGACCTTGATTCCATCGCGCGGTTCGCCATATTTGATGGCGTTGTCGCAGAGGTTCCAGACGACCTGATGCAGATGACTCGGGTCGAAACGCACCTCCAGTTCGCCGGACTCCTTGTGCACGCCGATCTGTTCAGGCGGAACCTGCATGGTTTGGCAGAATTCGACCAGGAACTCCTCCAGCCAGTCTCCGAGCGACAGCCGGCTGGGCTTGGTGGCCTCCCGCCGCGAGAGCTGCAACACATTGTTGATGATCGTGCTGACGCGCTCAGAGTTGTTGCGGATGATGTCCGTCAACCGGTGGTCGCCGGGGTCCAGGTTCGGGCTTTCGGCAAGCAACTGACCCGCGTGGCTCATGGCGCCGACGGGGTTTCTGATTTCGTGCGCGATGCTGGCGGACAGCCGCCCGAGCGCCGCGAGCTTGCTCTGCTGTACGCGCTCCGCCATGAGACTGGTGTCCTCCAGGAAGATCAAGATCGGTCCTGGCGCCGCGCCGCCCAAGGGCGCAAAGTGCGGCTGAATCAGGCGCGCGGCATCGGCGGCCACGAAGCTCGACGGCGAGTCGTCATGCTTAGCGGCTTGGCGCCAGGTGCTCAGGGAGTAGAACAGCCGCGGCGAGACCTCGCCGAGCAGCGCACCGGGAACCGCTTGCGTGTCGCCCAAAATCTCGGCCGCGGACTCATTGATCAACCGAATCCTGTCGGCGGCATCCACCACCAGCAAGCTCTCGCGCAAATGCTGCACGATGTACTGTGATAACTCCGCAAGATTGGCCAGATCGAGGTCCTTCTGCCGAACCAGGTCCTCGCTTTCGCGCATGCGGGTCGCGAGGACGCTGGCAGAGGACGCGATGGTGAACAGCACGAGGCCGAGGAATCCGGCGGTCGCATAGACATTGATGTCCACGTGACCGGTGAGCTGTTGCCAGATCGTGTGCAGCAGAACCGCGATCGCCGCCACCGCGGCCAGAAACAGCGCGCTTCGCGGCGGCAGCAGGAACGCGAGCCCCCCGACCGGCACGAACAGCAGTGATCCCAAGCCACTCGAGATGCCGCCGCAGGCGTGCAGAAGCAACATCAAGCAGGTGATGTCGATGGTGGCTTGCGAAATGGTCTGCAGGTGTGCGCTCAGAAGCCGCTTGCGGACCAGCACGATGCTGAGAATCCCGAAGCAGAGGTAGAAAACCGCCACGGAGGTGAACAAATCGGGAAAGTCCACCGGCAGCCCGCGCGATCCGCCCAGGGAATACAACCCGAGCAGAACCAGCGGAACCAAGATCCGATAGAGGTTGAGTATCCCCAGGACGCGCCAGTTCAGCCCAACTTTCACAGGATTGGCGTTGGATGCGCGGTTCAAAACGTTCACATGCCCTCTGATTCGTGCGCGCCCGATCGGCTTTGCGCCTCAACCTAGGTTAATTCAGAATATCGGCCCCCAATGCGACCGGCTTGGCACTGGTGGATAATGTTTGAATTTACAGCACCCGGACTTGAAATAGGGGGCCGATGAGTACCAACCGAAAACTGCGTTGCGTGATGGCGCAGCTGAACCTCGTGGTAGGCGATGTCGAGGGCAACACCTCGAGAATCATCGCGGCCGCGAACCGCGCGCGCGACGACATGGGGGCTGATGTCGTGATGCTGCCCGAACTCGCCGTTTCCGGCTATCCGCCGGAGGACCTCTTGTTCCACTCGGGCATGCGTTCGCAGGTTGCGCGCTCCATCGGACGCCTGAAGGCGCAGGTGCGCGGGATTACCCTGGTCGCCGGCTATCCGGAGTACGAGGGCGACCGGATATTCAACTCGGCACTGGTCGTGCGAGACGGCACCGTTCTGGCCAACCACCGCAAGGCCTGCCTGCCCAATTACCGGGTATTCGACGAGAAGCGATATTTCACCCCGGGCACGAAACCCACGGTGATCGAACTGAACGGCATCCGGACCGGCATCTTGGTCTGTGAGGACATATGGGAGCCCGAGCCCGCGGGCCAGGCACGCGGTGCCGGCGCCCAGTTGCTGCTGGTGATCAATGCCTCGCCGTATGAAGTCCACAAGCAGCGCCAGCGAGAGAACGACGTCGTCAGGGCGAGGGTCGCGGAGACGGGGGTGCCGCTGGTTTTCGTCAATCTGATCGGCGGCCAGGATGAACTGGTGTTCGACGGCAATTCCTTCGTGATGGATGCGCTCGGGCAGGTGAGCACGCGCGCCCCGGCGTTCGTCGAGGGTATGTATCCGGTCGATTTGGCGCTGGGGAGCGATGCGGTGGTCCGCCCTGCGCCAGGCCCCATGGCGCCTCTTCAGGGCGAAGAGGAAAGCGTCTACGGGGCGCTCGTGCAAGGCACGCGCGATTACGTCGACAAGCACCGCTTTCCGGGCGTCGTGCTCGGGCTGTCGGGAGGCGTCGACTCGGCGCTCACCCTCTGTATCGCCGTCGATGCCTTGGGAGCGGACCGCGTGCATTCAGTCGCCATGCCATCGCGCTACACCTCACAGATGAGCAAAGACGATGCGGCGGAGCAGGCTTCCCGGCTGAAGGTGAAGCATAGCGAGATATCGATCGAGGGAATGTTCGAGGCCACTCTGACGGCCCTCAAGGAAGAGTTTGCAAACCGTCCCGCAGATACTGCCGAAGAAAACATTCAGTCCCGCTGCCGGGGCGTCCTGCTCATGGGCATTTCTAACAAGACCGGACGGATGCTGCTGACCACCGGCAATAAAAGTGAAATGGCGGTGGGCTATGCCACATTGTATGGGGACATGGCGGGCGGTTTTGCCCCTATCAAGGACTGCAGCAAGCTATTGGTCTACCGGCTGTGTGCCTGGCGAAACGCTCAATCCCTCGCGATCCCCGCGCGCGTGATCGCGCGTCCGCCGTCGGCTGAGCTGCGGGCCGAACAGAAGGACACCGACAGCCTGCCGCCTTACGAGGTGCTCGATCCGATACTCGAGGCTTTCATCGAAGAGGACCTATCGGTAGACCAGATCACCGCGCGCGGTTTCGACCGCGGAGTCGTAGGCCGTATTCTCGATTTGGTGAAGCGCAATGAATACAAGCGCCGCCAGGCGCCTCCCGGCGTGCGGGTGAGCAGCCGGGCGTTTGGCCGGGATTGGCGCTACCCGATCACCAGCGGATATCAGAGCTCACGTTGATTCTCCCCGCCTGGTCGAGGCACACCCTTGACGCTTGAGCAGAGCGCCAAGGTGGTCGCCATAGCGGGGGCGGGTCCGGCCGGGCTCACCGCCGCGCTCGAATTGCTTCGACGCACCGATGCCATCCCATGGGTCTTCGACTCCGACGGGCAGGTCGGCGGAATATCCAAAACCATCAATTACCGCGGCAACCGCATGGATCTGGGAGGTCATCGGTTCTTTTCGAAATCCGACTGGGTCATGCGATGGTGGCAGGAGATTTTGCCGCTCTCCAACGGCGACATCGACCCGGAGCGCGCGATGCGCCTGGCGTACCAGGGGGCCTCAACGCAGTTCGTGCCGCAGAGGGGTGCATCCGATTCGTCCGACGCCGTGATGTTGGTGAGGCAGCGACTATCGCGCATTTTCTATCGCCGCCGCTTCTTCGATTATCCCTTGAGACTGAGTGCCGACACTTTGCGGAAAATAGGGATTTTCGAGACATGCAAAATTGGCTGGAGCTATGGACGCGCCCGAGTGACGCCCATTCGCCCGGAGAGAACCTTGGAGGCCTTTTTCATCAATCGCTTCGGCGACCGGCTCTATCGAACCTTCTTCAAGGACTACACCGAGAAGGTATGGGGAGTGCACTGCCGTGAGATTTCGGCCGAGTGGGGCGCGCAGCGCATCAAAGGGTTGTCCATCTCGCGGGCGCTCGCGCATGCCGTGACCAGCCCATTTCGCGGCTCAGCCACTGCCCAAAAACAGACCGAAACGAGCCTGATCGAAAGGTTCCTCTATCCCAAATTCGGGCCCGGTCAAATGTGGGAGGAGGTGGCGCGCAGAGTGCAGAAATTGGGCGGTCGGATCCATCTCAGGCACCGGGTGGTCGGGATTTTGCGCGAGGGCTTCCGGGTGACCGCAATTCGGGTTCGCGACGAGCAAACCGGCTCGATACGCCTGGTTCCTTGCAGTCATTTGATCTCCACGATCCCGGTGTGCGACCTCACCGCATTTCTGGATGCCGAGGACTCTTCGGTCGCGAGGGTGGCCCGCGCTCTGCCGTATCGCGATTTCATGACCGCCGGTCTGCTCTTGCGCCGCATGGCGGGGCCCGGGTCGGTACGTGACGGGACGTCGGTCAACAATATGCCTCCCGACAATTGGATCTACATTCAGGAACCCGAGGTGAAAATCGGACGGCTGCAAGTGTTCAACAACTGGAGTCCAGCCATGGTGGCCGATGCGAGCACCATCTGGCTGGGTCTCGAATATTTCTGCGAGGAAGGCGATGAGCTTTGGTCGATGAAAGATGCTTCGCTGGTCGACTTCGCGGCGGCCGAGTTGGAAAAAATCGGATTGATTCGCCGCAGCGATGTGCTTGACGGAACCTTGGTTCGCGTTCCAAAGGCTTATCCCGCGTATTTCGGTCAATATCAAAATTTCGGCACGGTGCGATCCTACTTGGACCGCTTTCCCAATCTGTATCCCGTGGGCCGTAACGGCATGCACCGCTATAACAACCAGGACCACTCCATGTTGGCGGCGCGTGGCGCCGTCGATGCCATCCTGAACAACGGTATCGGAAAAGAGCAGATTTGGGACATCAATGCGGAAAACGAGTACCACGAGATCGCGAACGCCGCCGCAGAGCCTTGAGGGGTCGCTGCAGCCGCAATCGACCCGCTACAGTATTCGCCTCCACCAGGCCTTCTTCCCATCGACATCCCGCGCGTTCCCGGGATAGTTGTCGACGTACACCGACTCGGCATTCTTCGCGAGATCGGTCATCCCGAGCGCAGTGTACGCCCGCACGAGAATCCTCATCGAGCCCTGCACCGCCGGGGCGCCATCGTAGTTCTCGATGCAGAATTTTGCGCGGTTGAGCGCGCCGACGTAGGCGCCGCGCCGCATGTAGTAGCTCGCCACATAGAGCTCGAAGTCGGCGAGTCGATTGCGCAGAAAGATCATCCGCTGGCGGGCATCGCCCACATACTGGCTGTGCGGGTATTTCTTGACCAGATCGTCGAAGGCATCGAAGGATTTCTTGGAATTGATCGGCGGCCGGCGCGACAGGTCGACGTGAAACCAGCGCTCGATGAAGTTCGCCTGGCGCTCGAAGTAGATCAGACCCTTCATGTAGTAGGCGTAGTCAACCCGGGGATTGGTCGGATTTTCGCGGATGAAGGTATCCGCCGCGTCCACTGCGGGATCGACCTCTCGATTCTTGTAGTAGGCATAGATCAGGTCGATCTGCGCCTGGCGCGCGGGCTCGGAGAACGGGAAGCGTGACTGCAGGTTCTCGAGCTGCTTGATCGCCTGGCCGAAGCTCGAATCCCTCATGCTCTTCTGCGCCCGGGCATAGAGCACTTCCGGGCCGGATTTGGCGTCGTCGACCCGGTGCCTGTTGCAGCCGGCCGCCAATAGGGTCAGCCCCACGATGAGCAGCATGGCCCGGCCGGGCTGTACAAGATGACGCAGTCTCACATCCGATTCCTTACAATGGGGGCGAATCCCAAGACGGGCGGCAGTATACCCGATGCCCCGCCGCTAGCTTCGAGTGCCCCATGAGCGCAGAGTTCCGAGTCATCGAGCTGCAAATTCCCCAGGAATTGAGCGGTTTTCGGCTGGACAGCGCGCTCGCCCG